>Ga0115012_10001193_pt1 | contig 15025 bp, 10 predicted proteins | sample TroAtlMetagenome_FD_88706 | JGI IMG/M metagenome (GOLD analysis project Ga0115012, IMG submission 88706) | Marine eukaryotic phytoplankton communities from Atlantic Ocean - Tropical Atlantic ANT10 Metagenome | ecosystem: Environmental > Aquatic > Marine > Oceanic | place: Tropical Atlantic...
AGCGAAGCGATTGCCGTTTACGAGGCCTTGGTTGCCCAGATTCCAGCGGAACAAGAGCAGCGGGGCGAAGTCTTGTACTGGCTCGGTCGGGCCCGTTGGTCCGCCGGGGATTTGTTGGGCGCGAAACGTTCGTTGGAGTCGGCCCGTTCCTACCGTTCCAGTCGGGAGCGAGCCCGGAGTCTGTTGGGTCGCATATCTGTGGGTGAGCGGTCCGTTCAACGTTTGCCCTACACCCAAGATCATCGGCTCACGCCCGATCCTTGGGTTCGGGGATGGGAGAGGGGACAAGACGCCGATCTCGCCGTGGAAGACGGTCCGGATGGGCGGGCGTTGCGGTGGTCAACCAAACTGGAAGACGGCAAAACCGACTTCTTGGTTTTTGGGTTCAATACCGACGGCGCACGGGTGTCGAGCATTGAAGTGAGCATTCGGTCCGAAGCCGTTCCCGCCAAGGTTCGCGTGGTGCTGGAAGACGACCAAGGTCGCTTGTGGGTGTCGCCTCGGAAGACGGTGCGCATGGCGCGTTGGACCGGGCTGAGTTTGCCGATCGACGATTTCATCAGCGAAGAGACGCGGGGTCAGCCCGACGGTCGACGCTTGAAGTCGATCACCCTGCAAGATCTGACGGCACTCCACACCAATGCCCGAGGCGACAACACCATGTGGTTGGACGACCTCAAAGTTCGTTGAGTTCTTCTTGCTCGTCTGACAACAATTCTTCGAAGCTCAAGTCTTGGTCGTCCAGCAACTTGATTTTCTTTCGACTGACGATGGCCTCGAGGGGGCCCGATACGACGTAGCTGCCCAGCAGGACGACGAAGGCCGTCGAGAACCGGTAGTGCACCGCTACGAGCAAGATGGATGCCCAGAACAGGGCCGATACAATCATGGTCTCGCGCGACAATTTGAGGCTTTTGGGTGTTCTGTACGGGACGGAACTGACCATGAGAATGCTCATGACCAGCACCAAGGCCCACACGTTCCACGGGTGCTCGACGTTCAGGCGACCCGATGCGGAATGCGCCATCACAGCCGCGGCCACCGTGCTTCCGGCCATCGTGATGGTGAGGCCTTCAGAGTAATCGGGTTTTTCGCCTACATCGGCTTGGCAGTTGAATCGTGCGAGTCGAAATGCGCCGCACAAGACGAAGGCAAATGCCCCCACCAAGCCCCAGACACCGAGCGAGTGGATGCCCCAGGCGTACAACAGCACCGCAGGGGCAATGCCAAAGCTGACCATGTCGGCCAACGAGTCCAGTTGAATGCCGAATGCGGAGCCTCTGCCCGTGATCCGAGCGACCCGACCGTCGAGCATATCGAAAACCGATGCAAACAGAACCATCATGGCGGCTTGGTAGAAGTTGGCTTCGCCTTCCACGCCGGTGGCGAGCACAATGCTGTACATTCCGCAGAAGATTCCAGCGGAAGTGAACCAGTTCGGGGGATTGAGAAAGTGACGGATCATCCTGCTCTCCGGACGGTTTTGGCGGTCCTTCGGCGCCCAGTGTAGGCCCGGCGCTCCGCACCGGCAAGGAATCAAGAGTCAGTTGGTTCCAACAACGCTTGGTGCAAGGCCCGTTCAACGTCGGCGGATCGGTCGCGGGACACGAGAAAAGTCAGGGTTTGGCCAGACCCCCACCATTCCACCCCCGGTTCGATGCCGTGGACTGCGTTGACGGCCGTTTGTGTGGTTGAAGGGTCGTGCACGGCATCGGGACCGATCGCGCTCACCGTGGCCACCGGTGTGGCCGGCTGGTTCCACGTGCTGGCTGGCGGAAGGTTCCGTCCGTCGACCAATGCGCGTCCGTCGGGAAGACGGCTTCGAACCGCGCCTGCAAAGCCGGAAAGGTCTGCGTTCGGTTCGATGGCAAAGAGTTGCGTGTCGGAGGCGATGGCGATGACGCCTTCGGGGATGGAGGAGGGGACCACGCGCGTTCCCGATCCCGCGGGATCCCGAGTGGCGCTGGCCGTCAGCGTGACGCCCGCCGACTGGGCTTGTTCCAACGCCTCCGCGAGCAACACTTTCGAGCCCGATCGGGCCATGTCCAATGCCGAATCAAGCGGCAGTTCTTTGATGCGAGTGGCGGCGTCGACGGTTCGCGGGTCGGCGGTGTAGACCCCATCAACATCCGAACAAATCTCGCAGTATTCCGCGCCCAGGGCGGCGGTGAGCACCACCGCAGTGGTGTCCGACCCGCCGCGCCCCAAGGTGGTCACTTCTCCGGTACGGCTCACCCCTTGAAAGCCCGCAACAATGGCGATTTGGCCTTCATCGAGGGCCCTTCGGATCCGGTGAGGACGCACTTCTTCGACGGCCGCATTCACGTGCCGCGTATCGGTGATGATTCCGGATTGAGAGCCCGTGAACGATTGGGCGGGCTCTCCCAATTCTTGAATCGCCATCGCCAACAGGGTCATCGATACGCGTTCGCCCACGCTGATCAGCAGATCGAGTTCGCGGCGGCCCGGGCTCGGGCTGATTTCATGAGCGAGCGCGAGCAGTTCGTTGGTGGTGTTGCCCATCGCCGAGACGACCACAACCACATCGACGCCTGTTCGTCGAGTGGCGACCACTCGGGCGGCCACCGCGCGGATTCGCGCGGCATCCGCCACCGACGATCCACCGTATTTTTGCACCACACAAGCCCGGCTCACCCTGCCCTCCGATTCAATGTGCTAACCGGAGGGCATGAAGACACCCATTCGCTCATTGAGAATCGAGTCACTCTGGAACGGAGAGCCCGTACCGGAAGACCATTGGATCACAGTGCATCTGCTGGACGCCGGCGATGCCGTGGAGTTTAGGATTGATGCGCCTTTTTACGGCGATCCCGAACCGCCGGACGGACCCGTTGGGCCCACGCCGATGTTGTGGGAACACGAGGTGGTTGAGGTGTTCATCAGCGGAATGGGCGACCGGTACACCGAGATCGAAATGGCGCCGAGTGGTCATCACTTGGTGCTGCAGCTCCATGGAGTCCGGAACGCTGTGGCGGAGTTGTTGCCCCTTGATTTTGAGGCCCGGGTGCGGGCGAATCGGTGGCGTGGCGTGGCGCGCATAGAACGCTCGTTGCTGCCCGAGGGCCCATGGCGAATCAATGCCGCCGCCATTCACGGAAGCGGAGCCGATCGCGCGTATTTATCGTGCGTCGCATTGCCCGGAAATGCCCCCGACTTCCACCAGCCGGATCGGTTTTTGAGGGTGAACTGAACGGCCCGTTCAGTTGCTCTTGGAGTCTTCGATCTTTTTGGCCAAATCGCGTTGGTACTGAACGTACAACTCATCGATTTCGGTTCGGGGAGGGATCGCTTCTTCGGAACCGGCATTTTCTTGCTCTTCCCGCTCCACAGCCTTCTTCAAACACATCAGCGCTTGCACATACAGCTTGAGTTCAGCGTAGCTTTTGGCCAGGTCCAGCAGGCCGTCGACGCCCACGGTGGAGTCGTAGGGAACCAGGGGCACCTTGCCCACGGAACCGTCGAGCATCAGCACATTTTCGTCACCGGTCCAGGTATAGAGGTTGAGCGGTGCGGAGTATTCAACGCGCATGTTGTCGTCGGTGTTTCGTTCGACGCCGTCGGCGAGTTCTTGCAGTTTCTCCCGGTCCAATCGGTAGCGGGCCAAGATGTCCGTGGCCGAATCGATGCCGATTTCAAGCAGGCTGGCTTTGAGTTTCGGGTTGTTGTCAATCTGAACCTGGAATCGAGCCAGATCCATTTCGAGGGGCTCTTCCGAGCCGACCAACACCAGGTCCGCGTCCGAAATGGTCGAGTACAAATGCACGTGCGGGTAGGTGTCTGAAAAGGTCCCCAGCAGCGAGCGAAGATCCTCGGTGTCCATGCCGTAGATTTGAATCCACTGAGACCAGATTCCGCCGCTTTTCAGCTTGCGTTTCCCCATCTCAAAATATTCTTTGGTGAAGAGGTTCGATACGCCGGTCAGCCACGGGTTCGAAGGTTCGGCAATGATCAAGTCGTAATGACCATCCGGGGTCAGGTTGAGGTGGTTTCTGGCATCGTTGACTTTCATGACCACGCGGGGGTCGTTCAACGGTTGGTGGTTCCACTCATCAAAGAAGTGCGACGCATCGATGATGCGTTCTTCAATCTCCACCAAATCGATGACTTTGGGGCTGGTGTGAAGGGCCGCAGCACCGGCGGAGTATCCGGCGGCCAAGCCCAGCATCATCACGGTTTCGGATTCGGGCCGATAGAAGTAAGGCATGTGCGCGACCAACACTTGGGTGGGCATATCGGCCTTGGATGAGGCGTCGATCTTTCCGTTGTTGGCCAGCCACACATCGCCGGTTTTTTTGTTTTTGGCGACCGTGACGACGCTGGAAAGCCCCTCGGCGTAGTACATCAATTCGTACGGCTCCACGGTGGACTTGTAGACAGCATCCCGGGTTCGCACGTCCATGTTGTAGACGTATTTGTAGGTGCCCGCGGTCATCTGCAATGGGCTCCAGGGCGCAGCAAATAGATGCAAAACCATCGCCAAGCCGCCCCCGCCGATCACGGTTTTGAAGAGCCGATTCGGGTCCCCTTGGCTGGCCCGAAAATAGATGAACGCAGCGATGAAGACGTTGACGCTGATCGCCATCAACACCGAACCGTGAACGAACAACCACGGCATGAAAAACAGGCCGCCGAGACCGGCGCCAAAAATGGCGCCCACGGTGTTCCAGCCGTACAGGCGACCCACGGGTTTGCCGAGCGCCAACTGCTCGCCCGCTGCGGCCCGAACGAGCAAGGGAAAGGCGAGTCCCATCAACATCGCGGGCGGCACCATCACCATCATGGCCAAAAACAGTTTTCCGGCCCACAGAAACAAGCTGGACGTGTTCATCACGTCGTAGATGACCACGAACAACCACGGGAGTTCCGCGTACAGGTACATCGCCGCCCAGGTGAACACGGCGATTCCGGCTTCGAGAATCGCAACGCCCATCAGCACCCGTTTCACACCGCCTTGGCGGTACAGTCGGTCGGCCAGGGGTCCACCCAGCCATCCGCCCGATCCAATGCCGAGCAGAAAGCTGAACAGCATCACCGAAAAGGCGTAGGCGCTTGCGCCCAGAATCAGGGCCATCAAGCGAAACCACGCCACTTCGTAGAGCAGGCTGGAAAAACCGGCCAATAGCGCCACCAAGCCCAGGGCGGAAAAGGACCAACTTGACTGCGCTTCATCGGGCGTGGGTGGTTCCGCGTCGAGCGTGTCCACGGTTTTGGCGAGCGCCAAGGCAGCGATGCACAGCAACACATTCGCCACCGCGGTGGCCACGGTTGTGAGGTGAAGGCCAATGGTTGGCAGCAGGTAAAATCCCGCCAGGCCGGTGCCCATCACCGCGCCGATGGTGTTCGCCCCGTACAGCCGTCCAATGCGCGCACCCGAGTCTTCCGACCGCGTGGTTGCGAAGCGTGAGAGCAACGGCAGGGTCATCCCCATGCAGAACGTGGGGGGCAACAGCATCGCGCCCAGCAAGACGAACTGAAAGGTGGCGAATGCGGTCGGAGAGGGGTCAAACGAGTGGTAGAAGCCAAGGTAGATGGGCTTGGCCAGTTCGATCAACCACGGGAATGCCAAGGCGTACAAGCCGATCAAGGCTTCCAAGATGGCGTACGCCCGAATGGGCCGATCGATCTTGTCGGCCCAGCGCGCACCGCCAAACCCTCCGAGGGCCAGTCCGGTCATGAACGCCGCGAGCACAGTCGAAACCGCCACTTGGCTGGTTCCGAAAATCAGGTGCAGTTGGCGTTCCCAGATGGCCTGGTAGACAAGGGACGTGGCGCCCGATGCCAGAAACAAGGGAATCAGCCATCGAATGGCGCGTTCCCGACGAAATGCTGCGAGTTCCGGATTCATGCCGGGGCGTGTATCACTCGGGGCGGTATGGCGGGGATCGTCGGATGGATTAGGCTAGTATCTCCCTCCCCCGGAAGACCTTCCCCCCCCGGATATCCCGCCCATGTCCTCTTCTGTCCTCCCCCACGCCAAGCTCGATTGGACGGTTTCCAAACTCGAAGAGACCGTCTCCGAACAACCCGAAAACCTCGACGCTCGATTGGAGCTGTCGCGGTGTTTGTTGAGTCGTGGATGGATGCACGGCGGGGGAGACACGGATTGCTCTGCCGCACTGACAGGCGCCCGTCGCGTTCTCCAGGATGATCCGACTGCGGTCGAGGCTTTGGTGATTGCAGGGGCCTCGTTGGTGGGCATGGAGAGGCCCGGAGCCGCCGAGAAGTATTTGTCCCAAGCCGTTGCGGTGGACCCCGACCGACCCGACCTCAATCTCGCCCTGGGTGCCTTGGCCGGTGCCTTGGGAGAGCCCGGTCGTGCGGTTCGTTTTTACGAGGTGGCTTGCAGGGCCGCCCCCGATGCGTGGGAAACCCATTTGCTGCTGGGCCGTGCACTCCTGTTGTTTTCGCGGACGCAAGATCCCCGGCGACTGGTGGAGCGAGCGTCCTACCATTTTGTTCGAGCCATGCGATTGGAGCCCACCCCGGACCAACACCCCCGCCTGCTTCGCGACATGGGCATTTGCTGCATGATGACGGGCAGAACAAAAGAAGCCCAGCGGTTTTTCATTCGGCTTCGAGAGAACCCGGACCACGCCGCGATGGCCAAGTTTCACTTGGGTCAGGTCGCCTACGAGGCGGGCAAGTACAACAATGCAGTGCAGCATTTTCGCGCGTATCTTCGGGAACGTCCCGACGATTGCAATGTCCTCGCCCGCATGGCCATGGCCTTTTTCCAAATGGGCGATTTCAACAAAGCCCGCGCGGCCTGCAACCAGGCGTTGTTGGTGGACCCCGAACATTTGCAAGCGCGGTATGCGCTCGGATGCACATTGCTGGAAGAAGGCGATGCCGCGGAAGCGACCAAGGTCTTTCGTGAGACATTGGCCGATCACCCCGAACACATGCCCTCGTACGTCGAAATGGTTCGAACGCGGCGCCACACTCAGGACGCCAGCTGGTTGGTGAATGCGTTGCAGACCGAGGTGGGTACCTTTGACCGGTTGCCTCCGGGTGGAAAAGTGGATTCTCGCGGAGTCACGCGGCAGCGGATTTCGACGGTCTTGGAAGAACTGCACGATGTTGGCCCCAGCATGTTGGCCACGGTGCTCGGCTCCATCGATCGGACCCAGGACGAGGGGCTTCGGTTTCAGTTGTGGGAGTCGGCTTGCACCATGGTGCTCGGTGCTGTGGCCGATGCCGCGGCTTCGCGATTGCGCGAACCGTCAAACCATTACGGGCCTGGCTTGGGCTTGGAAGCGTTGTCGGCGGCCGCAGTGCTGCCCGAATCGGTGCTGACCGCCGGGTTGAAACTCGACGAAGCGGACCTCAAGAAAGCCGCCGTTGATCGGCACGCGCCGGCCGATGATGTGGGCGCTCACCGAGAAAACATCGCCACGGAACGGAAACGGGCCCGGGCCTACCAAGCCTTGTTGCTCCTTGCGATTGGCGTGCGTCGAAGCACATCCGGCAAAGCGTTGCTCGCCCGGTGGGCGGTGGACGCCGATTCGGATCTCGCGGCCGCGGCGTGGGCTGGGTTGGCGATGTATGGCGAACCCATTGCAACCGCGAAGTTGGCCGCCACGGCCAAAGACACGGGCGCCAATGCCCAGGTTGAACGGTTTTTGTCGTACGTGGTTCCGCCGACGAAATCAGCGGCTCCGCAAAAGGTTGAGCGCGCCGATGCGACCCGTTGTTCAACCTGCGGTCGAAGCAGTTCCGAGGTCGGCTACATGATGTCGGGCTCCAATGCCGTGATCTGCGACCATTGCGTCATTCAGATTGGGCAGCACCGCAAGAGTTTGTTGGCCGACGAGCACGCCGCGTGTTCGCTGTGCGGGCGCTCTCACTTCGAAGCCCGCGGTGTGTACACCTACAACGGCGTCGAAACCTGCAGCGAGTGTTTGGACTTGTCCCTCGGCCAGTTGGAACGAGAAGAAGTCGACCGATTCCTCGCCGCTTGGTGAAGTTCAACCGCCGGCGGGTTGGGGCACCAGTTCGGGCGCACCGCCTTGGCACGATGCGGCGGGCAAGTAGGTGTCGTAGTTGAACTTGGGGCTGTTCGCTTCGTCGTGGCAGCCCGTGCAGGTTTCGGCCGAAATGGCCGTGGCTTCGACCCGGGGATCATTGGGGTGTCCGCCCAAGGGGCCGTGGCACATCTCGCACTGCACGCCTTTGAATTTGCGGATGTTTTTGGGCTCGATTTCTCCGAACCCACCGGGCTCGCCGTAGGCGGTGGTGTGGCACTCAATGCACTCGGGGTTGTTGGTTTCTCCCCGTTCAAGGAGGCTCCGCCAGGCGCGTGCGTGCCCCGTCAGAGTCCAGCGTGCGAATTCATCCGAATGGCAGTTTACGCAGGCCCCGGAAGACGCGTAATGAGGTCCTTCTTTGGGCGGCGCGGCCGCGGATTTGATGGCTCGTTCTCGGCGTTCGGCTTGGTAGGTGTCCAGCCTGGCCGACACTTGGCCCACTCGGTCCAGGTCTGCGCTCAGCGGAATGGTGTTGATCAGCCCCAAGTTGCGGCCCCGGCCCTTGTCCTCAAGGGTGTCAGGGCCGCCCCTGCGAAGGGACGCCAGGCGTGCGCGCCAATCCGGTGGGTCCGGGTACAACAGCAAGGGGCTGGAAGGATCCGTGCCCAGGCGAACGTGGACCACCTGCAAGTAGCGACCCCGGTCCGGTGTTTCGATCACGATTCGGTCGGGGCGATTCAACGGAGGGTCGTCGTACGATTCACCCCGAGTGCTGAATACCGCACTCAATCCGTCGATGTCCGCCACGGCCTCGGCTTCTTCATCGGCCAAGTTGCCCGCCGCAATCACCCAGTCGAGGTCCGAAGGCAACAAAGGCAGGGTTTTCAGAACGGACTCCACCGGGGATCGGTGGTCCAGGTTTGCGTTGTTGGGCGGCGGAGAGCTGAGCCCAATCACACCCACCCGAATCCCGTCTCGTTCCAAGACCGCAAAGGGGGGAAGCAAGGGCCGTTGGGTCTCCGGGTCGATCCAGGTCGCACTTGCGCGCAGTGGGCCCTTTAGTTCGACCAGAGCCTTGGGTGTCATGGCGACCAGATCGCTTGGTCCGGGAACCCAGAGGTCGACCCCCACCATGCGGCTCAGTCGGGTCATCTCCATTGCCCGTTCGTCGAGCTCAGCACCGCGTGCCGTGGAAATCCCCTTGACCAGCATGTCGCCAAGATCGAGGTGAAACAACGGAACGTCGGATTCGGTGCGCAGGAGATCGAGTTGGGTGTGCCTTCGTTCGAATCCACCGTAGGGCAGGGTGGGGCAGCCGCAGGGTTCGAGTTCGCCCCGCACTTCCCCGACGATGGCGACCGTCAAATCCCGTGTTTTTCTGTCGATTGAACGTGGAAAATCCGAGGTGGAAAGTGATTTTGGAAGCGTGGGCAAATCCGCAGTGTTCACGGCTTCCAGTGGGGGTTCGGAGGCGGGACAGCCCACACCAATGGCGGCCCCGAGAAGCAGCGCGAGTGTAAAGATCGTGTTTTGGCTGGTCATACCCATTTACATCCGCAGTGTACTCAACCCACCATAGAGTCATTGCAATGGTTGTTCGTCGCAGCCAAAAAGCCCCAGGAGAATTCCATGCTCGGTATTTGGTTGACTGTACTCTCTGCTGTGGCATTGCGGCCCGACCCATCCGTGTACATCGGCACGGAGCCATCGCGCATTTATCGGTTTCATCTTGAACGTCAGGCGGCGCTTCGGGGCGGTGCGGAGTGGGGCCCATGGGCTGACCGTGGATGGAACGCTCGTTTTGATGAACTCACCGGCACCCCCCAATGGGCGTGGGGCCCATCCATCAAACTGGGCTCTTTGAGCAACATTCGATCCGTAGAGTCCGCTGTCCGCGGTGTGTTTGCGGAGCATCCCGACGTCTTGGGCATTCCAGCTGACCAGCTGATGATTGGCCGATCGGGGTACGTGGAGAGCCAAGATGCGTGGTTGGTTCAGTTTGATCAGGTCATACCGGGCACGAGCATTCCGGTCTGGCGCTCCGGCGTCCGGGTTCGGATCAAGCAGGGGCGCCTCATTGGTTTTGGTGTGGAAACCCACGCTGGCGTGCGCGAGGTGAGCCCCATCCCCACCATCTCGGAAGGTGCGGCTGAGCAGTTGGCGATCGCCAACGGGCCCGCCGGCAACGGCAAGCACACCGATGTTGCTGCTCGTTTGATGGTCTTGCCATTGGAAGATGCGGGCCAGATTTCGACTCCGTTGGTGTGGGAAGTCCGATCGAAAACCGAGACGCCCAAGGGCCATTGGGTCAGCTTTGTGGACGCGCACTCCGGAGAACTGTTGAACGTGCACAACGAAGTGCGATTCATGAGCGGTCATGCTTCGGCCGAGCACGATGTGCGAACGGTGAATGGCGACATGATGGTCAGCCCGATGACGGGCATGCGTGTGCAGACCGACGCGATGGCGATGTACACCGACGACGACGGTGCGTGGACCCTCGACACCGAAGAGTCACCCGAGGGCGATCTAATTGGAGAATTCCTGCGGGTGCGGAACGAAGGCGGAGGGGATGCCGAGTTCGCGATGCTGTCCGGCGATATGACCTTCACCGACGAAGATGCGACGCAAGCCGAACTGGATTCATGGATTTTTCAAGGGCAGATCAGAGACTGGGCGGTGACCTATGCTCCGGATCTCTCGATGAACAGCGCGCAGCTGGACGTGTACGTGAACATCGGCGAAAACTGCAATGCCTACTTTGATGGGACCCTGAATTTCTACCAGGCCGGCAGCGGTTGCAACAACACCGGGCGGATTGCGGACGTCAGTTTCCACGAGTGGGGCCACGGGTTTCATTACTACAGCCTGGTGAGCGGGGAGTTTGACGGGTCCATTTCCGAGGGCATCGGCGACTCAGTGGCTGTGTTGAACACGGGAGACCCCGTGATTGCACCGTTCTTTTTCACCTCCGGTGGCGGCATTCGTGAAGTGGATTCAAACCGCGTGTACCCGGACGATTGGACCGGGGAAGTGCACACCGACGGCCTCATTTTTGGGGGGGCGCTCTGGGATTTGTGGCAGCGCCTCGAAGACGACATGAGTTCCGACGAAGCCTTTGACACCGTGAGCAGCTTGCTGGTGGAAGCGATCAAAGCGGGCCCCACGATTCCCCAAAGTTTCGATGAGTTCATTGCCGCCGATGATGACAATGGCGATTTGAGCGATGGCACGCCGAACACGTGCGCGATCATCGAAGCCTTCAGTCAGCACGGTTTGGGGCCTGCGGGCGACGCGGGATCGTTGGTTCAGTTGGTTCATGACCCGGTGGTGTCGAGTTTGCCTGGCGTCGCAATTGCCATCGAAGCGTCGGGGGTCAATCTGGCGCCGGAATGCGTGGAAGCCGAGCTGGAAGATGCGATGGTTCAATACCGGGTGGTCGGCGATGACGATTGGGAGACGGTGGAGTTGTCGGGTTCACTGGGTGACCTTGAGGGGGCCATTCCCGCTCAAGAAGAAGGTTCGGTGGTGGAATACTTTCTCACTCTCGACACCGGCGATGGTGGAGGCATTTCTCGGGCCCCGGCCGGCGGGTACATCAACCCCTTCACCGTTTACATCGGTTCGCTGGTGGAAGTGTATTGCGAAGACTTCGAGGCCGATGATGGCGGCTACACCCACGAATTGTTGGGCGGTCAACTCGAGGAAGGAGCCGACGATTGGATGTGGGGCGTTCCTCTCGGAATGGGCGGCGATCCTGCCTTTGCTGCATCGGGAGACAAGGTGTGGGGCAACGATTTGGGCGGCGGGAACTACAATGGCGAGTACCAAAATTCCAAGCACAATCGCCTGACTTCCGTGGAAATCCCGTTGACCGGCGGCACTGAATACGTGCTCTCTTACCGCCGTTGGCTCAACGTCGAGGACGGCCTGTACGATCAGGCCAATGTGCTCGCCAACGACGAACTGATCTGGACCAACCACGCAACGGGCTCATCGATCGGAGATGAGCATCACCAAGACGACCGTTGGATGACTCACAGCATTCCGTTTGAAGCTGAAGCGGGCTCCAGCGTTGAAATTGCATGGGACATTGAAAGCGACCGTGGCCTGACCATGGGCGGGTGGACGATCGACGACGTTTGCATCTATGCGGTCGGAGAGGCGGAGCCTGTGGACCCCGAAGAAGAGGGCACTGAAGGCGATGAAGACGCGCCCGGGGGTGGTTCAACCGCACTGGATGGGCCGGTGGTTATCGAAGGCGGAGCGAAGGGGTGCACCTGCGCTTCGGCCCAAACATCGGGTTCATTGCCGTGGTTTGGTGTCTTCTTGACGGGCTTGATTGCGGCGGGCCGACGCCGGCAACGATAGACTCGGCGAGTGTTGACTTCCTCGCTCGTTTTGTTTCTGGTCGGCTTCGCTTCTGCGGCGCCAGAGTTGGACGATTACCGTTCAGTGTTGGGGAGCGACTTGGCCGAGCAGGTGGCGGGCTTGAACCGAGTGGGGCGGTACCGCGATGCCATCAAGCTGGCGGGCCGAATGCACCGCGGCGTGGCCCGGCTCGCTCCGGTGTCCTACGAGGCCGGCTACGCCCATTATCGGTTGGGCGAGTTGTCGGCCGCGGTTCGTCAGTACGACGCGGCGCTCCGCCGGGACCCCTCGTTGGCCATGGCCCATTACGACCGCGGCGAGATTCACCTCAGCGAAGGACGGATCGATGATGCCGCCGCGGATTTTGCGGCGGTCATCCGCCTCAGTCCCAAGCATTGGGCGGGTCATTTTCGATTGGCCCACCTGGCGGGATTGGCCGGTGAATCCGAGTTGTTCGAAGAGCATTTGATGACGGCCATAAAAAATGGCTTTGACCTCGATACCGTCACGGCGGATCCCGATTGGATTGGCTTCACGCAACACAATCTCATTCGTCCCGTGTTGCGCAAAATCGCAGTGCTGTACGGATCGGATTCGCTTCGCAGTTGGGTGGGGGAACGCAAATGAAGTGGTTGGTCGTGGCCATGTTTGCGGCGCTGCTGCCTTCGAGCGCTCACGGGCGGGCCCAAGGTTTGGGCGTGGGCGTTGTTTTGGGCGAGCCGGTTGGTCTGACGCTTGCGTACCGCCCGAATGAACGGCAGTCGGTGCATTTGATGCAAGGGTGGAGTTTCGGCCAGAAACGGATGCACATGGGCTTGGACTACATGCACTCGGTCACTGAAATCACCTCCGACGACACTTTGGGGTTGCGCTACCCGGTGAACGTGGGGATCGGTTTGCGGGGCCGGTTGTTTGGTTCGGGAACCGTGGCCGCTGCCGAGCGAGGCTCGTTCGGGTTTCGGTTCCCCTTCAGCGTGGGCGTGGAACCCGAAGTGTTTCCGCTGGAGGTTTACTTTGAGATGGCTCCGGTTTGGGTCGTTGCGCCCATCTCCCACGGAGGTTTCGACGGAGGCATTGGCGCCCGCCTGTTCTTTTGATCAGGAACCCAACTCAAGGGCGAGCTTCTCGGGTGTTCCGGTGATTTGTTCGCCGGTCGTTAGGTTTTTGATGACCACGGTTCCGGCCGCCGCTTCGTCGGGCCCGCAGACCATGGCAAACGGCACACCTTTTGCGTTGGCGTCTTTGAACTGACGGCCCAGTTTCCCGACGCGGGTTGATACCTGAACGCGGATTCCGGCGGTGCGGAGTTTGGCCGCGGCCTCGAGGGTGGCGGAGCGGGTGTCATCGGAGAACACGGTCGCCCACACTTGAACGGAAGTGGCCGAAGTGGGCACGAGGCCCATCTCTTCCATCAGCATGAAGATGCGCTCAATGCCGAGGGAGACTCCAACGGCGGGAACGCTGGCCTTCCCCGAAAACATGCCAATCAGCCCGTCGTAGCGGCCGCCACCGGAAATGGAGCCCGAGTAATCCCCGTGCAGCACGGTTTCGAAGACGGGGCCTGTGTAGTAGTCCAAGCCGCGGGCAAGGGTTCGATCGACCTGCATTCTGTTGGGGTCGACCCCCATGTCCAGGGCGAGGCCAATGATGGTCTTCAGGTGGGCTTCGGCTTCCGCAGCGCCTGGAATTTCCGCGCCATCGATGTAGTTCCACAAACGGTCAACTTGGTCCTGGCTGAAATCCCGGTCCAAGAGTTCTTTTTCCACGCCGTCTCGGCCAACTTTGTCCAACTTGTCGAGTGCCTGCAGCATTCCGGTTTGCTTGTCTTTTGCGCCGATGGCTTCGGCGAGCGCTTGAAGCAAGTGGATGTGGTTGACCCGAATGGTGAAATTGCTCAAGCCCAACGCCGTCAGGGCGTCGTGAACGACCGCGATGCATTCGGCGTCTGCCAGGGGAGAATCAGAGCCGATGGTGTCCACATCGCACTGGTAGAACTCGCGGAATCGACCCCGTTGTGGCCTGTCGGCCCGCCAAACGGGCTGAATTTGGGACCGTTTGAAGGGCAGTGGAATCCCGGGATTCATGGCCATGACGCGGGCCAAGGGAACGGTAAGGTCGTAGCGCAGGCCCAAATCGACTTGGCCCTTTTTGCCCCCTTCTCCCCGTTTCAAGATGCGGAACATGAGTTTTTCGCCCTCATCGCCGTACTTGCCGGTGAGGGTCTCGATTCGTTCAAAAGCGGGTGTTTCCAGCGGCTCAAAGCCGTAGCGTGCAAACACCTCGCGAACGGTGTTGATGACCATCAACCGACGGTTCATGGTTCCGGGCATCAGGTCGCGCGTGCCCTTGGGCAAAAATACGTTGGCCATGTGGGCCTCCTCATGGCCCCCCTATATCCAGATTGAGCTTGTGTTAGGCCTTCGAATGAATCGGGAAGCGCTTTGACCATTTTTACGCCCACGATTGGACTTGAGGTGCATTGCCAACTCAAGACCGAGAGCAAGATGTTCTGTGCGTGTCCAATCACCCAGGGGGCCGCGCCAAACACAGCCGTGTGCGGTGTGTGTTTGGGGCATCCGGGCGCGTTGCCGGTGGTCAACGATGCCGCGGTTCGGTTGGCGGTTCGGGCCGGATTGGCCGTGGGGTGCACCGTGCACGACAAGAAC
>Ga0115012_10001194_pt1 | contig 15020 bp, 16 predicted proteins | sample TroAtlMetagenome_FD_88706 | JGI IMG/M metagenome (GOLD analysis project Ga0115012, IMG submission 88706) | Marine eukaryotic phytoplankton communities from Atlantic Ocean - Tropical Atlantic ANT10 Metagenome | ecosystem: Environmental > Aquatic > Marine > Oceanic | place: Tropical Atlantic...
AGCCCTTCGGCTTTGCCATTCTCACCTGGTCATTGCTGATGCTCGCGATCGAGCTGATCGAGACCCGCCTGCCGTGGCGTGCCTTCTGGCAGGACTGGTTCACCGCGGGTATATTGATCACCGCCTATCTCGTGACCGGCTGGCTGCTTTCGGGAGCTCAGCCCACCATCCATTCGCTCGTCGCCCTGGTTCCGCAACTCGTGCTCACCATCCTGCTTTTCCCGATCGCGGCGCGTTTCGTGGCCATGCTCGACCGCTTCCGGCTGACCCGCTGGAGAGCGCTGTAATGCGCCTGCGCCGCCGTGCCCGGCCCCGCGAGGTCGTAACCCAGTCGACGCTGGACAATGCCTTCGACCGGCGAACCTTCGTCATCGGCACCGCCATGGGCGGGCTCGGCGTGCTGCTGGCCGCGCGAATGGGCTATATCGCCATCGCCGAGAACGAGAAATACGAGCTCGAAAGCGAGAGCAACCGCGTCAACCTGTCGCTGATCCCGCCGCGGCGCGGCTGGATGCTCGATCGCAACGGCGCTCCGCTGGCTTCGAACCGGGCCGATTTCCGCGTCGACATCATTCCCGATCGCACCGAAGACCCCGATGCGACGATAGACGCGCTTACGACCATTCTCAATCTCGACGACAACCAGGCCGCCGATATCCGCAAACGGGTCGACGATGGGCCCGGCTACCAGCCCGTCGAGATCGCCTCGGGTATCAGCTATGACGAATTCGCCGCAGTCAGCGTGCGCCTGCCCGACCTTCCCGGCGTGGTTCCGCAGCGCGGCTTTTCGCGGTTCTACCCGACCGGGCCCAGCGTCGGCCATTTGCTCGGCTATGTCGGTCCGGCCAATGCCGAGGAATACGAGGAGCAGGACCGCAACCCGCTCTTGATCACGCCCGGGTACAAGATCGGCAAGGATGCGCTGGAAAAGCAGTTCGAGCTCGACCTGCGCGGCGTGCCCGGCGCGCGCCGGGTCGAAGTCACCGCTTCGGGACGGATCATCCGCGATCTCGAGACGCGCGAAGACGTCCAGGGCGATCCCGTTCGGCTGACGATCGACGGCCCGCTGCAGGACTACGCGGCGCGCCGCATCGGCCTCGAAAGCGGCTCGGTCGTCGTCATGGATTGCGAGACGGGCGACCTCTTGTGCATGGCGTCCATGCCCAGTTTCGACCCCAACAGCTTTTCGCAAGGCATCGGGCGCGTCGAATACGCCATGCTGCGCGAAGACGAGCGCGTGCCGCTGCGCAACAAGGTGCTCAAGGGCCTCTATCCCCCCGGCTCGACGGTCAAGCCGATGCATTGCATGGCCTTCCTCGATGCGGGAATCAAACCCGACGAGGCAATTATGTGCGGTGGCGGGCGGCGGATCGGCAACCGCTTCTTCAATTGCTGGAGCAATCACGGCCGGGTCGACATGGCGAAAGCTATCTATCAGAGCTGCGACAGCTATTTCTACCATTTCGCGCAGCAGATCGGTTTCGCCAAAGTTGCCGAATGGGCGCACAAGATGGGTCTGGGCGAGGAATTCCCCCTCCCCGTGACCAGCCAGTTCTACGGCACCGTGCCCTCCCCCGAATGGAAGCAGCGCAAGCACGACAGTGCCTGGCAGCCCTATGACACGGTGAATTCCTCGATCGGCCAGGGTTACTACCTGACCAACCCGCTGCAGCTGGCGGTGATGAGCGCGCGGATGGCGACCGGGAACAGGGTCATGCCGCGCCTGCAGCTGACCGGCGAAACCCCGCAGTTCGAGCATTTCGATTTCAGCCCCGACGAGATCGGCTATGTCCGCCAGGCGATGAGCGACGTGGTCAACGGACCGGGCACCGCCGGGCGTGCGCGCCTGCCGTTCGACGACATCAAGATGGCCGGCAAGACCGGTACCGCGCAGGTCGTCTCGCTCAGCGTGTCCAATGGCCGGACCGGCCCCTGGAAGTATCGCGACCACGGATTGTTCGTGTTCTTCGCGCCCTTCGACAAACCGAAATACGCCGGCGCGGTGGTGATCGAGCACGGCGGCGGCTCGGGCGCGGCCTATCCCATCGCCCGCGACGTGATGACCTTCATGTTCGACCCGGCCAAGGGCATGGACGCACTGCGCCCGCTCGAAGAACAGTGGGGCGGCAGCGCGCAGGAACGGCTGGATGCGAAATACCGCGCCTATGCCGCCGCGCAGGGTGAGGCGGTGCCCCCGGCCCCCTCGCGCGACGAGGATATCTTCGACCAGGTCGAGGCCGAAGCCCGCGTCGCGGCCCGCCAGCCCGAAAGCATTGCCGAAGAAGTCGGCCCCTCGCGCGTCGATACCCGCTCGCCCGAGGAAGTGTCGCAAGCCGCAGCCAGCGCGCGGGCCGACGCTACGCAGGGCGATCCTGCCGCGCCCACGCCGGACACCAGTGAATGAGCTCGATCGTTCCTGCGCCGATCGCACGGCAGCCTTGGCAGATGCTGTTCCCGCTGTTCGTCGTGATCGCCTTCGGGGCGCTGGTCCTGTTCTCGGCGGCGGGTGGCAGCTGGGATCCCTACGCCTCGTCGCACGTGATCCGCTTCAGCGTGTTCCTGGTCATGGCGTTCGTCCTCAGCCGGTTCTCGCGCGAGCTGGTGCTGTTCTTCGCCTTCCCGATCTACGGCGTCGTCCTGGCAATGCTGCTCGCGGTGGAGGCGATCGGGTTCGTCGGTGGCGGCAGCCAGCGCTGGCTCAATCTCGGCTTCATGCAGCTGCAACCGTCCGAGCTGATGAAGCCCGCCGTCGTGCTGGTTCTCGCGCGCTACTATTCCGCATTGCCGGTCGGCATGGTCCCGACGCTAGGCGCGCTTGTCGTGCCCGGCCTGCTGATCCTGACACCCGTGGCGCTGGTGCTGCTGCAACCCGATCTGGGCACGTCGCTGGCGATCGTCTTCGGCGGGTCGATGGTGATGTTCGCCGCCGGCCTGCCGCTGCGCTGGTTCATCGGTGCGGCTGCGGCGGGCGCGGTCCTGGCGCCGGTCGCGTTCTTCTTCGGTCTGCAACCCTATCAGCAGAAGCGCGTGTTCACCTTCCTCGATCCCGAAAGTGACCCGCTGGGTGATGGCTATCACATCACCCAGTCGAAGATCGCCATCGGTTCGGGCGGTTTCTCGGGCAAGGGCTTCAACGAGGGGTCGCAGAGCCATCTCAACTACCTGCCCGAACCGCATACCGATTTCATCTTCGCCACCATGGCGGAAGAATGGGGTTTTCTGGGGGGAATCGTGGTGCTTGGCGCTTTCGCGATGATCCTGCGCTGGGGCCTGTCAGTCGCGCGCGCCAGCAGCGACCGGTTCGGCAAGCTGATCGCGCTGGGCATGACCGCGACGATCTTCTTCTATGTCGCGATCAATTTGATGATGGTCATGGGGCTTGCCCCCGTGGTGGGCATCCCGCTGCCGTTCATGAGCCATGGCGGCAGTTCGATGCTGACCAACATGATCTGCATCGGATCGCTGATGCTGGTCCACCGCTGGAACCGCAAGGCGCCGCGCACCGGGCTGCTGCGTTAAAGTTCTACCAGTCCCAGCTTGAGCGCGCGCACCGTCGCGGTGACCCGGTCATTGGTGTCCAGCTTGTCGAAGATCCTTCGCGTATAGGTGCGTACGGTTTCAGGCGAAATGTCGAGGATCGTTCCGATATCGACCGACGACTTGCCCCGCCCCATCCATTCGAGCACCTCGCGTTCGCGCTCCGACAGCGAGACAGACGCCCGGCCGCCATCCATGATCTTGCAGATCTGGAGATGCGCCGCGAGCAGCAGCGAATGGATCTGCTGCAATTGCTCGTTCGAGAAACCGGCAGGGTCGCGCTCGAATCGCATCGAGCAATAGGCATTGCGGTTGCGCGGGCCGAACACGGCGAAACCGACCCAGTTGTCGACACCCGCAGTGACGGTTTCCTCGAAGAACCGCTCGGCTTTCGGGTCGCCACGGCCGAGCTCGATCGCGTCGCGCCAGACCAGCACCGGTCCGTATTGGAACGTCAGTCGGGGAACCGGATCGATCTCGCGCCACGCACCACTGACGTAGCGCCGCTGGAATTCGAGCGGATAGTCACGCGACCAGATGAAGGTCTTCTTGGAAGTCTGCGATTCGAAGATCGGCGTGAAATGGTAGCTGAACCAGGTGGCACCATTGTCGAGGCAGTTTTCGTAGACGAATTCCAGGATGGCCTCGCAATCGGCCATCTTGGCAATATCTGCCGCAAAATCCCACATCGCCTAATCAGCCCAAGTGCTTGTCCCCAAATTGAGGGACTGCACATGTATCAGATTCGACTGCATAAGGACAACCAACGAACCGAAGGTGACGAAGGTAGGGCTAGTCGCTGGAGAACCAGGACATCTGACAGAATGACGCCCGAAAACCATTTGCAGCAAATACACGACGGCGATTTTGCATCGTGCGGCAGCTGCAGCTTCGACACCTGCTGCCCCAAGATTCGCGACCTCGTCCTGTCCGCCGTGCGTCACGCCCAAGCCCGCGACAAGCCGATGACGGTCTGGGATCTGCCCAACGCGACCGACCTCACGCTGAAGGCCGCCTACGCCGCGGTACGGAATCTGGAATGCGAGCGACTGCTGGTGATCGGCGACTGGTCGGGCCACCCGTTCGATGCGGCCTTGGCACTGGCGGAGCCGGCGTCGAACACGAACCGGCACCAGCGCGCGGCATGATCCGCATTTAGGGCTTTTCATCCGCGAGAAGCCCGCTATATGAGCGCCTCCCGAGTCGGGAACGCCCCTTCCACGGGGCCGCGGTACGCCGCAGTGTGGACGCATAGCTCAGTTGGTAGAGCAGCTGACTCTTAATCAGCGGGTCCTAGGTTCGAGCCCTAGTGCGTCCACCACCTTCCCCATTCCGTCATACCCCACACGCCGATCCCACGACCATGGTTTTGCGGGCGAGGACGGTTCGTCACACTCGATGTGATACTTGCCATTGGCAATCACATTATGATGTGATACCTCGCCTGCCATGGATACGATCGAAAAAGTTCGCACACTCGTCTCGCAGGGCCTGATGACTCGCGCCGGGCTTGCCCGGGCGGCTGGCCTGCACGCCAACACGCTGCGCGACTGCGCCGAGGACAGCTGGAACCCGACCTCCGAAACGCTCGGCAAGCTCGAGGCTTTCCTCGAAGCCAATGACGACACCCCGGTTATCGTCGGCGCCGAGGAGATCATCGACGAGGCACGCAATGGCCGCATGTACATCCTCGTCGACGATGAGGACCGTGAGAACGAGGGCGATCTGATCATCCCCGCGCAGATGGCCACGCCCAGCGCGATCAATTTCATGGCCACGCATGGCCGCGGGCTGATCTGCCTGTCGCTTGACCGCAAGCGCGTCGAGGCTCTGGGGCTCGAACCGATGAGCCGCGACAATCGCGAAAGCATGCAGACCGCCTTTACCACCTCGATCGAGGCCAAGGAAGGCGTCACCACGGGCATCAGCGCGGCCGACCGGGCCCGCACGGTCACCGTGGCGATCGATTCGGCCAAGGGTCCGGACGATATCGTCACCCCGGGTCATGTCTTCCCGCTCGCCGCGCGCGACGGCGGCGTGCTGGTCCGCGCCGGCCATACCGAGGCGGCGGTCGACATCTCGCGCCTTGCCGGGCTCAACCCCTCGGGCGTGATTTGCGAAATCATGAACGAGGACGGGACGATGGCCCGCCTCGATGATCTGATCGGCTTCGCGCGCAAGCACGACATGAAGATCGGCACGATCCGCGACTTGATCGAATACCGCATGCGGCATGACCACCTCGTCGAACGCGTGGCCGAGGACGGCTTCGAATCCGATTACGGCGGCGACTGGCGGCTGATCACCTATCGCAACACGGTCGACGAAAGCGAAAGCTACGTCCTGCAGAAGGGACATGTGGTCGAAGGCCAGCCCACGCTCGCGCGCGTCCACCCGATCTCGATCTTCGATGATGTCCTCGGCAAGCCCGGCCCGCGCAAGCGTACGCTGCAGCGCGCAATGCAGGCCGTAGGCGATCATGGCTCGGGCGTGATCGTGCTGATCACCGGTCGGCCCGCGGGCAATCGCGGCTACAGTGAAAGCGATTCCCAGCGCAATGTCGGCATCGGCTCGCAAATCCTCGCCGATCTCGGGATCGACGACATGATCCTGCTCAGCAATTCGCAGCCCAATGTCGTCGCGATCGAAGGCTACGGCCTCAACATCGTCGACCACCTGCCCATTCCGGAGTGACCCCCATGGCCCGTTTCCTTATCGTCGAAGCCCGTTTCTACGACCATCTCAACGACATGCTCGTAGCCGGTTCACGCGCCGCGCTCGAAGCGGCGGGACACGACGTCGATGTCCTCACCGTGCCCGGCGCACTGGAAATTCCCGGCGCGATCGCGCTGGCCTCGGAAAGCGGCCAGTATGACGGCTATGTCGGCATCGGCGTGGTCATCCGCGGCGAGACCTACCATTTCGAGATCGTCGCCGGCGAGAGCGCCCGCGGGATCATGGCATTGACGATGGACGGCATGGCCATCGGCAACGGCATCCTGACGGTCGAGAACGAGGACCAGGCGCTGGTTCGCGCGGATCCTAAGCAAAAGGACAAGGGCGGTGAAGCCGCGCAGGCCGCCATGGCCCTCCTGAAGCTGCAGGAACGCTTAGCCGGCTAACGCGCCCCGTCGAGGAACTCGTCGAGGCCCAGCGGGGCGAATGGGCCGATGATCAGCTGTTCGAACACGCCGATCCCTTCGGACCCATCGCTTCCCGTAACCAGGACGGGAACCTGGACATGCAGGTTTTCCGGCGCCAGCGGGTCGCAATCGGCCAGCACGATGTCTTCGCGTTCGATCCTGAGCGGGCCGTGGTGCATGCCGTGGCCCCACTCGGGGCTGGTGTAGCCCAGCCCGCGCATCTGGAACCGGCCAAGCGGTTCGAAAGTGACCTGTTCGGGCGCACCGCGTAGCGCGAGCGACAGCGTGCCCCCCAGCGGCCAGCGAGTCCCCGGTTCAAGCCGGGTACGCATGCTGCCGTGCCCTTCTGCAACCTCTGCCGCGCCCGCGCCCTCCCCGGCCCATGCGGCGCGGGTGTTCCACGCCTTGCCGTGCTGGTCGTTGTTGACGTGGAAGAACAGGCTGCCGGCGGGGAAATTGATCGGCGTCCACTGCCAGAAAAAGCCGGGAAGCGGCGCACCGGGCATGGGCTGCGGGTCGCGCGCGCCGATCGGGCGGACACCCCAGCTGCGATCGCGCGTCCCCATCGAACCGGCTGCCAGGTCGTGCTTCTCGCCATCGACCTCGATCCATCCGGCATAGCGGCCGTTCTGGGTCATTCGCGTGTAATCCATGAAGGCGCGCGGGCCGATACGGTGCGTGAAGCGCGGTTCCTCGATCGGGAAGGCGCGCCCGGTGAAGGTGATATCCGCGGCGACTCCTTCGAACGGTTCCACGCGCAGGCGGAGCACGTTGAGCGCCTCGACGATTTCGATCGAGATCGGCCCCACCGCCATCGCCATCCGCTCCATCCCCAGTTCCGCACTGGCGTGGACGCAGTGCTGGACCCCGTCGCGAACCACGGTGAAATGCGCGTCGATGATGTCGAGATGTGGATAGACCCCCAGCGCGGCGGCGAAGAACCCGCTCCCGTCGGGGGCATAACCATTGAAGAAATAGCGGTCGTAGAAATTGCGATCGGTGCCCGAATAGGCCACCGGCTCGGCGGTCTGGTGGATCGGATATTCGTCTCCGCGGCTGAGAACCACTAGATCACCTCTTTCAATGCTTCGATACTGCCGCGCGCCTGCGCGAGCGAACAGGCGCCGCGCGCCATGGACAGGAAATTGGCATCCCCGCGTTCGGTCCGTTCCACGAAGGCGGCGCTGAACACTGCGGTTGAAACCCCGTGGAGGATCCCCAGTCGGTAATCGCGCTCGATCTCGTCATGGGTCAGCGCAACGCCGCGCTCGCGCATTTCCGCGCGCCACAGGTCGAGCAACTCGCGCTCGTGTTCGCGCCATAGTCTTTCGCCCACGCCGCAGCCGATGAAGTAGCCGACATCGGTCATCGGGCGGCCGGCCGCGACGGTCTGCCAATCGAGTATGGCGATCGGCTCTTGCCCGCCGCGAATATCGAACAGCATGTTGTCGAGCCGGAAATCGCCATGCACGAGACATTGCGGGGGATCCTCGCGCCCGAACCAGGCGGAACTCGCCTCGGCCAGCTGGTCGCATACCGCCATGCAGTCCGGGTCGAGACTGTCGGCGTAGCGCTCGCGGAAGATCGCCTGGGCCTGCGGATACATCGCGCCGAGCCGTTCGCGCAGGTCCGGCGGCGGCGCGATCCAGTCCGCCTCGAGCAATTCGGCACGGCCCCAGCTCGGCGCGTGGATCGCGGCCGCCTGGCGGATTGCCGCACGGGCGTCGGCGATATCGCAGCCGGCAATCTGGTCTCCTTGCCGGGCGGGACCCACATCCTCGAACACCAGCAGGAAATCGGCGCCGGTCTCATCGGCATCCGCGAAGAAGACCCGCGGCGCGCGCACATCGAGCAGCGGCGCAGCCTCCCGGTAGAATGCCACTTCCTTGCGATAGAGGCCGAACATCGCGGCTGTCGTCCGGCTGGCGGTGTCTGCGGCGGGAAACTTGCCCGCCAGCGTCGGCGGCACATCGCCATCGCCCTCGATAAAGAACCGGACGCTGTCCCCGACCTGTCCGGTGCCGATCGGCTCCCAGCGCAGGGCATCGACCCGCACGCCGAGCTGTCCGCCCAGCCACGCGGCCGTGACCTCGTCCGGATGTACCGGAAATCGTTCCAAGCCCCTCTCCCCCAAGAGCAATGAGGGAACGCTAGCGGGCGATATGCGTCCTGACAATCATGCAGGATACAACCCCATGAACGGCCCCCTCGAGTGGATCACCTCCATCGGGACGGTCGCCGCCGCATCGATGATCGCCTTCGACCTCGGACGCCGGGCAACCGCGTGGGGCTTCGTGTTGTTCTGCCTCGTTTCGGCGCTGTGGATCTACATCGGGCTGACCGAAGACGCAGTGCCGCTCGCCGCGATGAACGGCGTGCTGCTGCTGATCAACGCCTGGGGCGTGTGGCAATACTGGTTCCACCCGAAGAACAGCGCCTAGCGCCGCTCTTGGCGGAAGCGCGGGTCAGGAACCGATACGGCCGAAGCAGTGACGCCCGGCATAGGCCGCGCTGTCGCCCAGTTCTTCCTCGATCCGGATCAGCTGGTTGTATTTCGCCAGACGGTCCGATCGCGCGAGGCTGCCGGTCTTGATCTGACCGCAATTGGTCGCGACCGCGAGATCGGCAATCGTCGCGTCTTCGGTTTCACCCGAACGGTGCGACATGACTGCCGTGTAACCCGCGCGGTTGGCGATGCTGACTGCTTCGAGCGTTTCCGACAGGGTGCCGATCTGGTTGACCTTGACCAGCAGCGAATTGGCGAGACCCTGGTCGATCCCGTCGCGCAGGCGCTGCGGGTTGGTGACGAACAGGTCGTCTCCCACCAGCTGGATGGTGTTGCCGATCCGATCGGTCAGCGCCTTCCAGCCTTCGAAATCGTCTTCCGCCATCCCGTCTTCGATCGAGCGGATCGGATAGTCGCGGCACAGCTTGTCGAGATATTCAGCCATGCCCGGCCCATCGAGCGACAGGTCCTCGCCCGAGATCCGGTACTTGCCGTCCTTGAAGAATTCGGTCGAGGCGCAGTCGAGCGCCAGCGCGATATCCTCGCCCGGCTTGAAGCCGGCCTGCTCGATCGAGGCCATGATGAAATCGAGCGCGTCGCGCGTGCTGGCGAGATCGGGAGCGAAGCCGCCCTCGTCGCCCACTGCGGTGGCGAGGCCTTTCTCATGCAGCTTCTTCTTCAGCGTATGGAACACTTCGGCGCCCCACCGGACCGCTTCGGCAAGGCTGTCCGCGCCGATCGGCATGACCATGAATTCCTGGATGTCGATCGGATTGTCGGCATGTTCGCCGCCATTGATGATGTTCATCATCGGCACCGGGAGGACGTGCGCCGAGACACCGCCGATATAGCTGTAGAGCGGCAGGCCGCGGGCATTTGCCGCCGCCTTGGCCACCGCCATGCTGGTGCCAAGAATGGCATTGGCTCCAAGGCGGCCCTTGTTCGCCGTGCCGTCGAGAGCGATCATCGAAAGGTCGATGTCGCGCTGGTCCTCGGCATCGAAGGCGCCGACCAGCAGATCGCTGATTGCCGTGTTCACCGCGTCGACCGCCTTGGTCACGCCCTTGCCGAGATAGCGCTCGCCGTCACCGTCGCGCAGTTCGACCGCTTCATGCGCCCCGGTCGATGCGCCGCTCGGCACCGCGGCCCGGCCGAAGCTGCCGTCGTCGAGCAGGACATCGACTTCTACCGTGGGATTTCCGCGCGAGTCGAGGATTTCGCGGGCGTGAATGTCGATGATCGCGGTCATGGTTGGTGACGCTCCCGGCAAAGGTGTTGTAATTAGCTAAGACACTCCCGATCTGGGAGTCGCGGAGGCTCTATGCGCCGGAACATTGCTGCGCAAGTTGCGTTGCACCATCGAACGCGTATCGCCGAACCAATACAGACCGAGGGGAAGGACAAAACGATGGCAGACACACCCGCAGCCGGCGCGCCGAAAAAGCGCAAGACCCCGGCCACCAAGACATCCGCAGCCAAGAAGACCAAGGCTGCCAAGAAACCCGCAGTACAGGAGACAGCCCCCATGACCGACACCGCTACTTCGACCGACCATCGCAGCGAAGCCAAGTCGCGCTTCAACGCCGCGCTTGAAGAAGCCAAGGCCGGTGCCGCCGCGCTGAAGGCGGAAGGCAAGGACCGCGCGAATGCCTATCGCGAGCAGGCGAAGGGCAAGGGCAACGACTGGACTGCCGATGCCAAGGCTGCCGGCGAAGATGCCAAGGTCAAGGGCGTCGAACTGGCCACCGAAGGCAAGGTCAAGGCAGGCGAAGGCCTCCGCTCGCTCAGCAAGATGGTGAACGAGAACGCCTATCAGATCGACGAGAAGCTGGGTGCCAAGTACGGCGACTACGCCCGCAACGCTTCGAAATCGCTCGACGGCTATGCATCGCGCCTCGATGAGAAGAGCGTCGACGAACTGGTCGAAGACGGCCGTGAATTCGTCCGTCGCAGCCCCGGCAAGGCGATCGGTATCGCCGCAGTCGTCGGCTTCATGGTTTCGCGCCTGTTTCGCGGTTCGCGCTAAGGACTGTGACGACGGGGGCATACATGCGCGATGACAACACCGAGCGGGCCGCGGATCGTCCCGGCCCGCTCGATCTTCCCGATGGGCACGACGCCGATCCCGCGCCGACCGATGCGAACCAGCAGCCATTCTCGCTGGTGGACGACGTCTTCGCACTGATCGAAGACGGCAAGACTTATGCCGAGGCAGAAGTCCGCTTCCAGAAAAGCCGCGCCGGTTTCGTCGGCAACCGCATCAAGGGTGCGATTGCCTTCGGCCTTGGCGCGTTCGGCGTGTTTCACCTTGCCTTGATCGCCGCGACCGTCGGGCTGGTCATCGCACTGGCTCCCATCGTGGGGCCGTGGGGTGCAACCGCTATCGTGACGCTGGCACTGATCGCTGCCGGCATCGCGCTGCTGTGGCTGCTGAAGGGCCGCCTCGACGATATCCGCGACGCTTTCGACGATGGAGAGAGCGAATGACCGATCGTCTCGCCCGTATGCTCGAAGACAAGTATCTGCGCGATTCTGCGCGGGCCCTGGTTGAAGCGGATATCGAACATCTCAAGACCGACGTGTCTCAGAAAAGCCTTGCCACACGCGCGATGGAGCGCGCCCGCGAAGGCGCGGCCGAGCTCTATGAGGAGGCCATCGACATCGCCGACGACAACAAGGGCGCACTCGCTGCCCTGCTTGCCGCAGTGGTCCTGTGGTTCGCGCGCAACCCGATCCTGGAGATGCTCGGCTTTGCATCCGACCATGACGGCGCAGACCACGCTGATGACGGCGATGCGGAACATTAGGCGCACGGCGCACGTTGGACTGACGAACAGCAAATTCGGAGAAACACCATGGCAGACACTGCAGAAACCAACGTCACGCCCATCAGCGCGGACAGCAAGCTGACCGACGAACAGAAGCGCGAAAAGCTGCGCGAGCGCATCGAAGCAGGCGAACAGCGCAATGAGGAACGCACGCTGGCCGAACAGGCCAAGGATGCAGCCGATAGCGCAATGGAATTCACCAAGAAGCATCCCTTTGCAGTCGTCGGCGGTGTGCTGCTTGCCGGCCTCGCAATTGGCGCGATGACGCGTCCGGGCCGCCGGATCGGGCGGCGCGGCGGTGCCTTCGCGGCGCTCGCGGCCGACACCGCCCTCGCCTATGGCGCGCGGATGGTCGACGGAGTGCTCGATGGAGCGCAATATGCCGGGGACCGGATCGAAGACCTGGGCGAAAGCACCGCGACCACCGCACGTGGTCTGCGCCGCGACGCCGCTTACAAGCTCGATGTTGCCGGCGACGCGCTGCGCGCCTCGAGCCGCAAGGCCGGCCGCAAGGGCAGCCGCGCCTACCGTTCGTTGCGGACGCGCATCACCCACTGATCGCGTGAAACAAACCGATGCCGTAGCGGCGCGCCGGGCTTGCCTGTCGCGCCGCTTTCGCTATGTGCGGCACGCATTCCTCCCTCCCCATCGAGAAAGAAACTGCCATGGAAGAAAAAGAGAGCAAACAGACGCTCTACCTCGTCATGGGCGGCCGTGTGTCCGACCCGCGCAGCGTGACCTTCACCGATCCCGAGAGCCTGCATGTCGCGGGTGTGTACAGCACCTATGAAAATGCGGTCGAAGCGTGGCGCTCGAACGCGCAGCGCACCGTGGACGACGCCGAAATGAAGTATGTGATCGTCCACCTGCACAAGCTGCTCGATCCCGGCGCCTGATCGCGCGATGGCCCATGTCGTCAGGCCTTACCGCGATGACGATGCCGAAGCGCTGGCCGGGATACTGGCGGCGGCGATCACCCGGATCGGCCCCGCCGCCTATTCCGCCGAGCAGGTCGCTGCCTGGTCGGCGCGGCATCCCGGGGCCGCGCAGTACCGCCAGCGCGCGGGGGCAGGCGATGTCATCTTCGTGGCCGCGGATCCCGCCGATCTGCCGGTCGCGTATCTGTTGATGGAACCAGATGGTCATGTCGACCATCTTTATATCCATCCCGATCACACGCGGTGCGGACTGGCCACGCAACTGCTTGCCGCGGCCGAGACGCATGCCCGGCGCGAGGAGTTCAGCCGCCTCTACACCGAGGCGAGCGATCTTGCGCGCCCCGTTTTCGCCCGCGCAGGCTATACGGCGACGAAAAAGCGCGAATTCGCCATCGCCCATGAGGGCCGGGACGTCCCGATCCACAATTGGGCGATGGAAAAGACGCTCAGATGAACTCGATTTTCTCGATCAGGTAGAACTTTTCGCCCGAGGGCACGGTCACTTCGACCTCTTCCCCGAGCTGCTTGCCGATCAGCGCGCGGCCGATGGGCGAATTGTAGCTGATCCGGCCCTTCCCCGCATCGGCCTCGGTCTGGCCGACGATCTGGTACCTGATCGGCTTCTCGTCCTCGTCCAGCAACGTCACCGTGGCACCGAAAATGACACGGTCGCCCGAAAGCGTCGCCGGATCGATGATCTGCGCGCGGCTGACCTTGTCCTCGATATCGGAAATGCTCGCCTCGACCTGGCCCTGTCGTTCCTTGGCCGCGTGGTATTCGGCATTTTCCGACAGGTCGCCATGCGCTCGCGCTTCCTCGATCGCATCGACGATCAACGGGCGCTCGGCGCGCAGGACCTTGAGGTCTGCAGTCAGCTTTTCATAGCCCTCGGCCAACATCGGCACTTTTTCCATGGGCTTGTGTCCTTCCTGTTCCAGCATTCCTTCCCGACAATCCTACCGCGGCCCGCAGCGTGCGGAACCCGGCCGGTTCGAATATGAGGAGGAATACGCGTGTTCTTCGTCAGCTATAATAGTCTTGCAACGAACGCACTTCAAGCTGGTCGGGCGAAACCTCTGCTATCGCCTGTGCAACGGCAAGGCAGGCAGCGGCGGTGGTGTAATAGGGCAGCTTCTTTTCCAGCGCGGCTTCGCGGATCGACTTGCTGTCGAGCAATGATTGCCACCCCTCGGTGGTGTTGAAGATCAGCTGCACATCGCCGTCGATGATCGTGTCGACCACATGCGGGCGCCCTTCGGCCACCTTGTTGACCAGTTCGACGTCCACGCCCTGCTGCGCGAGGTAGGACTGCGTGCCGTCGGTGGCGATGACGCGGAAGCCCTTGTCCAGCAGCGTGCGCACTGCCGGCACGATCAGCGGCTTGTCGGTGTCCTTGACCGATACGAACAGCGTACCCGACTGCGGCGGTGTCATGCCTGCGCCCAGCTGCGACTTGAGGAAGGCCGCCGCGAAACCGCGGTCGATGCCCATCACTTCGCCGGTCGATTTCATCTCGGGCGACAGCACGGGGTCCGCCCCCGGGAAGCGCGCGAAGGGGAACACCGCTTCCTTGACCGCCATGTGGTTGGGGTTGAGATCGAACGGTTCGAACGCGCTCAGCGGCTCGCCCGCCATGACGCGCGCGGCGACCTTGGCGATGGGCCGGCCGATCGCCTTCGCGACAAAGGGCAGGGTGCGGCTGGCGCGCGGGTTGACCTCGATCAGGTAAACCTCGCCATCCTTGACCGCGAACTGCACGTTCATCAGGCCGCGTACACTCAGCGCCACCGCCAGTTCGGTAGCCTGGCGTTCCATCTCCCCGATAATCTCGGCGGGCAGGCTGTAAGGCGGCAGCGTGCAGGCGCTGTCGCCCGAATGGACCCCGGCTTCCTCGATATGCTGCATCACGCCGGCGATCCGCACCTCGGTGCCGTCGGCGACCACATCGACATCGCATTCGATCGCGTCGCGCAGATACTGGTCGACCAGCACCGGGCTGTCGCCGCTGACATTGACCGCGGTGGCGATGTAGTCGTCGAGCTGCGCTTCGCTGTCGACGATTTCCATC
>Ga0115012_10001196_pt1 | contig 15019 bp, 5 predicted proteins | sample TroAtlMetagenome_FD_88706 | JGI IMG/M metagenome (GOLD analysis project Ga0115012, IMG submission 88706) | Marine eukaryotic phytoplankton communities from Atlantic Ocean - Tropical Atlantic ANT10 Metagenome | ecosystem: Environmental > Aquatic > Marine > Oceanic | place: Tropical Atlantic Ocean...
GTTATTATTGTTATTATTATATATTTCATTTTATTTAATTTTTATTACGAGGTTTATAGTATAGAGATTTATGTTCTTCCTTAGGAAAATATTGAAAACCCTTATTTGATTCTTGCAATTCCTTAATTTTCTTAGTTCTCATATCCTTATTTTTATATTGTTTAATACCTCTGTCAGATAATCCATATTGTTTTAATATAGATTTTTGTTCCCATGACTCATATATGCTAGGATCACTATACGCTTCTTTCTTATCAGATTTACTAGTCTTTAATTGCCACGCAGGCCACCCTAATAAATTAGCTATACTCTCCCACGTCTCAGTTTCATCTGCAAAAGCATTTTCAATATTCTCATATTTAGTAAATAATCTATCTACTGGAATATTAGTTGTAGCTGATATTACTTTAGCTGCCGCTTCATATGCGGGGTTATCTAAACTAAATCCTTTATCTATCATTTCCTGTCTACGAGCTTTAGAATCAAACGCCCAACCAGCTTGTTTTAACTTCATGAATTTACTTCTGATAGCAGGAGAAAATTGTAATAAAGTTTGCCATGCGTCTTGATACTCAGGCCTATCTTTTCCACTTCTTTCATACAGATCTAGCACTGTATTTTTCAAAACAGATATAGTCATACCTGCAAATCCAGATCCTCTTAATATACTATCCACCATGCCATTAGCTGTGTCGTATATTTTTTGCTCTTCTTTTTCTCCAATCTCTCCATCTCCAAAACCTAAAGCAAATAATCCTTGTTGTGCCGCATTAAACCATAGGTTCTGCATTATACCATAGTATAAGATTTTCCCTATATGCTCTTTCCAATCTCCTCTTCCATTTACTAAATCTTGAACAGCCCTTTTTTGCAATCTAGTATACTGCATTGGAGTGTTTACAAACTGTAAAAATACTCTTCCAGCTGTACTGGCTTGTTGACTTGATATTTTACTAGGATCAGAAGACTGTTGAGATATTTCTGAAATTTCTATAAACTCTTTCATAGCTATTTCCTTAGCTTGAGCTTCAGTTTTTCCTTCTTTTACTAAGTCAATTATTTTATTTCTGTACCATGTAGCACCGCCAGATGCAATAGCAAAACTATCTGCAAATTTAGTAGGTAAATATCCTTTTTCTAATATATAATTAATAGCTGCTTTCGCTTTATTTCTACTAGTAGCAGCAGCATCTGCTATTTCAGATTCAGATATATTTAACTTCAATCCATTACGTCTATCCACTAAGTAATCTGAGTTCATTAGCTCAGTAAAATCTTTCCAATATTGTTTTTGATTAGCAAAAGCTTTACCCGCTCTAATAGGATTATTGTGTTTTAAGTTTATAAAGTTAGCTGCTGATATAGTTTGTAACAAAGCAGATCTAGTATTAAAGAACATAATAGTACCAATAGATCCATTAACATAATCTAATACGTCATTAGTTAATTTACTTTCTGTACCAGTTCTATTTTTACCAGATTTCATTCTTGCTATAGAATTTTCTAACGCAGCTCTATACTTACTACCATATATAGCTTCTAACTTATTTAAATTTTCTTTACTATATATTATATCAACATTTTCTTTAAACTCTTTTAGATAAGTATCTCGCTTTGTTGTGTTTAATATATCAATTAAATCTGTAGTTATAGTACCTGACAACCAATGTTCTTTTGGAGTAGAATATTTATCTCCTTTTAAAATCATTTGTAATTGTTTAGCAAAAGCTTCTAGTTTAGGATCATTTTTTACTATGTCAGTTAATTCTTTTAAATCTCTTTTAGATAGACCTGGAATATCCATACCACTCTCTGTCCATAAATAAGTTCTAACCGCCTGTTCATTAGTAAAGCCTGAATCAGTAGTTTTTCTTAAATCTTTAGGAACATCTAATTGTTTTTTAAGCTCTTTAAAATCAGCCATCATATTAGTACGTTCTGTTCTTAAGCTTTGCGTACCTCTATTATATGGATCTAATAAATTCTTTTTATACCAAGCTAATTGATTCTCTCCTACTCTACCCTTACCTAAAGTAGTATATATTAATCCTAAAAAATCCTCTGCTCCAGCTGGAAGTATAACTTTACCTTTTCCTTTATTTTTACCAACAACTTTAGCTTTAGCTGGAGAAAAATCTTTATACCATTCTACTCCACTACTTCCCTCAATAAGTTTATTAAAAGCTTTACTTAAATCTACAGATTTACTCATTGCTATCTGTACTTGTGATTTAACATCAATTTGATCTAAAACTTCTTTAACAGCTCTTACATTTTGAATAGCATCATCAGCAAAATAAAAATCATTATATCCTTCTGCTGCTTTTTCTAATATCCATTCTCCTTTAGCAGCTCCTGTAGAATTCCCTAAACCTTTTATATGATCTAAAGGAATATCAATTCCCATAGCATCTAGAAATTCTTTAATAGCTGGTGCAGATTCTTGGGCTCGAGCAGTTAATATAAACATATCTCTATCTCCAGCTGCATCTTTCATTTTCTTCATTAGATCGAACAATGGACCTTTTTTTCCTTCCACCACTTTATTAAAATCAGAGAAGTCCATTTTCCACCCATCATTCATTAATGCTTCACCTTGTTTTGCGAACTCTTCTGCATTTAAGATTTTTTTCGCGCCGTCTTTAGTAGCGAATACTTTGCTATTAGTTCTTGCAACTGTATCGTCAAAGTCAAATACTCTAGCCTTCTTAACTTTCTTATCTCTTTCTCTACCTAATTCTAAAGCTTTGTCAGTTGTTTTCATTCCTTCTATTTGATTAGGAATACTTAGTTTTTTAGACTTAGAAAATACTTGATTAGATTGATTTTTATCATAAACTTTTTCTAAAGTTTTTGCATTTTCTACCGCTGTTTCTAATATTTTTCTACCTGTAGCATTTCTATTAATAGCCCACTCAGCTACAGATCCAGCTAATGCTTCTGACTTAATTAACTCTATTTCTTTAGGAGTTAACTTAATATCAGCTCCAGCTTCTCTAATTATTTTGTCATAGTAAGTTTCTTTAAATCCACTTTCTACTGTACGATAATTTTTTAACTCAGCAATATCTAAAACCATTCTAGATATAGTCGATGTATTAGTACGTTTACCACGGAAATCTATTATATCTAATAAAGGTTTTTTAGATAATACTCCTACATAATCTTTAGATATATCTTTACCTCTAGTACTATATTCTCCACGAACTATAGCATCAGCTACTTGCATAGACTGGTCAACAGAAGTTTTTAAATGTTCAAGTTTTATAGTTTCTGCTACTAACTTTCTACCTTCAGGCCAATATATAGCTTCTATAGGCACAGCTTGTCTATCTAAACCTTCTACAAGATTAGTATTTTCTTTAGCTTTTCTTAAGACATACTCCATACGAGATAATGCTTCTGCCTCTGTTTTAGCTTCTGCTATATACTCTTCTTTTGCTATTTGTATAGCGTCGTATACTTCTTTACGTAGACTGTTATTGCCTTCATTAATCGCTTTAGACAATACTTCTGCTATTTCTGCATCGGTTAATTCAGTAAAATCTTTTTTCATTACCCTTTTCATCTGAGTATCTCCGTAAAAGTCTTTCAATTTCTTTTCTAATCCTTTAAAAGCTTTAGACTCATTTGTACCAAGCGCTTCCATTGCTCTATCAGCTTGGTTTCTAGCCCATGGTGTATCGTATACTTCTATACCAGTTGGTATCCAATTTTTGCCTTCTCTAGAAGCCATCATTTTAGGAGTAGTACTTTGGGTATTTGGTAGTTGTTGTGCTAACTCCGCTGCTGTATTATCTCCAAACGTTTCTCCTTTATCCATAGCTTTTGCTATAGCTTTTTCCCAACCTTCTAAACTACGTCTTGCTCCTTCTTTTAAACTTAAAGAAGATAATCCTGTAGGTGAAGTACCTAATCCCAGTGTACCTAAAACAGAATTTTTATTTGCCATTTTTAATAACCAAGTAGGAAGTTTTGGTGCAAATCCTATAGCATGATCTAAATAGTTTTTTAATACTGTTTCATTAAAGTAATTTACTTTTTGTTCACCTGCTTTATTACTACTTCCATACATAGCGCTTTCAGGAGATTTTAAATATTCTTTTAATCCTGAAATATCTAAATCCTTACCATTCCATTTAACCTTGTCTGGCAATGCGTCGATTCCTTTTGCAAATGAAGCAACATCTTCTCTAGCTGCATATGCTTTATCTAGCATACCTCTTATTATAGCTGTTTCAAAATACTTATTCATTTGAGGATTGTTCGCATGCCACTCAAGTTCTAAACCTTTTTCAGCTGCATCCAACCATTCTTTAAAAGCAATGGGTTGTTCCATTCTAAATATTTCCGCGTTGTCTACTATGTTTGATACACTTATAAAATCTAACATTTCTGGAGTAGGACCCCATTTTTTAGTTAAATTTTTCTTTATATTTTCAAAGTTAATAGCTTGTAAATCCTTACTTTTCGATGCTATAAAATCTTCGCTTCGTATAATAGCATTAGCAACATCAGAAAATAAATTATCTTTTAAAACAGATCTTAATTGATCAGTGTTAAGTTCTGCATAAGGGTTATCTTTAATATCTTTAGCCCAATCCTTAGGAACTTTATAATCTAAATCTTTTTTATCTTTAGATATTAATTTATCTATATCTATTTTTTTAGCTGCCTGTTCCCATGCTTCGCTTAAAACTTTGTTAGTATAATCCTTACTAATAGTTTTACTAATTATTCTAGCTAATGGTTTTCTTAAAGAGTCTTTTCTAGGTTTTCCAGCTTTATCTGTAGTGAAAAAATCTACTACAGCTTTTTCTGATGGTTGAAGAAAGTCCCAAGCTGGATTTTCTTTTCCTTCAGCAACCTTTATTCTTCCAACATCTCCTTTTGAGGTTAATCTTCTAGGTTTATAAAACAAGTTTTGAAATTGCTTTCCTCCTCTATTGATAAAAACATAAGGATCACCTACTATTACTCCATCTTTTCCTAGTTTAGTATCAGCTAGTTTAGCAAGTTCAGGATATATATCTTTTATAAAGTTCTTATAAGGTTCTTTATAACCTTTAGGCATTTTGTCAGATATTATTTGTGTAATATTTTTCTCTAAATATTTATTAAGCTCAGTATCAAATATGTCACTTAAAGCTTGTTTATCTCCTTGTGCTTTGCTTATTTTTTTGATATTATCTTTAATAAATTTTCTTGTAATATCTTCAAATAATTTAGTATCAGCTGGACCTAAATCTAAAGCTTTATTCTTTCTCATTGAAGCCTCAGTTGCCTCTAAACTAGGAGTATCAGTTGATATGTTTAAGTTGTCTAATGCATCTCCACCTTTTTCAAATGTCCCTTTCTTAAATAACTCTTTAGATTTATTAACAAAGAAATTAGTCATGTATGTACCTAATCCAGATTGTTGAGGATCGAATAGAAATTGTTTAGAATCTCTTTTCTTTTTACCATATAAAATACTACCATCTTCTGGAAGCTTAGAACTAAAGAAGTTATCTACCATTTCATTCCACTGAGCTCTACTAGTTATTTTAGAATCAGGGATTTCTTTATACATAGATTTAGCTCTATTTATAATTGGAGCATTTATGTCTGCTAATAACTTTTCCGCTGCGTAGACAACATCTTTTACGTTTCTAGACGTGATTAAATCTCCTGCTTTTAATTTAGCATCTCCTGGTTTCAAACCTTTGTTGTAAGCTTCAGCAACATCTCCTGGAATTCTTTTACCTATTAAATTCTTTTCAGTAGATCTTACAATCTCAACACCCATTTTATTAGTCTCAAACTTAGTTCGAGTAGGAGTATTTATTTCTGCATTAAGTTCTTTTAATCTTTTTACATTTTGATTTATCTTATCTCTCTCAGCCGTCGCTCCTCCTGCTGCTACTAAAGCTTTATTACTAGCTATTAGTTTTTCTTTCTCTTTTAAATTTTTCTTTAATTCTAAATTAATATCTTTTAAACCTTTTGATTTAGAAAAAGTACCTTTGTCAAATGGCAATTTTATTTTCATTAACTCTCCATCACCAGCAATATCAACCTTTGCAGTTTTATTACCGTCTGCATCTGTACTTATTTCTACTAATTCAATATCAACACCAAAAGAATCCTGTGCATATTTTTCATTAATTTTTTTAATAAGCTCAGGATCAGTTATTTCTAATTGCTTGATCAAGTCTTTAGGAGATTTAAAAGTATCACTTCTTTTTTCTACCGTTGTTTTATCTTGTACCTCAGGTGATTCCTCCTCTTTGACCTCTTCCTCCTTAACCTCTTCCTTAACCTCTTCCTTAACCTCTTCCTTAACCTCTTTTTTAACTTCTTTCTTTTTTTGAGTTTTTTCTTTAGCTTTTATTTTAGCAGCTTTCTTAGGGTTAATGTTTTCAGTACCTTTAATTACTGTAGATTCCCCAACTACATCTGCGTAAGCTCCTTCTACAAATTCTTTATTAGTTAAAGTATTATCTTTACCTATACGCTGACTACTAGCAACATGCCCGTCAGGATCTCTTTCTGTAAATCTCCTACTACCATCTTTATTAGTGATAACTTCTACAGTGTTTGCTTGTCCGTCTCTGTCTATAGTAAATATCTCTTTCTCAACTGGTGTATTCGCATCCTCAATTTCTTGTTCTTTGGATTTTTCATCAGAAGTTTCACTTTTCTCTTTAGCTTCTTCTTTAGGTGCTTCTCCTTTTTCTGATGCTATCTTTTTATCAATTAACTTTTTAAGAGTAATATTTAATTTACCTGATTTACTAGTAGAGCTATTTAATAATCCAATTAAATTCTCCATACCTTCTATGGTTGATAAATCAAAATTAATTTCTGGAGAATCTTTAAAAAAATCTTTAAACTTTTTTCCTATTGTTTTTGCAAACTCTCCTTTAGGTAAAGTTGCTTCACCTTTTCCTACAGCGTCTAAATAAACTGGTAAGTATTCTGCATAGTATTGTTCGGGAGATTTACCCTCAGAATAGTTATCTGCAATCCTTTTCTCCAACACTGCTCTCTTCTGTCTAGGCATACTGTTTAACCAGCTATCAATAATCTTTTTACCTTCTGGAGTTACATTTCCTTTGGCATCTTTAAAACTACTATCTGCTAAAAAGTGAACCATTTCATGTAATGAAGCAGCAGGACTTAAATCTAAAGCTGTGTCTCTATTAACTACTAAATTAACAGAGCCATCTTTATTTTGATGGAAAAATCCATCAGGATCTTTCATATATTGTTCTGGATACTTAACCATCATCTCGTCAGGAGAAGCAATTTCTAAGTTGGCCTTTTGACCTCCTTGTTTATTATTATAATCTAGTATACTTTTTACAATAGCATTACTTGCCTCCATTTGTTTTAATCGCTCTGGCTCTGTCATCGCGAATAAACTATTAGGATTTGGTTTGCCATCTTTTAATCTGGAACTCAAACCTGGAAATTTTTTATTTCCAACATCTTTACCATACAAAAGTAACTCTAATTCTTCTTTTACTTTATTTATTTCACCTTCTAATTCTGGATTAGCAACTGCTTGTTGAGACTTCTTTTTATTTAAAGCATCGAGATTATACTTTAAGTCATAAACTTTAGCCGCTTGTTCAATAGATGCTTTTCTATACTTATTATTAGGAAATACTCCACTCTTAATAGCTATATCCATTATAGCGCCTTGTTGTTCAATAAATCTCTCTGCCCAAGCTTTTGATTTACCTGTTGTAGAAGCTAATACTTCTGGTGTTACATGACCCGATCCTACCCATGATATAAGATCTGTGCTTAATCCCGCGCCTTGATCTATATCTTGCTTTAAGAAATATAAGTTTTCTTTATATTTTTGGTAATTAGAATTATCTTTGAAATCTCCTTTTACTAACTCCTTGGCAAGAAATAAATCTTCGTAGGATTCTACAGTTCTTTTGCCTTTTTTAATTCATTAAGCTTTTTAGCTAGTGGACTTTTCGGTTTTATGTATCCTTCAGGAGTAAGATCGTTCTCGTATTTTTTATCGTTTAATAATCTGTCAACTTCGCTATCATAAAGATCATCTATTGTTTCATACTTTCCCTCTTTAGTTTCATAATACAAACCATCATCTCCCTTTATATTTAATTCTTTTTTAGCTTTTATTAAGTCAGGATAAGGTCCTTTAAAACCATAGTGTATATCTTTACTTAATGCATCATATACTTTATTTCCTTTAAAGCTAAGAAAGTACAATGATGTTAATAGTCCCACAGTTTGATTCATATCAGACATACCTTGAAGTTGGTGAGCTAAATCATACTCTTCCCCACCTAACAATTCATTAGTAAGACCTTGAGCAGCTTCAGCAACTTGCATAGACATATAACCTAATCCTGCACCTGCTATTTGACCACCTTGTTGACTTAAAAATCTAGTAGGAATAGCTCGACTTTGGCTAAGTTTCTGTAGTATAGCGGGTAAAAAAGGTATTTTTCTTCCTAATTGAGAAGTCATAAGAGATTCAGCCATAGCCATACCATAACCCATACTACCACCAAAGGTTAATCCCATTTTATTTCTACCATATATGTAGTTACCTAGTTCATCAGCTGCGGCTATCTTAAGCATTTCACCTGTTAAACTAGTTCCAGTTTTCATAGCTCTAGTTGTGCCATAATACCTCGTTCCTCCTAAGGTATTGGTAATTATGCCATTCCATAACTTAGATCTTCGACTTACTGCATTGAAGTTTTTTAGTCTATTAGCCCACAATCCAATACTTTCAACAGCAGCAGCACCACCGCCGGCTTCAACAGCGGCAATTTCAATTATCAATGGTACTAAGCTAGCGGTTGTTTCAACACTTACTTCTCCCCATCCAGCTTCTAATCTTTCTTTTATATGAGGAGCTAAATCTGAATAGCCAGTACTAGCTAAATAATTAGACATAATTAAAGCCCTTTCATCATTTCCTAACTCAGCTGCTCCACCACTAATAGCATCGAACGCATCATATCCAGTAAACAGTTTATCCCAAGTAGAACCTACATTAGCTACAACACCTCCGCTTTCATCAAATTCACGGCTGGTTGCAAATATATTCTTTCCAGTTGTTACCACTTCATGCAATGCTTGAAAGTCTCTTAATGTTTCATTAAACTCTTGAGCTAAAGGGTGATTACTTCTTAAAAGTCTCCAAAATCCCTTAAATTCCCCTGTTTCCACAAAATGGTTTATTCTAGCTATATCACCAGTCCAACTTAACAACTCTAATTCATCATCACCTTCTTGCATTTCATCTTGAAACATAGTAGCAAGCTTTCCTACAGCGTTAGTTACAGAACCCTTATATCTCATACTACCTACTTCACCGGCTTTTTTAGATATCATTCCAGCTAAACTGTCAAGTTTCCAAAATAAACCATCTCTAGCTTCATACATTGACTCTTCGTCATTTATATTATTAGCTTCTATATACTCTAATCCTAACTGGTATTGTGAACCTGGTCCAGTATACGTTGCTTGCTTGTCTCTAGAGCTTTTGTCATCTACCTCTTGAGATCTTGTTCCAATATCATTAACAAAATTTCCATCAGCGTCAAACGCATCCGGAAGGTTTGCTGTTTCATCTTGTCGCAATATACTCATTAACTCATCACCTTGCTTAGTAATATGAGTTCTAACCTTGTTGTCGATCCTACCTGGCATTATAGCTTCAGGATCGTCTGCTAATAACTTCTCGTAGTTATCCTCAATATATTGTTTTTCTTTCGGAGCCCAAACATTTTCATCAAACCTCCTCTTCAACATTCTTTCCTCAACTCCAGGAACATGATTTTCAAACCCCATATCAGAGCCGGTAATTAGCTGAGCCGTTTTCCCAAGTTGTTTCCAATAAGGTAATTCTTTTTCTCTATATTTTTTCCATTCTCCTACATAATCACCTTCCTTCTTAAACCTTTCTTTTAAAACTTTTTCTTCCTGTTTTATATCTTTGTTGGTTTTTTTATCCCACCCAAATTGAGTTATTCTCGCTTCCTTATCGTCTGTCGCTATATTACTTATAGATCTTTTCGTATATTTTTGTACAGTAGGATTGTCTTTAATGCTTAACCACCAGTCTTCAAGATTATTTTGTGCTATTGTGCTATCGTAATTATCATACTGTGCAGGACCACCAACCGCAAACTGAAAAAGAGTTTTCCAATCTGCAGAAGCATCAAGTCTATTTGTAAACTTCTCCCAATTAGGTCTATCAAAATCTATAAAATCTAACGACTTACCATCTTGATCAAATTTCCCAGCAAAAAACTGAGCTAATGTAGTATATTCCCCCATGTTGGCTGGTCCACCTACTAGAATTTCTTTAACTTCTACAAATCTGTCACTACCATCTCCATCGTCAATAGTTTCTAACACATCCCATTTTGCAAAGAATTTTTTCTCAGGATCTCTAACTTCTAGTATCTGAGTAGAATTACCCTCACCTTTGGATACTCTTCTAGCTTTTTCTGCAAAATCAAGTTTATTCCATTCTTTCCATGGAATACCTTTAGCTGGAGCATTTATATAGTAAATATTTTTATTGTAGTTAGGATTTTCCTTACCATTCGCAAGTAATGGATTGTCATCCTTACCCATTTTATGAGTGTTTTCATATGTTTCTACAGGAAAAAAATACTCAGCCCATGGCGATGTAGAATCATTAGCTATTCTATCTATTATATCTTCTTTACTTGTAACACCATATTTCTTATTTGCATAAGAAATCATTTCATTAGTGGGATTGTTTTTTTCTAATCTTTCTATAGCAAAATCTCTTATCTGTCCTGATTTCGCTTTATAAAGCCATTGCTTAAACTGTTCAGGATTATCTAAGAAATCTCTATAACTAAACCCACTAAAAAGAGCTTTTGTGTTTGATGCTCCGGGAGCAGAAAAAGGTTCTCCATTTTCATCGTAAAAGTTTTCTATTACTTGCTCATTACCCTTTAACGTATAATCTGTTACGTCTGTCAAAGGATTAATATCAAATTTTCCGTAAAGATTTTTATCAGTAGCGCCTTTTAATGTACCTTCTCTATAGGCATCAACTCCAAGCCCTGTAATATTTCTAGTGTCGTTAGCTGATGCGTGTAAAGAACTAGGATATCCTGTATTTATATCATCTACGGGAAAAGATCTACCATTTTCAATAGCAGCTACTCTATCATCAGGCTGCATAGCTTGAAGATCTAATAGTTTCTGTTTGTTAGCTTGACTTATTTTGTCTGGTAACATTTCATAGTTCTTTTTAAAACCAGCTAATTGTTGTTTACGTATAGTAGGGTCCAGACTAAATTCTTCAATAGTAAATGGAGTTTCTCCTTGCTGCCAATTGGCCTCTTCAAATGACATTTTTCCAAACCCCGACTCCATTGAAAAAATTTCTGCATCTTCTTTTCTATCTAATCCACTTACTCCAGGCATGTTAACAACGCCACCTCCTCCACTTTCAGCAAATTCAATGGTAGCATCAGGATCTATCTCCCTAAACATTTTTAATACATCATCATATCTCTCTCTATTTGCTTTGAAATCTTTTTGTATATCCATAGCCATAGGACTATCAGTAGCAAAGTCATAGTCAGGAGACATAGGAGATTTAAGATTGTTATCCCAAGGATTAATTAACCCTTCACCTACATCAGTTAATCCATCAAATCGTTGCTCTACAAATTCAGTCAACTGCTCATCTCTATATCTATCTTCCGGGCTTTGATAATTTGTTATTTGCTCTGCATAAACAGGGTATTTAGCTACAATTCTATCTACTAGCTCTATATCAGATAAATCATGATAAGCATTATATCTATTTCTAACTCTAGCGGCAAAATCTTCTACTGTATATTCTGGCATATTTTTATCAATTAATTTCAATTGGATCGTTCTGAGGAGAACCTTGTTGATTATATATTTTTGTATTTCTTTGTGAAAGCATGTTCATTAACTTGCTAATATATACATCAATTTTATCTGGATCACCTATAGTCACTCCTGTATCTTGTTTTCCCGTTTCTAACTCACTTATTTTTGCTCTAATTTCAGCAATTTTTTCATTATTTTGGTAGTTGATTTTGAGTGGGGGATGAGCTGATAAAGCTTGCGTTTCTAAAGCTGCAGCAAGTTCTTGTTGTAATTCATAATATTCTTTAATTTTACCATTTTTAATAGTTTGTTCATAAAGTTTACCATTATCAGCCATTTTATATATAGAATTTGATTTTGCAGGTAGACCTAATCCGTATAGTCCTTCAGAACCATTTAAATATTTTTCTACTTCTATCTCATTTAATACTAATTCTGCTTCGTTTAATATTTTTTCTTTTTCAGTGCTTGGAGTTACACTTAGTAGACTTCTTCTATTTTTAATTACATTATTCATGGTTTTAGGATCGGTTTGATTTTTTAACCATGCAGTAGCATCTAATTGAAACTTATTAACATCTACGGCGGCTGGTGAGGATGGACCAGACGGTGATCCTTTACCACCTCTAACTTCCTGTAATTTAACTCTACCGCCCTTAGCCTCATATCCTTTTAAATAGTTTGTTTTAGGGTTATAGCTACTAAACCAATCATAAGCTAAACCTTTCATATCATTATTTGTTACATCCCATACTCCTGCTGCTCCTTGATTTTTATAAAAATTTAACCACTCACTAGAGCTTACCGAGCCTCCAGCTGCCGGATCACCACCCCACACGTCTCCTTTGTGATAGTCTTGAATGTTTTCATCTCCTAAATAGTTTATATTTTGATCTCTTCCGGGAATTTTAATATCATCAGCTGCATTAGTTCCACCATAGACACCATCAACGCCTCCTAATAGTCTATCTAAGTAAGGTTGGTACTTATCTTTAAGTTCTTGAGGTGCAGTAGGATCACTTACTACATCTACTGCGTCATTTAATATAATAGCCCAATTGTTCCCCATTATATTTTGTCCATTTTGACCTTCTATAGTCTCCTTGTATTCTTCTGGATTAGATGCAAATTTTATAAATTCATTATTAGCATATTCATATACCTTGTACTGCGATGTAGTTCTACCACTTGTACTTTGATATTTAGAAACTAACTTATCATAATCAACTTTCTTTTTAATACCATCCCATATTTCTGTTCTAGTAGCAACAGGGTCTCCATATACCTTAACACCCCAGTTTCCTTCTACACCTAAATCTATAATTTCTTGTGCAGTCATTGAATAATCTAATCCACCATACTTATAACTAACTGTTAATTTACCATCGTCGTTTACATCATAATTATGTTTAGCATCTTCGTCTATAAAACCCATTACTTTTATAGAGGTAGCTGGATTAAATCCTCCAGGAATACCATCTCCAGCTCCAATAGATTCATCGAACATCTTTTTTAAAGCTAAATATACCCCTTGTACTTCTGCTATTTTACTAGGAATTTGTTCATAATTATGTTGCTTATACTGACAATCTGGAGTTCCACAGTCTGAAATACCATAGTATAATTCTCCTACATGCTTAAGAAATTGATTTCTACGCTCCATGTACCCTTCTTTAGGAGTAGCTTTTTTATACGCCTCCCAATAATCTTCTGAACCAACTTGCTTTTTGAGACGAGCTTTTTCTATTTGCGCTATGTTAGCAGCAATATTACCTCTAACATCTTGATTTACTTTAGCAAACATACTATCAAACTCTTCACCAAACCTTCTAGTTTGATCATTCATAGTCTGAAGATAAGTTCGTATATTTTGTTGTGGATCTACGTAGCCCATGTTATTATTATTTATTTATTGAAACTGGCCAAAACCGCCAAAGTATTGGTTAACAGCGCCATAAGCCTTTCTATTACCCTTAGTGTCTTCCATACCATGAAACATAGCCCATTGAGGATTACTAGGATCTAACTTATGTTGTTCAAAACCATAATTAGCAAATCCAGCTACTTGATTATCAGTTGCAGCGCCAGTAGCTATGTTACCCACGCCGCTTACAACAGAACTAGCAATATTACCAATAGCTTCCATCTTTTGAGCTTGCGCTGCAAACTCTTGAGCTTCGGCTTTATCCATTAAATTTTGAGTCCTATCCAATTCAATTATATCTCTTTGCTCTTGCTCTTCCCATGCCCACTTAGCTCCTTGAGCTTTTTGTTCATTGATCTTCATTTGTGTAGCAGCAATGTTTTGTTTATTAGTAAGTTCTTGCCTTTGAATTTCTACAGCAATACCTTGTTTACTTTGTAACGCAGCTTGAGCTAGTGCAGTTGCACCGCTAGCACCACCACCAGTAGCTCTAATAGTATCTAAAGTATTTGCTAAAGCCATATCCGCTTGTTCAGCAGCAAACTTTGTTGCTTGAGTAGCAACGCCAATATTTTCAGCTTCATTAGTTAAACCAGCCATAGGATTGTATATCTTTTGCCTACTATTTCTTTGGTCTTCTAATATTTGCTCTTGCTTAATCTTTTCAGATCTAGCTCTTTTTTCTTCTTTGTTTGCTTGTACTGCGGTGAATACTCCCATGCCTGCACCGGCTATCATACCGGCAGCGGCTATTCCTGTCATTACTGCCATATTACTCTATTAATTTTAAAAGTTCATAAGATGGTTCTCTATCTACATGAAAACCTAAATTCTCCATTGTGTTCATTAATTTTTTATGTTTACTTACAGTGAAAATAAATTTATATCCTTGTGATTTGATAACGGATTCCGCTCCTTGTATAAGTAATTCTACAGCTTCTTGTCTATTATCTTCTCTATAGTTTGGATCTGAAATAATCCATTCGAATAAAGCTACTTGTGCATTTGTAAAATATATAAATGCTGCTAAAATAGGTTTGTCTCCCGCTGTTACCACTACTCCTGTTTCAGGTAAAAAACCAATTCCTGGATTTACCCAATCAGGCCACGCTTCCCACCATTCATTTATTATTTCTAAATCTTCTGGTTGAAGTCTTCTTATATTTAATTCCATTTAATTTAATTTGATGAGCGCACCCAACTTGA
>Ga0115012_10001199_pt1 | contig 15006 bp, 21 predicted proteins | sample TroAtlMetagenome_FD_88706 | JGI IMG/M metagenome (GOLD analysis project Ga0115012, IMG submission 88706) | Marine eukaryotic phytoplankton communities from Atlantic Ocean - Tropical Atlantic ANT10 Metagenome | ecosystem: Environmental > Aquatic > Marine > Oceanic | place: Tropical Atlantic...
AAATCCTTGTGTCGGTGGTTCGATCCCACCTCTGGGCACCATTCTTAAAGGGTTTCTCAAGATTTAGGTTTTAACACACATTAACACACTGATCTTTTGGCATAATACATACATGAAAAAATTAATGATACTTTGTGTTTTTTTATTTTCATGTTCTGAAAATGAAGATTTAGAACAAATTAGTTATAGTGAATTTAAGCAAGAAGTTTTGGCAGATCAAGTTGCCGAGATAACATATAAAAGCGATCAAATGACAATAATTGGAGATCGTTTTGATGGTTCAAAGTTTGAAACATCACGTCCAATATATATGTCTGATCCTGTTTTAGATGCAGCGCTGCAAAAGAATGGGGTAATAACTCTATATGAAAAGATTGAACAACCTTCATTAAGTTCACAACTATTGATTGGTGCCCTGCCATTGATTGTAATAATAATATTATTTATTCCATTATCATTTGCGATTTGGGCAGCATATCTTGCATCAAATAGAAATCAATCAAAGGCATTATGGTTCTTCTTAACTTTGTTCTTCCCATTTGCAATACTTTTTATTGCTTTTAAAGATAGAGTGGAAAAGAACTGAAAATCGTTGTGTCGGTGGTTCGATCCCACCTCTGGGCACCATTTATTTTTTAAAATCAATCCTAAAGAATAATAAAATACTAGTTATTGAGCTGAATAAAGTTATTTTGTATTATCATAATTAATTAGAGGTATTCTTATGTTAAAAGTTTTTGGTTTTATTGCATCGGGTTTTGCTTGTCTAATGGGTATAATTTCCTTTGCATTTTATATTGATCAGGGTTGTTTTCCCGGTTGGTGTGGAATTTATTCAGTATATAATTTATTTGAAATTTTAACCTGGATTGTTTTTTCCATATTTCTGTTTGTTTTGTCAATTAATCTTAAATAAATATGGACACAGATATAAATAAATTACTCAAGTCCAGAGATGACAAGCCTCATGAGTCTAATATAGATAATACTCCATCGATTACACTTGGAGGTCCAAGCCTTATAGCTAATTTAGCTAAAAGATTTAAAGTTGTCTTTATTGTTTTGTATTATATTAATGTTGTTCTAATAATTGGTTTTGTCATTTTTGCATCAATCGGTATTCTCGCTAGTTATACTCCCAATGTTTTTGTACTTTTTATTCTTATAGGTGGCGCTATTGCTTACATCATAAATATTTTTTCATTTGGTTTCATAGCTACGATAATGAAAATACAAGAAGATTTGGAGAAGTTGGCAAAAAACTAGCCTTTTTGCTTAAGATTTTATTCTCCAAAAAAAGTTACAATATACATATGATTTCAAAACAACAAAAACCAACAGAATCTGGATTTCATGCTAAAACAAATGCTGATGAAATTACAAAAGGCGTAGATCTAAATGGAAAAATAGCCATTGTTACCGGGGGTTACTCAGGAATTGGTCTTGAAACCACAAGAGCATTGGTTCATGCAGGAGCACAAGTCATAATTCCTGCTAAAAGGATAGAAATTGCTTCAAAGAATCTTGACGGCATAGTTTCAAAAGAAAATATAGTTGAAATGGATTTAGGTAATTTAAATTCCGTAAAAAAATTTACAGATAGTTTTAAAGAAAGCTTTAATAAATTAGATCTATTAATTAACAATGCTGGAATCATGGCCTGTCCTGAAACTAGAATAGGAGATGAATGGGAAAGTCAGTTTGCTGTAAATCACATTGGTCACTTTTTGCTTACAAGAGAGTTGATGAATACCATGGCTGAAAATGATGGCGCCAGATTTGTCAGTCTTTCATCTTCAGCACATTCTCTTACCGGAATACTTTGGGACGATATTCATTTTCATAATAATCCATATGATAAATGGATGGCATATGGCCAATCTAAAACAGCGTCTTCATTAATTGCAATTGAGTTTCATAGAAGAATGATAGATAAGGGTGTGTCTGGTTATTCGGTTCATCCGGGTGGCATTATTACACCTCTTCAGCGTCATCTTGAAAATGCAGAAATGGTAGCTCTAGGTTGGATGGATGAAGACGGATCGCCATCAGAGATGGCCAAGAATTTCTTTAAAACAACCAGCCAAGGGGCATCTACAAGTTTGTGGTGTGCAACTAGTCCAAGTCTGAAAAATATTGGCGGTGTCTTTTGTGAAGACTGTGATGTCGCAAAAAGAAAAAATGAGGTAGATGAATCTCTTCAAAGATATTTTGGTGTAGCAGACTGGGCTATAGACACTGATGAGGCATCTAAATTATGGGATATCACTGAAAAAATGCTTATATCGTGAGCGAAATAAATATACTTTTTGAAAATATTGAGCCTTATTCAACAGGTTATTTAGAGGTAGATGGGCACGAGATTTATTATGAAGAATGTGGAAATCCTAACGGGAAGCCTGCTGTCTTTCTTCATGGAGGACCAGGTGGTGGAGGTAGCGCAAAGGTAAGAGGATTTTTTGACCCAGAATTATATAGAATTGTTGTATTTGATCAGCGAGGCTGTGGGAGAAGCAAGCCTCATGCATGTTTAAAAAATAATACAACATGGGATTTAGTAGAAGATATTGAAAAACTTAAAGAAAAACTAGAAATCAAGAAATGGCTTGTTTTTGGTGGGTCTTGGGGAAGCACACTTTCTCTTGCTTATGCTCAAACATATCCTAATTCAGTTTCAGAGCTTGTTCTTAGGGGTATCTTTATGTTGAGAGATAAAGAGTTAAAGTGGTTTTACCAAGATGGAGCGAGCAGAATATTTCCAGAAGCCTGGGAGGGTTTTTTGAAACCCATTGATGAAGAAGATAGGCATGATTTGATGGATGCTTACTACAAAATTTTTACAGGAGATGATGATAAGAAAAAAATGGAAGCTGCAGTAGCTTGGTCTAAGTGGGAAGGTTCTGTAAGTACGTTAAGTCATAAACCAGAAATGATTTCATCCTACTCTGAATCAAAATTTGCTTTAGCATTTGCACTAATTGAAAATCACTATTTTATTAATAAAGGATTTTTAGAAGATGAGAATCAACTTGTTTCAATTAAATCAATTGATAAGATTAGAAATATACCCACAATAATAATACAAGGAAGATACGACATTGTATGTCCAATGGAGACTGCGTGGGAGTTATCAAAAAATTGGCCAGAAGCAGAATTGATTATTGCGCCCTCCTCAGGTCACAGTGCTTTTGAGAAGGAAATCACCCATGAACTTATTAAAGCTACTCAGGAGTTTGCTAAAAATGAATAAACTTAATGGAAATTGTGAGTGCAAGAAAGTTTCTTTTGAAATTACTCAAGAAATTAAATACTTTTCACATTGCCATTGTTCACAGTGCAGGAGATCTCATGGCTCAGCATTTGGAAGTTTTATTGAAGTAGATAAATCTTGTTTTAAATATAATTCTGGTACGAAAAATATTAAATCCTATTCCTCATCTAAACTGTGCAAACGAATATTTTGCAAAAGTTGTGGTTCAAATATTATGTTTTTAGATGAAGCTAAGCCAGATAAATATTATGTTTCAGTTGGTGTAATAAATGGGAATCCAAAATTACCAGCAGCTCATCATGTCTTTGTAGGATCAAAAGCATCTTGGTTTGAAATTAATGATGACTTGAGGCAACACGACACATACCCATCAGCTTTTAAGAATGAATAATATAAGTCTTATAGGCATGGCTGGATGTGGAAAATCTTCATTAGGCATGGCTATCTCAGAAAAGTATGATCTAAGTTTTATTGATACAGACCATCTGATTGAAAGAGAATACAAAATGACTTTAGAAGATGTGAAAAAAGAGTTTGGGTATAAATTTGTGAGGTCTGCAGAAGAAAAAGCTATTCTTGGTCTTGATAAATCAACTGAAATTATATCAACGGGAGGAAGTGCAATATATTCAAACATATCTATGCATCACCTTATGTCTTTTTCAAAAATAATCTATATTGATACGCCTCTTGATGTGATTATTAAAAGAATTGGTGTTGGGCAAGAGCGAGGTCTTGCCGTGCCTGATGGTATATCAGTTTCAGATGTTTACCTGGAAAGGAAACCCCTATATGAAAAATTCTCTCAATTCACTGTAGATGGATCAAAATCAATTGAACAGCTTATCTCTGAAATAAAGATATACTCAAATAGATAAAAATGCATTTATTAGCGGGATCAACAGGTTTTTTAGGTAATGAGATTCTAAGAATATTAGGCGTTAAAGACATCTCTACTATTGCCCTTGGAAGAAGAACCATACCTAATTTACCTGACAGTGTTGAAGAGCTAATTATTGATTTTAATAATATAAAAACAATTACTTTTCCTAGTATAGATCATGTCTATCTTTCTCTTGGTTATCCTTTGTATTATCAAAATGTAATGGGTTTTATGGGGCCTACTCTTAAAAAAAAATTTTTTGAGGTAGATTTTACATATCAGATAGAGATAGCAAAAAAAGCTAAGAATGTTGGCGCTAGAAGCATCTCGCTTATCTCAGCTGTAGGCGCTGATCCAAATTCTTGGAACTATTATCTAAAAACCAAAGGAATGCTTGAAGAGGAAATAATCAAGCTAGAATTTGAAAGCACCAATATATTTCGTCCTGGGCATCTTATGGGAAACAAAAATAGGTTCGACATCGTTTTTGCTGATGTGGTATCTCGAACCATAGATCCTTTTCTACATGGTTCTTTAGAAAGATTTAGAAGCATTCCGGTAAAAAAAGTTTCTGAAACAGTTGTAAATAGATCAATGAATTGCAAGGCGGGAATACATTTCTTTGATCACAAAGATTTTAAAAATTCCTGACTTCCTTTTTTTTAGCTTTAATTATCTTTTTTATTCCGTTACACGCATTAAGAAGCCAAAATGCATTTGCAAAAACAAAATAATATAGACCTAGATATAGTTGAACAATTATTGCAAAAAAACTTCCAGCAATAACAGCAAATAACCCGAATAATCTCTTTTTTGCTTTTTTAGAAACAACGAGTGGTGCGGCTATTAAGGTACCGAAAAAAACACTCAAAATTTGGATAAATTCTAAAATAGTCATACTGATGAACATTCAGAATATGTTCATTAGTATGAATATCGGCGCATTATGAATACTTAAATATAAATGTAAAGATTTTTTTGAACTTTTTTTAAAAAGATGTAATCTAAGGTATGTGGTTAAAATATATTGGAGATATATGAAAAATTTATTATTAATTATTGGGGCATTTATATCCATTGGAATGGTTGCAGATGGTCATAAGACTTCAGATAAATCTGATAAAGATAGGTTTGCAAATCATCCAAACCATCTCATGGATTTTAAAGAATGCAAAGAGTTGAAGGATGGCATTGGTGGTCTTTTAGGGTTAAGTGATGGCATATGGAAAGAAATAGAAGCAAATCCAGAGAATGAAGAAAAATGGCTAGAAGTTGCATTGGTCGCAGACTTGGCTGCTAATTATTCAGAAGTGTATGATGTTTTCTGTAAAGACATGATTGCTCAAAGAATGAAAATGAGAATGATGCATGATAAGAAAAAACATAAGAAAGACAAGGAAAAAGATTAAAATTTGCCTCTCTGAAATCTCATTCTAATAACGTAGACCCTCAAAAGCGCTACTACGGTAATGATCAATTGAATAAATATAGATATTGTTAGTGGGTTGGACCATTGCCAATTATCAATTGTTAACCAAAGAAGAAATGTTTGTAATGGAAAATTAATGGTTGCTCCCATAAGAACAATTATTACCGACTCTCTTAAAGCGACTTTTTCAGTTTTATTCATACTTCTTCCTTGTTGCTAATGCCTCTTGTCAAATATCTTCTTTCATGACATTTATTGAATAATGGTTTAAGTTATAAATATAATGCAAGAACTAGTAGAAGCAAAGTTTTCAATAGGAAATATTGTTAAACATAAATTTCTGAACTTTAGAGGTGTAATTTTTGATTTAGATCCTACTTTTAATAATACTGATGATTGGTACAATGCCATTCCAGAAAAATTTAGACCAAAAAAAGATCAGCCTTTCTATCATCTGTTTGCAGAAAATGAAGAAATTTTTTACATAGCATATGTATCTGAACAAAATCTATTGGATGATTTAGAAGGAGGGCCTGCCAACCATCCAGATATTAAGATGATTTTTTCACATTTTAATGGAAAATGTTATGTGCCTCATAGAAAAACAAAAAATTAAGCATCGATCTCATAGTGTGCTAATTCAACAGCTGTAATAAATACTTCCATTGCGGTTTTAAGCTCATCCTGAGAAACATATGTTGGCGCCAATCTTATAACACTATTATCAGGATCATAATTATTTGGAAATGTAGACCCAGCTGGGGTGATTAACACTCCCATTTCCTTACAAAGCTCAACCACTTGAGATGCAATGGGCTTAGCTGTGGAGTAAGTAATAAAGTATCCACCAGTAGGACGAGAAAAAGATCCACAGCTTTTATCTAATTTTTCTAGATATGAGTATGCGATTTCAAATTTTGGTCTAACCAGTTCTGCATGTTTTAACATATGAGCTTTCACACCTTCAGAGTCTTTAAAAAATTCAACATGTCTTTTTTGATTTAGTTTATCAGGACATATAATCATTGTTGTTCGGACTCTTTTTATTAATTCCAAAGAGTGGCCTGATGTTGCCATAAAAGAGATGCCACCTCCTCCAAATGTAACTTTTGAAAAAGATGTTGTGATAACTGTTTGATCTTGAACATTTGAATTTACAACAATCTCCCAGAGAGGCTTTTGTTTAGGTGTGGGTAAAAAATCATGTATTAAATAGGCATGGTCAAAAAGAAAAAGAAATTTATCAGAAAAATTTGAACCTATTCTAAACATATTTTGAAGATTTTCATCTGAATATATTTCTCCGGATGGATTAGAGTGCTTCGGTACACACAATATACCTACAAATTCTTTGTCCTTCTTTAAAAGATTTTCAAAAGCCTGTAAATCAATCCCATCTTCTACCAAAGGAATTGGCACTGCCTCAATGCCAAAATCTTGAAGCATCATAAAATGTCTATCAAAACCTGGTACTGGACAAATAAATTTAGGGCTTTTTAAATCTTTCCATGGAGTTGGTTCGGCAAATAAAAAATTAGATAGGACTGTTTGATAGGTTAAAAGCAAGCTCGATTGCTCCCCTGCAAGAATATTTTCTAAAGGCGCATCTAAGAGTTCCGATCCTAGCGATCTCGCTTCTTTTATACCAAAAGGTTCTCCATAATTCCTTAAATCAGCACCATCTTCAGAAGACGTTGGTATGGAAATATCCAAAAGTGCATTTGATAAATCTAATTGATCTTTATCAGGCTTACCTCTTGTTATGTCAATAGATAACTGCTTTTCTTTAAGCGAATTAAACTTTGTTATAATTTTATCATGCATAATATATGTCACATTCTATACTAACAATATGGATCTTAATATTCTAATATTTTTATCTTTCGGTCTAATCTTAGGAATTCTAATTTATATTTTATTCATGTTAAAAAATGATCAAAGTTCTGATAATGGTGGTAATGAAATTTTACAAAATAAATTAATCGAGGTTTCTAATGACATCAATAAAATAGAGAATGATTTATCTTCGGTTACAACACCAATCAACGAATTAAATAGATTTCTCGGTGGCAACGTCACAACTGGAAGATTGGGTGAATGGAGTATGGAGGAAATTATTCGAGATATTTTACCCCCTAATACTTATGAGTTTCAGGCGCAGATAGACCCCGCTTCTGCTGATCGAGCTGATTGTGCTATCAATAATGCAGAGGGTCTAATTGTGCCTATAGACTCAAAATTTTATGCAGGACAATACCAAAACTACCAATCCGCTAATACTGATACAGAAAGAAAAAAAATTTTAAAAGATTTAAAAAGATCTATATTAAATGATGCTGAAGATATTTCACAAAAATATTTATTACAGAATAAAACATCAAATTATGCAGTTTTGTATATAGCCTCTGAAAAACTTATTGATTTAGTGTTTCAAATAGAGAATCTTAGACAAGAATGCCTAAGTGATAAAAATACATTAATACTTGGTCCAAATTCTCTTGCAGCCTTCTTAGACACTATTAGAATTGGGCATCATTATCTTAAGTTGAATGAATCAGCAGGCGAGGTGGCAAAAATTTTACATAAAATTCAAACAGAGTTCTCTAATTTTGATTCAAGCACTGAATCTGTGGTTAGAAGATTGGATCTAGCCTTAAAAGATGTTCAAAAACTTCAGACAAGGGTTAATGTTTTAGGGAAAGAGCTAGAAAAAGGAGCGGAAAGCCTAGAGGAAGGCTTAGAAAAATAACAAAAGAAATTATCTTTACAATTAAATAATGCAAAACTTAAGAATATGGAATTACCTGTCATTGCCATGGTTACTATTTACAATGATCTTCTTCATAGGTTTTTTTATATTGGCTTTTTCTAATGAAATTGATCCTGCAATCTTATCTAATAATTATCTAAAAAAACTATTCTTCAATACGATATTGCTTTCATTTAGCTCAGCAATTTTATCTGCTTTAATAGCAGTACCTTTAGCTATATTAGTGACTTTTTATAAATTTCCAGGACAGAAATTTTTTAGCTGGGGGCTAAGTCTTTCAATTGCTTTTCCAGCATATGTTTATGCTTTTATTTTTGTTGGCATTTTTGAATATTCTAGTCCAGTATCTGAATATTTAAGAGGTATAAATATAAATCTTCCTTCAATAAAAAATCTTTTTGGCGCATCAATAATAATGTCTATGGCATTATTTCCATATATTTTTTTACTTACAAAAGCACAATTATCAAGCGTTGGAGTAAATATTTTCAAGGCAGCCAAATCACTGGGAGACAATAACTCAACTGCTATATATAAAGTAATCATACCCTCATTAAAGCCATCTATTTTAGCAGGAATGGCTTTGGTTATTTTTGAGACTATTGCTGACTTTGGCGGAGTATCTACTCTTAGAGTAGAAACTTTTACAGTAGGTATTTACGATGCATGGTTTGGCTATCAAAGTTATTTTTCTGCAGCAAGATTGGCAGGCTATTTACTCATATTTGTTTTCTTGGTTATTTTTATAAGCAAATATTTTGGGCATCGATATAATTCATTAGCGCCAAAAACTGCAGAAAAATTTGAGAAATTAAATTTAAGCACTGGTAAGCAATTTCTTGTTACTAGTTTATGTATTTTAATATTTGGCTTGGTTTTCTGTGTGCCTTTTTTTCAATTAATATTTTGGCATTTTGAAAATATAGAATTTAGTCTAGTTAAAAATTTAACCCTGCTCTATAACTCACTAATAATAGGTATATGTGCTTCTATTGTTACTGTTTTTTTTGCAACTTCGCTCTCTTTAAGTCATAGAGGAACTAAAAAACTTAGACCCATGATATTAATTTCTTCTTCAGGATATGCAATACCGGGTTCTGTTATTGCAGCTGGTTTATTGGTAGTTTTTGTAACAACTTTCAATACTTCAATCACTCTGTATGGATTATTTGGATTGTTGTTATGTCTTAGTTTGAGATTTATGACGCCTGCATTTAATTATATATCTTCATCTTTAGATAATATTCCACAATCATCTGAAAAAGCGCTTTCTACCAAGCCTAATAATCCTTATAAAGCATTTACTTTATTTTATTTACCTCAAATCAAGCCCGCGATATTCCTAAGCATTATGATAGTTTTTATAGAGTCTATCAAAGAACAACCTGCAACTTTATTATTAAGACCAGTAGGTTTTGATACTCTTTCAACAAAAATATATAACTATACTAGTGAAGGTCAATGGGAGATGGCTGCAAGCCCTAGTCTATTATTAATATTACTTAGTCTGGTCTTTGTATATCTTATTAATAAAAATATAGATTTAAAGAATAACTTTTAAAAAATATGAAAGAAGATGGGTATAGATTGAATGTAGGTCTAATAATAGCTAATTCTCAAGGCAAGTTATTATTATGTAAAAGAAAGGGTATGAATAGTTGGCAATTTCCACAAGGAGGAATCGATTATGCCGAAAATCCTCTGAGTGCTGCTAAAAGGGAGTTATTTGAAGAAGTAGGTATAAAGCCTAGTTCAACTAAGCTAATTGCTTCCTTAGATGAATGGTTAAAATATGATGTCCCCAAAAAAAGTAGAAGAAAGAGGTTTTTAAATAAAAAATTTAAGGGTCAAAAACAAAAATGGTTCTTATTTAGACTAATTAAAGATGATCAAATTTCCTTTGAAAATGACCCAGACAATGAGTTTGATGATTATAAGTGGGTTTCTTATTGGTACCCTCTTAGCGTCATCATTTCTTTTAAAGAAAATGTCTATTTTGAAGCATTAAATAAACTAAAATATCATTTTTGTATTGAGTTTAATGATGATAGATGAAATCTTAATTTTTGCTGCTTTAGGAATTCTTGCTGGATTGCTTGCTGGAATGTTTGGAATTGGTGGTGGTTTGGTTATTGTGCCAGTTCTAATTGGAACCTTTATTAGTTTAGGTTTTGATAGTTCAGTTATCGTTCATCTTTCTATAGGGACAGCGATCTCATGTATTATCTTTACTGGCTTAGCATCAGCAAATGCCCATAGAAAAAAAGAATCTATTGATTTTGCTCACTTCAAACCTGTCGCTACTGGTATTATTTTTGGCGCCTTATGCGGCGCATTGTTTGCAGTTCAAATTGAAGGAACTTTTCTGAAATTATCTATTGCAGCATTTGTATTCATTGTAGGAATTCAAATTCTATTTGATATCCAAATTTATTCTAAGAGGATTGTTCCAAGTAAACCAAAATCAATATTTGCAGGTGGTGTTATTGGCTTCTTATCCTCAATACTTGGAATTGGCGGAGGTACATTTTCAGTACCCTACTTTAGAGCTTCAGGTTTACAACTTACCTCTTCCATTGGAACATCTGCAGCGTGTGGAGTTCCAATAGCGATATTTGGAACAATTGGTTATATTATTGCTGGAATTAATGTGTCAGAACTTCCTAATTTAAGTTTAGGTTATATATACCTACCTGCGTTATTGGGCGTTTCAGTAACTAGTATCTTTGCAGCAAAATATGGAGCGGATATTGCACATTATTTATCTCAATCTGTTTTAAAGAGACTTATGGCTTCTTGGTTCTTTATAATATCAATATATATGTTTCTTATATGATTATTGAGTTATCTGATTTTTTTAATAACCCCAGCCTTGTTGAGCTAGGCCCAGTTAAAATTCAATACTATGCGGTTACATGGTTATTATCGGCTGTTTTAATTTATAGTTTTCTTAAAAGAAATAAAATAATTCATGAAATTGGGCTAAAAAAAGATGATGTAAACGACATGGTTTTTTTATATGGGCTTTTCTTTGGTGCGATGTGCGGAGGAAGAATTGGATATATGTTGTTTTATGGAACTGATCAGTTAATTGATGATCCATTTTCATTGTTTTATATCTGGGAAGGTGGTTTAAGTTTTCATGGTGGTCTTCTTGGTGTAATTATTAGCCTAATTATTTTTTGTAAAAAAAGAGGTATTGAATTTTTGAGGTTAATGGATGGGGTGGCTTTAGCCATGCCAATTGGTCTAGGTCTTGTTAGGTTAGGAAATTTCTTAAATGGAGAGTTGTATGGCAAGGCTACAAATGGTGAATGGGGTTTTATATTTCCAACTGATCAACTTGGAATGCTTAGACATCCCTCTCAACTTTATGAGAGTTTAGGAGAAGGTTTAGTTCTATTTTTAATACTTACATTCATAAGTCAAAAGAGCAAAATTAAAGGAGTTGTATCTTCATCATTTCTTATCTTTTATGGTTCAATTAGATTTATAATTGAATTCTTTAGGCAACCAGACTCGCATATTGGATATGTGGCTTATGATTCGTTAAGTATGGGTCAGTTGCTTTGCATACCAATGATTATTGTTGGCTTTTTTATACTGATATATTCTAGGAAGAACGCATGAAAGCATATCTAGATCTCTTACAATTTATCCTTGAGAATGGGGATGAAAAAGATGATAGAACTAATACAGGAACGATATCGTCTTTTGGACATCAACTAGACTTTGATTTAGAAGAAGGTTTCCCAGCTGTAACAACAAAGTCGCTTGCATGGAAAGGGGTTGTTTCAGAGCTATTATGGTTTCTTGAAGGGTCTGATGATGAAAGAAGGTTAGCAGAAATTAGATTCAATAAAGATAGAGCAAAACTTACTGATCTAAAAAAGTATTCAACAATATGGACAGATAATGCTGATAAACAGGGCAAGGATCTTGGATATGAAAATAATAATCTCAAAAAAGTTCTTGGTCCCGTATATGGTGTTCAGTGGAGAAATTGGGCGGGCATAGATCAAATAAATGAGCTTATATCTGGTTTAAAAAATAATCCTGATAGTAGAAGACATATTCTGTCTGCATGGAATGTAGGAGAAATAGATAAGATGGCTTTGCCTCCATGCCATGTAATGTCACAATTTTATATAAATAAAAATACAATCAGTTGTCATATGTATCAAAGAAGTGCTGATATGTTTTTAGGTGTCCCATTTAATATTGCAAGTTATGCCTTGCTGCTTTCAATAATAGCTAAAATACTAGACTTAAAACCAAAAAGATTTATTCATTCATTTGGAGATGCTCATATATACAAGAATTCTATTGCCCAGGTAAAAGAACAAATTGCAAGAACTCCCAAATCATTACCCAAACTTATAATTCCAGAGATAAATAATCTTGATGATCTAAAAAAATTTAATATTGATGATTTTATTTTGGATGGGTATGACCCTCATCCACCAATAAAAGCAAAAATGGCGGTTTAGATGTTTGTTATATCTCATGTAGTTGCCTTATCAAATAACAATGTTATTGGAGTTGATAATGATCTTCCATGGAGCTTAAAAACTGATTTATCACACTTTAAAAAATACACAACTAACAAAATTATAATTATGGGTCGTAAAACATATAAGTCTATTGGGAAACCTCTTCCTAATAGGGTTAATTATGTAGTATCACAAACTATTAATGAAATTGAGGGCGCAATAGTTTGCAATAGTACGGAGAATGCAATTGAGTCTGCAAAAGAATTATGTAGTAAAGAAAATTTAAATGAGATTGTCATAATTGGGGGCGGCTATCTATTTAGAGACACTCTCCCAATAACAAATAAACTAATAATTACTAGAGTTGATTGTGATATAGACGGTGATGTTTTTTATCCTGACATTGACCTAAGTAACTGGAAAAAATTAGAGTCAATTAAATTCTTGAAAGATGCAGATAATGATTATGATTTTGAAGTTATTACTTACGAAAAAATTAAGTAGAGTTCATTTGAATATAGTCTCTTCTAAGAGCTAAATTCTTAACTCTAATCTCTTCATTTTCAGTATATTTAATCCAATTATTAGCTTGCTGTTTTATTTTTTTATCTTTGTCTCTGGCAGCAATTCTAAAATTTTTCTTAGCATCTTCAAATTGTTGTAATTCAAAATAAACCTGCCCTAGCGTTAAATAAACAGGAGATAGTTTTTTAATCTTCCCCTTTTCTAAGCCTTTTAATATGGAGTCGGCCGCTTCTTCTAATTTATCTTCAGATAAATATAAATTTCCAAGTAAAACAAAAGATTCACCATCTTTGGACATCTTCGCCGCTTTTTCTAGAACAGGAATTGCTTTGTCTATTTCTTGTGCCATTCTCCATGCATCAGCAAGAAGTTTTAGGTTTTTTTCAGTATCTTTTACTACTGGAACAATCTTTTCTTCTTTGGTTTTCTCATCAACAATTGTAATCATCTTCTTTTGACCTGATTCAAATACCTCAGCTGCCCAATATGGATTTTGATTTAAAAGGAGTAGTTGAGTTAAAGCTAAATACTCAGATTCTTTATTTAAAAAGTCTTTCTGATAAGCTGCTTTAAGAGTGATCATGTAATCTCTTTCTCTTCCAAGCTGGCCGTAAGAGCCGCCAAGCTGAATAAAATATTGCTTTTTAGGATATAAATTAACTAATATCTCATAAATATCTATCTGTCTTAATAGAGCTACCTTCTCTCCAATTTCTTTTTTCTGTTCTCCTATGCAGGCTGCCATAATCACATACCAATTTTCTCTTGGCTTGTACCCTTCTTCTTCAGCCATTTTTACAGCTGTTTCCATTGATGATAAGGCTTTCTTAAAGTCGCCTGTTTGATAGTATGCTTGACCGAGTAATGAATATGACTGAGCAGTTATTGTCTCCACCTCACTCATCCATTGAAGAATTAACTCAATACCTTTTTCATAGTTTTCTTGAACCAGGTTTAGTTGAGCGAGAGAAAGCAATGCTCCGACTCTTAGACCAATAGTCACTTCAGGCTCGTTTATTAACTTGTAATAAGCATCCATTGCTTTTGGATAATCGCCCTCATTAAAATAAACAAATGCCCAAGCATTCCACATAACAGATCTATCATAGCTTTTTAGCTCATCCGCATTATTTCTTAATTCAGTAAGAATAGATATAACAGTATCCATATCTGGTGCGGGTTCGCCTTTTTCATCTACTACCTCTAAAGCCTCATAAACTTTTGCCATTTTTTTAGCAGTTGAGCTTTGAAGAGCTCTTGCCTTTTTATATTTTATTGGTTTCTTATTTGATTGTGACTGAGCCTCAATAGTGATTGGAGTAATTGCAAATGAAATTGCCAATAAAGAAAATAAATATAACGAAGGTTTCATTCTCATAATTCTTTTAAGATTCATCTAGTATATATGTAAATCTGTGCAAAACGCCATCAACTGGGACTGCTTTTCCATCTACAATCTTAGGTTTATATTTTAGTTTAAGCGCCGCTCTGGCAGATGCACTGTTAAACATGGTACATGGTCTGAACTCAGCATCAGGATCATTTGGATCTTTGTTTGTACAATATCCTTCAATAGCCTTAGCATTTTCAACGCTACCCGTATCAGTAATAGTAAATTCAACTAAAGCATAGCCC
>Ga0115012_10001200_pt1 | contig 15005 bp, 8 predicted proteins | sample TroAtlMetagenome_FD_88706 | JGI IMG/M metagenome (GOLD analysis project Ga0115012, IMG submission 88706) | Marine eukaryotic phytoplankton communities from Atlantic Ocean - Tropical Atlantic ANT10 Metagenome | ecosystem: Environmental > Aquatic > Marine > Oceanic | place: Tropical Atlantic Ocean...
CGTGAACCGGTCGCCTGGATTGTGGGAACCAAAGGCTTTTGGTCCCTCGATCTCGAGTCTCACCCAGGCGTTCTGGTGCCGCGCCCCGACTCCGAAACCTTGGTCGAAGCAGCCCTATCGCTCGTCCCTGAGGACGAGCCTTGTTTCGTCGCAGACATCGGGTGCGGCACCGGAGCGATTGGCTTGGCCATCGCATCCGAACGCCCCTTGGTGAAACTGTTCTCCGTCGACATCAGCGATGCGGCGCTCCACTGCACCAAAGCCAACGTGGCAAAACTGGAGCTCAGCGACCGTGTCGCGGTGTTGAAAGGCTCGTTGCTGAACCCCATCCCACCCGAACGCCGCATCGATGTCGTGGTGAGCAATCCGCCCTACATCCCCACAGCCGACATCGACGGTTTGGCCCCCGAAATATCCACCCACGAGCCGCGCACGGCCCTCGATGGGGGGACAGACGGGCTCGACATTTACCGCGAGCTGATCCCCGCGGCGGCCGCCCGAGCCCAATTGGCCGTGCTGGTGGAACACGGAGACGGCCAAGACGAGGCCATTCAGGCCATGATGGCCGAGGCGGGCTTGACCAAGCTTGGGGCGCACTGCGATCTGACTTCGACCGTACGAGTGGTCAGCGGATTGGCAACCACCGCCAAATGAACGACCGAGCCTCGGACTGAATCAGACCGTGGCCCACTTGCCGATGCCGACGCTCGGGATGCGCTTGAAGAGCGTACTCTTCACAATCTCCGAAAGCACCGTGGCGCCACCGGCCATCTCCATCAACTCCGCGCGGCCTTCGGCTTTGCTGAGCTTCCGACGGATCAAGTCAGGCCGCAGGTAGAACTTCATGTACGCCTTGGTTCGGTACGCACGGAGCTGTTCTGCGGTGAACGTTTCGGTTTCCAACTGGGGAATGTCTCCGCCGCCATCAATCGTGTACTGACGCCAAAAGTCGCCATCCACGTATCCGCGCTCATTCGAGATGCGGTACAAGTCCGTCGCCGGCAAGGCCGTGGCCACGGAAAAGCTGGCCCAGTCGAGGCCCAGACCTGCCGCGAACCGAATTGTGTCTTCGACGTCTTCGTGCGTGGTGTCGTAGTAGCCAATCATGAAGTAGCCGCGTGTATCAACGCCTTCCTCTCGGCAAATGCGGAACGCACGCTCGGTTTGCTCCCGAGTGATCTGCTTGTTCATGATCTTGAGCACGCGGTCAGTGCCCGCTTCAACGCCCATGTGAATGGAGCGCAATCCGGCCTTCTTCAGGGCCCGGACCACTTCGCGGTCGACCGTGTCCACCCGAGCCCGAATGTTGAATTTCACCGTCAAACCACGGCGCTGAACTTCCTCAGCAAACTTTCGCATGCGGCGCTTGCCGATGGTGAAGGTCTCGTCGAAAAAGACAATTTCGCGAACCCCGTAGGTCTTCTCCAGAAATTCCATCTCATCGACGACGTGCTCCACGTCTCGGAACCGAAGCTTCTCGGAGTACACCTGGGAGCAATAGCCGCACTTCCACGGACACCCGCGGGTCGTCACCATCGTGGCGAACGGCTTCAGCAAGGTGAGGCAGTGGTAGTCCTTCACGGGCATCAAATCCCATGCAGTCATCGGATACTTGTTGATGTCTTTGCTGAGGGGGCGGCTCTCGGTCTTCAGGATTTCGCCGGAAGCGTCGCGGTACACGAGCCCCGGAATTTCTTCCCAGCCGCCGCCGCCTTGCTCCACGTGCTCGCACACGTCCAAAAATACATCTTCTCCGTCGCCCACAATCGCCACGTCAAAGCAGTCCCAAGACAAACTTTCTTCGGCGTAGATCGTCATGTGGGGGCCGCCCACAACAATCAGCGCGTTTGGGCAGGTTTTGCGGACCATCTGAGCGATCTCAATCACCGCGGGCCAGCCCAAAGTTTTTGAGGTCAAGGCGACGATTTGGGGATCGTAATCCCGGACCCGTGCGGTCACATCGTTCGGGTACAGGTTCTCCACGTGCAGGTCGATCAAGTCAACGGCATACCCGTGCTGACGCACCCAAGCGGCCAACCCGCCCAGCGCTAGGCTCGGAAAAATACCGAGCTTTTCCGCGGCTTTTTTGGAGAGAGGCTGCTGGTCTGCAGCCTCGTGGTACTTGATGAACAAGACCTTTGTGTTTTTGAGCGACACGATGGTGAACCCCCTCGATGGTTTAAATCTACCATTCGCAGAAGCAATCGCCACCTGTTCTGCGAACCTTTCCTCGGATTGACGGGGCTAAGAGTGTGCCTTACGGCCCATCAATCCTTCCGCGCGCGCGGGAGCCAAACGAAGACCAGGTGAACGATGCAACGGGGATTTTTGCGGAACGCTTTCGGACTCATTCTGCTCGCGGGCTTTTTCTTGCTCACGATGGTGAATGTGTGGCAATCCAACCGGATCGAGAAGAACCAGATCCAACTGCTCAACCGCATCGACGCTGTTGAGAAGACCATCGAGAACGGTGACTTCGGGTCCGGGTCCGGGTCCAGCGGTCCAAGCGGCGGCATTTTTGGGGCAGCAGAGCCCACCTATGTGACCGAAGCCATGACCGACACCTCCAACGTATTTGTGCGGGACAACTCCAACTGGCTCCCTTCCGAGGCCAAGCAGGGCGGCACGCTCAACCTGAAAATGGGCTCGGATCCCAAAGGGTTCAACTGGCTGGTCGAAAACGGCGCCGATGTCTCTGAGATTCAGTCCTATGTGCACGTTCAACTCGGGAACTACCACCTGAAAGACGTCACTCGATACAAGGGTGAACTCGCCTACCACTGGACAATTTCAGAAGACAAGCGCACCCATACGCTGAAACTCCGCAAGGACTTCCAGTGGCACAAGCCCAACGTGGATTGGGGTTCTGGGCGCTACGAGTGGTTGAAAGGCGACCACCCCGTGACCGCTCATGACGTGGTCTTCATGCTGGACATGCTGACCAACGACCAAGTCGCCGGCGCTGCTCCATTGCGCTCGTACTTCGATGAACTGGAGAGCTACGAAGCGGTCGACGACTACACCTTCCGAATCCAATTTAAGAAGCCCAAGTACATGCAAAAGGTCATGGTCATTGGTCTTTACCCGCTGCCCAAGTTCCTGTACGCAAACGACGAAGCGGGCGAAGCCTACGAACCCGAGGTGATCGGCAAGCGCTTCGAAGACCACTGGTACAACCCAATGGGCATCGGTGCCGGACCCTACACTTTCACCCGATTCGAACCGGGTGTGGCGATCGAGTTGGAGCGAAACCCTCGGTTTCCTCTGGGCGGAAACGCCATGGACAAAATCGTTTACTCGATCCTGAAAGACCAAAACCAACCGCCGCGAAAGTTGCGGACAGGCGAACTCCATCTCTCGAGTTTGCAGCCCGCCCAGTACCGGGCCGAAGTGCTTGAAGGCGACGATGACTCCCCCTTCAAAGACGGCACCCTCAAAGGAGGAGAGTTCTGGTCGTACAATTACTTCTACATTGGATGGAACGCAGACCAGCCCTACTTTGCGGACAAACGCGTGCGCCAAGCGATGAGCCACGCCTTCAACGCGCAGCTGTTGATCGATGATGTGTTCTTGGGGCTGGGCGAACGATGCACGGGCCCCATGCCCACCGTCCAACCCTACTACGACCGGAGCTTGGAGCCGTACGCCTTCGACCTCGAGCGGGCCAAAGCGTTGTTGGACGAAGCGGGCTGGACCGACTCCGACGGGGACGGAATCCGCGACAAAGTCGTGAACGGAACGTCGATTCCATTCGACTTCAAGCTCGTCGTCTTTGGCTCATCAAACGAGTACAAAACCGTCGGGAACATCTACAAAGAAGACCTCGCCAAGATCGGCGTAAAGATGACGGTGTCGCCCATGGAATGGGCCAATCTGCTCAAGAAGGTCGATGCTCGGGAATTCGACGCCGTCACCTTGGCGTGGGTCTCCGGCCCGCCCGTCGACTTCCGTCAGATCTGGCACAGCTCCCAAGCCGACCTCCCCAAAGGTTCAAACCGGGTTGGATTCCGGAACGAGGAAGCCGACCGGATCATCGAAGCGCTGGAAGTTGAGTTCGATGAGCGCACCCGGAAAAACTTGGCCCAAGACTTCCACAAACTGCTCTACGAAGAACAGCCTTACACGTTCTTCTATACGCGAAAGAGCACCGTGTTTTGGCAGAAGGAACTCCGCAATGTGTGGTTCCAACTCACCCGTCCGCACGTCAACCCGAGACCCTTCTACCTCGAAGGCTAAAGGGAGCGCCCCACCGTGCTGAATTACGTCATCAAGCGCATCCTTCTGATGGTTCCCACCTTTGCGGCCATCAGTTTGGTGATCTTCGTGGTGTTGAACTTTGCGCCCGGAACGCCCGGAGCCCAAATGTCCACCGGAGAAGGCGGAGGGCAAGACGCATCGACCGCCGGAGAACAGCGGGAAAGCTATCGGATTTTCAAAGAGCAGTTCAACCTCGACAAACCGGTGCTGTTCAACAGCCGGTACGAGCTTGGAAAGAGCGACATCGAATCGGAACTGCAAGCCGTGCTCAACGAGTCCGGTGAGGTTCCAGCGGGACGCCGGATTGAAGCTCAAGAGAACATCGAAAACTGGGGCCGCTACGCCGTCCCGGGACTGATCGCGGTTCTGCAAGATGCCAATGCCAGTCCATCCCTTCGTTCGCTCGCCAGCCAACGCCTGACCTTCAATGCCCAACGGCAAAACAAAAAGGTCTACAAGAAAAACCTGAACGACGAAGAACGGGCGGAGGTCAAAGCGATTTCAAAGGCGAATTCGAAAGTTCGCAGTTGGAGCTTCAAGGCGAATGCCACCGATGCCGAAATCAAACCAATCATTGATTCATGGTCGACCTGGTACACCGAAAACGGTTCGGACTGGGAATACACCACCGGTGAACGGGCCCAGATCTTCTTCTTCGACACGCGCTTCGCCAAGTACTGGGGCAACCTCGCCCGGTTGAACTTTGGCGTCTCCCACGTCGACAAACGTCCCGTGCTTCGCAAAGTCATCAGCAAACTGAAGTACTCCATCACTCTCAGCTTCGCTTCTGTTCTTCTGATCTACGCGATCAGCTTGCCTTTGGGCATCTGGTCCAGCATCCGGCAGAATACGCTGGCCGACCGCGTCGTCACCACGGTGCTGTTCATGCTGTACAGTCTCCCCAGCTTCTTTGTGGCCGTGTTCTTGCTCAATCTGCTGACCCGCGGCACTCCGCTGCAAGTCTTTCCGACTTCTGGATTTGAAAGCCTGGACACCAGCCAAATGACGCTGCTGGAGTACCTCAAAGACGTGGGTTGGCACATCATCTTGCCGATCTTCTGCGGCTCATACGCCGCACTGGCTGCCCTTTCTCGGTACGCACGCTCGGGCCTGCTGGACGTGATTCGGTCCGACTACGTGCGGACTGCGCGCGCGAAGGGCCTCCCAGAAAGCGTCGTCATACTCAAACACGCCGCCCGCAACGGCATGATTCCCATCCTGACCCTCCTCGCATCTCTCCTGCCAACGTTGATTGGCGGGTCGGTGGTCATCGAGGTTGTCTTCGGCATCCCGGGAATGGGCTCGTTTCTATTCGAGAGCATCAACCTCCGCGACTACAACGCGGTCATGGCCGTCCTGCTGATCAGTTCTGCGCTGACATTGGTGGGCATGCTCATCTCCGATCTTTCCTACGCGCTGGTCGATCCGCGCATCACCTTCGAGTGATCCGATGAGCGAACCCTTGCTTCCCGATGTAGCCCCTCCCGAGGATCAAACCTTCGGAGACATTGTATGGATCCAGTTCAAAAAGAACCGGGTGGCGTATTGCTCGCTGTGGGGCCTGGGTGGGCTGTTCCTGCTGGCCACAGTGGCTCCATTGCTCGCCAGTGGCCGACCGTTTGTCTGGGACATCGGGGAAGGGCTGTCGTTCCCATGGTTCACCTCTTTGTTCGACCGCAACTACTTCGAAAACCCGGTCGACATCTTTTTCAACCTCGTTTTGGTTTGCTCCATTCCATTGGGGCTGTTGGCTGTGGCCCGCTTCCGGCACATTCAAAATATGGGCCTGGATAAACGCCCACGCAGGGCCAAGATCGGGCGCGAACTCCGCATTCTTGTCGGGCTGTTTTTCGTGGGTTTCGTGGGTGTGCTGTTCACCCCCCACAGCGAGGCCTACACCCAGTACGCCGACATCCATGACCAACGGGTAGAAGCCGGCGAAGACGTGACCTCGGCCTTCCCACCTGTGCGCTATATGTTCCGCAAAACCGGATTCAAAAGCCTTGATCGACCCAGCGCCAAACACTGGCTTGGCGTCGACGAAAGCACTCGTGATGTTGCCGTCCGCTTGCTGTATGGCACGCGGATTTCGTTGACCATTGGAATCATCGCGGTCGCCATCTACGTCACCATCGGCATCATATTGGGTTCCTTGGCGGGGTTCTTTGCCGGCAAGATCGACATCGCGATTCAACGGCTCATCGAAATCGTCATGAGCATCCCGTCGCTGATCATCATTTTGGTGTTGGTCGCGTTCCTGGAGAAAACCAGCATCTTCCACATCATGCTGGTGATTGGGTTGGTCAGATGGACCGGCGTTGCCCGACTGGTTCGGGGCGAGTTTTACCGCCTCCGCGGCCAAGACTTCGTGACGAGCGCGGTGGCGCTGGGTTTCCCGACCTGGAAAATCATCTTCCACCACATCTTGCCAAATGCCATGGGCCCCGTGCTGGTGGCGGCCACGTTCGGCGTCGCCGGCGCAATCTTGCTGGAAAGCACATTGTCCTTCCTGGGCTTGGGCGACCTCAGCGCGCCCAGTTGGGGTCAGACCCTGTCAGAAGGGTATTCCTCGGGTGCTTGGCACCTCATTTTGGCGCCCGGATTCGCGATTTTCATCACCGTCTCTCTCCTCAACCTGGTCGGCGAAGGTCTCCGCGACGCCCTCGACCCCAAGATGCGGAAGTGAGCGTCCAATGAGCCAACCGATACTCAAACTCGAAAACCTCCGGACGTATTTTCACACCGACATTGGCGTGGTGAAAGCCGTCGATGACTTGAACGTCGAGGTTCAACCTGGTCAAACCCTGGGAATCGTGGGCGAGTCCGGTTCCGGAAAATCAGTCACGAGCCTCACGGTGATGCGGCTCCTTCCCGGTCACATCGCGCGCATCGAAGAAGGCTCGAAGGTCCTATTCGCTGGACGCGATCTGACCGAAGCAAGCGACGATGAAATGCGCAGCATTCGCGGCGCCGAAATTTCCATGATCTTCCAAGAACCCATGACCAGCCTCAACCCGGTGTACACCACCGGAGATCAGGTCATGGAGGCAATCATCCTGCACCAAGAGGTCAGCCGCGAAGAAGCCGAACAACGGACCATCGCGCTGTTCCGCGAAGTTGGAATCCCCGACCCTGAACAACGCATCCACATGTACCCCCACGAGATGTCGGGCGGTCAGAAGCAGCGCGTCATGATCGCAATGGCGCTGTCATGCAACCCCAAGCTCTTGATTGCGGATGAACCCACGACCGCTTTGGATGTGACCATCCAAGCCCAAATATTGGACCTTCTTCGCAAACTCCGCGATGAGCGTGGCATGGGCATGATCTTCATCACCCATGACCTCGGAGTCATCGCGGAGATCGCCGACGAAGTCGCCGTGATGTACCGAGGCAAGTTGGTCGAGTACGGAGACGTCAAAAGCATCTTTGAGCACGGCAAGCACCCCTACACCAAGGGGCTGCTCGCCTGTCGACCCAAGCTCGACACCACCATGAAGCGACTGCCCACCGTACCCGACTTCATGGACACGATTTACCACGAGGACGGCTCCTATTCGGTGGAAGAGCGCGAGACCTCCGAAGAGTGGCTGGCCAGCATGAGCACGCAGGGCCGCGAGCGACACCTGTACCCGCCCACGCGGCTGGCAGAGTTGGGGTTCTCGGGCACCGTCTCGGACTACACCGAAGGGACCACCTTCGCCGGAGAAGACGAAGCGCCGCTGCTGAGCGTCAAGAACCTCAAGATGCACTTCCCCATTCGCAAGGGTTTGTTCGGCAAAGTGGTGGACCATGTCCGGGCCGTCGACGACGTGAGCTTCGATGTCTACCGAGGGCAAACCCTTGGCTTTGTGGGGGAATCGGGTTGCGGCAAAACGACAACCGGGCGCGCCATCATGCGGCTGATTGACCCCACCGCGGGCCAGGTGGTGTTCGATGGGATCGACATCACCACCTTGAGCCAATCGGACCTTCGCCAATACCGGAAGCGGTTTCAAATTATTTTCCAAGATCCGTACGGCTCGCTGAACCCGCGGAAGACCATCGAAACCACCGTGATGGAGCCGATGGAGGTCCACGGGATTGGTGAAACCTACGACGAGCGCCGCGACATGGTCCTCGACTTGCTGACCAAAGTCGGGTTGCCGGGCAAGCAATACCTCAACCGCTACCCTCACGAGTTTTCCGGTGGCCAACGCCAACGCATTTGCATTGCCCGCGCGCTGGCCGTTCGTCCCGACCTCATCATCTGCGACGAGTCCGTCTCCGCGTTGGACGTGAGCGTCCAAGCCCAGGTGCTAAACCTGCTGAAAGACCTGCAGCTTGAATACGGATTGACCTACATTTTCATCAGCCACGACCTTTCCGTCGTGAAGTTCATGAGCGACATGATGGCCGTCATGAACTTCGGAAAGTTCGTGGAGTTTGGGCCGAGCGAGTCGATTTACGCCAACCCCAAAGAGGCCTACACCGAACGACTGATCGATGCGATTCCCAGGGACAGCATTGAGCAAATCGAAAAACGCCAGGCGCAACGACGGGCGGCTCAGGGAGACTCCACGTGAGCGCGTTTTTGTGGGACTTGCTCAGCGCAGCGGCCATCGTCGGTGGCGCATGGTTTGTGGGGGGATGGGTCGCAGGCATCCTGGGCTCGGTGCTCGCTCAAACCCGCGTCGACCCCATGGTGCGCGCCTTGTTGGTGCGCCTGACCAAACCCCTTGTGATGGGCATTGCCATTGTCGCGGCCCTTTCTCAGATCGGCGTGGACATTCGCGTGCTGCTTGCCATCTTGGCGGCCGGAGCGATCGCAGTGGGCCTGGGCATGCAAGGGCCGGTCTCGAGCCTGATTGCCGGAGGCATTCTGTTTTCACGCCGCCCGTTTCGGGTCGGTGACCGTGTGGTTTTGGCCGGCATCGAAGGGACAGTGGCCGGCATTGGATGGCTGAGCGTGTTGATCGATGAAGCCGACGGCACACGAGTCGTCCTGCCGAACCGACTGGTGACCGCCGCCCCCATGCGCATCCGTGCCGCGTCCGAGAAATCCACGACCCAGGAGCCAACATGACACCACAAGAAATGATCGACGCCTGCAAAGAACACACGCTGTTCTCCTGGAAAGCCCGAGGCAGCGTGACGCCCATGCCCATCACTCGAGCAGAGGGCATCTACCTGTACGGTCCAAGCGGCGAAAAATGGATGGATTTCAATTCTCAGTTGATGAGCGTGAACATCGGCCATTCGCACCCCAAAGTCGTGGAAGCGATGAAGGCGGCCGCTGACGGTGTGATTTACGCCTTCCCCCTCGCCGCCACTCCATCGCGGGCAAAGCTGTCGAAAAAATTGGCCGCGTTGATGCCCGCCGATTTGAACACTTTCTTCTACACATTGGGTGGGGCCGAAGCGAACGAAAACGCCATCAAGCTCGCCCGCCTGTACACCGGACGGCACAAGATTCTCAGCCGGTACCGGAGTTACCACGGGGCCACCAACGCCACCATGCAACTCACAGGCGACCCCCGCCGGTGGGCCAACGAACCGGGCGCACCCGGCTTCATCAAGGTGATGGATCCCACGCCGTACAACTACAGCTTCGGAGACGACGACGCCGAAATTGTGGCCAACAACCTCACCTACTTGGAAGAGGTGATTCAGTACGAAGGCCCCCAAAACATTGCAGCCATGTTCATCGAAACCGTCACGGGCACCAACGGCATCCTTCCTCCGCCCAAGGGCTACCTGCAAGGGCTGCGGGCCCTGCTCGACAAATATGGAATTTTGCTGGTGTGCGACGAGGTCATGGCCGGCTGGGGACGCACAGGGAAGCTGTTTGCCTTCGAACACGGCGACATTGTTCCCGACATCGTGTGCATGGCCAAAGGGCTGACCAGCTCCTACATCCCCTTGGGGGCGGTGGCGATGAGAGACAAAATCGCCCAACACTTTGACGACAACGTCTTTTGGGGCGGATTGACCTACAACGCCCACTCGTTCGCCTGCGCTGTCGCCCTGGCGACCATCGATGTGCTCATCGATGAGGGCATGGTCGAAAATGCCGCCCGTTTGGGGCCAATCATGAACGACCACATGGAGGCCTTGAAGGCCAAGCACCCCAGCGTGAAAACCCACCGCAACATTGGCCTGTTTGGCATGGTGGACCTCCAAAAAGACCTCAATGGCACTCCGATGGCGCCGTACAATGGAACCCACCCAGCCATGGGCGAGTTCAACAAATACCTGGCGGCCAATGGACTGTTCACCTTCTGCCGCTGGGGCAGTTTCATGTGCAACCCCCCGCTGTGCATCACAGAAGAACAGTTGGCCGAAGGCTTTGCGATCATCGACAAGGGCTTGGAGATCTGCGACCGAGTCGTCACCGGCTAATCGGGCCAGACAAAGCCCAACTGTTCCCAACTCGCCTTGGCGGTCGCGGTGTTCTTGGCTCCGACCATCACGGTAAGCACGCGCTCGGCGCTCCACGGGTCGGTCGTAAAAACGGTGGCCTCATTGCGTTGCACTGCAGCAATGAATGAAGCCCGGTCCGGGTGGCCGGCCTCCGCCATCGCAGCATCATCCACAAGGAACCAACCGCCCCTCAAGCCCGTTGAACGGTGGAGCTCCAGCACCACGCGACCCATGGTGAAACGAGGGTTGATCTCCAACACAGGGAGGAACCGGATGGCGCCGTCCTGTTTGACCACCATGCAGTCGACCCCGACCGGGCCGCGAATTCCCATGGCATGCAGCTCTGCGCCCACAAGACGACCCACATCGGCCAACCCAGCATTGATGAGACTGCCCTTGCCACCACCGTGCAAGCCGCGAAGCGCTCCGGGATCCATCCCGGCCGACCAGGGGCCCAACACCGCACCCCGGTAGGCACCCGACCCCGCAGTCCAGAAGCGAGTCACGCCCAGGTTTCTTGATTCGTCCTCGCCAATGTCGAGCTGCAGAGAAATGTCGGCCACCCGCTCGTACCACGGCTCAATCAATACCGGACCGTGACGCAGCCGTCGTTCCAACCATGCCGCGGCCGTGGGTGCTTGCAAGTGAACCCGGTGTTGACCCGAGGCAGAAAGCGGGGCTTTGGCAATGAAGTTTTGGCCCACGGGAGCATCGGCAAGTTCCCGGCACTCCTGCCCTTCGCATCGGGCCCACAAAGAACCTTGAACCGCATCGAGAACCGCCTTTCGAATCCTCAGCGACTCCAGTTTATCGACCCGCTTCACCTGCTCAATGGTTCCCCAGGGAGCCTCCGCACCCAACAAACGGTCACCGAGTTCGGCGCGGCTGGGCACAAACTGAGGGATTTCGGCACCGAGTCGGTGCAAGTCACGCAATACACTCAACCGGGGGCGTTGAGCAATCACCACGTCCTCGCGATGGGCCAAAAACATCATCACGCTGGCCAAGTCTCGGGAGACAAAGGCCGTGGCCTGCGAGGGGGTTCTCCCCGCAGCGCGCTCCTCAACAAAAGGATCGAAATGAAAGACCCTTGGGGGTCGGCCACGGGACACATTGGTGATTTCCATTTCATCAATGAAGGCTTCGCTCAATCCAGCCCGGACCCGTCCTTCACGGTCAAAAATGGGCCCCTTCGCTCGCCCGGGGCTCAAGGGAAACACCAGTCGTCTCGCGTAATCCTCGAACTCGATGCCCCCATTCAAGCGATCAAACCAGGCCACTCCATGCCGAACGTGAGCAATCTCATCTTCGTAGACTTGGTGCAAAACATCCGCGCTGATTGAATCATCGACCCCACGAAATGCTTCTTCCCAATGCGAAGAAAAATCCAGATTTGCCTGTTCGTACGTCAGGCTGAGGGCCGCCAAAAAATCCGCGGGTGTCTCCAAGTTGGCGACGGTGTCCCAGAAAAAATGTCCGGTCCCCACTTCGCCAAGTCCAACGCCCCAGTGCTCGGCCCGTTCGGTGTACATCCGAAAATGACGCTGCTCATCCCCAAGGATCTTGACCAAGCCCCGTCGAAAACCTTGGGGTGCATCGGGAAAGCGAAGCAACGCCAACGCCATCAACTCCAAAGCCTGCAGTTCATGGTGAGCAAAACTGTGCAACGCCAAACCGCGTACGCGCTCGTTGACCAATCCGGCGGGCGTTGGCGCGTCCGGAATGCTGCGGTTGGAACGCAAGGGGAGCCACGCCGGGCGACCGGGTGCTGCCGGTACCGTCACTGCCGAACCCGGGTTGCGATCCGTCATCCGTTCCGGGGACGCAAGCTTCAAGCTCATGTCCGCCGAAAACAACACGGCTTCTGCGAATTCGCGAATTTCCAACCTAGCCCCTCAACCGACGGGCACCCTCAGGGCGCCCGCCTCGGCGGCCGACGTTTACCAGCCGCCTTTCAAGATCAGCACAGCACCGATGTCGGGGAAATCTTCCCCTGCATCCAGTTGAGGTGCACCGATGAGCACATCGTCGTGCCCGTCGCCGTTCATGTCGCCGCCCATCGATACCGCAGCGCCGGTCCAATCACCCGCACCAATGCCGAGGGCCTTGGCGAGCGAAGAACTCAGTTCCGTGGTGGATGTGATGGGGCCAAACATGACCGATGCCGCACCGGCGTCCGAGTCCGTTGAGTCCTCGGTCCGAGCGCCAATGACCACATCGGGGTTGCCGTCGCCGTCGACGTCACCGCCGCCAGACACCGCACCACCCGCAAAGTCGTCGCCGCGCTCACCAATGATGGCCACGCCCCAATCTCCGAGACTCATGCTGTCGCACAGCTCGCCTTCGCCGCAAATCAGCGACGTCGATCCGAAGACCACAAACGCAGCACCGGAACCGGAGCCGCCCAAGTCGCTGCCCGGAGCACCGATCAAGATGTCATCCAGACCATCGCCGTTTTGGTCGCCGGCTGTCGACACGGAGTAGCCGGCTTGATCGCCGCCGTTGATTCCGTGCCAACGGGCTTCGGCTTCATCCAAGTCCATCGAACCTTCGAACACGTTGTCGTTGGTGACCAAGTAGACCGCTCCCACGTACGCGCCGCCTTCGGTGGCGTTGGGTGCGCCAATGAGCGCATCGTCGAATCCATCGCCGTCAAAGTCACCGGCGTTGGCGACCGAGGCGCCCGATTCTTCGCCGTTTCCAGCACCAACGTAGCGCACGTTGGCGAACGAAAGGTCTGTGTCCGCATCGACGGGACCGTGCATCAGGTAGGTGGCTCCCACGTCCGAGAACCCGCCGTCGTAACCGGGGGCCGAAACGTAGAAGTCATCGAATCCATCGCCGTTCGTGTCTCCCGCGCCCGCGACCACCAATCCAGCGTGGTCTTCTCCGACCTCACCGATCAACTTTGCATCGGCATCGGCCAAGCCAATGGTTCCGGATGCCGGTCCAAGCACAAGGTAGGCCGCACCGGCCTGAGAGCCTCCGGCATCTTCCGCAAACGCTCCGATCACCAAGTCGTCGTAGCCGTCGCCGTTGGTGTCACCCACGATCGACACAGAAGCTCCAGCGCGGTCATGGTCGGACTCGCCTTCCAGAATCGCTGTGGAGGTATCGGCTCCCACTTCTCCCGAAATGTCGCCGCTCAGGAGGTAGCCAGCGCCGCGCGACAAGCCGTCGCCGTCGTACCGGGAAGCCCCCACAAAGGCGTCCATGTTTCCGTCGCCGTCCACGTCACCGCCGAGCGAAACACTGCCGCCGGTCCGGTCGTAAGGGCCCATTCCGACAATCGCGTCCACGACCTCGCACTCGTCGTCGTCACCGTCGCAGTTGTTGTCGGCGCCGTCGCCGCAGATTTCCGGGGCTCCAGGGTTGCTCAGGTAGTCGGTGTCGTCGCAATCGTCGCCGCCGCCGCCTGCGCCAATGTAGCCATCTTCATCTTCGTCGTTGTCGTTGCCATCGCAGTTGTCGTCCACACCGTCGTACCAAGTCTCCGTGGCTCCGGGGCTGATCGACGAATCGAAATCATTGCAATCGGTGGCGTCGCCCACATAGCCATCGGGTCCGGCGCACGCATCGAGCGGCCAAGGGTTGTCGGCATCGCCGTACCCGTCGCCGTCGTTGTCGCGGTACCACTGCAGGGGGAAGGGAGCGTCTTCTTCGTCCACTTCTCCGTTGCAGTTGTTGTCGATCGAGTCGCCGCAAATCTCAGCGTTGTCCGGGTTCACCAGCGACTCGGTGTCGTCGCAGTCGTTTTCATTGCCAACCATGCCGTCCGGCTGGTCGCACGCTTCAAGCGACGCCGCAGGGTCACCAAACCCATCGTTGTCAGCGTCGGCGTTCCACCGCACTCGGCCCTCGGCTTCCGGATCTTCATCATCGATCAACGCATCGCAGTTTTCGTCCATATCGCTTTCGTCGCACTGTTCGGCGACTCCAGGGTTGAACACATCGTTGTTGTCGTTGCAGTCGAAGTCTTCGCCGCCGTCGCCGTTGTAGTCCCAATAGCGAACCTCGGTGTCGACCCAATCTTCCGTGCTGTAATCAGCCCAATATTCCAACTGGAAGCCGTCGCAGTCGGAATCGTCTGCGTCCACGAGTCCATCGCCGTCGTTGTCAATCAGGTCGGCACATCGTCCGGAACCCAGTCCGCGCTCATAAGCGATAGATGAAGTGGTGCAGTCGGCGTCGTCGGAGTCGACCCAGCCGTCACCGTCGTTGTCCAATGAGTCTGCACACTGGTCATTGGTGCGCTCGCTGACATCGGCTGAGTAGTGACAGTGCTCGTCCTCGCTGTCCACGAAGCCGTCGGAATCGTTGTCGATGCCGTCGTTGCATTCACCAAC
>Ga0115012_10001201_pt1 | contig 15001 bp, 12 predicted proteins | sample TroAtlMetagenome_FD_88706 | JGI IMG/M metagenome (GOLD analysis project Ga0115012, IMG submission 88706) | Marine eukaryotic phytoplankton communities from Atlantic Ocean - Tropical Atlantic ANT10 Metagenome | ecosystem: Environmental > Aquatic > Marine > Oceanic | place: Tropical Atlantic...
AATAACTCTTATTCAATTATAAATAGGAATTTACTTATTATAAATATTTATTTAAGTTTTGGAATCTAAGGTTCTAAAATCAATTTGGTAAAATTACCATTTTTTTATAACTTAATAAAATTTATGGGTTATAAAGTTAAAAAAAAAATACTGTTCAACTTTTTCCTATATAAGGGGAGTTGGTATTGAGTAGATATAAGTGTTTTTTAAAGAAATATAATAACCTATTTTAGATGTAGAGTATAATAAGTTCGGGTCTCTTTATTGTATAAGTTAGAGTGTGCTAATGAACGAATAGCGCTTTGTTAAGATTTTAATTATTAAAAAAATTATTTTCTGCTCAGGTAGCTCAATTGGTAGAGTAAAAGACTGAAAATCTTTAGGTTGGTGGTTCAAATCCACTCGTGAGCAAAAAATTTCACACAATATTATTAATTTGTTAATTTAAAAAAAATGGTTATTAAAATTATTGAAAATATTATTTTAGATTATCCGATGTTACCGGAATTCAGTTTGTTACTTTGGTGTTTTCCTGCAGTTTGTTATTATTACAGTGTTTGGCGTTTTAACTATTTTTTTATTTCATTAAGCACACTTTTTTTCTTTTTTATTATTTTTATCTTATTAGCTTGTAGTAAAAACCCAGATACCTTTTATATAGGTAAACGCTTCTATTTAGGTGTCCCTGAAAAATTTATGAAATTATTTTGTTTATTAATTGGTATGGTATGTTTATATTTGTCTCTTTCAAGTGAATACACTAACGTTTCTTTAGATTCTTTCGAATATACTATTTGTTTTGTAGGGATATTGTTAGGTAGTATGGTTATTATTTCATCTGGTGGGTTTTATATATTAGGTTGCGGTTTGGTGGTATTATGTATTTTTTATTATTATCCTTTTTGGATTAAATTTTCTTTAAAACAACAATTGATCGTTATTATTTTATCTCTAATATCTGTCAGTTTATATCGGTATGGTTGGAATATTTTAAATACAGAATTTTCCACTACTCATTATGTTCCAATACGTTGGTGGTTCGAGCAGTTACCTTTAAAAGTAGATTCTCAAATTTGTCAGGATTGGTACTTAAGAGGCTTAAAGGGTACGTTTTTTATTTTTATTAGTATATATTTGGCTATAGTTATTATTCCTTTATATTTATGGTCGCAATGTCGTTTTATATTCCCTATTCCTTTTGTTATTTTTATTTCATCAGTTCCTCAATTTGGAATAGTTTTTATTTTAGTTAAAGGTTTGGGAAGGTTCTTTTTATCTAGTTTTACTTATTGGTTACCGTTATGTATTTTTTTTGGTTTAGTAACAGTATTTTTAGTTTTAGGGGTTGTTTTAAAAGATAAGTATTTTGATCTAAATATATCTTCGATAATGGGTTTCGGTTCTGTCATATTTATAGCTAATATGTATATATTTATATCGTTCTTTCAAGCATCAAGTCTTAAGTTATTTTGGGGTTACTTAGTTATCTATTTTTTTACCCTCTTAAATATATGCTTGATAGGGTTTTTTATTGAGCATAATTATAAAGAAATTTTTTTTTTTTTTAGAGATTGGGGTGCGCTTTACCAGTCTGATTCTTTTTTAGCACTAGTATTTTTATTTAATGTGTTTGTTCTGTATGCTATACCTCCAATTTCTGGGTATTTTGGTTGTTATAAGTATTTATTATTTGTATTTGAAAAGCTTAGTTTAGAGTTATTTTTTTTAACTATATTTTTTAACTTGGCAATTATTTATTTATTCGTTAGGTGGTTGCGTAAATATTTTGGAAATGAATTAAAAACTAAATTTGAATTAAATTTGTCTAGTAGTTTTTATTTATATAATCAGCTTTTTATTCAAATTTTATTTGTTTTTTATTATTTTATCCTTTAATGCCCGCTTGGCGAAATTGGTAAACGCGGTAGACTTAAAATCTATTCCTTTTTAGGTTGGTGGTTCGAGTCCACTAGTGGGCAAAGTAAAGGTATAACTCAATTGGTTAGAGTATTCGCTTGATAAGCGAAAAGCGATGGTTCGAATCCATCTATCTTTATTTTAGTCTATTTAGAAAAAAAAATTTATAAAGAATTTTAATCTAAAATAAACATTTTAGCAATCAAGAAATTTGGAATATATAGATATTTTATATCAAAGAGAAATATACAATTTTTTTTTATGAGTCCTTACTTTCAATTGGTAGAATTCCTGATTTACATTCAGGCGGTTATTGGTTCGAATCCATTAGGGCTCTAATAGTTACTAAAAATATATGTTAATATAAAAAAAATTATCTTTTTTTTAATTATATAGTAATGCCAAGTTAAGTAACTGGTAACTTGTCAGGCTCATGTCCTGTATATGGTGGTTCGAGTCCACCCTTGGTAATTTGAGGGTATAGTTCAATTGGTAGAACATTCCACTCATAATGGAAAAGTTGTAGGTTCAAGTCCTACTATGCTCAAACTTATTTTTATTCTTTTTGTCGAGTTAAGTAACTGGTAACTTATTAGGCTCATGCCCTAAGTATGGTGGTTCGAATCCGCTCTCGGCTCAATTTAAGATTATTTGTACGGGGTAATGACTAGAGTGGTTTATTGTGCAGGTTTTGAAAACCTGTGTATATATTTATATACCGTGGGTTCGAATCCCACTTACTCCTAGATTACAATCAAAATTTAAGTGTAGCTTAACTGGATAAAGTATTAGGTTTCGGCCCTGATTATGCAGGTTCGAGTCCTGTCGCTTAATTTAGATGATTCGGTTTGAGGCGTAATGGTTGCGTATTTGCTTTGGGTGTAAAAGGTTATAGGTTCGAATCCTGTCAAGCCGATTAAAGTATATTAAAAAAAAATGATTAAACGTAATCAATATTATAGACTTATTGAGCATGATGAAAAAAAAAAATTAGCTAAAGTTTTTAATTTTAGAACAAATCAAGTTGAAGTTTATTTGACAGTATTAACAAAAGCAGAAAAACGTTTACAGCGAAAAAGACATAAAGATAAGGCAGTTAAATATTATAAGGGTAGTCGTTTAAGTACTGAATCGACTCCAGTCGAGTTTGAACCGTCAGCTGAGGTTATTTCTATGTATAAAGCAATTTTTTATTATTCTAATTTATATTTCAAGTATAATCAAGTTAATTTATGCAAAAATAATTGGTTACGTTCTTTGATATTACGACGTCATAGCAACTCTATTATGAAAAGTAGATATGCCTTAGGTTTTTGTCAAAACTTTTATAATATGATTTATAAAAGAGAGTTAAAACGTTCTTTTTACAAATATAATAGCTTGTCAGGTTTGTATTTAAATTTAATTTCAGTTTATGTTATTATACGTCGTAGTAATATTTATGTTACTATTATTAAGGATAACAAGGTAGAAAAGATTTTTTCTCCATGTTTATTCAGACATATTCCGAAAAAAGGTAAAAAAAAATCTATGTCCTTTTTTTATACAGTAAAACGTACGATAATGTATATTACACGTTTTTTTTTTAATAAAAGGAAAAAATATTTTTTAAAGATATTTTTTAAAGGTTTTCAGAAATTTCGCCGGCCGTTATTGTCTCGTTTCTTTTTTAATAGGCGTTTAAAGACAAGGTGTATTGGTATTTATAATACTGATTTTGAACCTTTTAATGGTTGTAGATTACGTAAAAGTAAACGTATTCAAATTCGTGGTCAAAGAAAACAAGGTAAACGTTTTTCTTTATAGACTAATTTTATATAATAGTATTTTAAACTAAAAATAATGTATTTATTATTAATAATTAATCCTTTACTTAATTCGTTATTTTCTTTATTATTCGGTCGTTATATAGGTTCTAAAGGATCTATTTTTTTAACAGTTTTTGGTATGTTTTTCAATTTATTTCTATCGATAATTGTTTTTTTTGAAGTGGCTTTATCCTCTTGCCCAGTTTATATAAAGACTTTTAGTTGGTTAAATTGCGAAATGCTTGATTTCAGTTGGGGATTTTTATTTGATACTTTAACCGTAGTTATGTTAGTAGTAGTTAATTGTGTTTCGTTGGTTGTTCATTTGTATTCAATTGATTATATGCGAACAGATCCTCATAAAATCCGTTTTTTTTCTTATTTATCACTTTTTACATTTTTTATGCTTATTTTAGTGACAGCTGATAATTTTGTTCAAATGTTTGTAGGATGGGAAGGCGTTGGTTTATGTTCGTATTTATTAATTAATTTTTGGCATACCCGAATTCAAGCGAATAAAGCTGCAATGAAAGCGGTTTTTATAAATCGTGTTGGTGATTTCGGTTTATTAATTGGTATTTTTTTAATTTTTTGGCAATTCAAAACAGTTAATTATTTAACTGTTTTTTCACTTGTAAACTATTACCATTTAAATTCATTTAATTTTATTGTACCACTGTTTCATATTGATATTTATTCTTTAATTTGTATTTTTTTATTTATAGGTGTTATGGGTAAATCGGCACAAATAAGTTTACATACATGGTTACCGGATGCTATGGAAGGTCCAACTCCTGTGTCTGCTTTAATACATGCAGCTACAATGGTAACAGCGGGTGTTTTTTTATTAGCCCGGTGTTCTCCGATTTTTGAATATTCATCTTTTGTCTTAGCAATTATTACTATTTTTGGTGCAATGACAGCTTTTTTTGCTTCGGCGACTGCATTGGTTCAGAATGATTTAAAGCGTGTTATAGCTTACTCAACATGTAGCCAATTAGGTTATATGGTATTTGCATGTGGGACATCTAATTACAACGTTGGTATATTTCATTTATCGAATCATGCTTTTTTTAAGGCATTACTTTTTTTAAGTGCAGGGTCAGTTATTCATGCATTAGCTGATGAACAGGATATGCGAAAAATGGGTGGTCTTTTACGTATTGTGCCTTATACTTATGCTACTATGTTTATAGGTTCTCTATCTTTAATGGGATTTCCTTTTATGGCAGGTTTTTATTCCAAAGATATAATTCTAGAATTAGCTTTTAGTAAATTTATTTTAAGTTCACACTTTGCTTATTGGCTGGGAGTTGTTTCTGCTTTTTTTACCTCTTTCTATTCAATGCGATTAATTTATTTAACATTTTGGAGTAAAACAAATTCATTCCGTTATTCCATTCAAAATGCACATGATGTCTCAAAGTTAACAGGAATTGCGTTAATAGTATTAGTTTTTTGTAGTATTTTTATAGGTTATTTAACATCTGAAATGGCAGTTGGGGTAGGTACGCATTTTTGGGGAAACTCTATTATTTGTTTACCGGGCAATTCCGATATTCTAAACGCAGAATTTTTACCCGTTTTTATAAAATTAATTCCAGTTTTTTTTAGTTGTTTTGGGATATTATCTTCTTTATTTGTATATTGTATTTTAGATAAAAAATTTAAATTATATTTTAAAAAATCATATTTAGGGAATTTATTTTATACGTTTTTTTCTAAAAAATGGTTTTTTGATAAAATATATAATGAATTAGTAGGTCAGTCTATTTTATATTCCGGCTATAATTATACGTATATTATTATTGATCGGGGTATTTTAGAATTTTTAGGTCCCTATGGTATTTCACGTTTAGTTTATAGTAAATATTTAAATATTAAAGGTTTTCATAGCGGTTTATTATACCATTCTTTATTATTTTATTTTTTAGGTGTTATTTTATCGTTTTTTTTAATAGGTTTATGTTCACCGCTTCTAGGATTAATTGATATGAATTTTATTTTTATCTTTTTGATTGTGTTTTGTATAACTTGTTTTAAGAAATTTTAGAATTATCTTAATAAGTAAGCAAAAAAAAGAGGGTGTACGTTAATTGGTAAACCCCTTGACTTCCAATCATGTATTACGGGTTCGAGTCCCGTCGCCCTCTATAGTTATGGTTTCTATAACAGTAGACAATATTAATATAAACATCTCGTCTGAAAGTACAGTTTTAGAAGCATGTCACTTTGCTGGTGTTATTGTTCCTCGCTTTTGTTTTCATAAAAAATTATCAATTGCAGGTAATTGCCGTATGTGCATTGTAGAAATTGAAAAATTTCCTAAGCCTGTTTCTTCTTGTACGTTAAAAGTTACTAACGGTATGAATATTTTTACAAAAACGCCTTTAGTTCGGAAAGCTCAAGAAACAGTTTTAGAATTTTTATTAATTAATCATCCGTTAGATTGTCCTATATGTGATCAAGGTGGTGAATGTGATTTACAAGACCAATTAAATTTTTTTGGAAGTGATTCATCTAGATTTTTTAAATTTAAAAGGGGTGTTTCAGACAAAAATTGTGGTCCTTTTGTTAAAACGATAATGACACGTTGTATACATTGTACTAGGTGTGTTCGGTTTTTATCCGAGATTGGAGGTAGTAATAGTTTTGGTATGTTGGGTCGTAGCTCCAATGCTGAAATTGGATTATATATTTCAGATAAATTGCGGTCAGAGTTTTCAGGTAATGTTATTGATTTATGCCCTGTTGGGGCATTAACATCAAAACCTTATTCATTTAAGGGTCGTTCTTGGGAATTAATTAATTATAAAACCATTGATATTTTAGATTCAATAAATTCTGATATTATTGTAAGTTTAAAAGGTTTTAACGTTTTAAGAATTTTACCTTCTTTTACTTCTTATAATCCATCTGAATGGATTTCAGATAAGACAAGATTTTTTTATGATTCATTTGATTTTTTTCGAATAAAGAAATGTTGGTTTAAAAAAGATAATAGTTTTATTAGTTTACCAGATTCCATTAAATTAGTTTATTCATTATTAGAGAGCTCGTTAAAAAAAAAAAAAAATCTAGGTATTTTTTTAGGTTCGTTAGTTGATTTAGAAACTACAATGTTATCTAAATATTTAGGTAATTATTTAGGTTCGTCTGATATTTATAGCGATTTTAAGTTAAATGTTTCATCAAATATAGATTCACGTTCTAATTATTCATTTACATCATTCCGGATGTTAGATAAATCTGATTTATGTTTATTAGTAGGTGCTGATTTACGTAGTGAAGCTTCAACTTTAAATTTATTAATAAAAAAACGGGTTATAGAAGGCTCGTTAGTTTTAGGTTATATAGGTCCGTCAACAGATTTATTATATAATTCAATTCATTTAGGTTTAGATATAAATTCGTTAGTTTCGTTATTAAAAGGGAAACACCCTTTTTCTAATTCTTTAAAAAAAGCAAAAAATCCTCATATTATAATCGGGGAAAAATTTAATTCTGGAAATATTTCAAATTTAATTTATAAAGTAATTAATTTAGATTTTTTGACTAATTTAGATTTTAATTCTATATCTACATTACGTACGAAATCTAGTAGTTTAGGATTTAGTGAGCTTGGTTTAAATAGTTTATCTAGGCGTAAAAAATTTGAATTATTAGTCTTGATTGGAGTTGATGATCTAAAACCTTATCGAGTTGCAAATCCTGATTCTTTTATTATTTATTTAGGGAGTCATTATAGTGTTTATAATTTAGAAATGGCTGATTTAATATTACCTTCATCTATTTTTTTAGAAAAAGACTTTAAAGTAATTAATTTAGAAAATGTAGTTAAAGAAAATAAATCTTTACGTAAAATTTCAGGTGATATTAGATCGGAATGGTTTTTACTTTTAGTTCTTATTTCATTATTTAATACTAAATTAAATTCGTTAAATTTAGAAAAAAAATCTTTTTTTGATTATTTATTTGGGAAAGATTACCCTTTTATGAATCAAAAAAAAATTAAGCTTCCGGAATTCAATCTTATAAAAATGGAAAATTTATTAATGAAAAAAGAAATTTTTAATCGTAATATTTTTAATTTTTATCAAGATAATTATTTAATTCGATCTTCCAAAAACTTTAAGTTTTGTTTAGATAATTTAAAACAAGTCAAATTTAAAAAAAAAAATGTTGTTTAATTTATGTTTAGTATCTTTAGTTAAAAGTTTAAGTTTATTAATTTTATTACTAGTAACAGTTGCTTTTTTTGTTTTGGTAGAACGTAAAGTTTTAGGTTCTGTTCAGCGTCGTCGAGGACCAAATGTCATAGGTATTTTTGGTTTATTACAATCATTTGCCGATGGTTTTAAACTTATTTTAAAAGAAACTATTATTCCTAGTAATAGTAATGTTTTAATTTTTTTATTTTCACCGATTTTTACCTTTTTAATTAGTTTATTAGGATGGGTTGTTATACCTTTTGGTATTGGTGGGGTTATTGTAAATTTTGATTTAGGTATTTTATATTTTTTTGCAATTTCATCCCTAGGTGTTTATAGTATTATTATGGCTGGTTGGTCTAGTAATTCTAAATATGCATTTTTAGGTTCAATACGTTCAGCTGCTCAAATGATTTCATACGAGATTAGTATGGGTTTTGTTTTAATTACAGTTTTTATCTGTGCTGGTTCTTTAAATTTAACATCGATAGTATTAGCACAGGAAAGTGTTTGGTATATATTTCCTTTATTACCTATGTTTATTGTTTTTTTTGTTTCCGCATTAGCTGAAACAAATCGGCATCCGTTTGATTTACCTGAAGCAGAAGCAGAATTAGTTTCCGGTTACAATGTAGAATATTCTGCATCAGGATTTGCTTTATTTTTTTTAGGAGAATATAGTAATATATTATTAATGGGTGCTGTTATTTCAATATTATTTTTAGGAGGGTGGTTACCTTTTTACGGATTAGGTATTATCCCTTTTTATTTTTGGTTACCAGTTAAAATCGTTTTATTTCTTTTTTATTTATAATTATTCGCGGTATTCTTCCTCGTTACCGTTATGACCAATTAATGGATATAGGATGGAAGGTTTTTATACCTATTACGTTAGGTTGGTTAGTATTTATTAGTGGTATTTTAATTTCATTCGAGATGTTACCAAACTTCATACAATTATAATTAAAAATTATTTAGTTAGTTTTTGTTATTTTATGATAATATGTCTTATTATCAAATTTCATATAAATATTATAATTTTTTAGTAAAAAAAAATGATAGATAAATTATTTCTTTGTTGTTTATTTTTATTTATTTTATCTTTATTAGGTATTATTTTAAATCGTAAAAATCTTATTGTTACTTTAATATGTATTGAGATGGCCTTGTTAGCTGTTAATTTAAATTTTATTGTACATTCAGTTGAATTAGATGATATTTTAGGGCAAGTTTATGCTTTATGTATAATTGCTTTAGGTGCAGCCGAATCTGCGTTAGGTTTAGCCATTTTAATTTGTTTATTTAAAGTACGTGGTGATATGACATTACATTCAGCTATTTTATTAAAACATTAATTCGTTATATATTTAGTTAGGTTTTTAAGTTAAGTAATGGTGATGTATAGTGGTAAGAGTTATAAAAAATTTATAAAGTATTCCAATTTAAATGAAGTATCTAAATTTATTAATTTTAAGAATCTTTTTTTATTAAGTAATATAAAAAATATTCGAGTATGGTTTAGTTTAGATTTATCGAACGAAAATTCGCGTTTATTTTATTATTCTAAAATCCTATTAGGTAGTTTATTGGTATATTTAGTTACAAACAAATATCCTCATATAAAAAGTTCAAAAGATAAACGTATTATTCACGTCGAGGTAAATTTAAAGTCACTTGATTTAAAGTATTTTTTAGAAAAATTTTTAATTATTAATAGTTCTAAACATCGAAAAAATATAGTTAAAACTTTAAAAATTAAAGGTAATTTGGTACGCCTTTTAATTACTGATTTCAATTTTTTTTCAGAATTAGGTAATTCTATAACTTTATTTAGTTTAGTTGAATGGATCTCTATCGATATTGTTTGTCAGCACGAAGAAGAGTACCGCAGCCTTTTTTTTTTAGATAATTTATTCCGAAGTAGTTATCTGGTTTAATGATACAAAATAGGACAGTATTGAAAGTAATAGATAATTCGGGAGCAAAATATGTACGTTGTTTAAAAGTACTTAATAAAAAAAAAGTAGGATATTTAGGAGATTTACTTATTGTATCAGTTTTAAGTTTACGTCGCGGCCGTGGTCGTAAAATTCGGGTAAAACGTAAAGATTTGTGTTTAGGTTTAATTGCAAGTATTAAATACAAACATAAACGTTTGGGAGGTCATTGTATTCAATCTCGTATGAATTCAGTTATATTATTAAATCGTCAAAAAAAACCAATAGGTAATAGGGTTTTTGGTTTAGTTTTTAAAGAATTACGATTAAAAAAAAAATTTAAGACTTTATCTTTATCTTCGAAAGTTATCTAATTAGGTCTAAGTGGACGTGTCTTTAGCTCAATTGGATAGAGTAGTAGCCTTCTAAGCTACTTGTTGCAGGTTCGAATCCTGTAAGGCATTAGACTTAAACCAAAAAAAATCAACGAGAATGAAAGAATTAAAAAAAAAAATCAAATATTTTAAGTATTATACATTATTTTCGCAAAAAAAACCATTTTTTGTTTGTTTAGTTAATAACAATAAAAATTATTCTTTTTTACGGAAACAATTAACTTTAAAGAATTTTAAAATAAAATTTATCCAAAACGGATTTTTAAGAAATTTAGATTCTTTTATTAATGTTAGGATGTATTTAACTGGGCAGCTTTTTTGTGTATTAAAGGATAAATTTGATTATGAGGATTATTCTATTTTTAAACATTTATTATTTAAAGAAAGTCATGTTTTTCTTTTTTATTCGGATAATAAATTTTATTCTAATGAAAAATTAAATTTTTTAAATTCTTTTTTTCAAAGCAAAATTTGTAATCTATCTCCTTTAGCGTATTTTTATTTCTTATTAAAATTAGGTTTCGTTTTAAAACTAGAAAATTTAAATAAAACTCAATGTGATAGGGTGCACATGACTTAATTGGTTAAAGTATTGGACTGTGACTCTGGTTATATGGGTTCGAATCCCATTGCGCACCCTCCTTTTTTTTATCTATTATTTATAGGTAAAGATAATTTCAGCATTATAATAAATTATAATGTAATTTTGTGTAGAAAAGTTAATTTTCTTATTATATAAATTAAAAATGTTAAATTTATGGTATAATTATATTTTATTAATTTTGGGATTAATTCCCTTATTAGGGTCTGGTTGTATACTTTTTATAGGTCAACGTAATATTAAGTTAATTCGTAAGGTCGCTTTAAATAGTTCTTTAATTACTTTATTATTAGCTAGTTTATTATGGGTGCAATTTGATTCGTTTTTTTTTAAATTTCAATTTATTACAAAGATAGTATTAATTCAATCTTTAGATTTGAATATTTATCTAGGTTTAGATGGTATTAGCTTATTATTTATTTACTTAACTTGTTTTTTATTTCCTTTATGTATTTTATTTAATTGGAATAATGTTAAACATATGTATAAAGATTACATAATATTATTACTATTAATGGAATCTTTTCTTATTTTAACATTTACATCATTAGATCTTCTAATGTTTTATGTATTTTTTGAAACAGTATTAATTCCAATTTTTTTAATAATAGGTATTTGGGGCCCAAGACGTCGACGTATTAGGGCAAGTTTTTTATTATTTTTTTATACTCTTTTTGGTTCTATTTTAATGTTATTTGCAATTTTAGTAATTAATCTGCAAGTAGGTAGCTTTGATTATCAATTATTGTTTCTATGTAATTTTTCTGAAAGTAAACAAAAATTTTTATGGTTATGTTTTTTTCTTTCTTTTTCTGCTAAAATACCAATGATGCCTTTTCATATATGGTTACCAGAAGCTCATGTAGAAGCGCCGACAACAGGTTCGGTTATATTAGCAGGTATTTTGTTAAAACTAGGAAGTTACGGTTTTTTACGTTTCTCAATACCATTATTTCCTTATGCTTCAGTGTATTACTTACCTTTGGTTTATACGATTTGTATCATCAGTATTATTTATTCATCATTAACAGCAATAAGACAAAGTGATTTAAAAAAGGTAATTGCTTATGCTTCTGTGGCTCACATGAATACAATTATTCTAGGTCTATTTAGTTTAAACATACAAGGTATAGAAGGGAGTGTGTTACAGATGATTTCACATGGTATTGTTTCAAGTGCTTTATTTTTTTTAGTGGGTATTTTATACGATCGGTATCATACAAGATTACTTAAATATTACGGAGGGGTAGTTCAAGTAATGCCTATTTTTATTTCTATTTTTTTCATATGTATTTTTGCAAATTGTTCTCTTCCAGGTACTTCTAATTTTATTGGTGAATTATGTTTATTTTCAGGTGTAGCCCAAGATAATATTTTTGTAACGATTTTTGGTGCTTTTGGGGTTATTTTAAGTGGGGTATACTCATTGTGGTTATATAACAAATTATCATTTGGTAATTTAAAAGTACAGTATATAAATAAATTTTTAGATGTTACATATAGAGAATTTCACGTTTTATTACCTTTATTATTTTTACTTATTCTATTAGGTATTTATCCTAATATAATAATTGAAAAACTTCATTTAATAAGTCTTTATTATAAAATTTAATTAAAAAAAATGTTTAATAAAATTAATAGATATTTATCTAGTTGGTTAGTCTTTCCAACTATTTTAGAAAATTTAGAAACAATATTAGAAGAATTACCGATTTTACCTGAACTATTTTTACTTACATCAACTTTATTGTTACTAGTTTATGGTATGGTTAAAAAAACGAAAATTTATAATTATTCTTTAGTTACAGAGTTTACTCAGATCTCCGTTGTGATTTTATTAATTACTTCATTTTTAGTATGGGTTAACTTAGGTATTTCTGGTAAATTATTGTATGAAAATTTACTTGTTTTAGATTTCGGTTCATCGTTTATGAAATTATTTTGTTTAACAGTTTCAGCAGTATGTTTAATTATGTCTCGTAGTAGTTTGGATCGTAGCAGGTCAGCTTGTTTTGAGTATTTTGTTTTATATTTATTTGTTGTTTTTGGAATTATGTTTTTTATTTCATCAGTCGATTTATTTACTATGTTTTTAGCATTAGAAATACAAAGTATTTGTTTATATGCTTTAGTTTCTTTAAATAAAGGTTCAGGTTATGGTGTCGAAGCTGGAATTAAATTTTTTGTTTTAGGGGCAACATCTTCAGTTATTTTAATCTTTGGTATTTCAATGTTATATGGTGCAGCAGGTTCTACTAACTTATTTCATTTATATAATATCTTTTTGTACTGTGCACCTTATTTATTATGGGAGACTGTAGATGCAGGTATGTTATGTTTAGCGTTATTTAATTTAAAATTAATATTAGGGGTTTTATTTGTTTTTATTGGTTTATTTTTTAAAATAACAATTGTCCCTTTTCATATGTGGGCACCCGATGTTTATGAAGGAGCTCCGTTGTCTATTGTAATTTTTGTTTCAACAGTTCCCAAAATTGCAGTAACATTTATTTTATGTAAGCTTGCAGGTTTCTTTTTTTCGCATATCTATTATATATGGGAGTCTCTTTTTATTATTGCTGGTTTACTATCTGTTATTGTTGGAACGGTTATGGCAGTACGTCAATTTAAAATTAAGCGTTTTATTGCTTATTCATCTATTACACATATGGGTTACATATTATTATTTATATCTGCTTTTACCTTTATGAGTTTACAGTATTGCATTTGTTATTTATTTGTTTATGTATGTACGATTTTAAGTTTATGGGGTGTTTTGCTGGTTTTAGAAAATAATTTTGGAAAAAGTTTGGATAGTTTTTACGATTGGGGTGGTATTGTTTATTCGGAACGTTTATTATCTGTTATATTAGCAATTACATTGTTATCGTTAGGTGGTTTACCTCCATTTTCTGGTTTTTTCGGGAAGTTTTTATTTTTTAAAAGTTTATTATTATCTGATATGTATATTATTGCCTTATTTTTAATAATTTTTAGTTTATTAAGTATTTATTATTATATTAAAATTGTTAAAATTATTTTTTTTGATTCAAAAATTAAATTTTTAGTTACTAAAAAAAAAATTGATTTTGGTTTATCTTTGCTAATTAATTTATTGTTAGGTGTAATTTTATTTTTTTTTCACTGCGATTTAGTTTGGTCTCTCTCTGAAAAGATTATATGGTCTTTTTATGTAGTAATTTAATTTTTTTTATGAAAGAGTATGTTCTTAATTGGTAAGATGTTAGTCTCCAAAATTAATGATGGGGGTTCAAATCCCTCTACTCTTGATTTTTTTTTTAAAAAAAAAGCTGAGGGTATAGTTCAATTGGTAGAGCAATTGGTATAACGATTGGTAGAACAGTTGGGAACCTTTAAGTTTCGGGTTCGAGTCCCGATGCCCTCATTACTAAGCGGAGGTATAGCATAATTGGCAATGCATTAGTTTGTCGTACTAAGAGATGCGGGTTCAAATCCTGTTACCTTCAATTACTGAAATTGCTTGCTTAGTGTATTTGGTTAACACGTTGCCCTTTCACGGCAAAAAAGTGGGTTCGAGTCCCATAGTGAGTTATAGCAGTTTATTTTTTAGAATATTGAGAGAGTGGCTGAGTGGTTTAAGGCAACAGACTGTAAATCTGTCAGCGTAAGCTATCGTTGGTTCGAATCCAACTTTTCTCATTTTATATATTATATATTTAATATTTTTTGTCCATTAAGTTTTAATTTTTTTAAATTAATAACTATTTTTAAGAATTTGGTCCTGGTTCAGAGTGAACGCTAGTGATATGCTTTACACATGCAAGTTGAACGATTTTTTTTGAAGAATTAGATCGTAGCGAACGGGTGAGTTTGTAGTTATATACTTTATAGTCTGGGATAATTATAAAAAAATTACTATTATTTTTTTAATTTAATGTAAAAATACCAGATATGTTTATTAAAGGAATTTAAATTTCCGCTATAAAATTATTTCTATATAGTTTTAGGATTTTCATAAAGAAAGCCTAGAATGCTAAGTTGGTCTTAACGGATGTACAACCACATTGGGACTGAGACACGGCCCAGGCTCAAATGAGGCTGCAGTGAGGAATATTGGGCAATGAACGAAAGTTTGACCCAGCAATATCAC
>Ga0115012_10001202_pt1 | contig 14998 bp, 18 predicted proteins | sample TroAtlMetagenome_FD_88706 | JGI IMG/M metagenome (GOLD analysis project Ga0115012, IMG submission 88706) | Marine eukaryotic phytoplankton communities from Atlantic Ocean - Tropical Atlantic ANT10 Metagenome | ecosystem: Environmental > Aquatic > Marine > Oceanic | place: Tropical Atlantic...
AAATCATGAAAGTATAAAAAATCTCAAGAGCACCTTGAAAGCTAGCAAAGACTTCAAAAATGCAAACCTTAAATTAAGTGATCTTAGGGACATTCCAGGCCTATTAACTGTCAGAATGTCAAAAAAAGATATTTCAACCTTAGGCAAAAAGGCATTAAATATTGCAATAAAAAATTTAGTAGAATCTAGAGCCAAGGAGGGCCAGAAGATAGAGAAAATTATTTTAGCTAAAACGTTATTTTTAAAAAATGCCCATCAAAAATTATCAAGATCAGCTCCCTCACTACTTAAACACAGGATCAAAACAATTAAGAATAAGTTCATCCAAAAGAATGTAGATATTAATAAAGATGAAATATCCAATGAGCTTTCTAATGTTGCTTTAAAACACGATATAGCTGAGGAGCTTGAAAGGATTAGTTTTCATATTGAGTCGCTTGATAAACTATTTAAATTAAAAAATGCACATGGCAAAAAAATGGATTTTATTCTCCAAGAGTTATTTAGAGAAGTAAATACTCTGTCAGTGAAGATTGAAAAACCAGATTTAAAAGATTTAGCATTAACCATGAAGTTAAAGGTAGAGGAACTGCGTGAGCAGGCCCAAAATTTAGAGTGAGAAGAGATACAAAGCTTTTTTTAGTTTCAGCACCGTCTGGTGCCGGTAAGTCATCCCTTATTGATGCAGTTTTAGCTTCAGCCAATAAATCTGATTTACCTTTAGAACTATCTATTTCTTACACAACAAGATCACCAAGAAAGGGCGAGTCTAATGGTATTCAATATTTTTTTATTTCAGAAGAAGATTTTCTGGATAAAAAAAATTCAAATTTTTTTCTTGAACATGCAGAGGTGCATGGCAATTGGTATGGTACTTCTGTAGATTTTGTTGAATCAAAATTAAGCTCTGGAGTGAATTTGATTCTGGAGATTGATGTCCAGGGGTTTAGGCAGATTAATAACTCATCTCTTAATTATGATTCAATATTTATTCTTCCCCCATCTATTCAATCTTTAGAGGAAAGAATTAAAACTAGGGGAGACGAAGATTTAGAAGCAATTAATTTAAGATTAAAAAATGCAAAAGAGGAATTAGCTTATGCAAATGAGTATAAGCATATTATTATTAATGATTCCTTTGATGATGCTGAAAAAGAACTTTTTAACATTATTGCCCAAGAAAAGCCTTTAAATAGAGAAAATAAAGAAGAAGTTAAACAGTTTTTAGCTCAGCTATTGTCTTATTAGGCAAATAAACACTAAAATACGCCCTCGGAGAAAACATTATGGCAAGAATTACAGTAGAAGGCTGTTTAGATAAGGTGCACAGCAGATTTGAATTAATCTTATTGGCATCTGGAAGGGCGAGACAACTTTCAACAACTAGCAGAGAACCAATGGTAGAGTGGGAAGATGATAAACCCACTATTGTTGCTTTAAGAGAAATTGAAGAAGGACTTATTACAAAAGAAATTCTTGATAAGACTCTTGAAGAGGATATGTTGTTAGATGAGTTTGCTATCGACAGAGACAAACCGCAAGACGAAATTATCGGCTGATGTTAACCCTGGAGCTTCTCATTGAGTGACCGGGCTATCTCCAATCAAGTTCTTTTAGATTTCTCTAATAGAAAATTACTTTCGCCAGTTCCAAAGAAACTTTACGAGTCTGCTAAAGTATATTTTTCTAAGAAAGAATTAGACCTTTTACAAACAGCATATAATATTGCTTTTGAAGCACATAAGGATCAATTTCGTAAAGAGGGTTCAGCATACATAACCCATCCTGTTGCAGTTGCATCTATCTTAATAGAGTTACATTTAGATATTCAAACAGTTTGTGCAGGCTTAATGCATGATGTTTTAGAAGATAGCTTTATACAAAAATCTCATTTAGAAAAGCTCTTTGGCAAAGAAATGGTTGCTATTGTAGATGGCGTCAGCAATTTAAATAAACTCGATTTTGTAAATATAGAAGAGCGGAATGCTAATAATTTACAGAAAATGGCCCTAGCTATGTCCAAGGATATAAGAGTAATAATTGTAAAATTATGCGACCGACTTCATAACATGCGAACCATTGAGTTTCTTCCTAGAGAAAAACAAATTACGAAGTCAATCGAGACTTTAGAGTTATACGGGCCTATTGCAATTAGAATTGGAATGCAGAATATTCGAAGTGAACTCGAAGATTTGGCTTTTAAATGCATTCACCCCATGCGAGCAAGAATGCTGGAGTCAGCTGTCAAACAATCTGTTGGCGGTAGAAAAAGGATCATCTCGAAGCTTCGTAAACAATTTAAATATCACCTTAAAAATAATGATATTGTTGCTACAGCTAAAGGGCGCCAAAAATCTCTTTATAGCATTTACAAAAAAATTAAAAATAAGAAAAAACCATTTTCTCAATTATTAGATGTATATGCTTTTAGGGTTATTGTTAATTCAGTGGATGATGCATATCGAGCATTGGGAGTAATTCACAATTTGCACAAACCAATCGGAAATAGATTTAAAGATTATATTGCTATTCCTAAAACAAATGGTTATCAAGCCATACATACCTCTTTAATAGCGCTTGACGGCATTCCAATAGAGGTGCAAATTCAAACCAAAAGCATGGAACTAATTGCTCTAAATGGTATCTCTGCTCATTGGTCATATAAAACAAAAGACTCAGTCAGCTCAGAATTAATTGGAGCAAAAAAATGGATTGAGAGCTTTACTAAGCTTAATGAAGTTTCTGTAGACTCTCATGAATTTGTGGAATCCATTAAAACTGATTTAGTCTATGACGAAGTATATGTCTTTACTCCAACTGGAAAAATTGTAAATCTAAAATCTGGTTCTACGCCTATTGATTTTGCATATGAGCTTCATACTGAGTTAGGCAATAAAGCTATTGGATGTAAAGTTAATAGGAAATATGCTCCATTAAATATACGCTTGGAAAATGGGCAATCAATTGAGATTATTACCTCTAAAAATAATGAAGTTAGTCCCGATTGGCTTAACTTTGTTGCAACCAGCAAGGCAAGATCATCTATTAGATTTGCACTTCGTAAGCAAAAAATTTCACAGGCTAGAAAGGCTGGAAAGTTACTTTTAGAAAATGAACTTAAAAGAGGTGGAGCGACCCTCGATCAGTATCGCGGCACTAGAATGTCTAGGATCCTAGAAATGATAGGGGTTAAATCTCTCAATGAGCTTTTAACTGACTTGGGGTCTGGAAAGAAAACAGGTGCATTGGTTGCCGAGAGATTCTTTTCAGGCCTAAAACTAAAAAAGAACAAAAACCCTCAAGTTAAAGCCATGGCTTTATCTGACCATCAAATTGAGGGTGTTTCTGTGATCTATGCGAAATGTTGTATGCCTATACATGGCGATCCAATAACAGCTCATTCTGATACTGATAGGGGAATTGTAATTCACCATTCCAGATGCAGACAGGTCGCACCGCATAGGAGTCATAATCTTTCAGCAAGATATTTTCCTGTAATGTGGGGAAGTGATAGCAAGGAACTTCATTACAAAGGACACGTTAAAATTCATGCAAAAGATAAACCAGGAATTCTTGCAGATATCGCCTCAGTCTTTACTAAATCCAACTTAAACATAGTCAATATTCAAAGTAGAGATATTGATGCAATGATTATTGAGTTTATGGTTGAAGTAGAAGTTTTGAATGCTGATTCAATAAATCAATTAATGGTAAAATTACGCTCATTACGATTTGTTACAAGTTGCTCTAGAATTGTTAATGATGCTAAAACAAAAAATGAAAAAACCAATTTTTACAAATAACGCGCCAGCTGCAATAGGTCCATACTCTCAAGCAATTCAATGGGGTGATGTGGTTTTTATATCTGGACAAATACCATTAATACCCATTTCTGGGGAACTTAATAATAATTCTTTTGATGATCAGACATCTCAAGTGATAGATAACTTGGAAGCAATCTGCGTGGAAGCGGGGGGCGGACTTGATAATATTCTTAAATTAACAATTTACTTAACTGATCTTGCGAAATTCGATGCAGTCAATGAGATCATGACCAAAAGATTCTCTGAGCCCTTTCCAGCCAGAGCAACTGTAGAGATTTCAAAGCTTCCCAAAGGAGTGGATATTGAAATGGACGCTATTTTATCTATTGATATTTAATGTCTAAAAACCTAATCAATTTTACCAACCTTACCAAGAAGGACATATTTGATCTGATTGAGCTTGCTAACAATTTTAAGTCTGAAGAATCTTTAGATTACCGAAATGAGAATTTGTTTCCTGATAAGAAGATTGTCTCTATGTTTTGTGAGCCAAGCACTAGAACCAAACTGTCATTTGAAATAGCAGCCCATAACTTAGGCGCAAAATTTATAGATTTTAATTTATCTAATTCATCTATGAACAAAGGTGAAACTCTCCAGGATACTTTAGAAGCAATGGAAGTGATGGGAGTTGATTTATGCATTCTGCGTCATACTGAATCAGTAATTCATGACCTTGTAAAAGATTTTTCAAATATGCAATTCATTAATGCAGGCGAAGGCTCAATTTCTCATCCTACCCAAACACTAATTGATTTAATGACCATTCATGAGTCAAAAGAAAAGTTCGAGAACCTGAACATCACCATCGTTGGTGATCTTGATCATTCTAGAGTGGCGAATTCTTTTATAGAAGCAATTCAAGTCGTTGGATATAAAAGTATGACGTTTTGCGGCCACCCTGATCTTTGCAAAAATTTTATAGATAACCCTATTGGGAGTTTTGAATCTGAATTAGAAACAGCATTACAGGATGCTGATGTGGTTATGGCATTAAGGATCCAAAACGAGAGGTTATCAGAGAAACTTTCCATTGGAGCACAAGATTATATTGATAGGTATCAAGTAAATGTTGACTCATTGCAAGTGGCTGATCCTGATATGATTTTACTCCATCCCGGACCAGTAAACTTTGGAATTGAATTAAGCAAAGAAGCCAGCGAGTTAGAAAACTGCAAAATAAGAAACCAAATTTTTAATGGTGTTGGAATGAGAATGGCAGTTTTGACTAAGCTTTTCTCTCAAGCATAAGCCTTTTTACTGTCTCAACTGTGTTGATCGTTGTTTGCTCAACTTCAATATTAATTAAGTCTCCCTTTTTTATATCTTGAAAAGTAGTAACTGAAATGGTTTCGGGAATAAGATGAATATAAAAAGATGACTTAAGTACTTTTCCAATGGTTAGACTGCACCCATTTAGAGCTACATAGCTCTTGTAAAAAAAATATTCTCTCAAGTTTACAGGAATTTTAATTTGTAGATCTTTTGTTTCCTGTCTATTGACCACTTTTAACACTTCTCCCGTTCCATGAATGTGACCAGATACTAGGTGTCCACCGATTTCTGTTTTAGTAGTCATGGAGCGCTCTAGGTTAACTTTGCATGATTTAGAAATATTCTTTAAATTTGTTTTCTTTAGCGTTTCTTCAATAACATCAAACTCCAAGACATCTGTTTTACCTTTTTTAGTTGTAAGGCATACTCCATTTACTGAGACGCTAGCACCTTTTAATAAATTTTTAGAAAAGCCTTTTGGGGCTTTGATGATCAATGATATGTAATCTTTGCATTTAATAATTCTTTGAACATGACCCTTGCCGCTAACAATTCCTGTAAACATTATGCACCCCAACTACTTCTATATTGCTCTAGCTCAACTACATAGGAATGAAAATTTTGATTGTTATAAGAGTACTCTATAAGAGCATCTAAGTTGATAATAGACGAGACATGAATACCAAAATCATATTCTAGCTCTGTTTTTGCGGATGAGTCACTCTTTCCTTTTTCCTGTCTATCTAAGCCAACAAGGAAGATCTTTGGCGTTGAATTTAGATCTTCTAATAGCTTAATAGACTCCCTAGCAGCCGTTCCTGCAGATAACACATCATCAATTATCAGCACATTTCCAACCGGATCGGCTCCAATGATATTGCCACCCTCACCATGATCTTTGATTTCCTTTCTATTGAAAGAAAGAGGACAGGGGCTCCCCTTTTGACTTAAGACCGTTGCAACAATTGATCCTAGAAAGATTCCTTTGTATGCAGGACCATACAGACAGTCAAATTCCATGTGCGAGTCTTCAATAGCATCTACATAGCAATTAGCAAGCTTGAATAAATCACAACCATTAAGCATTTTTGCTGCATTAAAAAAATAAGGGCTGTTTCTTCCAGATTTTAGTTCAAATTGCCCAAACTCTAGGGCATTTGATTGAAGTGCTAATTCAATGAAGGTTTTTTGAAAATCTTTTAGCTCAGACATGACTTTTGAAAATTTACTATATCTGCAATGCCATTTGAAGCAGATTCAATCATTTCATCGAGTTCATTTTTGGTGAAAGGGTGTTCTTCAGCAGTTCCTTGGATTTCTATGATTCCTCCACTCTCTGTCATTACCACGTTCAAATCTGTATCAGCAGAGCTATCTTCATCATAATCTAAATCTAAAAGAGGACGACCATCTTTTAATCCTATTGAAACGGCTGCAACATACTCTTTAATTGCTCTTTGATCATCATGAGAGTTTTTGATAGCTTCAAATAAAGCTACACATGCACCTGAAATAGATGCTGTTCTTGTTCCGCCATCTGCTTGTATGACATCACAATCTATGTTGATTGTTTTATCTTTTAAATATTTTAGATCAACAGCTTGCCTTAAAGATCTGCCTATCAGTCGTTGAATTTCCATGGTCCTGCCACTTTGTTTGCCTCTGGCAGCCTCTCTATTCATTCGTTCGTTTGTTGATCGAGGCAACATTCCATATTCTGCAGTAATCCAGCCTTCATTTGAGCCTCGCATCCATCTAGGTACATGATTTTCAATGCTTGCTGTGCAAATTACATGAGTATCTCCAAACTTTATTAAGGCAGAACCTTCAGCATGTTTATTAACACCAACCTCAATTTCTAAAGGCCTCATTTCATCATTTGATCTATTATCTTTTCTTGTCATATAAATATTATATCTCTTTAAATGGCCCTATAATCTTTATAAGAGGAAAATCTATTATGAATAACAAAGTACTTTTACCTTTACTACTTTTTACTATTATCAGTTGCTCTGAAAGTTTTAATATCGATCTTTCATTTGGAGATTCTGCATCAGACTCAATCAATCCAGGAATTGATAATGCATTTGCTTCAACTTATGCTCCAATGAATTCAGAGCCAATACTTTTTAAGTCAGCTAACATTTATGATGGTTTAGGAGGAGAATTTCGAAATTACGATTTATTGCTTTCGGAAGGTAAAATTTTAGAAATTGGTGAATCTATAACAGCTCCTGGCGTTATGGTTATTGATGCAACTGATAAATGGATTACTCCAGGTATTATCGATATTCACTCTCACATGGGCGTTTATTCTGCTCCTGGAGTTTCTACTAGTTCTGATGGAAATGAGGCAACTTCTCCAGTTACAGCTGAAGTTTGGGCTGAGCATTCACTTTGGACTCAAGATCCTCAATTTGCTCTCGCATTAAAAGGTGGAGTAACTGCGTTCCACGTATTACCAGGATCAGCAAATCTATTTGGTGGTAGGGGCGCAACATTTAAAAACATTTCGCAAAATACTATTCAAGCAATGAAATTTCCTGGTGCGCCACACTCACTTAAAATGGCTTGTGGTGAAAATCCTAAAAGGGTTTATGGTAACCGCAAGAAAGCTCCCTCAACGAGAATGGGTAATATGGCAGGCTATCGAAGTGCCTGGATAGACGCAGTTGAATACACTGATGGGATGGATGAAAAAAACTCAGATAGAAGACCTACAAGGGATTTAGCCATGGATACTTTAATGGGAGTCTTAAATGGAGAGATTCTTATTCAAAATCATTGTTATCGGGCCGAGGAAATGGCAATGATGATAGAGTTGTCAAAAGAGTTTAATTATAAAATTACTGCTTTTCACCATGCCGTTGAAGCCTATAAGATAGCTGATCTCTTAGCAGACGAAGGAATTTGTGCTGCTTTATGGGCCGATTGGTGGGGCTTCAAGCATGAAGCATATGACATGGTTCAGGCAAATGTAGCAATAATCGATCAAGCCAGAAATGGAACTGGATGCGCAATAGTTCACTCAGATGATGCGGTGGGAATTCAGCACCTCAATCAAGAAGCAGCCAAGGCAATGGCTGCAGGTAATAGGGTGGGCTATAAAATTTCTAAAGCTCATGCAATGCGCTGGATTACAAGCAATCCTGCTAAAGCAGCAGGAATACTTGATCAAACAGGCAGCATAGAAGTTGGCAAAGATGCTGATCTAGTTGTTTGGACTGGCAATCCTTTTAGTGTCTATTCTATAGCAGAAAAAGTTTTGATAGATGGTGCCTTAGCATTTGATATGAACAACCCCAAAATTCAGCCTATCACTGATTTTGATTTAGGAATTATTAAACCTCAAGACAATAGAGTTCAATAACATGAAAAGATTATTTACAACATTAGCTTTAGTTTTTTTTACAGCTACTACTTTGTCAGGAACAGTTTTGTTAAAAGGTGGTTTAGTGCACTCAGGAAATGATGGAGCTGCAACCGTCCAAGACATTCTTATTTCTGAAAATATTATTGTTGGCGTGGGTAATAATTTAATGATTGATGGCAATACTAGAGTAATTGAGGTGAATGGGCTACCAGTTACGCCAGGATTAATTTCACCAATGAGCAATTTAGGAATAGTTGAGATTAATGCTTTGGATGTTACCCGTGATGATGAGTCAGATCTTTTAAGTGCTGGCTTTAGCATTTTTAATGCATTTAATCCTCACTCAACTGGAATTCCTTGGAATAGAAGTAATGGAATCACTAGCGCAATTAGCACTCCAAGCACATCCTCTTTTCCAATTTTTGGGCTAGGTTCACATTTTGTTTTAGATGGAAGTCTTGAAATTAAGGGATCCAAAGATATAGCTATGTTTGGTAGGTTGGGTTCTTCTTATGGGTCTCGTGCTGAAACTTTATCACTGCTTGAGTCGTTATTAGAAATAGGAAAACTGTTAAAGAGTATTCCCGTTGAAGAGATTCTAGAAATGACTATTGCTGACAAGTTAGAGCTGCAAGCTCAAGACATTATTGCATTAGGCAAAGTAGCAAATGATGATATGCCATTTGTTATAGAAACAAACCGGGCCGTTGACATTCTTCAAGCATTAGCTATGAAGAAAAAATATGGCTTAAATTTAGTATTAGCAAGCGTTGAAGAGGCGCCAATGGTTTTAACTAAACTTCAAGAAAGCAATACCCCGGTGATTATAGACCCTATGGATAATATACCTAATTCATTCGATGAGCTTGGTTCAAGTTTGGATTTAGGAAGAATACTAGATCAAGCGGGCATACCAATTATGTTTAGTACTCAAAGAAGTCACAATTATCATCTTATGAGGCAGGGATCTGGAAATGCAGTTGCTCATGGTATGTCTTATGAGACTGCAATCAAGGGAATGACACAGACAGTAGCTCAAACGTTTAATCTTGATAACAGGGGATCAATTGAGCCTGGTAAATTAGCTGATATTATTGTTTGGGACGGAGATCCATTAGAGCCAGCTTCTTTTCCTAAAATTGTCATGATAGAAGGTAGGTTACAAGATTTAAGTTCACGATCTTCTAAATTAACTGAAAGATATATTAATAAAGAAGATAAACCTTCTTCATATAAACATTAAGGGTAATTAATTTAAGAGCTCTTTTACCAGTTTGCTTACAACTGACATATCAGCTTTGCCCTCAAAGAGGGGCTTAAGATAGCCCATCAGTTTGCCCATATCTTGCATACTCTCGGCTGAGACTGCTGCAATTCCTTCTTGAATTAGCGATTGGATTTCTTCTTCTGATAATTGCTTGGGTAAGTATTTTAGGATTACATCTAGTTGGCTTTGCTCGTTAGCAACAAGGTCATCACGGCCGCCATTTTTGAATTGCTCTATTGAATCCCTTCGTTGTTTTACATTCTTGTTAATTAAATTATAAATTTTGGCATCATCAGCTTTAACTTTTTCATCAATTTCAAATTTTTTTATGTCTGAGATTAACATTCGCAAAGTATCACGCGTGACAACGTCCTTGCTCAGCATGGCTGCCTTTAAATCTTGATTGATTGTGTCTAAGAGAGACAAATTAGCGATAGGATCTTTGCCTTGAGAAACTAAATTTTCTATTAGTCTTATGAGCTCGCTTGATTGCAGCTGCCATTTTTCTCTTTCTTACGGCTGTTGGTTTTTCATAGAATTCTCTAGCGCGGATCTCTGGAACGATCGCAGCTTTTTCGCAAGCACGCTTAAATTTTCTTAGACCAACGTCAAAGTATTCTGTATCTTTTATTATTATTGAAGGCATAATTGCTGGGTAGTTTATTCTTTTTATGGGGTGAATGCAAAAACTTTTTTATGATTACTTTAGGTATTGAAACATCATGTGACGAAACTGCTGTAGCGCTTTATGATTCTGATAAAGGATTGATTGGCGAGGCAGTTTTTTCTCAGATAGACCTTCACGGAGAATATGGCGGAGTTATACCAGAACTTGCCTCTAGGGATCATTGCCAAAAAATTAATCATATTTATAAGAAAGCTTTAGGAGATATTCATCCAAGCTGCATTGATCAAATAGCTTACACAGCAGGACCTGGATTATTGGGAACATTGTTAATAGGGGAAAATTTTGCTCAAGGATTGGCGCTTGCTCTTAATAAACCGTTAATAGCAGTTAACCATCTTGAGGGTCACTTAATGGCTCCTTTCCTTAGTGGAGACAAATTAGATTTCCCTTTCTTGACATTGCTTGTGTCCGGAGGGCATTCACTAATTATTGATGTAAAGGGCTTAAATAAGTATGAGATTTTAGGTCAGTCTAGGGATGATGCTGTCGGAGAGGCCTTTGATAAAGTGGCTAAGCTTATTGGTCTAGGTTACCCGGGTGGCCCAGAGATAGAAAAGATGGCCGAGCAGGGCGATCCTAATAGATTTAAGTTTCCTCAGCCAATGCTACACAGTGACGATTATGATTTTAGTTTTAGCGGCTTAAAGACCTCAGTACTTTACGCAGTCCAAGATCTAGATAAGATCACGGAGGAAGTTCAGGCAGATATTTGCGCATCTTTTCAACACGCAGCGACAGAGGTGCTAGTTAAAAAAATATCCAAAGCTTTAATGGAAACCGGCAGAGAGGGAATTATTTTAGCTGGAGGAGTGGCAGCAAATAAATTGCTCAGAGAAAAAATTTCTACTCTCCAGAAATCATTAAGTATTAAGGTTTTATATCCACCAATTGCGCATTGCACAGATAACGCTGCAATGATTGCATATCTTGGAAGCCTAAAAACAGATGAAGCAACACATCAGCTAAGATCGCACGCCCGACCACGCTGGCCTTTGGGGATGAAATAGTATGAAAGACATCATTTATATTAAAGACCTAAGAGTCCAAACCATCATAGGAATATTTGGATGGGAGCGAGAGGTCCGTCAAGAAGTAAGCATTGATCTAGAGATGACATTTGATTGCAAGAGAGCTTCAAAAACAGATTCCATTGAAGATACCATTGATTACAAAGAATTTTCTAAAGGAATTATTAAGTTTGTTGAGGAATCTGAATTCCAGCTGCAAGAAACTTTGGCGGAAGGTATTGCCGCGCTTCTAAAGAATGAATTCAAAGTTAATTCGCTTAAGTTAAGAGTCTCTAAGCCTGGTGCATTAAGGCATGCTGTGGATGTTGGAGTTATTATTCATAGATGATGAAGTACTATCTTTCGCTAGGGAGCAATATTAATCCAGAATCAAACCTTGAGTTAGCCATTTCTGCACTGAACAAAATTCTTGCAGAAACAGAGTGCTCTTCAATATACAAAACTAAAGCAGAGGGCTTTGATGGAGATGATTTCTTGAATCTTATTTTTTCCGGAGTATCTTCTCTTGGATTTGACGTTCTTAATAAAAAGCTAAAAGATATAGAAGATAGTTCTGGCAGAGATAGGAATGTACCAAAATTCTCATCTAGGACGCTTGATATAGATATAGTTCTTCAATTAAGCGATGATGAAGAAATAGTTTTCGAGAGTGATGAGATAGCTAAGTATCGTTTTGTTTCTGGGCCGCTCGAAGAATTATTATGAATTTATTTATAGTTTTTTTCGACCAATTCCCAGGCTGCTTCTGCTAGAGGAGCCACTTGGTTTCCGCGATCTTCAGCATGCTTGCTTGCAGCAGTTCCATCTCTTACTCTGCCCATAATTCCCTGCAAGATTCCTGCCAGTTTAAAGATGTTAAAAATGGTATAAAACTCCCAATGCTCATCAAGTTTTTTGCCAGTAATGTCAGAGTACATATTGCGATATTCTTTTTCAGTTGGAATACCATTTTTTTGGCAGAATGTTTCGTCAGCTAACTCTGGAATATTTCTCCAGCTAATACAGTGATAATTGAAGTCTGCAATTGGGTGTCCAAGTGTTGAGAGTTCCCAATCTAGTACGCCCATGACATCATTATTCGCATTGAAGACCATGTTATCTAGTCGATAATCCCCATGTACAATGGAGGTTTCATCTTCATCAGGAATATTGGGCGGAAGCCAATCTATCAGATTGTTCATTGCAGGAATATTCTTAGTTTCAGAAGCTAAATACTGTTTTGTCCATCTAGAAACCTGTCTGGCAATATAATTTCCAGGTTTACCATAATCAGTTAAACCCACTGATTGATAATCAACCTTATGCAACTGTGCAATTACGTTATTCTTGCTTCTATAGATTTCCATTCTTTCTGTTGGAGTTTTATCGCTCAATAATAGATCCCAGTAAATATCACCATCAAGGAAATCCATTACAAAAAAAGGCGTTCCGATAACTTCTTCATCTTCACAAAGACCATAAGTTTTTGGAACTGGAACTTGCGTATCTTGAAGAGCTGTCATAACTTTATATTCTCTGTCTACGGCATGAGCAGACGGTAGCAATATTCCTGGCGGCTTTCTGCGCAAAACAAATTCTTGCTTTTCAGTTGTTATTTTATATGTTGGGTTTGACTGGCCGCCTTTAAACTGAGCAATCTTTACGATTTTTCCAGCTGAAGAAATATTATCTCCAAACCATTCTTGTAAGCCTAATTCATTAAATCTGAGTTTTTCAGCTACTTCCTTAGTTCCTGAAAAAATTTTGTTACCATCAGGATTATTTGAACTCGTATCATTCATGAGAGAGACTTTCCTCCATCTATGTTTAATATCTGGCCAGTTATATATTCTGCCTCAGAAAGAAATATTGCTGCATTTGCAATATCTTTCTCAGTTCCCATTCTTCCCAACGGGACTGAATTAATAATGGTATTTTTTTGTTCTGTTGTCCACTCTGTATTAGGCGGCTGAAGAATAGCTCCTGGGGCAATTGCATTGACTCTTATATCTGGGGCAAGTTCTTTTGCGAGAGATTTTGTAAGAGTTTGTAAGCCAGATTTTGCTGCAAGATAAATTGAATGATTGATTAGAGCTTTATCAACATTAATGTCGGTAATATTGATAATAAAACCTTTATTTATTTTGAGCTCCTTGCAAAATGACTGTATTAAAAAAAGTGGAGCTTTTAAATTGCTTCCCATTAATGAATCCCAATCATCCTCAGAGAAATCTCCTATAGGGGTAGGGTAGAAAGCTGAAGCATTATTAACTAATGCATCTATACGATTATTTTTTGAAAGGGTTTGATCTACTAATTTTATTATTTCGTCTGCATTATCAAGATTTGCATGAGCAATGATTGCGCTATTCTCTCTTTGAGCATTCATCTTATCTGCCAAAACTTTGGCATCTTTCTTTGAGCTATTGTAGTGGATGACAATATCCCATCCTTGATTAAAAAATGATAAGGCTATTTCTCTACCTATTCTTTTAGCTGCTCCAGTTATTAGAATTGTTTTGCTCATAAGATTTCTTTTAAGGCTTCATAATAAAGCAATTGTTTTTGATGCGAAACTTCAGAGCCATCAATGGCAGATAATGAAGAGAAATCAATCTCCATAACTGATTGAAATACTTTGTCTAAGTAATTTTGATGCTCTTTAAGACATGAATACCTATTCATACTTTGAAATATTTTATAATTTCTATGTATGTTCATTTTTTCAACTAAGTTAAATTTTTCTATTTTATTTTTGCAAGCAATGAGATCAAGCACCTGCCTTAAAGACTCCTGCATTCTCTGAAATATTTTCGGGGTTGGAAGTGAATTTGAAAGTTGAAAGCCATTTACTCTTTGTATATCAGCCCATTTTAGTTCAGGTAAGTCTCCATCACAGGAAATGTTCTTTAGCCCCTCAAACCAAGGGCTTGTCAGTTGATATTTTTTTATAGCCTTAAAAAATTCTTCACTATGTTTGTTTTCAAGAGCCTTTTTAGTTTCCATCCAGACTCTTTCGGGAGAAAGCTCCTTTAACTCTTTTGAAGCAGCTATATTGCTAAAATGAATATTTGTTTCCTCATGAAGATTGAAATCACTAAGTTGCTCGTATGATTTAAATCTTGCAAATCTTAAAACTCTAAGAGGGTCCTCATCAAAAGCTGATGACGTATGCTTAAAGGTTTTCTTTTCTAAATCAAGCCTGCCTTTAAATGGATCAATGATATTTCCATTTTGATCTTTAGCCATTGAATTAATTGTGAAATCTCTTCGTTTGAGGTCTTCTTCAAGAGTGACACTTGAATCAAAATAAAATTTGAAACCCTTATAGCCAATACCAGATTTTCTTTCGGTTCGAGCCAGAGCATACTCTTCGTTTGTTTCTGGATGCAGAAAAACTGGAAAATCTTGGCCAATAGGCTTGAAACCATTTTTTTCCATTTCTTCGGGACTAGAATTTACTACAACCCAATCTCGGTCCTTGGGTTTGAAGCCAAGCAATTCATCTCTAACAGATCCACCAACCTGAAAAATTTGCATGCTAATACTTTACCGAAATTTTCT
>Ga0115012_10001206_pt1 | contig 14972 bp, 20 predicted proteins | sample TroAtlMetagenome_FD_88706 | JGI IMG/M metagenome (GOLD analysis project Ga0115012, IMG submission 88706) | Marine eukaryotic phytoplankton communities from Atlantic Ocean - Tropical Atlantic ANT10 Metagenome | ecosystem: Environmental > Aquatic > Marine > Oceanic | place: Tropical Atlantic...
AAAAAAATATGTCAATAGTTTCAAAATCAGCAAAATCCATTTTAGATGGTATTGATAACCTTTTAGATACTGCTAAAAAAGATTATCTTAATTGGACATCTCACGGTGGTAATAAAGATTTAACAGATATTAATCACCGAATGATTGCTGAGTATAATGATGGTTTCCGTGTGAAATCTGGTAGTAAATATATAAAGATATTGAGTAATAATGGTGGCTCAGTTTGGGCTTTCGTTGTGAAAAATGATGGTGGCAAATTTCGTGCTGGCGATTTATTAATGGCCGCAGGATGGAATAAACCTGCAACTAACGCCGCTCGAGGGAATGTTCTAGATGGTAATTACGCCATACGTTGGACTGGTCCACTTTATTTAAAATAGAGTTAGGTAAACCCGACACCTCTCTCTCACACATTTACATTGTCGGGTTATAGGGGAATAGAGAACTTCTTTATTCCCCTTTTTATAGGAATTATGATGAAAAAATATAAAGTATTCTCAGCAACATATCAATTATCCAAACAATTGGGTTCTGAAATTGTTCCAGCTAAACCACCAATGTTTCACGCGGATATATTAGATAACAGAAGTGGTGTATGGAGAAGATGTGCTTTTTTGACACGGAAGACATATGATGAAACTGTCCGTGAAGCCGAAAGATATATTAACCCACGTATAAATAGTACATAAACTATAGAGGATTAAATTATGAAGAAGTTTAGTACATTCTTAGGTGAAGCCAAGAACACCCATATGGAACACATTGAGGATAATATATTAAATGGTGGTGTAGATGGTGCTAGAGAGTCTATGAACTTTCTAAGATCAGTTAGAGATATGTTAGCTGGTTCATCTAAATCTAGTATAAATATTTCAGTTAAATGGGATGGCGCTCCAGCCATTTTTGCTGGAATTGATCCATCTGATGGACAATTCTTTGTTGCTAAGAAGGGTATCTTTAATAAGAACCCTAAAGTATATAAAACACCAGAAGAAATTATGGCAGATACGTCTGGTGATTTAAGTAAAAAATTAACTAAAGCTTTAGAACTATTACCAAGTTTAGGTATTAAGGGTGTTATTCAAGGAGATTTTCTATTTTCAAAGTCTGACTTATTGATGCAACATATAGATGGACTAAAGTATTTAAGTTTTCACCCAAATACAATTGTATATGCAGTTCCAAGCAAATCTGCACTTGCATATCAAATAGCTAAATCAGAGATTGGTATTGTTTGGCACACTCGCTACAAGGGTAGTAGTTTTGAAAATATGTCTGCTGAGTTTGGTAAAAACATTGCTAAGACTCTAAAACCATCTCGTAGTGTTTTTAGTGTTGATGCTGAATATGAAGATGCATCTGGTTCTGCAACAATGACAGAAAAAGAAACGGCTAAAGTTACAAAAATGTTATCTGATGCTGGTAAAATCTTTCAGAAACTTGATGCTAATAGTTTAAATGGTATTTCTGATAATGAAGAATTACTTACAAGAATGAAAACTTTTCTTAATAAGAAAGTACGTGCTGGTAAAAGAGTTACCAATGTAAGTAAAGTTGTATCAGAGATGATAACTTATTTTCACGATTATTATAAAATTGAAAGCGATAAAAGAAAGTCAGCTAAAGGAAAAGCTGGTGTAAGTGATCGTAAGAAAGAAGTAATGAAATATTTTTCTAATACGAATAAAAGAAATTTAGAAAACATTCTCCATCTTATGAATGCATTTGTAGATGTAAAGCAAATCTTAATTAGTCAAATGAACAAAACTGCAAAACTAAAAACTTTTTTATCAACTGCTGATGGCTTTGAAGTCACTAGTCCAGAAGGATATGTTGCTATTGATAAAGTCGGTAAGAATGCCGTAAAGTTAATAGATAGAATGGAGTTTAGTAGGGCTAATTTCTCAGACAAGGTTTTTAAAGGGTGGCAGAAGTAAGTGTATGGATACTAGTATTAGTAACGGCTACGAGTGATGGTATAATATCGAAAGATGTTGACGTTTTTAGTTGGCGTCCTCGATGTATGATGGCTGGTTCAGGAAGAACCACATTTATTAAAGATAAACAAGGTTATGTTTGTATTGAAATGAAGAGGAAAGAATATTATGAAAGCTGGAAAAATATGGGGAACAACTGAGTTAGTAGAGGCCAACTCTGCATTAGAATTTCACAGAATAGAAATGAAGAAAGGTGGGGTTTGCAGTAAGCATCTTCACGAATTTAAATGGAATGGTTTCTTTGTTGAATCTGGTTCTATGATAGTTAGAGTGTGGCAGAATGATTATGATCTAGTTGATGAAACAACACTTAAAGCTGGTGATTATACAAAAGTAAAACCAGGGCTATATCATCAATTCGAATGTATACAATCAGGTGTAGCTTTTGAATTATACTGGGCAGAATTTAATCATAATGATATAGTGAGAGAGAATGTCGGCCTTTTACGATAAATTACATTGGGAACATTATCCAACTAATTTAATAGCTGGTCCTTGTGTATGGGAAGGTTGGGATATTATAGCTCCCATTGCCGAAAAACTAGTGAAAAGAACTAGTGATTTAGGCGTTAATTTTATATTTAAATGTTCTTTTGATAAAGCTAATCGTTCAAGTGTAGATGGCTTTCGTGGTAAAGGATATGACTTTGCTTCTGGACTTGCTGGACTGGCAAGAATTAAAGAAGAGTTTGGTTGTGAAGTAATAACTGATGTACACGAATCAACTCAAGTTAGAAGAGTATCTAAAGTTGTTGATATGCTACAGATACCTGCTTTCTTATGCCGTCAAACTGATTTACTTAAAGCTTGTGCTGAATCAGATTTACCAGTTAATATTAAGAAGGGCCAGTTTTTATCACCACACGAAATGGGTAATGTAGTTAAGAAGATGGAACATTTCGGTTGTTATAAACTGATATTAACTGAAAGAGGTACAACATTTGGATATAACAATCTAGTCGTAGATTTTCGTTCAATACCAATAATGTCACAATTTAATTATCCAGTTTGTATTGATGCTACTCATAGTGTTCAAATGCCGGGTAGTGATGGTACTAGTACTGGTGGAAATAGAGATTATGTTAACCTTATGATGAGATGCGGCCTAGCAGGCCGAGCGAGGGTTGTCTTTGCAGAAATCCATTCGGACCCAGATAATGCACCGTGTGATGGGCCAAATATGTTAGAACTTTCTGACTTAGATAATTTTCTACTTGACATGAAGAGATTCTCTAATGGATAAGATGTGTGTTATACCATGGATTCACTTAAATATAGAACCCGACAAAAAAGTTTTACCGTGTTGTATGACATCTTATCATAGACACACTATAACACCACCTAATCCTGTTGTAGGTAATGTTTCAAAAGAAAGTCTTGAAGATATATGGAATAACAATAAGATGAAATCTTTAAGAAAACAGTTTATGAAAGGTAAAGAGCCTAGTATATGTAATAGATGTTTTGATGACGAAAGAGGAGGGGTTATTTCAACTAGACAATATAATAATCACTTTTTTTCAAAAATGTTAAAAAAAATACCAGAAATAACTCTTGAAGATGGGACGTGTACAGAATTTAAATTGCGATATTGGGATTTTAGATTCAGTAACTTGTGTAATATGAAATGTAGATCCTGTGGTCCAATTTATAGTTCATTGTGGAAAGAAGATGCACGTAAGCTTGGAAATATGGATTTCTTGGGTCCCTTAGGAATTAACAAAAAGTATGCTGAGGTATATGATAAACAATGGGAAAAGTTCAAAAAAACATCTCATTTAATGGCTAAAGATAATAAAGATAAAGTTGTAAAGATTGATCTAGTAGATAATAAGAAAACATTTGACTTTATTGATGAACATATTGACTATGTAGAAAAAATATATTTTGCTGGTGGTGAACCATTATTAATGGACGAACATTGGTATATTATAGAAAAATTACATAGAATGAAAAAATTTGATGTTAAAATCTTTTATAATACCAATATGTCTACACTTAAATCAAAGAATAAACATATTTTTGATTATTGGAAAGATTTTCATAATATTGATATTGCGGCAAGTATTGATGAAATAGATAAAAGAGCAGAGATTGTAAGAAGTGGTACAAACTGGAAACGTGTAGAAGATAATTTAATCGAAGTATCTAAACTAAAAAACATTAATCTTGGATTAGAGATTACAGTAAGTGCAATGAATGTATTTCGTCTTCCTGAAATATTACAAAGATTTATTGATATAGGTGTAATTCATGGAGAAAGTATAAAATTCCCTCCCTATCAGAATTTTCATTTAAATCATTTATTCAATCCTGGTGTTTATCACGTATCGATACTAACAGATAGTCGTAGAAAACAAGCACTTAAACATCTAAATAATTTCTTTCTTGATATGATGATTAAACATAAAATTAATCTAAAACCAATGTTTAATCAAGTTATTCAAGAATTAAATAAACCTCAAAATTCTAATGCTCGTAAAATGTTTTTCAAAATAAGTAAACGACTTGATTTTATTCGTAAAGAAAAGCTAACTGATATCATACCAGAAATTTTAACTTGACATGAAGAGATTTTCTATATTATAAATAATACTAAGATTAACGGCGTTAAGTCTAAGGAAAACACGCAATGAAGAAATTAGTATTTACATTTGGTAGAATGAATCCACCCACGATAGGGCATGAGAAGTTAGCTAACAAAATAAAAGAAGTAGCGAGAAAACAAAATGCAACTCCCAGGATCTATCTCTCCCACACTCAGAACCCCAAGAAGGACCCTCTCACCTACAACGACAAATATCGCTTTGCAACGAAGGCCTTCGGCATCGTCCACCGATCTCAATCAAAACAAATCTTCCAAATATTACCAGAAATCGAAAAAGAAGGTTTCTCTGAAATCACCATGGTTGTTGGATCTGATCGTATAAACGAGTTTAATAGGGTTCTAAAGAAATACAACGGAAAAGATTATAACTTTGACAAGATAACAACTGTTTCATCTGGTGATAGAGATCCAGATGCTGAGGGTGTTGCTGGAATGTCTGGCTCAAAGTTAAGACAAGTCGCTAAAGATGGTGACGAAAAAACTTTTAAAAGTGGTTTAGCATCTAAACTATCAGATGCAGATAAAACAAAAATTTTCAACACAGTTAAAAAGAATTTAAAAGAGGCTGACATGGAAGACTGGACAGAACAAGATGATTTAATTCTAGAAGAGATAATTCAAGAGTTAGAACTTACTGAAGAGGAAGAGGCTCTATTTGCAGAACTCGGTGAATTATATGAAGTGAATGAAGTTTTAGATATTAGACAGAGAATAGCTAAAGCCCGAGTAATGAAAAGATTAGCACCTAAATTAGCACGTATGAGAAAGATTGCTTCAAAGAAAATGAAGGGTGCTAAGAAGATGATGAAGTTAGCATCAAAGGCCGCTATAAAACTTCTAAGAAAGAAAATTGCTGGTAAGAAGGGTGCAAATTATAAGAACTTAACTCCTGCTGATAAAATGAACATTGATAGGAAAGTTCAAAGAAAGAAAGCTATGATACCAAAATTAGCTAGAAAACTTTTACCTAAAGTTAGAAAAGCTACAATGGATAAGATAGCAAAAGCTAGAAAAGGTCCACAGAATGCTGAATTTAATCCACTAGAAGAGAAGTATGATTTGTTTCATAAAGATTTTAGTGGTGCTATGCAACACGCCTATGCATATGCGAAACAGAAATGGGGTATTACAGTTGATAAGAATGATATCGATAATAAAGTTGCAACTGGACCTAGAAAGCCGGGTACTGGTAAGACTAACAGATATTCATTAAAGACAAATAAAGGTATGCTACAAATTCAAGTATATAATAAAGGTGGTTCAAAGCCTTACGAATTAAATATGTACAAAGAAGAAGTAGAACTTGGAGAAGATAAAACTGAATTGTATCGATTGACTAAAATGGCTATGAAAGCTATGCCGGGTTCTGAAAAGCAAAGAGAAATAATACAACAACTTAATGATGTAAGAAAAACTTTAGGTATGAAACCAGTTGAAGTTAAAGAGAATTTGATGAGACAAGTTGCACCAACTTTATTAGAAGCTTCCAATATAACTAAAGTAAATAAAAGCATTGCTCAAGATAAAGAAATGAATAAAGCTAAGTATGATGCTATGAGAGATGCGGCTAGAGTACAAGATACTAAAAACATTAATAAGAAAACTAAGCCAGAATCAGTAGAAGAAAAAACATATATGCGAACTGATAGTAAGTTGAAGAACTTAAAAGTACCAGTAAAAAGAAAACATAGAAATGATACACTTGCTAAAAAGATAAAAGCACATGGTGACAAAAAAGAAGATGTAAATCTTATGAATAAAGCAGAAGTTTCTGGTATTGATATCGAAATCATCAAAGAAGTTTATCAAAGAGGTGTTAATTCACACGAATATGATAGTCCTAAATGTACACCAGAACAATGGGGTTTTGCAAGAGTTAATTCTTTTATCACTAAATCGGGTGCTACATGGAATATCCACGATAAAGACTTAGCAGAAAAAGTAAGAGGACCATTAGAGATTGGTACTGATGAGATTAATGCTACTTACAGAGGTGATACACCAGGACAAACAGCAGAAAAGCCTAAGAATATTAAAACATTATCACAAAAAGAATTAAAAGCTTGTATGGTAAATGCTCATAAGCAACAAGCAGATGAGGCTTATAATGTTGATGATGATTTTGGTGGTAAAATTAAAAAGAGTTTCAAAGAATTTATTAAGTCTAGGCAACAGGGAGAAAAGAAATGAGTTTAGAGAGTATAATACGAAAAGTGTTGTCTGCTGAAGTTCAGGAAACAACAATAACAAATGAAGATTTAGCACCGGGTGTCGAATGTGATTGTCAATGTGGAAAAGTTCCTTGTGTTGAATGTGGTAAAGATCATCACAAACACGAAAAAGAAGGTATCTCAGAAGATACTCTTGATGAACACTTTGATGATTTAGATGAAGGTTATGAAGCTAAAGTATCAAAGATATTGAATAAGAAAGGTATAGATCATCATTGGAAAAATGGTAAAGTTTATGTCGCTAAAAGAGATGTAAAAGCGGCTGAAAAGAAACTTAAAAAGAAAGCTGGCCCTGATTTGGGTACTGCTGTTCGAATGATACCAGATATTATTGGTGAAGAAGTACAATTTGATTTACATATTCAAGAGGGTGTATGGCATTATCCAGATGCAAAACAGATTGCAAAGTTTAAGAAAGCTTTAACTAAAAAGTTTATAGTTGGTAAAGAGGGTTATCCAGCTAAAGACATAATACCATTTGGTGATGATGAATTGTATGATATGTTAGATGATGCATCTGATAATAATCCGAAACAAGATGCACGTCCTATTTTTACAAGATGGATTAACGGAAGAATTAGAGACAATTATGCTGGCTATGGTAAGAAGACTTTAGCTATCGCAAAACAATTAGGTATCAGAGAAGGAGTAGAACAAATGTCTGATGAAAACTTGAATGAAAATTCAGATGCTAAGAGATTTGGATTATCTCAAAGCTTAGTAGATGCTGTAGCATCAATCATAGGTGGTAAACAACCAACTAATGCACCAACAAAAAAAGAAGATGCATCAAACAATAAATCTGACGATGGTGAAGGCTTAGATAAAGCTGATCCAAAAGCGGCTAAAAAGAAGTTTAAGGATCGTAAAGATAAAGATATCGACAATGATGGCGATACTGACGATTCAGATAAGTTTCTTCATAAGAAGAGAAAAGCAATTGGTAAATCTATGGACAAAGAAGAGCCAAAAGCTGAGCCAAAAGCTGATGCTAAATCTGACAAAGAAGATGATGCTGACACAAAAGCAGATCCTAAGAAGAAAAAGGGTAAGCAAGAGCCAGTTGATACTAAGCCTACTATGAATGCTGAGAGTGTTCAGAAAGAAGAAATGTCAGACGAACAAATGAAAAAACGTGAAGAGATTATGAAAGAGTTGAAGAAGAAAGAAGGTTACTTCAAAGAAAAGTATGGAGAGAAGTGGGAAGAAGTAATGTATGCAACTGCTACTAAAATGGCAACAAAGTAATGATTATATATTGCGATATGGATATGGTTCTCTGCAACTTCTTGAAGGGTGCAGAGAAAACAACTGGTGAACCATTTCCAGATAAATCAGGTATGTCTAAAGATGAAAAGAAATCTATCATAAGTAATAAGAAAGATTTCTGGGACACTTTAGAATGGATGCCTGATGGTAAAGCATTATGGAAACAGATCACTAAAGGTGGTTCTGATGTAAGAATTTTATCAGCTTATGCAGAGTGGGATCCCAACTGTAAAAGGGGTAAAAGAGTTTGGATAGCGAGAAATCTAAACCCAAAACCAAGTAAGATACACTTGGTAAGAAGAGAGCAAAAGAAAGATTATGCGAATAGTGATGCATTATTAATTGACGATCATGTGAAAAACTGTAGAGAATTTATATCTGCTGGTGGTAAAGCTATTCGTCATATAAATACTAGACAAACCATATCAGAATTTAATTCTAAATATAAGGGAAAGTAAAGGAGACTAAAATGGGATTATGGGGAGCAACTGATGCCGATGAGGCTAAACCTAAGTTCTTGACTAGCGATCAGAAAGACGAAATTCAAGCCACTTCTAGTGGTTGGGTTGTCGAAGCTGGTTCATCAATGACTGGGAATGGAAATGCTTCGGCTCAAAAAGAAGTTCTTGTAGCAATACGAGGACTAGCAACTAAAATAGGAAACGCAACAGTTGATAGTGTAGATTGGAATATAACTACATTTGATAAATCTGCTGGTGGAACATTATCTTTAACTGTTCGATATAACGAAGCAGTTACAGTTACTGGGAATCCAACGATTGCTGTCACAAACGGAAACCAAGGTTCTGGTTCAGGACGTGGACCTCATACTCTAGCATATGCTAGTGGTTCAGGTACTAACGAACTAATCTTTACATTAGCAATTGGGGCTGCCAATGCGGCTACAAATGCAAATGACGTACTTACTGTTGGAGCACAAACTATTGCTCTAGCTGGTGGTACTATGAAAGATACAATCGGTGCTACAAATTCCGAACGTGCCGTTACAGCTGGCCAAGGTACAGCTTGTGGAAGTATAACTGTCGTTGCATAATTAGGAGATAATCGTGGCTGATAAGAAGATTACAGAACTTACAGCCGCTACCAATCATGCGAGTAGTGATTTATTACTCATAGTGAAAGATGCGGCTGGGACACCCACTAGTAGGAAGGCTACGTTTGCAAGTGTCTTTGCAAATGTGGCTTCACCTATGAATGTGACTAATCTGACAACTTTAAAATCTAATACTACAATTTCAAGTAGTAAACTTACTATTAATGCAAATACTACACTTGGTTCTGCTGTAGTTACATTAAATGGTAAATTGCAAACTGAAACTTCAGCTACTATCATCGGTAACAATGGTAAATTGCATGCTAACAATACTATAACAGGTGGTACAGTAACAGTACCAATGTTACAAGTGACACCTTTAGCAAATACGGCTGGTAGATTATTAATCAATGATAGAATACAAGTTGCAAATGCTGAAGCCAGATACTCATTAAAATCTAGTGGAAGTCATACTGGTACTACTTCTATAGACGTTGTACAAATAGCTGATGCGAAGGGTTTAAGATTACCAACTAAATCTGCGGACCCAGCCTCTTCAAATGCGAATGGACTTAGCATCTCGGCAGGTACTATTTTTTATAGTAATACATATCTGTATATTACAACTGATACTAATACTATCAAGAGGATAGCACTACAAAATTTTTAATGAGATAAGCTGTGTATGAAGATTTAACTGAAGAGAACTTTATGTTATTCGCGGCAAAATATTATGAGAATCCACATTGTACTGATTTGTTAGAGTTTCATGATGATTTAAAGCGAATACGATATTTGAAAAGATTGTTTAAAAAGTTTGAGCAATCTGGTGAGTTGAAAGAAAGATTAATACTGAACCATTTATTGGTATTATATAATGTATTTGATACAAGGGCTATGACACGTATATTAGTGTTTAAGTTAAGTGAACAATTAAAATACTTAAAGCCTTTTTTATTATTTCTAAATTATTGGAGAGATGATCTCGGTATGATTAAGGGTAGTAAATTTGTTGATAGTGAAGTACCATTAGATGCAACAATAGTAAAAATGTTAAGAGAAGTAGATGGCAGGGAAGATAGCTGATTTAATTTTTGTATATAACTTCTTAAAGAGGTTAGTTACACCATTTAATGAAACCAAAGCTTATCAGTTAGGAATAATTGATGACAAAGGTAAGAAGATTCGTAGTCCCCAAACGAGTGCCGAATTAAATGCGTTTAGTACATTTGAAAGATTAATATTCAATATCAAAAAGATTATTGAAAGAGCCCCTGGTGGAAGATCAAAATTAGCTTCTTATGCCGCGGCTTTATTCTTAATAAGAGAGCATAAAAATCCCAAAGAAGAATATTCAGAGAAAGAATTGATTGAAGAACTGGAGAGAAATATGGAAGAATTAAAAGAAAATCAACCTAAAACATTTAAGCAAATGACTGAGAAAGAATTTGGTGATATGTTATTTTCAAAAGAACTTGCTGTTAGAGATGTATCAGAAGCACTTAAACACACACATATGGTTTTAGATCCAGACGGAAGAGTGTTGGGTATGTCAACTAATGAAAAAGGTGCAAACGATATCGCAAAAGACAATCTTAGAAAAGTAAAGGGTAAAGTTGTTAAACTTAGGAAACCTATGTCACAGACAAGAGGAGATAGATTAATAGGACAACTACCAGCACATAATCTTGGTGAAGATGCACCTGCTAATGCAACTGGTGCCGCTGTAGCTGGAACAGGTGATGATGGTGTACATTGGAAAAACCCAGATGCTCGTAAGAAAGAAGTTAAGAAGTATCTTAAAGGATATATGGAACGTAGAAAAAAGAGACAAGATGCCAAAAACAAAGCAGAGATGCGAAAGTTAATGGGTATCTAAATGAGATTCCTAAGCGAAAACATTATCACTCGATCTGATTTAAAACAGATAGAGACTTATGCAGATAGGCTTTTCGCTAAAGTTGGTATAGATGTGGAATTTACTCGACACTTTTTAGATAGAGTAAATGACGAAAGGAATAAAAAGCAAATCTCTACCGCAGAGTTAGTTAGAATCTTCAATAAGACATATCAGAAGTTTGGCAAGGCGATAGCCAAGCTGGGACCTGATGCTGAAGCTGTCATGAAGGATATGAGAACTGATATCAACATGCCATTTGTTTTGAATTTGACAAAAGGTGGTATGCTAGAACTCGTAGCAAAAACTGTTATGCGAAAGAAAAATTTCAAAACATCTAATAAAACATTTCCTGTCGAAAGTTGTAAAGTACATAAAACAGGAAAAACTTTAAAGGAGGTAACAGATGTTATCAAGAATGTATCATTGGTGCAAAGATCGAGTGTCACAAAGGACATCTTGGGATGGCGCCGTAATCATAGCACTTTCACTCGTAGTCCTGTTTCTAGGGCAATTTGCTGAATGGGCTTGTTATGCAGGTATTCTATGGGGTATCTGGACAATACTAAAAGATCAAGCATACGATTAAATGTTGCAAGGAGTGATTAGTGGCTAGAATATACTTATCGATTATTATTATTGGTGTTATTAGTGGAATTGGTTATGGTGCTTATGCATATTATAGCAACACTCAAGAACGACTAAAGCAACTACAACAAAATAATGCAAAGCTTGAAGTCTCTGTGCAATCTTTGGAAAAAGTAAAAAATACTTTGGAAGAAGATGCACAGAAACAAGCGAACCAAGTAACAAGTTTAATAGTTAAATTAGAAAAAGCTGAAAAAGATCAAGACGAATTACGGGCTAAATTGAATAAACACGATTTAACACGGCTAAGTGAAAAGAAACCTGGATTAATAGAGAAACGAATAAATGATGGTACGAAAAAGTTGTTTACTGATTTTGAGTCTATTACTACTAAGTAGTTGCTCATACTTTAGAGAAGCAGAAAAAGAAATTGTAACTGTTACTGAAATAGTAAAACCAACAATAGCTATAATAGATAAACCAAAAAGTTTGAAGTTAGATGATATAAATTGGTATGTTGTTACAAAAGATAATATAGAAGACTTTAAAAGTAAGTTTGCAGATAAAGAAGGCGATTTAGTATTCTATGCAATGTCTGTTCGAAGTTACGAAAATCTGGCATTGAATATGGCCCAGATAAAAGAATATATAATGAAGCAGAATGAAATTATAATATATTATGAAGAAGCAGTAACATGGAAAGAGGATATCATAGATGAGGAAGTTCTTCAGTAACGACAAAAGATTAGATTGGGATAATCACGATTGGTGTTCATGGTTTTTTGCTGAATGTTCAGCACTAGCATATCACGATGGAACTAAAGCCAAAAAAGAGTTAAAGAGTATGGGCTTTAACAATTATAAGTTTTTAGATAATGATGGTGCCCAATGCCATATATTTCACGACACAGCAAATCTAGTAATAGCTTTCAGAGGGACAGAGCCAACACAACTGTCAGATGTTAAAGCTGATTTACTAGCTATCAAAAGAAAATCTAAAACAGAAGGCCACGTTCATATGGGCTTCAAAGTTGAATTAAGAAAACTTTGGGGTGATATACAAGGCCTTATAGAAAAGAAAAGAAATCATAATCTATGGATAACTGGACATAGTTTGGGTGGTGCTATGGCAACTTTATGTGCTAGTAGATTAGAAGAAAGAGAGCCTAAACTGTACACATACGGATCACCAAGAGTTGGTGGTAAAGAGTTTTGTGCTAATTGTGAAGTAGAGCATTATAGATTTACTAACAATAATGATATCGTACCTTCAGTACCATTTTGGATAATGGGCTTTAGACATCACGGAGATCAAAGATATTTAAACTATTATGGTGCTATAAGAAATCTTACACCGTGGCAAAAAGTAAAAGATTCTATGAGGGGTAGATGGAAAGCTTTAAAGAAGTTTCAACTATTCGATGGAATGTATGATCATAGTGTAACTGGTTATGCTGATAAACTAAAAGAGATATGGGAAAATAAATAATGTGGGAAATGATTGAACGTATGGCTAGTGATAGATTGTGGATTTATACTGCAATAGCTGGTTCTGTTTTCGGTGCAATATTCGTTGCATATATGAGTACTACTAGAATGGGACTTTGGTTTTATGCAAAAGTAGATTTATTTATAGATTATTTAGTGAAAAGATGGGGACTTAGCTTCCTAGAACAGCCTGAAGATTCTTGGAAGTATAAGTATCCTATGATGCGCCGTAAAATAGATGAAATAGAAAATAGTATTTCAAAATGTTATATACGTTTATCGAAACTAGAAGCTAAAACTCATTCTATTAATCGTCAATCCAACGACAAAAATGCTTGACAAATTTTCACCAGAGTCAAATCTTTGACTTCAACTAAATATTAATAAGAGATTAAAGAATGTCTGAATCTAATACAACAGAACTGAATATGTTTAATTACATTAATGATCTCCGTAAAGAGTCAAAGATGGAGAGTAACCTGTTGCATAAAAGAATTTCAGATATGAAAGACGAATTGATGTCCGAGATGAAATCAATGCGTCAAGAACAAAATGAAATCAACAAGAAAATGGATCAAAGAGTACACAACTTAGAAAAATGGAAATGGAGTATCGTAGGTGGTGCTATCGTTCTTGGATTCTTGATCTCATTAGGAATGAACCTCACAAAATTATTTACTTGACATATCATATACTAATATAGTATATTGAGTTAATGTCTTATATAGAACAAAAGTATATTAATATACTCTCTGGGCGTTTGTCTCAATTCAAAAGAAAAAGTGACAACTTATTTAACTTTCGTTGTCCTTTTTGTGGAGATAGTGATACAAATAAACTGAAAGCTAGAGGTTATATCTATTCTAGAGAAAGTAAATTCTCATACAAGTGTCATAACTGTGGAATTACATCTAGTATTGGTAACTTAATCAAACACGTAGACAACACACTCTTTAAAGAATATCGCACGGAATCATTCTTAGACACTCGTAGGATTAAGCCTAGTGAAGAAAAAAATAAATCGCAGGGCATTACATTCACAAAGAGAAAGTATCATTTTAACACACCATTGAAAGCTTTAAAGAAAGTTTCTCAACTACAATATGATCACCCAGTAAAGAAGTATATACAAAAACGTATGATACCAAACGAGTATCATAGAAAGTTATATTATGCACCATACTTTGCGAAGTTTGTCAATAGTATAATACCAAAGAAACTTAATGAAAACCATGATGAGCCGAGATTGATAATACCATTCTTTGATGAGTATGAAAATCTAATAGGGTTTCAAGGTAGAGCATTCAATAACAATCCCATAAAATATATTACTATTATGATAGACAACACTAAGCCAAAGATATTTGGTTTAGACGAAGTGGATTGGACAAAGAAAGTATATGTTGTAGAGGGACCGATAGACTCTATGTTTATCGATAATTCTATTGCTATGGCGGGTTCCGATGGGGGTGCATATATAAATGATAAGAAACAAAATATTGTTCTTGTCTATGATAATGAGTCTAAATCTAGTGAGATAATCAATAAAATTTCTAAAAATATTGACGATAAATTTTCAGTCTGTATCTGGCCAACTTTTTTAAAAGAAAAAGATATTAATGATATGATACTGTCTGGAATGACTAAAACAGAGATACTGCAAATTATAAATGATAACACATTTGCAGATTTAAGAGCAAAAACCAAACTGAGTGAGTGGAGAAAAATATAATGGATATAAGAAGAAAACATCTACATACATTCTACGGAACAGATACTTATGCTAATAGAGAAAGTAAAGTTTATCTGTAATATACGGTGGACAAAGAATAAGGTGAAA
>Ga0115012_10001207_pt1 | contig 14963 bp, 9 predicted proteins | sample TroAtlMetagenome_FD_88706 | JGI IMG/M metagenome (GOLD analysis project Ga0115012, IMG submission 88706) | Marine eukaryotic phytoplankton communities from Atlantic Ocean - Tropical Atlantic ANT10 Metagenome | ecosystem: Environmental > Aquatic > Marine > Oceanic | place: Tropical Atlantic Ocean...
CGGGCCGGCGAAGATGGTCGTTTTGAAGCTCAGGTTGGATTGGCAGAGGGTGTGAATTCCGTGCCGATCACCGTTCGTGACGTGTCCGGTCGCGAGGCCACTATGATTCAGACAGTTCGACGGGACAGTACGGCTCCGGTCATGCAGTCCGCTGAGGTTGTATGGGGCCGATAGGGCTGGGGACTCTTCTTGTGGGCGTGGCCACTGCAGCACCAGTACTGGATGCGGTTGTGGCCAGGAGCCCCCAAGTTCATGGTGCACCGGTGCGGATTGAGATCATCACCCTCGACGGTGGTGCTCCCGTCGAGGGTGAGGCTCCTGAATTTTCGGTGGAGGGCGGGCAAGGCAGTGGTGTGGTCGCTGTGGGGCAAGGTCGCTGGCGACTCGAGGTTCTTCCAGGTCCCAAGCAAGCACCGGTGGCCGTCTCTCTGGATTGGCGTGGCTTGCAACGAGACCTTGAGATTCAGACGTCAGGGTTCCCTGCGTCACACCTCTCGGTGGAGAGCCTGGTTCGGGGGCCAGTGGGTGAGCGGCTCACATTCGAAGTCGATGATGCTCTCGGAGGCGTGCTTGAATCGGCCCACTTGCGTCCAGACGCTCCTGAGGGGGAGGTCGATGTGGTCTGCGGTGGTTCGAGTCGATGCACCATCGGATTCCAACCTGACAGTGCCCCATTTCCGCGGGTCGTCCCTCTGTTCGTTCACGACCAACGGCATCCCACCAGGGCACCACTTGTTGTGCCGATCAGGCTCTTCGCTCGTCCCTCCATACCGGTGACCACGGAGGCCGGCGCGACGGCTCGGATGTCGATCGGCACCCGCAGCTACGGCCCGGTCAAGGCTGGTGATGATGGTCGGGTGCGGTTTGATGTTCGCGTGGAGCCCGGGGATAGAGAAGCTGTTGTCGAGCTGGAGGACGCCCTCGGTAACCGCCAAACCAGTTCAATCGTTATCGGTGGTGTACAAGGGCCGGCAGTCGCCATCTCGGGTCAAGGAAGCATCATCGAGGGCGGCCTCGCCCCGAGGGCCATTGTTGCGGTTTATGGTCAAGATGGGTCACCCGTAGCTGGGCCAGGCCCATCGTGCGACGGACTCCTGGGTCACCAGATGTTCCCCGTTGGTCCTGGGCTCTGGGGCGGATTTGTTGACACAGCTGTCGTGAAAGACAAGCGGGTGAGTTGCGCAGTTTCCGGTGCGGAGCCAGCGTCGTTGCGTGTAGAGGTCGAACGAAATCGGGCCACACGACTCGTCCTACAGAGCTACCCAACGCGTCTCACCGCGGACATCCCCATCGCAGAGGTCCAGGCCTACCTGATTAACGGTGTGGGTGAGCGGCTTCCTCCCGGTGACATCATCGTCTCTGCCCAACTGGGACAGGTTCATCGGGACCAACCCGGGCCCGAGCCAATCGTCAGGGCTCGCTACGATGGTTCGTCAGCGGCGTCGGCGGGTGGTGATGTGGTGACCGCCGCTTGGCGGCGCCCGCGCGGTCAGGGGGGCGTGTGGGACATTGCGATTCGTGGCGCAGCGCCTCCAGGGTCCGGTCGAGCACTCTTGGATGCACGGGCGGTGGACCAAGGTGGCCGGCCCATCGATGGCGTTGCCGGGCGCCTGTACTTCGGTGACGCGGTCCAAGACGTGGTGACCGGCAATGGAGGGTGGGCGACGGCCACCTTCCCTTGGCCTGCCGGTGAGGATTATGTCCCGGCCCGAATTGAGATTGCTGGACAGACACGGTCAACGTTCGTCTTGCGGGGAGAGCCGGCCCTTGCGGCTGCCGGTGCACCGGACCTCGTTACAGAGCTGTCGGTTCCGATTGTTGCGGGACGTGTCCATGGAGTGGTGCTCAATCCTGCGCCGCGTCAGTTGACCAACGATGGACAGGTGGGCACCATCACCGTTCGGCTTGAGGACCAGAACAGAAATCTGGTCTCCGGGCGCGCGGTCCAGATTACGGCATCAGACGGAATTGTCGGGCCTGTCCAGGCTCGTCCCAACGGCGAATGGGCGGCCACTATTGCCCCGCCGATTGGCATGCGTCCGGGACCGATCCGTGTGACTGCGACAACCGCTGACGGCCAGTTTAGCGCCAGCACTGATCTTGTGGTCGTAAACAGGACTGTTGATTGGACGCTCGGTATTCGGGGCGGTGTTCTCCTGGGGCACGGCGTGCCGGTGCCAATCATGGGGGCGCTCGGGGAATGGAGGACACCGATTAAGGGCGTCTACGTCCGCGGGGACATTCTCCATTACAGGCTGAATGCCACAAGCACAGACCCGATCACCCGCAGTCCTGTCGTCATGCAGAAAGGCGTGTACCCCTTGGGCGCTGGTGTGGCCTTCCGTAACGGCGAACAGCGCTGGCCATTTTGGGTCGGCGGAAGGCTAGTGGTGTCCCCATACTCTCTGAAGGTGGCCCAGGGCGGAAGCGTGTCAACCAACGGCTGGGGCTGGCTTCCTCCCGGCGCAGGACTGTTTACGGGGAGCTCAATCCGCCTCTGGGGCGGTGAGGCTTTCATTGATCTGGAGTACCTCTTTCTGTCGTCGCCGAACCAGGCAACAGGCTGGAGTGGACCCGTCGGGGGTGTGGTGGGTACCCTTGGATACAAGCTACTGTACTGACTGATGCGGATTTTTCTCCACCTACTGTTCGTTGCAATGGCCCTCACCGGGTGCCAACCTGCTCAGGTTCTACCGGTGGTTGATGAGGTCAAACCCAACTGGGGGTACAACGCCGAGACAACTGAAATATCCATCCGTGGGGAAGGGTTCTTCGCCGCAGTCAGCGCTTCGGATGGCGGCATCGGGCGTTACGACCGCGACTTCTTGGTGTCCCTGGTGGGTCCCCAAGGCGAGGAGCGCCTCGAGGGTGTCCAGCAGTTGAGTGAGGATGAAATCGTCGCCGTTGTTCCCGCTGGCCTGGCCGCGGGGTGGTTCGATGTGAGGGTCATCACGCCAGCACAGGGTCAGGCCGATCTGATCGATGCATTCGAGGTAACAGCCACAAAGGCTGACACGCTGGAGGTGGAGGCCAGTTCCACCAACCTCGATGTCTCCGGGCTCTCAATCGTCCGCCTGAAGGTCCTGAACCCTGATGGTGTGGTGGTTCAGGAAGCCTTTCCTGTCACCGTCCGGTTGACGCCAACTCGGACGCTCGGTGAGGGGTTCGGGGTCGACCCAGGGAATCTCCTGGACGTGGAGGTTGGGCCGGATGGTCTGGGCTTTAGCGGACTGATCGGGCCAACGGGTGAAGCCTACTTTATCGTCTCGTCGTCCGAACCCGACGACATGGTGGTCGAAGCGGAGGTGTCGATCAGGGATCGAGCCACCATCGCAGGCGCTGAATTGATCTCGTTCAAGGCTGGAGCGGTCCGAGGGCTGAATGTGAGTCTTCCGTCTGGATTAGAGGCGACTCAGGCCGGCGAGGCCTTTGACGTCGTGCTGAGCTTGGTCGATGAAGGCGGCAACACGGTCTCTGGTCAGCCGGTCACAGTCGTCCTGTCTGAAGGGTGTGGCGCAGGCGCCTGGGAAGACCACATCACGTTTGTGGACTCCGCGACGGTCACCGTTGTCCCCACTCGGGCCTGTGAGGCAAACACAATCGGCGCCTTTGGTGTCATCGAGGGCGGCAGCGTCAGCGGACAGTCTCGTTCTTTTGCTGTGCTGCCCGGCCCGCAGGCCAGGCTCAGCGTCCTCGCCACACCAGATGTCGTGCAGGCCGGCTCCGGCGATGTCGTGTTCTTCGTCACTGGTGAGGATGAATGGGGTAACGGCACCGCCGAGCCGCTCGCCGATCTGGCCCTGTTCGATGACGACGGGCTTGTGAGTGAGGGTAACGGCAATGGTACGTACTCCTGTGGCTCCCTCATGCCCGGGACTGCCCAGTGCATTGCGAGACTCTACAGGGCGTCAGCAATGCGGATGATTCGGGTCACGTCGACGACCGGTATCGAAGGCCTGGCAAACCCAATACAGGTCTTGCCAGGCCCAGGTGACCGCGTGTCCGTGGTACTGGGTGTGTCTGCTGTCACCGCCGGAGAGACGTTCACGGCTGAGGTCGCAGTCGAGGATGAATTTGCCAATCCGGTCGCACTCGACGGTGCTGATCTTGCCGGTATGGTGTTCACGGATGATTACGGCTCAGTGGACTGCACGCTGAAGGAGTCAGACGCGCTGGCGCGACGGTCTGCCTTTGACTGCACGGTCACGGTGGCGGTGACAGAGAATGAGCTTCATGTTCAGGTCCCCACGTTCGGCGTCATCGGGCACTCGGAGCTCTTTAGGGTTGACCCCGGTCCGCTACACACCATTGATCTCACCATCGACGAAGACATCTTGGCCGACGGCGCCAGCGCGGGTGAGCCCATCCCACTCGCTGCCGAGGGGCTCGATGCTTTCGGTAACCGGGTCTCAGGGTCGTGGACCGTGGACCTCAGGAACGTGGCTGGAGGTATGGATGTTGAGACCCTGACGCTCGCAGATGGGGTCGCCTTCCAGTGGGTGGTGATGACCCAGGCCGCACGAGGAGATTCGATCTGGGCACTCGATGGCCTCCTGGTCTTTGGCGGAAGCGCGGGGTTCGATGTTCACCCGGGAGCACCATCGGGTGTCGTCGCATCGGTGGCGCGGCCGTGGGCCATGGTGGGCCAACCCATCGATGTCGAGATGTCCCTCGTCGACGACTACGGCAACCCAGCATTCATCGGGGAGGTCGCTTATGAAATTGACCCCATTGGAGGCCTGGGCCCTCCTCTGACCGGGGTGCTCGATGGTCCCACTGCGGTACCAGTGGTGTTCGAGTCAGCAGGCCTTGGAGAGGACCTTCTGGTTCAGGTTGGAGAATACTCCACCGCTGTACTGGACCTGGATGTCGCACTTGATTGCGGTCTTGAGGCCCGAGAGATTGAAGCGGCTGGCGTAGTTGACGGGAGAGTGTGCCTTGGGGATGGAGCGACAGTGTCGCTCGACTGGGGTTCTGATGAGTTGGTCCATGCCAGCGTGACGAGAGACGGTATGCCGCTGTTACGAGGAGACACCACGGGGGTCGAGGTTGACCTCGTTGAGGCGGGCCGAACGCAGATTGACGCCATGTTCATCTCGGATGACGCCTGTGGCGAAGTATCCCATCTGGACTTGTTTGCTGGTTCGGTCGGTGACCCCGTGGGATTGGTCGACCTGTTCTCGGCCACGGACACACTGCTGGCAGGCGCTGAGGACCCCCTGGGGTCCACAGATGTCTTGATCGAGGCACGGGAATGTTCGGGCGACCCGGCGGCGTTGAGTGCTCTCCATGTGCGGACCGACAGCGGGGACATCATCGTGGAGGACGAGGGCGGATCCGTCCTGTCCACTGGAGAGGGCCTACACGTCATGCTGGATGAGGCTGGGGAGGCCATGGTGTCATTGTCCGTGGCGGACACCGCTGGTGAAGGCGCTGTCAGTATGGTTGTGGGTACATCGAGCGGTGCCGCCTCAGGGTTGGCGGTGATTGATGTCACCGGGGACGCCATCCCCCCTCGAGTTCTGAGGGTGTCGCCATCCGGCACGGTGTCTGGCTGGGTGAGCGAGATCCAAGTCAGGTTCTCAGAGCGGATGCTCTGGGTTGAAGGACTCCTCCCAAGCGGTACGTATTTTGACCTGATTGGTCCGTCTGGGGCCTCCGTGGAGGTCGCGAGTGCTGCCTGGGGCGAGGGGGTGGAGACCTTAACGTTGACCCTTTCAGAGCCCGTTGACTTATCGGCCGAAGCCATCACGCTTGAGCTTTACGACACCCTTCGGGATGCCGCGGGAAATCGTCTCGACGGTGACTTCGATGGCACCTCGACGGGAGACTGGGTCAGGTCCTTCGGTGATGTTCCGGATGAGGCCCCAGATGTCACCCGTTGTGAGGTGTCTTCGGGATGGTTCAGGCCCGATGGGGATGACGGGGAGGGGATTCATACGGACCAGGTCTGGCTGTCCATGGAGGCCACGGGGCCCTCCGAATGGTGGCGGATTGACATCCTTGACCCAGATGAGGGATTCGTGACCCGTCATGTGAAGCCCCGAATACGCCCCCTCGATGGTTCATTTGTTTTCGACGGTCGGGATGGAGGCGGTCGAGTCTTGAGTGAGGGAATGGTGGTGCTCGAGGTACACGCCATGGATGACTACGGCAACCTGGGAAGAGGGTGTCGAGCAGCTGTTGTCATCGAGCAGGTTGTGAGCATTCGCTGAAGCGGGATACGTCGCTCGAATGACTGACAAGATTGAGATTGACGCCGCCGAATCGCATCTAGAAGGGCTCGATGAGCAATTTATGGATGGCACCAAGCGAATGGCCAATGGGGATATTGATTCCGCTGCCGAGGTGTTTCGACGAATTCTAACTACGGAGCCCCGTCTGGCAGAGCCGCGCATAGAGTTGGCACGGATCCTTATCGAGACCGCGCAGCTGAAGGAGGCCGAGGCAGAAATTCGCGAGGCGATACGAATACTGGAGAATGGTGGTCAGTGGGTCGAGGCGTTCACGGAGGAGCAAGTTCTCTCCGTGGCCTATGGCCTGCTCGCTGAAGTTCTCAGGGTTCTTGCTGAGGGTGATGACTTGGTGTTTGGCGACCCAGAAACATGGCGTAATGTCGTCGACGAAGCCCATGCTGCGTTTCGCAAGGCGAGAGAGCTCGATCCGGAGAACTCACACGCAGATTATTGGGCGGGTGGATTCGATGTGGATGCAGACCAAGATGGCGACGAAGCCTAAGGCGTGCCCTTCAGGAGCCCAGGAAACTGAACGCCTGCCCGCGCATCGAGAACCCTCGCAGCGCCTCCTCCAGACCCGACGGTCACCGTAAACTCGAAGTCAGGCAGGTAGACCCGACCATCAGGCGCCAACAGCTCGGCTGGAGGGTGTGGGAATGGTCCGGCGAGATGGAAGGCCCGCTCAGCGGCAAGGTCCATGTGGCGCGATCCGCTGCCGCGAATGATCTCTAGAGATTCCAACACCCCATCGTCGGAGAGAACCACGAAGACGGAGGTGTGGTACGTCGGTCGCCTCAGCGTCGCACGGGCTGAGTTGGGCATATTCTTGACGTTCTGGCTCCAGTAGAAGTTCACCAGCCTACGGATTCGGTTGAGGTACCCAGCAAACTGAATCTTCTGTGTGTTGAGCGCAAGCCGCCGGGCCGACTCCAGGTCCAAGAGGTCGTTGTTGGGCGCGCCGGCGAGGGACGACATTGAGTGCGAAGACGCCACAGGCCGCTGAAGCCCGTCTTTGTTGGTGACCTTGAATTTGGACGGGAGAGACGCCAGTGAGCCGTCTTCATCGGGATCGAAGCGGTCATTCCCGACCCGTGCGCCGGTCGATGGATCGGTTGCGTTTACATCCGCCAGATCTTCGAATTTCAGCTCGTCTTCATCGGAGAACTCATGGTCGAGGATTTCAGGGTTGACCCGGTATTGGTCGGTCTTGGTTTCCTTCTCTACAGTTTGATCGTGCTCTGCCAGGAAGTCCGCTTCTTCTGGACGCTTCGGTTGTTCGGCTTCAGCGATGTCGACGATCTGACCATTAAGGTCGGGTGTCACCACAGGATCATCCTCGATTTCTGGCTCAGGCAACTCAATCCTCATGGTGACGGTTTTGGTGTCACGGGAGGCGTGGTCACGGTAATCGCCAAGGATATGGTGAGTGATGCCAGCCAAGAATGCGTGAAGCAAAATGGAGGCCACGACAACCCACCCCAGGCTGGGTGCACGCTTGGACTTCAGTTGCTGGGAGCTGTGGTTGGCCATTGGTACCTCCTCAACGTAGCGCCTCCACGCCAGGAGATGCAACGCAGGACCCTCGCCATTGTGCTACCTGTACGGGGTGGGGGCCGCAGTTGGCTGGATCGAAAACAGCGCGAATCAGACGCATCTTGAAGCGAGGGATCGCGAGGGGCAGGGAGGCTGTGTCGCGAGGGGCCCGCGAACCCGTCACGCCCGACGAGGTGACCGTGACCTTCGAAGACGCGGGTGGTGGTGAGCTGGCGACGCTCGTCATCGATGGCCGGCGCACCATTCTTGCGGCAGCCAAGGCGGCAAACCTTGACCTCGATCATTTCTGTGGCGGACAGTGCTCTTGTGGGACCTGCAAGGTGTTGATTACCGAGGGCGCCGATTCGCTCACGCGCCCTGCCGGCAATGAGCAGATGGTCCTTGGTCAGTCGGGCATATCATCGGGAGCGCGGCTTGCATGCCAGGCCCGGCTCATCGGGGACGTCAGGGTTCAGATTCCTCGTTGGTTTTGAGTTAGACTTCCCGCACGATGACTGAACGTAAGGACCTTCGCTTCCTGCTCATGCAGGCCCGCAGACCCGATGACCGCGTCCGTGGCGAGGAGCAGGTTGCGTTTGCGAGTCGATTGAAGGTCGATATCGAACAGGTTGAAGGGTTCGACATCTTTACTGATGAGTTCGATGTGGGCCGGTCCACCTCATACGACGCGATTTTAGTCGGTGGAGCAGGGGAGTATGGCGTGCTCGATGGGCACCCCCGTGTTGACGCAATGGTCGACCACCTCGTGGGCCTCACAGAGATCGGCCACCCGATATTTGCATCGTGCTTCGGCTTTCAGGCCCTCGTCAAGGGTCTCGGGGGTGCCGTGATCACGGATGAAGACAGAGCGGAGGTTGGTACCTATGTCTTGTCCGCTGACGGCGATGTTCAGCGTGACCCTGTATTCTCTGTCTTGCCCGAGCAATTCAACGCACAGCTCGGCCACAAGGACCGGGCCTCCATCCTGCCAAGCGGCGTTCGAAACTTCGCAAGCTCCGAACTCTGCCCGTTCCAGGCCATCCACGTCGAAGGCACGCCGGTGTACGCCACCCAGTTTCACCCCGAGCTGACCTGGAGTGACAACCGGACCCGATTCGAGCGGTACATGCCCCAGTACGGCCGCCTTTTTGGCGCAGAAGAGGCCCAACGGAAGCTCGATTCTCACAAGCCCAGCCCCGAGGCAAACCAGTTGCTGTCTCGCTTTGTAGACAAGGTTCTTCTTGGGCGGCCCGGATGAAGGGCGCAGTTGCAGGCGGCAGTCAAGCCACGGTTGATGCAGGTGTGTGGGCCCTTCGGCAGGGGGGAAACGCTGTCGATGCTGCGATTGCATCCACGCTCATGGCTGGAGTGGCCGAGCCGCTTCTGTCTGGGCTGGCTGGCGCAGGTCTTGCCACCGTTCGATACGAAGGAGAGGTCTACTGCGTCGACTTCTTCGCGAACATGCCTGGACTTGGTGCCTCCAACACCACCCAAGCCATCATGGATGAGGTCCGAATCAATTTTGGGCCAACCACCCAGCGTTTCTTCGTCGGCCTTGGGTCGGCAGCCATTCCGGGCGTCCCGTGCGGCATGTGGGAGCTACAGCAACGGTTTGGCCGCTTGAACATGACCGACTTGGTCGCTCCAGCAGCTAAAGCCGCCGAGGATGGTGTTCCTGTTACCTCTGGGTTTGCACGGGTGTGTGAGCTGTTGTGGCCCATTTTGGCGCGGAGCAATGGGGTTCGGGAAATGTTTTCCGTGGATGGCCGGCCACTGCAGGCTGGCGACACGTTCAGGTGCATAGCCCTCGGGAAAACCCTTCGGGATTTCGCGCGCGCGCCTGGATATTTTAGTGATGGGGCAGGGGCTGATGCACTGCTGGCAAGCTTAGGCGACCACAGTCGCATGACGGCTCGGGATCTGGCGGCACAGCGTTGTCGCGTCCGCCCGGCCCTCGGTATCCGATACCGGAACTCCACATTGTGGGTGCCCGGGAGCCCGAGTGCGGCTGGTGTGGGGATTGCCAACACAGTGGCAGGAATCGAGGCAGCGGCGCCGCCAGCAGCAGCCGCAGGAGTTGGCTCTGTTCAGAGCATGGTCGATGCGCTCCGGTCAACTGAAGGGCTTCGAGGTGAACCGTTTCTCCGCGATCTCTTCACTGACGGCTTCGACAGAGATTTCGTGTCGCGGCTACAGGCCGCCAAGAAGACCGATGAGCGCCTTACGCCGGGCTACACCACACACATCTCGACCGTCGATTCTGAAGGGAATGCAGTCTCCACGACACATTCACTGGGGGAAACCGCAGGTGAACTGGCCGGCGATACCGGGGTGTTGATCAATAATTTCCTCGGTGAGGGCGATGTGAATCCGTCGTACTTTCGGCGGCCTGCGGGTGCACGCCTCATCACGATGTGTTGTCCGAGCATCCTTGAGCGGCCCAACGGCCAGGTGGTCGCGCTCGGTTCAGGTGGCTCAAGCCGAATTCCAACGGCTGTCGTTCATGGCGCCAGATATCTTGTTGATCACGACTGGAGCATCAGTCAAGCCGTCAGGGGACCTCGGACTCATGTCGAGAACGGCGTGGTGCATGTGGAGTCGGATGGCCGAACGGAGGAGACCATGTCCGAGGTGAACGCGCTGATTCCGGGCATGGTTCGGTTTGATGGTCCGAACATGTTCTTCGGTGGACTCCATGTGGCTGCATGGGGCCCAGACGGGTTTGACGGCGAGGGTGATGCGCGCCGGTCTGGGGCATTCGACGTCACACAGGACTGACCATAATCATATCCAGACCTTCCGATAACGGATATTATGTTAAATTATGGAACCAGGAAAAACGCTGCACGTCGTCCCTGTGTCACTGACCCCTCGGATGGTGCTGCGCGTGAAGCTGACGGAGGCGCTCCCGTGCCACATGGGTGTAGATCTCTGTTGTGCTGATGTCTGCGTGCCCGAGCATCGCCTGAACGGCGCGTAGGTCGGCACCGTGAACGAGCAGATGCGTGGCGAAGGCGTGTCGGAGCGTATGCGGTGAGACGTGACCCCTCACCCCAGCTTGTTGAACGTATGTGTTGAGGCGGGTCCAGAAGTTTTGGCGGGTCATGGCGCTGCCGCGATTCGTGATGAACATGGCATCTGAGGTGTCGATTCGTGTGGATAGATACCGTTCGACAGCCAGTTTTGCGCTATCACCGTATGGAACCAGCCGGTCCTTTCCGCCCTTTCCTGTGACGACAATCCAGCCGTCGTGCCATTGATGCCGCCTGAGCTTGACCAGTTCGGAAACCCGCAGGCCGGTGGCGTACAGGAGCTCAAGCATCGCGCCGTCCCGAAGGCCAAGGGCCTTACTTCTGTCAGGAGCCCTGAGGATGGCGCCCACCTGCTCCTCTGTGAGTGTGGCTGGAAGCTTTCTCGGTATCCTGGGTGCAGAAATGAGAAGCGACGGGTTGTCAGGAATCAGGGCCTCATCGACCAAAAACTTGAAGAGTTGCCGCATTGCAACGCGGTGTCTCGCGATGCTGCTTGCCGCGAGCCCGTGGTCGTGTAGCGAGACCAGCCAATCGGACAACACGGCCTGAGTGACTGCCTCTGGGCCGCTTACACCGCGTCCGGTCAGGTATTGCCCGAGCCGCGAGAGGTCCCTTGAGTAGCCGTCGAGTGTGTTCTCCGAGAGCCCTCGCTCGGCCCGACACCAGTTGAGAAAGCCCTCGATGGCGAAGTCCATCTATTGTCCCGACTGCCGATCAAGCCAGGTCTCCACAGCGTCGACGATGGCGTTTGCGGTGGTCTGCTGGAAGTGTGGGGTTCGGAGGCGGCGCTCATCTTCAGAGTTCGACAGGAAGCTGGCTTCGAACAAGATGGCTGGCATCCGAGTAGACACGAGCACGTAGAATAGCGCTGTCTTGGTGCCCAAGTCGACGACGTCGGCGTCTGGATACACCTCGCGCAGATCGTCGACGACCGCTCTCTGTACTTCAAATGCCAGCTCGCGAGACAGCCGGTCGGTCCCCGCTGCGAGCAGTCTTCCGAGGACGGGATCCGATTTATCAGACCATCCCTTAGCCATCGCGTTTTCACGTGCAGCAACACGCGCAGCGTTCGCGTCAGAGGCGCTCGCCAGGCTGTAGGTCTCGATGCCCTTGGCGTAGTTGTTTGGGGCGGCATTTGCGTGGATCGACAAGAACAGGTCCGCGTTCTCACGGTTGGCCAATGCGGCCCGATCGCGGAGGGGTACAAAGATGTCTCGGTCTCGCGTCATGATGACATCGACATCGAGGCGAGACTCGAGGAGTTTGGCCGTACGGCGGGATATCTCGAGCGCGATGTCCGCCTCGCGCGTTCCCTGGGTGCCAATGGCGCCGTGGTCAAAACCGCCATGACCTGCATCCACGATGATGAGTTTTCGGTCTCTTGGGGTATCGTTGGCCATTCGTGACAGCGAGACACCCGAGAGCCACGCCTCGATATGGTCCGCCGTGGGCAGGGTCTCATCTGGCTTGCCGTTCAAAGGCAAAAGGTCGAGTAGGATTGCAGAGTGGCCTATCTTGGAGGCCGTCAGACTGCGTGCTTCATCGAGCTCGATGGTGAACTGCAGGCCGTCACCGACCTGAACAATCTGAATTTGCTTGATTCCGGCCTTACCAATTGGGATTCGGGGTTGGACCGTCTTCCCCATCGATGCACCTGGGAGCAGGAGTGTTGCTCTTGCGGGTGCGGTCGACGTGGCTGGTGATGAGCGGGTCTCCATACCCGTGATTTTGTCGCTGTTGAGCACAATGATTCGGGCGTGCTCATCGCCGGCAAAAACGCGAACCTTCTCGATTTCGGCGGCTGATGCAGACGCGGCCTGAACGAGGAATGCGATGATGACAACAAGTGCGCGGCTCATGTGTCCTCGAGCCCCTTGAGTCGGTAGAGTGCTTCGAGGGCAGCCCTTGGTGTGAGCTCGTCGGGGTCGATGGCGGACAGTGCTTCCAGGATCGGATTCGTCGCTGGTGCCGACGTTTCGTCCGGGGTGTTCCCACCAAATAATGAGAGTTGAGGCCCGCGATTTTTGGCCCTGTCGGCCTCGAGTTGTTTCAGCAGTCCCCTCGCCCGCTCCACGACAACGCTGGGCATACCAGCGAGTCTGGCACACTGAATTCCGTAAGATTTGCTCGCGCCGCCAGCCTTGAGGGTTCGAAGAAAGACGACGCGCTCGCCCCACTCGCGTACGCCGATGTGCATGTTCACGGCAGCTGCCCTCTCTTCCGCGAAGGCAATGAGCTCGTGGTAGTGGGTCGCGAAAATGGTCCGTGCCTGAGCTCTATCGTGCATGGCCTCGGCCACCGCCCAGGCGATCGCGAGTCCATCGAGTGTACTCGTGCCTCGTCCAATCTCGTCCAATAGCACCAGCGAACGGTCTGTTGCCTGGTTGAGGATGAGGGCGGTCTCTGCCATCTCGACCATGAATGTGCTTCGGCCTCTGGCCAGGTCGTCACTGGCTCCAACCCTTACAAAGAGCCTGTCGCAGACACCAATGTGGGCTTCGCTGGCTGGGACAAAGCTGCCGATCTGAGCCATCAGTGTACAGAGGGCTACAGTCCGCATCGCGGTGCTTTTCCCGGCCATATTGGGCCCCGTCAGGATGATGAGCCGCCGGTCTTCATCCAACACGATGTCATTGGGCACGAATGGCTCGTCCAGGCTCATGGACTCGACGACGGGGTGACGACACTCTCTGAACTCAATGCGTTTGCTGCTGTCTACGGTCGGCCGAACGTATCGCCGGTCCACCGCGAGTGTTGCAAGAGAGGTGAACGCGTCAACTTGGGCGACCCATCGGGCGAGATGCTGGAGCCGCCCGATCTGTGCTCCGGTACGCTCGCGCAGCGAACAGAACAGGGAATACTCGAGGGCTCGACGTTTCTCTTCAGCGCCGAGAACCTTCTCCTCAAACTCCTTGAGTTCTGGCGTGATGTACCGCTCCGCATTGGCCAGAGTTTGCTTCCGGATCCAGGCGTCTGGCACGCGATCCAGGTTCGCCTGTGTCACCTCAAGGAAGTACCCAAACACTTTGTTGTGCTTGATCTTCAGGCTCGTGATCCCGGTGGCCTCCTTTTCGGAAGCCTCGATTCCAGCAATGGCGGTTTTTCCCTCAGTCGACAAGAGGATCAGCTCATCGAGATCGGCGTCCATCCCTCGACGGATAATGCCGCCTTCGGTCAACCCGATGGGCGGCTCATCTACGAGCCATGAGCCGATGTCATCTCGGACATCATCAAGAATATCGGTAGGGAGCGTTGCTGCGAAGGGCTTGAGCGCGCTGACATTGCTCAAAACCGCTGGAATGGCAGCCAGTGACGCGCCCAGTGCCCTCAGGTCTCGCGCATTGGCCAGCCCCTGAGCCGCCTTGGTGCCGAGGCGCTCCAAATCTTTGACGCTCTTCAGGCTTTGCCGAATCGCGTCACGATTCCGCGAGTCCACCAGAGCCGCCACGGCATCCTGTCTGTGGTGAATGTGAGCGGGATCGATGAGCGGGTGGGCCAGCCAATCTCTGAGGCAGCGGCCCCCCATCGGTGTGGCTGTCTTATCGAGTAGATGAACAAGCGTGCCCTTCCGTCCAGCCCCCCGCATCGGGCGGAAGACTTCGAGGTTTGTTCTCGTGGTCTGGTCGATGACCATGTGGCCTTCGACTGAATACGGTCGGAGCTCTTGGATGTGGTCGAGGGGTACCCGTGCGGTGTCGCGGACGTAGGATACAAGCGCATTCGCGGCACACAGGGATGTGCTGAGTCCTCCGGCACCGAACCCGCTTAGGTCATGCGTGCCCAGGACTTCGGTGAGGCCTCGAAGTGCGGCCTCGTCGTCGAACCACGCTGCCTCGACCGTTGTGATCGATACGCCGTAGAGTGCGGCCTGCACGGCCTCGTTCGATGCCAATTGCTCACTGATGATGGCCTCTTTGGGTCCGAGGCGGGCCATCTCCCTGATCGCCAACGCCTCCGTGGAGGCCTCGGTCACGCGGAGTTCACCCGTAGACACATCGAGGAACGCGAGCCCAAAGGGTGCCTCGCCGTAGACGGCCATGAGGTAGCAGGACTCGCGCGAGTCGATTTGGTCGCTATCCCATGGCACGCCAGGACTGACAACCCTCACCAGCGCCCGCTTCATGATCTTGGGTTTTGGTTCGCCGGGCGTGTCGACCTGTTC
>Ga0115012_10001208_pt1 | contig 14958 bp, 9 predicted proteins | sample TroAtlMetagenome_FD_88706 | JGI IMG/M metagenome (GOLD analysis project Ga0115012, IMG submission 88706) | Marine eukaryotic phytoplankton communities from Atlantic Ocean - Tropical Atlantic ANT10 Metagenome | ecosystem: Environmental > Aquatic > Marine > Oceanic | place: Tropical Atlantic Ocean...
GAATGGCAAAAACCAAAAAACTCAAAACTGAAAATTCCTGTAGACAACTACTCTCCAATGCATATCCAGTGGGAAGCTCAAGATCTTGGCTGGTTCCACGAAGGTCACGAGATGGCCATTAATCCCTGGAAGAATCGCTTCAAAAATGTCCCTATTGACGAAAAAACAAAGCAGGACTTCCTATGGATGGAGGTTTATCGACAACCGCCGGAACGAGAGGATTGGGCTGAGTGGTTGGATTCCATGACCTATAAGGAATTTCTGATAAACGAAATGGGTATCGATAACCCAGATATCGATGAATATCTCAACCCGTTTGCGGCAGCGATGGGGACGGGACTGGGCACAGACGTCATATCGGCCTATCAGGCATTTAATTTTATCCAACCAGGCGTCAATCAATTCGGGCGCGCGTTTGGACGCATGGGCCTGGGTGGAGACCCGATTGTCGGGATTGGCGATGCAACTGACTATATTTACCTGGCCAGCTTCCCTGGTGGAAATACAGGAATACTCAGACACATCGTACAGAGATTGATTCCAGATATATTTGGCAATACTCAATCAATCAATGACGTACTTTCGAATCCAATTAATTGGAGCGTTATCGATCATTCCAGCCAATCCACCCGTATGCGATTGAAATCCCTGGTTGTGAATGTCCGACACGACGGAAACGCAAAAAGCGCTGAGCGCGTGTTGGTGACTTATCTTAAAAATGGACAAATGTTCCGTGTCACAGGCAAAAATGTGATTATGGCAGGACAACAGCACATGAATAAGCGAGTAGTATCTGACCTGCCATCGGATCACAAAAAAGCGATGGATTCGTTCTTTCATTCTCCAATGATGATGGTTAATGTCGCACTGACAAACTGGCAGTTTATGGAAAAACTGGGGGTTGCTTCAGTTAGATGGTTTGGAGATGACCTTGGTTGGTTTACCACCCTTCGCCGTCAAATGATACTGGACGGCAAGGAACCGATGCCGTTAGATCCAAGCAAACCCACAGTACTTACCATGTACAACTCTTTTTGTTTGCCAGGGCTCCCAGTAAAAGAACAATGTGTGGCAGCACGGATGAAGATGTTTTCAATGAGCTATGCAGAGATCGAGAAAAAGGTAATCGATCAATTCACAAAGATGTTTGGACCGGGCGGATTCGATGCTGAAAGGGATATCGCCGGTATCACAGTAAATCGACAAGGCCATGCCTATGTTGTCACACCACCAGGGTTTTTCTTCGGAAAAGATGGTAAGCCTTCGGCGAGTGATGTTATTCGAAAGAGGCATGGAAGAATTGGTTTTGCACACGCTGAACTAAAAGGTTATCAGATGTGGGAGGGAGCGGTACATGAAGGTGAACGTGCTGCACACGAAATCACCTGACCAATGAAACGTTTCATTTAGCGCCCCGGTGAGTCAATCACTCACACGGGACACTTCTTGGGAAGATTACGCTTTAGAAAGCCAAACCGTTTGCAGCGCGGAAAACTCATCGAGCCCCCATTCTCCAAATTCGACTCCAAAACCGCTCTGCTTGATACCACCAAATGGAGCATTAGGGTTGAGTCCCGCGTGGTCATTGACCCAAACCGTACCGCACTCCATCCTGGCAACTAATTCTGCAGCTTTCTCGGGATCCGAGGACCAGATGGAACCACCGAGACCACTTTCGCTATCATTCGCTCTCTCAAGCACTTCATCGAGATCGCTATATTTAATAATAGGCACGATCGGCCCAAAGGGCTCTTCGTCGACCAAACGACTGCCATTGGAAAGACCCGTCACTACAGTAGGCTCAAAGAAATAACCTGGGCGATCTATTTGGTTCCCACCCGTAAGGAAATTACCACCCTGATCTTTTGCGTCTTGCGCAAGACTCTTTACAATTTCTAGCTGAGCTAGATTTTGAATGGGTCCAAGTTGCGTCTCTTCATCTAATCCGTCTCCAACTACCACTTCACGAGCCTGTGCCGCAATAGCTTCGGCGACGTCATCATAGATTGATTCGTGCACATAAAGTCGTTTTAGCGCCGCACATGTTTGTCCATTATTATGAAAACAGGCAGCAAATAATTTTGGTGCCATAGCTTCTACATCGATATCGGGTAGTACTATACCCGCATCGTTACCACCCAGCTCCAAGGTGAGTCGCTTAAGATTGGTAGAGGCACTTTCCATAACACGTCTACCCGTCCTGGAAGACCCGGTAAAGACCACCTTATCAATACCTGTATGGCTCGCTATTGCCGAGCCAACCTCTCCTGCTCCGAGGACTAAGTTAAGGACACCAGCTGGAAGCACCTCATTTACCAGTTCAGCAAACCGAGTCACCGCCACAGGTGTATACTCTGACGGCTTCAAGACTACAGTATTTCCTGCTCTTAAAGCTGGAATGACGTGCCAGATCGTAATCATGAGCGGCCAGTTCCATGGTGTAATCGATCCCACGACTCCCAATGGGCGCCTTCGAACCTCTATCTTCACATTATCATCTTCATGTGCAACTTCTACGGCTGGCTTGAGTGCTGCCGTGGCACCAATCCACGCCATGGCTCCACCCACTTCCATTCCTGAACCGACACCATTCAATCCACCCATTGGTTTGCCAGATTCCTGAGTCACCAACTGCATGAATTCGGGCATTCTCGCCTCGAGGGCTGGAATGAGCGCGCTAATCATCTCCACTCGCTTCTCATCCGCCATACCACTCCACTCGGGAAACGCTGCTCGAGCAGCTACTACGGCCGCGTCTACATCACTGGCTGTACCGAGCTGACACGAAGCAAATGCTTCACCCGAAGCTGGATTAACTACATCGAAGGAATCTGTCGCAGAGATTTTTTCTCCGCCAATAATCATATCGCACTGAAGCATTGAATTTGTCCTCTCTAAAGATAAGAAAAGCCACTAAACTACGGTGGCTCTTCATTAATTATAGCATCCGATAAACTATCGGATCTAAGTTTTGCGATTAAAAATGGTAACCAGCTGTCACACCATAGGTACGCGGTGGTGCATAGTTACCCGTCGCGCCGAGGATACCCAGATCCAATCGGTACTTTGCATAATGCTCATCAGTCAAGTTTCTGACCCAAGCAGTAAGTCGCAACCCTGTCTCACCCGCCATCCAGCTAAGCCGCGCATTATGGACGCTGTATTCAGGCTGCAGAGCACCAGCGGCATTACTAATCTCCACATATTGCTCGGCATAGAACGCTCCGTCCAACTGAAGTGCGACGTTACCGCCTAACATATCAGTGTTGTAGCGCACAATGTAATTGGCTGCAAACTCTGGCGCGTTGGGCAGCTCTACATCATCGAGCTCTTTAATCGGCCAAACGACCTGAAAACCAACCGGCGTGGTCTGCTGCTGAGGCGTTTTAACACCATCTATGCTCGATTCCTGGAATGTCGCTCCGAGTGAAATATCCCAGTGCTCATTGGGCATCATCACTAATTCAAGCTCCAGCCCCTGAGTATCTCCATCGGCGTTGGTCACACTAGGCGTGCCGTCTAAAAACGTAAAGGCTTGATAACCCTCATAGTCATAGTAGAAGGCCGCCGCATTGAACCGCGCCCTGCCACCAGCCAAATCCATCTTCAAACCTACCTCATACGACTTCAGAATTTCTTCATCATGCCGAAAACTGTCAAGGGTCGCGCTTGCCGAAGGAGCCCAATTTCCTCCCTTGATACCTCTGTTATAGGACGCATACAGCAACGTGTCATCAGACAAATTCATATCCAGTTGGACACGACCCGCCCAGTCTCCATAATCGATCTCATAGACATCAACTCCCGCCGCATTTGCATCCCTTTGCAAATCAAACATAGCTGGGACATACACCCCTGTATCTGGGTCAGAAAAGTTACTAACGTAATCCAGTTCCTTGTCGTCCTGAGACCATCGTAAACCGAGAATAAAGGTCAGCCGCTCAGAGATATCCCATTCTCCCTGACCGAAGACAGACCAGTTTTCTGACTCCAGGACGTAGTCCTGTGCAACACCCGGCTGAGTTAAATCATCTGGGTTAAAACCGAGACTAGCGGCAACTCCGGCTATCGGCGCTCCACGAGTTAGGACGTCCGCGTCCAGCTCCATATCAAGCAAATAAGCTCCGGCTACCCATCTAAAGCTGTCGGACTCCCCTGAAATTCGAAGTTCCTGGGAGAATTGCTTAAAATCAGCTACGGTAGTGAATTCGATAATCGGCACCGGCAACCCATCACCATCCTCTGTATAGAACTTGTCAAGCTGAAAATAGTTCGTGATAGAAGTCAGATTCATACCGTTCGCTAAATCCCAATCCAACTTAATGCTGACACTGTCAGTGTCACGGTCCATATAGCCTGGATAATCGGAATAATGCTCCATCGGGTTAGGATGATCCCCGGACCAGATAGTTCTTCCTGCCCCATCGACGGGAGCGAAGCAATCAAGTTGACTTTCACAGAAAAAGACAGCTGAGGTAAAGTCCTCAAGGCTTAAACCCACCGCGTCTTCAGCTGGAGCACCTCCCAAAATGACATTACTCACAAAATCTTGAAACTCTGGAGGTATATAAGCCTGAGAAGCATCGCCGTAAGGGAGAAACGCATAGGCGCCGGTCGGCACATTGTCATCCGTGGTGTGCTTGTACTCGAGCGTTAGCAACACATCATCGCTAAGATCAAACTGGAACTCTGCTCTGACAGCACGACCATCCTCGCCGCCCAGATCTACACCGCTGGGGGGAAGTGGATTCCCTTCGGGGAAGGGCCTGGACTTCATATAGCCATCCATCTCAGCAGTTCGTCCGGCAAATCGATAACGCGCATTTTCGGAAAACGCACCGCCTACCGCAAACTCTAGGCTCTTTCGACTGTAGTCTCCAATAGTCCCTTGAATATATCCGTTAGTTTCATCGGAATCGGCACCATTGGTCATGTAATGAATAACGCCGCCGGTCGCATTACGACCGAATACTGGTCCCTGCGGACCCCTCAATACTTCTACCCGCTCTATGTCAAACAACTGACCACTCAAACCATTCATTGAGGCCAGATAAGCATCATCTACATATACCGCGACGGGCGCTTCGTTATTGTCGGTAAAGTTGTTCTGAGACACTCCTCGGATATTGAAAACGACCTGTGCAGGAGTAAAAGTGAGCACCTGAAGGCCCGGTATCTGCTCAGTAATTTGAATCGTATTGTCAAAGCCCAATTGCTGCATCTGATCCCCTGACAACGCAGTGACCGCAATTCCCACATCCTGCATATTTTGTTCACGTTTCTGAGCCGTCACTACCACTTCTTCAAGCACGGACGCGTGTATCAACCCGGCAAAGAAAGTAAGTAGCAGGCAAGATGCCCACACTCTGCTTCTGTTAACGAATTTCATAATCTCTCCCAGTATTAAGTTTTTTATTTTTATAAATTCCATTAGAGCTAAATCATATTTTAAACTCAAAATATAATCCAGACTTGTTAAGGGTAGTCTTGCTTTCCCAGTATCCATAAAATATTAGTTATGATCTTAGTTCAGCTGATCTATTAAAGCCAGTAGTAGTAGAGATTAATTTCAATTATGTGTCAGACTCAATAAAAAGATTATTGTTATCTCTTCTAGTTGAGCTCGCTGTGTTCGAAAGGACGCAAAGGAATACGAAAAATGCCAATGCTATCTGATGATTCTCCCGTCACCTTCAACGATGCAATTCCAAATCAGGCAGACGTGGTGATTATAGGAGGAGGAGTAATTGGCATCAGCACAGCCTGGTTTCTAGCCAAGGCTGGGGTTTCAGTACTGGTCTGTGAAAAGGGTCGTATCGCAGGAGAGCAATCATCAAGAAATTGGGGCTGGGTGAGACAGATGGGACGCGACGAAGCAGAACTGCCCATTGTCACGCAATCCTTAAATATCTGGGAAGAACTTACCAAGGAGATCGGTGAAGATATCGGTTTCACCCGGCAAGGCTTGCTTTTTCTGGCCGACAATGAAAAAGACGAGAAAGAATTTGAGGAATGGATGGAGGTCGCTAAACAGCATCAACTTGCTACGCAAATTTTAAGCCCAGCAGAGGTGGGTAAAAGTCTTAATCACTCAGAACACCCATGGAAAGCAGGGATGTATACATCCAGTGACGGTCGAGCCGAACCGTTTACCGCCGTACCGGCAATTGCGAAGGCCGCTCAAAAAAAAGGCGTCAAGATTGTCGAGAATTGTGCGGTACGAGCAATCGAGACTGAGGTAGGTGCTATATCCGGGGTTGTCACAGAGTTGGGAGCGGTTAGCACTAAGGCGGTAGTATGTGCGGCGGGTGCTTGGTCCTCAACATTCCTGAGAAACATCAATGTAACCTTTCCCCAATTGTTGGTGAAAGGTACTGTAGCGCGCACAAAACCATGTCCAGACGGATTTTTAGGCGGTGCTTGCTCCGAAAAGTTTTCTTTCAGGCGTCGTCAGGATGGAGGTTTCACGCTATCGCTAGGAAATTATCTCGATCATTATCTCTGTGCTGATAGCCTTCGCTATTTCACCGATTTTCTCCCGACACTTAAAGTAACGTGGTCCGGACTCAGGTTTCGATTGACGGATGGTCTGACAAAGAGGTTATTCGCTACAGGCAAATGGCATGCGGATGAAGTCACACCTTTTGAGAGGACAAGGGTTCTCAATCCAACTCCAAATCCAAAGGTGGTAAACCAAATTAAAACGGAAATGGCTACTCATCTGCCGCTACTTGCGAAGACGGAGATCGCCGAAGCCTGGGCAGGAATGATTGATGCGCCTCCCGATTTCGTGCCAGTAATGGACGAAATACCGGGTTACAAAAGTTTATTCCTTGCTTCTGGATTCAGTGGGCACGGTTTTGGAATTGGTCCAGGCGCTGGAAAGGTAATGGCCGATCTAGTCCAGGGGAAAAAGGCAGAATTTGACCTCAGTCGATTTCGATTTTCAAGATTTAGTGATGGCAGTCCAATCGTCGTGGGACCAGCTCTGTAGGATGTCTAAGGCCTAGAAAAAAGTTCAAGAAACCTTGCTAGAATTTTTCCAATTTTTAATACAAAGGTTTAATTCTTCGAGAACACTAGTTGACCAGCAAAGTACGTCTTATCGACTTTAGCAGATTTTAATTCTCGCCCAACCGGTTTCGAAAGAACTCGGTCCAGGATTACGAAGTCAGCGTACTTTCCACGACTGATACTGCCTATTTGATCTCCCCACCCGGCAAGATCAGCGCCAATCTGGGTGTAGGCATGCAAGGCCTGTTCAAAAGTTAGCGCCTGTTCTGGATACCAAGACCCCTCATACGAGCCATCTGGGCTTTCTCTAAATACTGCATCGGCCAACTGTATTAAAGGTGAGAACGGCGACGTCGCAAAATCGCTGCTAAGAACTAAACGTGCTCCTTCTTTGAGGAATTCATTCCATACATAAGCATATTTCTCTCTTTCAACACCTACTCTAGGGGTAATGTATTTCCCTATCACACCTGTCCCATGATTAGGCTGCATTGAGGCGGTCACATTTAGCTTCCTAAATCTAGGAATGTCATCAGGTTTAATGATTTCAACATGCTCAATCCGATTTGCTAACGCAGTATTACCACTGCGTTCAAATGCATTCAACGCCATTTGAACTCCTCTATCACCGATTGCATGAATAGCAACGGGCATCCCAAAGTCATTAGCGCGCTTAACCAATTTATTTATTTCTGCTTGTTTATAGAACACATCGCCCGTGAAGTCTGGTCTATCAGAATATGGATCTATTAAGGCTGCCGTATACGTGGAGAGAACTCCGTCGACCATGTATTTGATGAATCCAAATTTAATCAAAGGACCACGAACCGTGTCATAGAACTTATAAGTGTCGATGCGCTGATTTAGTAGCTCTTCATTATTAGTGCTATCTTCATCTTGGCTATACTTAGAAAATTCCCCCCAGAAAATTCGAACAAATAATTTTTTGTTAATGGCTAAATCTTTATATTTATCCAGGTCAGAGAGGGTGGACATGTCGTGAATACTGGTAATGCCATATGAATTGGCATAGCTCAAAACTCGTTCTATCTTTTCTATAGAGATTTCGTTATCCCTCACGTAACTAGAGGCATCCCAAAGAAGTTCGCGCGCGCTTTCCAGCAAAATTCCATTTGGCTCTCCACTCGACTCTTCAATAAGTATTTTTCCACCTATTGAAACCTTTGAGTTCGCTTTGATATTCGCTTCCTGAATTGCCAACGAATTGATCCAAATGGAGTGACCATCAATATCCATAAGCGCAACAGGATTATTGGGAGAAACCTGATCTAGCTCCCATCGATTGGGTAGGCCTTTATTCTCGAGGGTATAATCCCAACGCCCTCCTAACAACCATTCACCGGGCTTCATGGACTTAACTCTCTCGGCAATCATATCTAACCATATAGATTTCTCTGCTATACCCGCTAGATTAATACCAGTGACCATATTAGAACCCGAATTCAAATGGGTATGACTGTCTACAAAACCTGGCAAGACTGTTTTACCTTGCGCGTCAATGATTTCCGTGTTCTTACTTTTGAGAGTTAAAATCTCTGAGGAAGTACCTACCGCGAGAAACTTTCCATCTTTTACAGCAATGGCATCTGCTGAAAGCATAAGCGGATCTGAGGTTCTTATATCTGCATTGATCACTAAAAGATCAGCCGCAAAAAGCTCTACAGAAACTATTGAAGTCAAAACAAGTATAAGACGGATAAATTTAGTTAATCCATTAATTTGGATCATTAACCACTCTCCACTGCAATCCTGTGCTTCACCCTGAAAGCTTTTCTTGGTTAAACGTTCAAGATCAACGTTTAGTTAGATAAGCATGCGCAAGGTTACAGCACTTCTCTACGAGCATAGGAGCAAGCTCCTTAGCGGTTTGAGTTTCGGGTCTGGTGTGAACCCAACCAAGATAGGTAAAACTACGTGCGAGGAAAAATAGCGGCATGTAACCCAGCTGTTCATCCGACAAATTTCTCTCCATGCGATAACCATTAATCAATGCTGAAAATGCCTCTTCATAATAGTTCTCCCCCTGCTCAAAATATAAAATTGTGGCAAGCTCAAACAAGTGCCAACCAAAGCCTGCGTCATCAAAATCAATGAGACGGACCGTATCTCCTTCAACCAACAAGTTCTCCGCTACAAGATCGGCGTGGATCAAACTAAAATAAGGTTTATCTTTATACTTCTCTGCATAATCTGACAGATCTTTTTCTACACGATCCCTAGCACGAAGAACAAGTTCGCGCTGATCATCCGTCAATACATCTAACTCCCAAAATCGACCCCAAAATGGATCAGCTCCGACCAAGCCATCAACATCCCAGCGATGCCTCGTGAAATTGGCCGGCACTTTCCATTGCACTGCCTGGTTGTGTACACGTGCCGCAAGTTGTCCGATAATTTCAAACGTTTTGCGTACCTGACCTACATCGTTGAGGCTGTGCTCAATCGAACCCAATTGCTCGCCATTAACCCACTCAAACAGATCGACTTGCCTAGGCTCGGGAACATCGCCCGTGGATAGCAAAACAAACAGATTTCCATCGACTGTCGGCACCACGTTTGGAACATCAATATCAGCTTCCTGAAGGGCCTTCATCCAGCGCAGTTCGGAATCAAGCTCTTCATCCGAGTGATAACCATACCGATGAATTCGAAGTGCATATCGCTTCTGCTCACTGGTAAGTACTTCAAAAACTGCATTTTCTCTGTACTTTATAAGCGAGAGTTGACTTCCTTCGAGATTCCAGTGGCTGAGTGCAGTTTCGGAAAATTGCTTCAATGCAGCCACCTGCCCTTGGTCATCCAGCGTATAGAAATCAGTCAACTTAGTTACCTCCTTCTGATATACAAGTATCGAGTTTCTCAATCAATAAATCTGCATGCTCTCTCTCAAACACCATGGGTGGTCGAACCTTAAGCACACTGTCATGGGTTCCGATACGACTAATTAACACCCCTTCGCGACACATCGCGTTAACGATCTTACCTGCTTCCTTGGTTGCAGGAGTTTTTTCTGCTCTATTCGTGACCAGTTCTACGGCAAAAATTAGACCCTTGTGTCGAACGTCGCCAATAATTTCATGTTTTTCCTGCAGCGATCTTAGCTTCTGTGCTAAATAATCTCCTACCTCTGCCGCTCTATCAATAAGACTTTCTTGCTCTATAACGTCCATAACGGCTGCCCCCGCCGCGCAGGCTACAGGACCTCCCGCAAACGTATTAAAATACATACCCCATTCACTAAATTCATTCACCAATTCTGCAGATGAAACCACACCAGCCAACGGATAACCGTTGCCCATGGGTTTTCCTAACGTAACGATGTCCGGGACCACATCCTCCCATTGATGAGACCACCATTTCCCCGTGCGGCCAAATCCTCCCTGCACCTCATCGGCAATAAAGAGACCGCCTTCAGCTCGAACTAAATCAATGGCCGCACGAACAAATCCTGGCGGACTATTGATAAGTCCTTCATTGGCAAAGGCTGGACAAAGCAAGATGCCTGCAAGCCCTATACCTCGTTCCTTAAATTGGGTAATAGCCTGCCTAATCTCTTGCAGATAGATCTCAACCGAAACGTCATGATCCGACATGCGATACGTGCATGGTGGCGTAAAACCCAGAACTCTCTGAGTAGTTTTAGCTTCTGGCATAAATGCAAAACCCAATTCCGCAACTGCTTCCGTGTTGCCGTGATAACTGCAATTAGTCACGATAATGCCCTGTGCGCGGGTATGATTGCGAGCCAATCTGAGAGCCGCTTCATTCGCTTCACTTCCCGTACAAGTTAAAATCATCATGTCGAGAGGATCAGAAAATTTTGAGGTTAATCTTTCGACATAGGAAACTAGATTTTCATGCAGATAACGGGTGTGACTGTTGAAGGTCGCCAGTTGATCCGTGACAGCCTGAACCACTCGCGGATTGCAGTGTCCAACATGTGGCACGTTGTTGTATGCATCGAGATATTTTTTTCCGCCTGAATCATAAACCCAGACTCCCTCTCCCTTGACCAGATGCAATGGTTCGTCATAGAAAAGGGGGGATTTTTCGCCTATGGCAGCATATCGCCGGTCGAGTAATGGCTTATCCACCATAAAATCCATCCATCACTACCTGACTTTCGGGCAGCGTAGATCCACCATCCACAACAATAGTCTGCCCGGTAACGTAGCTCGCTTGATCCGATGCTAAATATAGCATCGTGTATGCGATATCCTCTGGCACACCCAAATGTCCCTGTGGAATACAGTTCGCCATTTCTTTTAACTCTTCATCGCTACCCAGAGCCGACATAGCGGCAGTCAGAATGTATCCAGGTTCAACTCCATTCACCGTAATTCCTTCACGTGCATACTCCAGAGCAGCGGTTCTAATGAAACCATTCATCCCACCTTTTGACATGGCGTAATGCGATGTACCAGGCATCGCCACTCTCGGACCTGTCACTGAAGAGGTAAAAATCAGTCGGCCCCAGGACTGAGAACGAAAATGGGGGAGGCACGATTGAGTCAACCAGACAGCGGCCTTCATATTTACAGACAAGGTTTCCTCTAACACCTCATCACTCAACTCTTCTACCGTGTGCAGAGGATAGACCGCTGCATTGTGTATACCAATATCGATTTTTCCGAACTTATTTATGGTTTGCTCAACAACATCGATCACCTGACTGTGCTGTCCAATATCACATTGCACGAGTAATGCTTCACCGCCGTCGGCCACAATATCATCTACCGTCTGTTGCCCATTTTCGGCCGTCCGCGTAGCCACAACAACCTTGGCGCCGTGTTTCGCAAATACCTTTGCAATCCCTTCACCAATGCCTTGGCCAGCACCGGTTACGATCGCTACCTTTCCAGTTAAATCACCAAACATAGGACCACCTCCGTTATAAAACTATTTTGTTATTCAAATGAACCAGACTAAAGAATCCAGCTCATCATATAAAATAACATGTCATGTCGTAGAATGACCTCACTAATATTCTCGATCCAGCCCACACCTACCGAAACTCAGACTTCCATACACTCAGTAAAAGAAACTTTATTAATACCAGGATGCCACCCCCTCAGTACTGACGATAGCGACGCTGCACGTGACGGTGCCGCATAAGAATATTCTCTGCCCGCTCCGCTGTACTAACCTGCCGGATACCGTCTTGTAAAGCGTCGCCGATTGAATCAAAGGCCACTTTCCGCACCTTGAGCGTAGGCCAATCCTCTTTCGGCGGCGGAGTGGAATAGGACCAGCGCATAGTAAGGTAGCCATGATCCAATCCTGTTGTATCGACCCAGTTCGACATCCCCGGATCACGGTGTGCAACAACCCAGCGGTATGTACCATCTGCATCCTGGTCCATCATATGCATATTGAGATTACTCTGATAGCTCTCAAAATCGAGTGATTCACCCCAGAGATTGGAGAGATGAAATCCCATAAAACTAGGCATCTGACTCAGCTCACACTCCAGCACCAACGCCTCGTCCTGGTCCAGTTGATACACACCACCAGAGTAAATATTTGTACTCTGCCCTCCCCCGGTCGCCAGCCCAAGTGCATTGGGCGGATTCATATCGTTGATGGGCATAAATTGCCGATCGGGATGGCCAATGGATGGCATGCCGGTCACCTTGCCGTAGGTCTCCAGAGTGACCGTGTAAAAGGCATTCCAGAAGTGCACCTGGTTTTTAGTCAGCTCCCCTACCTTGTCCATCAAGGCGACCGCGCCGGCGGAATCGATAGGCTGCTTTGGCTCGTACTCGCAACCGTTTCGCAAAATCTCCAGATCAAGAATGTCTTCATTGGCCCAGTCGTGAAACAATTCCCTGCAGGTAAGATGGCGGCCAACGTACTCCTTGCCGTGACTCTCCTTACGGCTCAGCATGAAGTTACCGGTAAAACCCTCGGGCTTTTCGGGCGCGATCAGGATTTCGAAACTGCCGTCGTTGTTGACCTGCAGGTCGTGGCAATCCAGTGTGCTGGTATTGATTCGCGTGCCAGGTATCATCTCCTGCAAGCCACCGGAGTCGCCGGCATAGCCACTGGCCAGCTCGAAGATCACGTACTGCGGTGCCCGGAGGCCCGCGGCAGACGCTTCTCCCCTCCAGTGCCGGCTGTCCAGCCCCTTGCCTCTGATGGTGTAGCTGTAATTGCCGTCGATCTCTGCACCGAGGTAGACCGCATCACTGTTATCGATGGTAGAGCGATTCGTAGGCTGGATAGCACGGCGAAATCGCGGGTACAGCGGATCCGACAGGGCACGCTCTATGCTTCCCAGCAGGAATCCGAGTACATAGCGATACCCCTCAGCCAGATTGCGCTCGGTGGCAGGCGCGGGGAAAAGCTCAGGTGTATCGATAGCATCTCTCGCGGCCTGGAGATTGTCGATCATTCGATCAAAACTATCGTGCAAATCTCGCTTTATAGCGTCGATATCATTATCAGGCATTTGGCGTCTCCTCTTTGGTAGCCAGCGTATCCCATTGATGAAGTTCGTAAAATTCTGGGAGCTGGTCGCGAATTTCCTCTGCGCTCAGGAAAAACTCTCCCAAGCTGTATTCAAACTTGCTGTGGTGCTTTTTCTCTCGTTCAGCTTGTGCGCGGAGCCAGCTGTCATAGATTGACAGTATCTCCATACCCAGAGCGGCGTACACTGCATGCACTGTCTCCCTAGGGGCACTTATTAATTCCCGGTAACTAGCCACAATCTGCGGTGTCGTTGAATGAATGGCTAATACTTCACGGGGATGCCGAAAGTGTTCAAAGGAAATACCCGTGAGAATATCAAGGGAATTCTGATAATCTTCTTTATTCCAGCCTTTTGCCATCCAATTTGACTGGACTAGCTTCAAACAACTGGGAATGCACTCGGTGGGATCTCTCATCATCACAACAAAACGGGCATCTGGGAAAATCTCGATCAATCCTTCCACCCAGCCACTCATCACCGGGTTTTTGGAGAGATGTGTCTTATGCCCACCATTGAGTAGGAGCTGGCGCTTTACCAACTCTCTGTAATGGTGTAACCAGCGACGGCGCTTGGACGGCATCTGATCCAGATGGAAAAAGTCCACTACGTCCATCATTGGGATATCCAGCGACCACTGCTGGGAGACAAAGGCACCAGCCATGGCGAAGCAATCTTCCTCGGCATTCCACAAGCTTATGTTGTGCATGTGACGAACGGGTCCAAACGTTTTGTCATCCCATTCCTGCAATTTTCTGTGCAGAAAACCGCGCAGCATCTTGGAATCTAACCAACCCATTACTCGAATAATTTTCTTCTGCAGCAGTGATGGGAAAAACATTTCCCAGTAGAGGAAATAGCTAAATCGATCACCATCAGCGCTCATCAAGCGATGCATTAAAGTCGTGCCGCTGCGAGCATGTCCTATTATGAAAACTGGCTGGATAACTTTCTGAAAACACAACCGCGGAAATAAAAGGTAGTCGAGCAAGAAAAATAGCCCGTGGAACAGTGTACGCAGTGGAATCCACAGAAGCAGACGAGCCAGCATGCGCCAGCGCCCATCCCACTCACTCAGGCTCCATACATGACGCACGACACGCCACCAATAATCGATATCGAAATACAACTATCCGACCTCACTCGCTGTACACTGTTTTTCAATCTCTGAACAACAGTTTTTTAGTTCGCTTTCCTAGTGGTATTTGCGAGGTGGTTTATGTACGCGTGTATTGAGAACACCTCCTTCTCATCAAGCTCCTCTGCGAAACTTGCCATTCCACGGCTTTCATACAGTCCATCGAGCACGATGGAATCGAAAAGCTCATGAGTATGAGGCAACATCCGTCTAAGCTCTCGCAACCTTGGCTCACTGCCACATGCACCATGACATGAACCACAGAACCGCAGATATAAAATACGGACCGCCTCAAAAATAGCCTCGTCACTTGATA
>Ga0115012_10001209_pt1 | contig 14952 bp, 27 predicted proteins | sample TroAtlMetagenome_FD_88706 | JGI IMG/M metagenome (GOLD analysis project Ga0115012, IMG submission 88706) | Marine eukaryotic phytoplankton communities from Atlantic Ocean - Tropical Atlantic ANT10 Metagenome | ecosystem: Environmental > Aquatic > Marine > Oceanic | place: Tropical Atlantic...
AATACTTTCTGATGGGTTCTAAGCATAGACAAACTAATAATAGTTCAACTATACTGATTCGACATATATATAGTTTTAGGGAAATCATATATATACAAGAAATTTTTAAAAATTGCATTAATCATTAACTGAATTTATTTGAATAACAAAAATAGTATTTCATATGCAAGCAGGTCTATTTGCAAAAAAGGTGGGGATGACTCAGATTTTTGATGAATCTGGTGCAGTTCTGCCTGTGACTATATTAAAAACTGGATTATGTCAGGTAAGTCAAATAAAGACTGTAACTACAGATGGCTATAATGCAATTCAAGTTGCGTATGGTGAAGAAAAATTAGAAAAAATTATAAAACCTATAAGAGGCCATCTGAAAAATGTAACTGACCAAGGGTTTCGATCTTTTGGTGAATTTCGTGTATCCAAACCTGAAGAGTTCAAATTAGGACAAATTATTAAAGCTAATACCTTTTCTGCTGGACAAAAGGTTCGAGTAACTGGTAAAAGTATTGGTAAGGGATTTGCTGGCAACCAAAAACGACATAATTTTAGTCGTGGGCCAATGACACACGGTTCTAAAAATCATAGATTACCTGGAAGTATTGGTGCTGGAAGTACTCCTGGGCGCGTATATCCTGGTAAAAAAATGGCTGGTCAGCTTGGTGGTCGAACGATAACACTTAAAAATACAGAAGTGATTTATGTGAATTCAGAAGACAATATTCTGGTTTTAAAAGGTTCTGTACCAGGTAAGAAAAATACTTTATTAAAAATTCAGCCACAAAAATATTAATTTTTAAAGCTGTTCAGCATTTACTAATATGTCTCAATCTATTCAAAGAGAATTACTGGATATCGTAAAATATCCGATTCTTACAGAAAAAACTATACGATTAATTGAACAAAATCAATATAGTTTTGCTGTTGATCCTAAAGCGGATAAATCCTCCGTTAAAGCAGCAGTAGAGCAATTATTTGATGTTAAAGTTGTTTCCGTAAACACTTCTTTATTACCTTTAAAGAAACGTCGTGTAGGAAAATACATAGGTAAGAAAGCTCGTTACAAAAGAGCAATAGTTAAACTTGAATCAGAAGATTCGATTAGTTTATTCGAAGAAGAATAAACAATTGCTAGTAAAAAATCTTTAAAATAGTAAAACATTACATGGCAATTCGTCTATATCGGGCTTATAGCCCGGGTACCCGTTCTAAATCCGTTTCTTATTTTGACGATTTATCTAGCGTAAAACCAGAAAAAGCTTTGACCCTGGGTAAAAAAGCTTGCGGTGGTCGAAATAATAGAGGTATTATCACGATAAAAGGTCGTGGTGGTGGGCATAAGAGAAAGTATCGAAAGATAGACTTTCATAGAAAACTAACAGTAGCTGCTAAAGTTGCTACTATCGAATATGACCCAAACCGAAATGCAAGAATCGCTTTATTACACTATAAAGATGGTTCTAAGAAGTACATTGTATGCCCTCGTTCATTGAAAGTTGGAATGGAAATCTATTCTGGAACTGACGTACCGATTGAAGTAGGTAATGCTATGCCTTTAGAGTTTATCCCATTGGGGAGTATTATTCATAATGTTGAGTTAACTCTTGGTAAAGGGGGACAATTAGCCCGCGCAGCAGGCACCTATGCTCAACTAATAGCGAAAGAGGGCAATTTTGTTACTTTGAAACTTCCCTCTGGTGAAGTTAGATTAGTTAATAAAAAATGTTATGCGACATTAGGCCAAGTCGGTAATGTCGACAGCATTAATATTACGTTAGGAAAAGCTGGTCGCAGTCGATGGCTTGGAAAAAAACCTAAAGTAAGGGGTGTTGTTAAAAATCCTATAGATCACCCACACGGTGGAGGAGAAGGGAGATCGCCTATTGGTCGAGCGAAACCAGTTACTCCTTGGGGTAAACCTGCTTTAGGTATTAAAACACGTAAGCAAACTAAAGCTAGTGGTAAATATATTTTACGTTCAAGACGTTAACGGTATTAATTAAAAAATTCACAGAATTTAAGCTATTTAAATATGCCACGTTCTTTAAAAAAGGGACCATTTGTTGCTTCTTATGTTATTGAGAAAGTTGAACAAATGAATTCCGATGGGAAAAAAGATACAATTAAAACTTGGTCCCGTTCAACAACAATTTTACCTAATATGATTGGGCATACATTTGCTGTTTATAATGGGCATCAGCATCTCCCTGTATTTGTAACTGATCAAATGATTGGGCACAAACTTGGTGAATTTGCACCTACTAGAACATTTCGTTCACATGTAAAAAAAGACAAAAAAGGAAAACGTTAATAAAATCCTATGCAAAAAAAAGAAATTCAAGCCGTTTCTAAATACGTTAGGATGTCACCTTCGAAAATACGTCGAGTTCTTCGACAGATTCAAGGAAAAACATATTCAGAAGCGTTATTACTTTTAGAATTTATGCCATACGCATCATGTGCTCCAATTATTAAAGTTCTACGTTCTGCTACAGCAAATGCTAAAAATAATTTCGGTTTAGACGAAAAAAATTTAGTTATTAAATCGGCTTTTGCAGATCAGGGACCAACAATGAAAAGATTTCGTCCACGAGCACAAGGTCGAGCTTATAAAATTTTAAAAGCGACTTCGCACATAACTATTGTTATGGAATAATTTCTAAGATTAAAAATTTTACAAATAGTTTATTCGTGGGACAAAAAACGCATCCAACAGGTTTTCGAACTGGTATTAATAAATCACACAATGCTATTTGGTTTGCCAATTATGGCACCTATAGCGAAGTTCTTAAAGAGGATTACAAAATAAGAAAATTTTTTGAAAAAAAGTTTGAATCTCTTTACAGTAAAGCTGGAATTGCCAAACTAGAAATTCAGCGTAAGATAAACCAACTAGAACTAATAATTCATGCTGCACGACCTAAAGCTATAGCTTCAGATAATGACCAAACAAATTTAATTGTTGAGTTAAAAAACAATTTAGAAACCTTAGTTAATGGCTCAAAGCAGATTCGTATTAAAGTTTTACAAGTTACAAGAAGTGAAAATGAGAGTTCATTAGTAGCGAGATCTATAGCAGATCAGCTTGAAAAGCGGGTTGCCTTTAAAAAAGCCGTTCGACAAACAACTCAGTTGTTACAAAAAAGTGGAGTTAAAGGTTTTAAAATCCAAGTTGCAGGCCGCCTAAATGGTGCTGAAATTGCTCGTGCAGAATGGGCTCGAGAAGGTAGAGTGCCACTTCAGACGCTTAGGGCCGATATTAGTTATGCTACACATCGGGCTAACACTATTTATGGTGTATTAGGTATTAAAGTTTGGATCTTTAATAAAGAAATTATTTAATGTACTAAATTTAGTGATTTAACCTTATAAATTTATGTTACTTCCAAAAAGAACAAAGTTTCGTCGACAACATCGCGGACGATTTAAAGGAGTTTCAAAAGCTAATACCATTGTTTTTGGTGACTATGGTATTCAAGCTCTAGAACCTGTTTGGTTAACTTCCAGACAAATAGAAGCAACACGACGTAGTCTTACAAGATATGTTCGTCGTACTGGAAAAATATGGATTAGAATTTTTCCGGATAAGCCCATTACTGAAAGAGCAGCAGAATCGCGAATGGGTTCAGGAAAAGGTACAGTAGCATATTGGGTAGCTGTAGTAAAACCTGGCGCAATACTTTTTGAAATTAACGGTTTAAGCAAACAAATGGCTTATAAAGTTTTAAAATTAGCTTCTTACAAGCTTCCTATTAAAACGAAAATTTTAGAAAAAGTATAATTCCGTTCAAACAAAAATAGATGTCTTTAAAATAAGTTAATTATGTTATTTTTATGGCCGTAAAAGAAAAAGTAGGAATTGTTGTTAGTGACAAAATGAAAGATACTCGTATTGTTGCTGTAAATGATCGTATTATTCATAAACGTTATAAGAAAGTTATTACTAGAACAAAGCGATATGCTGTGCAAGATTCTACCTTTAATTCAGGGATCGGGGATCAAGTACGTATTCGTGAAACTAAACCTATTAGTAAAACTAAAAATTGGGTTCTAACAAATGTTTTAAGAAAGTCAGCAACATAAAAAATGATACAACCGCAAACTTGTCTAAGAGTAGCAGATAATAGTGGGGCTAAAAATTTAATGTGTATTCGCGTTCTTGGAAGTAATCGAAGATATGGTTATGTAGGAGACGTTATAATCGGAGTAGTAAAAGATGCTACCCCAAACCTTACGGTAAAAAGGTCGGATGTTGTACGTGCTGTCATTGTACGAACAAAACAATCCATTCGTCGTAAAGATGGATCTCGATTACGCTTTGATGATAATGCTTCTGTAATAATTAATAAAGAAAATAATCCACGCGGCACTCGAGTTTTTGGTCCAATTGCCCGAGAATTGAAAGAAAAAGGATTTACTAAAATTGTTTCTTTGGCTCCTGAAGTACTTTAGTAAAAATTTAAAAAAGTAAATTTTATTAGTTATGAAATTAGACTTAAAAGGCTTGTATAAGCAAAAAATTGTTCCTTCTCTTATAGAAGAATTTGGTTATAAAAATATTGAACAGGTACCAAAACTAATTAAAATATCCGTTAATCGGGGTGTAGGAGAAGCGGCAAAAAATTCCAAAGAACTAGATTCTAGTTTAGATGAACTTAGTCTAATTGTTGGTCAACGTCCAACAATCAATAAAGCAACAAAATCCGTTGCTGGTTTTAAAATTCGTGATGGTATGGCTATTGGTACCTCTGTTACTCTACGAAAGGATCAAATGTACACGTTCTTAACAAAATTGATTCATATTGTTTTACCTAGAATCAGAGACTTTCGAGGGATTAATCCTAATGGATTTGATGGTCGAGGAAATTACAATTTAGGATTAAAAGAACAGTTAATTTTTCCCGAAATTTCTTATGATGATGTAACCCAGATTCGTGGGTTAGATATATCGATTGTAACAACTGCCAAAACAGATGAAGAGGCGCGTGCTTTATTAAAATCATTTGGAATGCCATTCACTGCAGCTTAGTTTTAAACTTATCATAAAAATTTAAATGACTACAGATACTATAGCTGATATGTTAACTCGAATTCGCAATGCGAATTTAGCAAAACATCAGATCGTACAAATACCCTCTACTAAAGTAACACGCGATATCGCAAACCTCTTATTTAAAGAGGATTTAATAGATTCCTATGAAGAATTAAAAAATGGTCTAAAAAGTTCGCTACTTATCTCTCTTAAATATAGTAGTAAAGAGCGAAAACCAATTATTGAAAAAATTCAACGTATAAGTAAACCTGGACTTAGGGTTTACAGTGGAGCTAAAAAAATGCCTCGAATTTTAGGTGGATTTGGTACAGCAATTGTTTCAACATCACGTGGTTTAATGACTGATCAACAAGCTCGTAAAGAGGGTGTTGGTGGTGAACTTATATGTTATATCTGGTAATTCTTAATTATAAAATATGTCTCGCATCGGTAAAAAATCAATATATATACCCGCAAAAGTTAAAGTTAAACTAGATGGTCAAAAAGTTTATGTGGATGGCCCTAAAGGCAATCTTTCAAGAATTTTACCATCTTTAGTTTGTTGCACAATAGACGAAGGATCTCAGGAACTTTTTATAGAAAAAACACAAGATACAAAACTATCCCAGGCACTTTTTGGATTATCGAGAACATTGGTAGCAAATATGATTACTGGAGTTTCCACGGGTTTTGAAAAAAGGTTGCAAATTAGTGGTGTAGGTTATCGTGCACAGCTTGATGGGAAAGATCTTGTACTAAATATGGGTTATAGTCATCCCGTAAAAATGATTACACCTGACGGTTTATCTATAAAGGTCGAAAGTCCAACAAGTGTTCTTGTTTCTGGAATGCAAAAGGATATGGTAGGCGAATTCGCCGCTAAGATTCGTTCTGTACGTCCACCCGAACCTTATAAGGGGAAAGGCATAGCTTATGAGGGTGAAATTATAAGACGTAAAGCTGGTAAAACGGGTAAGTAATAATTTCATTAAAGTATTTACATTTATGGCTACTAAGAAAACACTAAAGTCCAAATCTGAATGGTTAGAACGCGTTGTAGCAATTGAACGTGTTACAAAAGTTGTAAAAGGGGGTAAAAAAATGAGTTTCCGCGCTATTATTGTAGTCGGAAATGAACAAGGTAAAGTTGGTGTTGGTGTTGGTAAAGCAGGAGATGTTATTACTGCTGTACGAAAGGGCGTAACAGATGGTAAAAAACACATAATCAATGTTCCTTTAACTAGTTCAAACTCAATACCACACCCAACAAGTGGTAAATTTGGTGCTGCTAAACTTGTATTAAGACCATCTGCTCCAGGTTCCGGTGTAATTGCAGGCAGCTCAATTCGCACAGTTTTAGAACTCGCTGGAATTAAAAATATTTTGTCAAAACAGTTAGGTTCTAATAATCTACTAAATAATGCAAGAGCAACAATCGATGGTCTAAGGACATTAAGATCTTATAATGCATAATCTAAATTCCGTAAAAAATGGAAGTATCTGAAACAATAAAGTTATTAAAGGAAAAAATTCTTAAGATATTTAGTTTTCTTCTCCTTATAAGATTAGGTCTTTATATTCCTGTACCGAATGTCGATTTAGATATTTTTTCGCAAAACCAAGTAGCGAATCCATTATTCGGACTAGCTAAAAATTTAACTGGAAGCTCTTTTCTCGGCATAGGTTCTTTAGGTATTTTACCTTATATTAATTCATCGATTGTAATTCAGCTGTTAACCCCAGTAATTCCATCTTTGGAACGTTTACAAAAAGAGGAGGGCGAGTTAGGCCGTCAACAAATTACAAGATATACAAGATATTTAACACTTGCTTGGGCATTAATCTTAAGTGCTGGTGTTGCTTTTATTCTAGTAAAACCTGTTGTTTTTAATTGGAATATTATTTTAGGGCTTAAGATAATTTTATCTTTAACAACAGGCTCAATGCTTTCAATGTGGTTCGCGGAGTTAATAACCGAGGAAAAACTAGGAAATGGTTCATCAATGATCATATTCATTAATATCATTGGGGGACTTCCGACAAATATTAAAGAATTTTCATCAGGTGTAGGAAATTTTAGCAATCTAATTTTTGCATATGCTATTTATTTGATTATTGTTGCAATTGTTGTATTGGTTCAAGATTCCTATAAAAAAGTTAATATAGTTTCGGCTAAACAATTAAACTTCAATTATTTAGAGCAATCAAAATCAAACTCTAGACAAAAAAGTAGTTATATACCAATCAAACTTAATCAAGGTGGTATTATGCCACTCGTTTTCAGCACAACAATTGCAACGTTCTTATTTTATCCGCTGCAACTATTTATATCTAATTTTTTAAAGGTAGAAAATGGTCAAGTAACAAATTTATTAACATTGTCCTCATTCCTTTTAAACCTAGTACTTGTTGTTTTCTTTAGTACATTTTATGCATTGCTTGTGCTAAAACCTAAAGATTTGTCTGAAAATCTAACAAAAATGGCATACAATATCCCTGGTCTTAAACAGGGTAAGGAGACGACCCGTTATCTTGAACAAGTAATAAGTCGATTAGCTTTCATGGGAGGGATCTTTTTAGCTTTTTTAGCTTTTTTCCCACTTTTACTTGGAAATTTCTTTCAGTTTAATGTTTTTAAAAATTTAACATCTCTTATCATTTTGATTGGCGTTATTACAGACGTAACCTCGCAAGTCAAAGGATTTTTAGTTTCACAAAATTATGAAAATATTAAGAAAGCGTAGACTTTTTCTTTTAAGTAAGTTAGCATAAATTGGTAGAAGTATACTTTATAGTTAAACTTTCAATCAATTAAAAACCTTCTTTTAGACTGAAAAAATCAAATCAAATTTTTTAACAATTCTAAAGTACAAACTAATGAAAGTAGTAAGTTCAATCGGCAATCTTAAAAATCGCTCGAAGGATTGTCAAGTCGTAAAACGTCGTGGACGAATATATTTAATTTGTAAAACTGACCCACGATTAAAGGTTCGACAAGGACGAGCAAAGATGAAACGTAAATAAAACAGTTAGCAATAACAAAAGTAAATGGCACGAATTTCAGGAGTAGATCTTCCTCGCAATAAGCGAATTGAAATTGGATTAACGTATGTTTTTGGAATCGGCAATACTAGTGCAACTAAAATTGTACAAGCTGCTAATGTTTCTCCAAGTACAAAATGTAGTGATTTAACAGACGAAGAAATTACTCGTATAAGGGCAATAATCGATGAAGATTATCAAACAGAAGGTGATCTAAGACGTAGTTATTCTCAAAATATAAAGAGATTAACTGATATTGGATCAGCAACAGGTCGACGCCACAGAGTCGGACTTCCTGTACGAGGACAGAGAACGCGTACTAATGCGCGAACACGAAAAGGAAAGGTTAAAATTCCAGTTGCGAAGAAAAAATAAAAAAATTACACATATTAGCTTAATATGGTTAAACAACTAAAGCGATTTTCTGGTAAAAAATCGAAAAAAATGGCAACTACTGGCGTTGTTCATATCAAATCAACCTTTAACAACACAATAGTAAATATTACTGATCAACAAGGTAACACATTGTTTTGGGCTTCCGCTGGCGGAAGTGGTTTTAAAGGAGCAAAAAAGGGTACCCCTTTTGCTGCTCAGTCTGCTGCAGAAAAAGTTGCTACTATCGCTTATGAACAAGGTATGCGACAAGCAGAAGTTGTTGTTAGTGGGCCTGGAAGTGGTAGAGAAACTGCAATTCGCGCATTACAAGGCTGTGGGTTACAAGTTTTAGTTATTAAAGATATTACTCCAGTACCGCATAATGGTTGTCGTCCTCCAAAAAAACGACGCGTTTAAATTTTTAAATTTAATTAAGACTGGTATTTTCAAAACTTTTAAATGTACGTAATTTTTAGAAATTTAATCTAAATTATGTTTCAAGTTCAATGCTTAAAATCGAAGGCAGAGCAAAAAACGGAATTATACTCAAAGTATTCAATAGGCCCTTTTGTAAAAGGCCAAAGTATAACCGTCGGAAATGCACTACGTCGAGTTTTATTATCTAATCTACAAGGGCTTGCAATTACAGGTATACGAATTACAGGAATTGATCATGAATTTTCAACTATTCCTAGTGTGAAAGAAGACGTTGTAGATATTTTGCTTAATTTAAAACAAATTATCTTAAAGGGTAATATAGGTGAACCCGTATTAGCTAGATTGCATGTTAAAGAACCTGGAATTGTAACCGCAGATAATATCGAATTACCAAATGGTATTACTTTAGTGGATCCAAGACAATACATTGCAAGTTTAACCGCAAAAGGTAATTTAGAAATGGAATTCCTTATCTCTTCGGGACAAAATTATTTTACGAGCGGTAAACTCGGTCAAATAATCCCGGAACGCTTCTTGGCTGTTGATGCTGTTTTCATGCCGGTAAAAAAGGTTAATTTTTTCGTTGAAACATCAAGAAGTAGCTCATCTTTTGCGTTAGAAAGTTTAATTTTAGAAATTTGGACAAATGGTAGTATTAAACCAAAAGAAGCATTAAGCTATTCAGCAGAGACATTAGAAAATACTTTTAAGTTATTAAAAGTAAGTAGCGAGCTCTCGGCAGCGTCAGTTAAAATAGAAACGTCGACTCAAGAAGAAAAACCAGAACATCTTGAAACAATTTTTATTGAAGAATTAGAGTTATCAGTACGAGCCTACAATTGCTTAAAACGAGCTAATGTTCATACATTGTCAGATTTATTACAATACTCCTCTGATGACTTGTTAGAATTTAAAAATTTTGGTCAAAAATCAGCAGATGAAGTTTGCGAAAATTTAAAAATACGATTTGATTTAGACCTTAAAAAATAAGATTGAATACATTAAAAAACGACTGTAAAAAGGCAAGATAAAATTAATTTAGAGCTGATATTATCACTATCTTAATAACAAGAATCTTTGAACTTCATTAAATTAATCATTTAATTAAAATAAAACGACTGTAACAAAATTAGAATCACATTATGTCTTTATCAACTTCAGAAACGAAGTCGGCTTTTTTTGGTATCGGGCGTAGAAAAACTTCCGTAGCTAAAGTAATCTTAGTTCCGGGAACAGGTGCTATGTTAATAAATCATAAACAAGGAGAAAAGTATCTGCAATTTAACTCACAATATATTAACGCTTCAAAAAATCCTCTAACAACATTAGGTTTAGAGAATATGTATGATATTTACGTTAATACTCATGGTGGTGGGGTAAAAGGTCAAGCCGATGCAATTAAACTTGGTGTTGCTCGAGCTTTATGCTACATGTCACCAGAAAATAGAGCTTCACTTAAATCAGAAGGTTTTCTTACTCGTGATTCTCGTCGTAAAGAGAGAAAAAAGTATGGATTAAAGAAAGCAAGAAAAGCTCCTCAATTCTCGAAACGTTAATGAAAATAAAAATATCAAAATGCCAAAAACATCAATACATCCTGATTGGTATCCTAATGCAAAAGTTTATTGTGATGGACAATTAATTTTAAAGGTTGGTTCCACTAGACCAAGGTTAAATGTAGATATTTGGTCTGGTAATCATCCATTTTATACGGGTTCTCAAAAGATCCTTGATACCGAAGGTCGCGTAGAAAGATTTATGCGTAAATATGGTATTGAAAATCAAAATGAAAAATAATTTCTTATGCCAACAATACAACAATTAGTTAGATTTGAAAGGGTAGCTAATAAAAAAAAGACAAAATCACCGGCACTTAAATCTTGTCCACAAAGACGAGGTGTTTGTACTCGTGTATATACAACAACACCCAAAAAACCAAATTCTGCTCTACGTAAAGTTGCACGGGTAAGACTAACGTCGGGGTTTGAAGTTACGGCGTATATTCCTGGTATTGGGCATAATATACAGGAACATTCTGTGGTATTAATTCGTGGTGGTCGAGTTAAGGATTTACCTGGTTGTCGTTATCATGTGGTACGAGGAACATTGGATGCAGCTGGAGTAAAAGATCGAAAACAGAGTAGATCTAAATACGGAGGAAAAAAACCGAAAAGCTCATAAGATAATTTAAATATTAGAGAAAAAACTAATCATGTCACGTAGAAGTAGAGCTCAAAGAGTATTAGCAGAACCTGATCCTATTTACAATAGTAGATTAGTTACTTTACTAGTAAGTCGAATATTACAATCCGGAAAAAAATCACTTGCGCAAAAAATTGTTTACAACGCTTTAGAACTCATTTCGAAAAAAACGGAAGAAAATCCTGTACTTGTTTTAGAAAAAGCTGTTAAAAATGTTACGCCTCAAGTTGAAGTTAAAGCTAGACGTGTAGGAGGTTCAACATACCAAGTTCCAATTGAAATAAGAGCTTATAGAGGAACAAATATTTCATTAAAGTGGATTACTGAATTTGCTCGAACGCGTTCAGGAAAAAGTATGTCCATTAAACTTTCAAATGAAATCCTTGATGCGTCAAAGGAAACAGGCAACAGTGTAAGAAGAAAGGAGCAAACGCATAAAATGGCTGATGCCAACAAAGCATTTGCACATTTTAGATATTAAATTGTTTCTTCAAAAGTAAACATAAAAAGTATCTCGCCAAAAGTATTTAAGCTTTATAACTTTAAAAAAATAAAAATTAATTTCTAAATCTACTATGGCACGCGAAAAATTTGAAAGATCAAAACCGCATATTAATATTGGTACTATTGGTCACGTTGACCACGGTAAAACTACTTTAACAGCTGCAATTTCGGCAACATTAGCGATTCATAATCTTGCTGCTACAAAGAAATTTGATGAAATCGACTCTGCACCGGAAGAAAAGGCTCGTGGTATTACTATTAATACAGCTCACGTAGAGTACGAAACGGCCGATCGTCATTATGCGCACGTTGACTGTCCAGGTCACGCAGATTATGTAAAAAACATGATTACGGGTGCTGCGCAAATGGATGGCGGTATTCTAGTTGTATCTGCCGCTGATGGACCAATGCCTCAAACAAGAGAGCATATTTTACTTGCAAAGCAGGTAGGTGTTCCTTATTTAGTTGTATTCCTTAATAAGGCTGATCAAGTTGATGATGAAGAACTTTTAGAATTAGTTCAATTAGAAGTTCAAGAGTTATTAGAAAGTTATGATTTTCCTGGCGACGAAATTCCTTTCGTTTCAGGTTCAGCTCTTTTAGCATTACAAGCAGTAGAAAGCGGACCAAAAGAAAGAGGTGAAGATAAATGGGTTGATCTTATCTATGACTTAATGGATGCTGTTGATACTTATATCCCAACACCAGAACGTGATACTGAAAAAACATTTTTAATGGCGATTGAGGATGTATTCTCTATTACAGGTCGTGGTACAGTTGCGACAGGACGTATTGAAAGAGGGATGGTATCTGTTGGTGATGCTGTAGAGTTAGTAGGTTTAAAAGATACAAATGCTACGACCGTAACTGGTATTGAAATGTTCCAAAAAACTCTTGAACAAGGGATGGCGGGAGATAATGTCGGTATTCTTATTCGTGGTATTCAAAAAACGGATATTGAAAGAGGGATGGTACTAGCTAAGCCAGGCAGTATTACACCACACAAAAAATTTGAAGCGGAAGTATATATTTTAAATAAAGATGAAGGGGGCCGTCACACACCTTTCTTTACAGGATATCGTCCACAATTCTATGTACGAACTACTGACGTTACTGGTACAATTGTTCAATTTACGGGTGACGATGGAAGTGTTGCAGAAATGGTAATGCCTGGTGATCGAATTAAAATGACTGCTGAACTTATTAATCCAATCGCAATTGAGCAAGGTATGCGTTTCGCAATTCGAGAAGGTGGAAGAACAGTTGGGGCAGGAGTAGTGTCAAAAATTATTGAGTAAAAACTAAAAATAGAATGCTCCAAAAACTTCGTATAAGTGTTAAAGCATATGAATCCAATATTTTAGATAGTTCTTGCGTAAAAATCGTTGAAGCAATAAAAGCAAGTGGTATTGAAGCCGTTGGTCCAATACCATTACCGACAAAACTTCGACGTTATTGTGTTTTAACATCACCACATGTAAATAAAAAAGCACGAGACCATTTTGAAATAAGGACACATAAAAGAATTATTGACGTTTATAAGCCTACAGATACAACGTTAGAAAATTTAAAAAATTTAGATATTTCGGCAGGTGTCGACGTAGAAGTTAAGAATTTTTAATAAAAATGAGGTTAATAATGGCCTTCATAATTAAGAAGACCGCAGAGGAAGTAACAGAAAAGGCAATCGTTCCCTATGTGAAAGAAAGGGTAATGGAATCTGGAATAACAACTGAATAAATTCTTCTTACATAAACGGCTTAAAAAAGTCCCATAACTAAATTTAAATTTAGTTATGGGACTTTTAATTTATAATGTACCGAATGCTCCTTAAACTTTTAAAAGTTACCTAAATCGAGACTGACGGGACTCGAACCCGCAACTTCCGCCGTGACAGGGCGGTGCTCTAACCAATTGAACTACAGTCCCATTTCTTATTAGATAAACCTAATTATAAAAATTCACCAACTAAACGTCAAGTTAATATATTTTTATTTAAAACCTTTTATCCTAAAGAAAAGAAATCTCGTCAGATTTTTGTGATTGTTGATAGTTTGTTTCTCTAAGTTTCTTTAAAATTTTACCAAAATATTCTTGAAGGTAACCTTCTAAACTAAGCCTCGGTATTGGCCAAGCGATTTCATTAGAGGGTTTAACTATTAAATCTGGAGTATTCGAGATTTCACCAAATTGTAATCGATCTGCAATATTCCATGTAAATTCAAAGAAGCGGAAAAATTTTCTTAATATAACAAAAGCAAAGGATGGTATATATGAAATCTTCGCAGTTTTCCCTGATAATCGTTCACAAAGTTGAATAATTTCTTTTGGTGTCCAAAACTTTTCTCCAATAATCGAAACTGTTTTATTCTCGTATTCTGTATTAGTAAGCGTCTGAACAACCGCTTTGGCTGCATCTTGTGTATCCACATAAGCAATTGGAGCAGATGAACTTGCCAACCATATTGTTTCGTTTTCTAAAACGGGAAGTGCGTATTGGCTAATAAGCCCTTGAAAGAATCCTGAACATTGAAAAATCGTGTAGTTAAGTTCAGAGTTTTCTAGTTCTTTCTCCATTCTAATTTTTAAATCCATTAAAGGGATAGATGGATTTTTCGAAGCATTTAATACAGAAAAAGAAATAAACCTTTTAATTCCAATTAATTTCGAAGCTTCAAGAAGAGCTAATTTACCTTTCCAATCTACAGTTTCTGAAGTATAATTACTCGTCGAGCGTATCGTTGCAGAATCAACTACAAATTTTACACCTTTTAGTGCCAGAGGCAGTGTTGACGGAATAGAAAGATCACCATAAACAAGTTCGGCACCCCAATCTTTTAAAAAAGCACTTCTACGAAAGTCTCTTACTAAACATTTAACTTGAAAACCTTCATCTAGAGCTTGTTTTACAATTTGTCGACCTAACGTTCCGGTCCCGCCGATTACTAGTATACTCATTAAATGAATTTTATTTTAAAAATACTTTCCTATTATAACAGATAAGAAATTGTTTATTTATAGTTTTCATTTTAAGGTTTTTGACCCTTTTAAATAAAGAAATTTTATGCGTATTTAACCTTATATTAAGGTACATTTTTTTCGGCAATTCTATCATTAAACCTAGCTTTATTTAAAAGGGTTAGGAACCATCTCCAAAATCTGACGTGTAATAACTTTTTAATATTAAATTTTGTACCCAGTACCCAGTAAATTTTTTCTAAATATTAAATTTTAGAAACTATTGACAAGATCCTAAACCATTTAGTATATTTCTTTTTAGATTAAAAGTTTAATTTTACGAAATCGAAAAGATTTAGAAGTACCATGGAGAGTTTGATCCTGGCTCAGGATGAACGCTGGCG
>Ga0115012_10001210_pt1 | contig 14946 bp, 12 predicted proteins | sample TroAtlMetagenome_FD_88706 | JGI IMG/M metagenome (GOLD analysis project Ga0115012, IMG submission 88706) | Marine eukaryotic phytoplankton communities from Atlantic Ocean - Tropical Atlantic ANT10 Metagenome | ecosystem: Environmental > Aquatic > Marine > Oceanic | place: Tropical Atlantic...
AACTATTGCGCCCCATCAAGGTGTTAAATGGGCAGTAGCCAAATGCCGAGGTCAACACGCCCCAAAGGCCAACCAAGAGAAAGAAAATTTCAATTTGAAACGAACCGAGGAAGTCGATAATCACCGCAGAGGTGCCGAAGGTTGCCCGCAACACGCGCTCCTTTCCGCCGACGTTCATAGGCGAAAATCTACCAATTCTGGCTATAATGACTTGTATGCCCTGACCTTACAGCATCGGTGAGGCATCATATGACCGCATCATCCGAGGTTTGATAACGGACCATGACCGCCTTCTATCCATGCAGAACGCACGCCGCACTGCCATTTGCCTGACCTTATTGTTCCTCATCGCTCCGATGATGCCGCTTGCAAGCGCTTCCAATCCTGAATCGGAATTAAAAATTGAACCGGAGCAACCCACATTTGATCTCATCGAAGAATCGATCAAATCCATTGACGCCCCGCCGTTGAAGTCACTTGAATTCCTTACGCCAAAGTCAACATCGACCAGCGGTAGGGCGGCATGCCCGAGCCCATCTACGCTCCAATCGGACGGTGGATCAAGCGGGGATGCTGGTGGAGATGCCAACTCTTCAAGGTCCCTCGGCACCAACCCAAATTCTGGAACAACTGGAGTCCAAGGATGTGTTGATGCAACCGATACCGATGATTGGTACACCGTGACTACGACTGCAGGTAAAGACGTTGATGTGGAACTCGTTGTGCCTTCCGGAGCAGATTTTGATCTCTATCTTGTTGATTCCTCTGGATATGAATATGACTATGATTGGTCAGAATACAATGACCCACTCGAAAAGGTCAGCACGACAGGTACGAGCTTCTCAGGCGTCGCTTCGACATTCTACATCAATGTCCGAGCCTACAGCGGGGATGGCCAGTACACGTTGAGAACGTGGACCAACAACACACCACCGCGTCCTGATTTGGTCATTACTTCGGTCATCGAACCGGCAACTGCGCAAGCAGGCGACACGGTATCGGTGGAATACGTGGTCGAGAACATCTACAACACCACCTCCGACCCATTTGAAGTCCAATTCATTCTTTCAACAGACCAATCATATGACCAGTTTGACACCCTCCTTTCTGAGTCACAAAGCGAGGCAGCACTTGCAGAAAACACCTCTCGCACTACAGTTGCATCAGTCACATTACCGAGCAGTCTTTCAGATGGATCCTACTACTGGATTGTTTGGGCAGATGGCTACAATAACCTCACAGAATACAACGACACGAACAACAACCTCGCTTCCGACCAAGCCATGCTCGTTGGAGATTCATGCCAGGATTACAATCCAAACGGCGAAAATGATGCAGGACTTGGCGCCGACGCTCCAAACAACGAATCAGCAGCATCAACACCGCTAGGTACGAACGTTACAGCTACCTACACAGGTTGTATTGATGGCCGTGAGGGCAGCGATGTCTTCGCCTTCGATGTCCCGGTAAACCATATCATCGAGGCACAACTGACAATGGACCAATCGGTCTTCTTCACCTTGCGTTTGACCACTTCCAATGACGATACTGTTGCCTATGTTGGCACACAAGGTTTCGTGACCACAAAAACTGATGATTATGACGGAGTTGAAGATACGTATTTCCTCAACATCAGCCGATCTGGGACTGCTGTCAACTGGACGCTTGATGTATGGACGAACTACTCAGCCCCCTCAGCGAACCTCATTGTGTCTGATGTGAGCGCTCCAACAACGGGTGTTGCGGGGTCGAACCTGGTGATTGATGTTGTTGTCAACAATACGGGCTCCCTCCTCGCTCCAGCAAGTACAATGTCGGCCTGGCTATCGGTTGACGGCGCGCTCTCGCTTGATTGGGATTTGCCGCTTGGTAACACGAGTGTCCCTTCCATCGATGCGAATCAATCGGACGTCGTTCAATTCTCAGGGACCATTCCCGCCAACGCACAAGGTGGAAATTACAGCGTCGTTGTGATGGTGGATTCGGAAGAACTCATCGACGAAAGGAACGAACTCGACAATGAAGGAATGGCCGAGGATGAACTCCTTGTCGACCAGAAAGCGACCGCTTGCCCTGCACAGGATGATGGCGGCTCTGGGGGCGACGCTGGCGGAGATGAAAACACAGCCTACCTCCTCGGCGAAGATATTTCGATGACGATTACCGGATGTGTCGATGAGGATGTAGACACAGAAGATTGGTACGAAGTTGTCGTTTCACCGGGCCTCAACCTCACCGTGACCCTTGTTAATTCACCAGATCAGGACGCAGATGTCTACCTTAGAGACAGTGCAGGAGAGTGGTTTGAGCGAGGGTACTTGGCTGGTTCAAATGATGAAACCATCTCGACTGCCGACGATGCGACCTACGCTGGGGCTGGAGGAACATACTTCATCAGCGTTGAAGCCTATCTCTCATTGGGTGTGTATTCCCTTGTCATCGAAACAGAAGGTGTTGATCCAAACTCGTTTAACTGCGGTCAACAAAACGACCTCGGAATTGGACAAGATGCACCAGCAGGAAACGGAATCAACCTCGGGCAGAACCCGTCAGTAGGTGGAGAAGGCTGCTTCTCTGGCGCCGACGATATCGACATCTACGCATTCAGCATGAATGAAAACGAAAACTTCGACCTCATCTTCGATGCAGATACGAGCCTACCATTCACCGTGACCATTCAAGACGCAGGAGGTAATTTGGTTGCCTCTGCGGACAACACAAGCTACGGTATGGTCTTCCAAACCCTCGGTACAGCGTATGAAGGCCAGACCAAGGATTACACAGTGATCATTGACGCAGCAGGGGCCTCCGGATTGTACAATCTTTCAATCAATACAGTCGGCGCAGCACCAGCAGATGTTGCAGTTTCGAGCCTGGTATGTCCTTCCGATCACACCTCTGGCGAGGAAGTCCAAATCTCTTGGGAACTGGTCAGCCTTAGAGGGCCAGCGAATGGTGCTACAATCACCCTGCACCTCGACCTGCTTGATGAAAGCGGTAGCGAAGTCGATCGCATGGTCACGACTTCAGCGATCGTCTCGACCCAAGGAAACCTGACCTTCGGGGCTGATTCAGAATTCTACTCAACGCCCGATGAAACCACAACTGGCAATTACACTTGCCGCCTCACCATCGATGTCAATGACGACCTTGATGAGGGCGATGAGACCAACAACGTTCACATCGGCGATGTGTTCTTCATCCAAAATGAAGAGGAATTGTGGGCGAATGACGTTGATCGTGATGGCTTCAATACCACGGATTCCGGTGACGGCATTGTTGATGATTGTCCGACCACCTTTGGCGAGTCGACCATTGACCGAAACGGCTGTGCGGATATCGATGAAGATGGTGTCTCCAACTTGAACGATTTGTGGGCACTCGACCCCACTCAAGCCCTCGACACAGATGGTGACTCCTTTGGCGACAACCCACTTGGCACAGATGGTGATCAGTGCCCCGATGTCCCTGGAGTTGCAGGTGGCGAAGGTGGCGATGGATGTCCAGCCGCCGTTGTTGATGCAGATGGTGATGGCGTGGTCGATGCAGACGATGACTGTCCAGACACGCCTGATGGCGCTACTGTTGGCACAGATGGATGTGAAATTGACGACTCAGTGGACGATTCCGATAACGACGGCAATGATGGCGACGCGGACACAGGCGACGGCAACACCACCACACCTGTCGATGGAACAGACGATAGCGGTGATGGCACGGCCGACAATTCAGATGACGCAAGCGATGTGAACGATGTCCAATCGGATTCCGAAATCTTTGGCATGTCGCCACTCATTGTCTATGCAGTGGTCGGCCTCATTGTCGCTGGATTGCTTTCAGTTCTCCTTCTTCGAGGTCGCGGTGGTCAGGCGGATGCAAGCGCCTTCGCTGCCCAAGAAAAGGCCTACGGGGCCGCTCCTGCGCTCGCCGCACACGACCCAACCATCACTGCTGAACAACTCGCCTATGAACAACAACTGGTTGCATCTGGATACCCTGCAGACTATGCTCGATCCTACGCAGATCAGCACTTCCGCCCTTGGCTGAAGAACTGATTGAACCTCAAATTGTTCGAAGCGAATGCTCTTGACCCCCCTTCATCTGGGCGTAGCATGCACGCACTCATGGAGACCAGCGCAGGAAACATCACAATCGAACTTTATCATGGCAGCGCCCCCGACACCGTGGCGAACTTTGTCAAATTGGTCAACATGGGTCACTACGATGGCCTTCATTTCCACCGTGTGATTGAAGACTTCATGATTCAAGGCGGCTGCCCCCATTCCAAAGATCCAATGTCTCGTCGAGCCGGAACCGGTGGCCCAGGCTGGCACATCCCTTGTGAACAATCAGCCCTTCGACTCAAGCACGACAAGCCGGGCATTTTCTCGATGGCGAACGCAGGTCCGAACACCGGTGGTTCACAATTTTTCCTCACCACTGTTGCTACACCTTGGCTCAATGGAAACCATGCCGTTTTCGGCGAAGTCGTCGAGGGCATGGACGTTGTCAAAGCCATCGAAGGTTGCAGAAAACTTCCCGGCGATCGCCCAGCAGAGCCACAGCAAATCGTGCGCGTTTCAATTGTTGAGTGAGGTGGAGGTATGGCCATTCTGGCCCTTCACGGCGGCGCAGGTGGCGACGGCCCTTGGCGAGGAATGACTGCGCTAGATCCGCAACGCCTAGCGTGCATGGAGCGTATTTTGCACGACCTCGGCCCTCGACTTGAAGCAGGTGAAATCAACGCTCTGGAAGCGGTGACCCTCGCTGTTGAGTCGATGGAAGACGAGCCATTGTACAATGCTGGACGCGGCTCAGTTTTGGCCGCCGACGAACGCGTGTACATGGACGCCAGCATCATGCAAGGCAGCGATCAAGCCGCAGGTTCTGTGGTGAATGTCGAGTCCACGCGCCACCCGGTCAGAGCCGCACATCTTCTGCTTAAGGAGGGCTGGCCGGTGATGTTGAACGCAGCAGCTGCCGATGCTTTTGCAGAAAAAAACGGACTCGAGCAAGTCGATTTAGATTGGCTGAAGACCGATCTCCGCCAAGCGCAGTGGGCAAAATGGCACAACGAGAAGAGCCGACCAGGTTCAACCGACGAAGACGACGAGGCCGTATTGGATCACGACCTTGGGGAGGCCGAAGGCATGGGCACAGTCGGCGCAGTTGCCCTCGATTCCAGCGGGAACCTCGCCGCCGCGACGTCGACCGGCGGCATGACGGGCAAACCAATCGGCCGAATCGGCGATACGCCAATTATTGGAGCAGGCACGTGGTGTGATCCTTCAGTAGCCGTTTCTTGCACAGGTGTTGGTGAAGCATTCATTCGAACATGCGCAGCGCACGAAGTCGCCGTCCAACTTCGAAACGATTCAGGAAATTTAGCAAAGGCCTGTGACACTGTCCTTGAGATGGTCAAACCGATGGGCGGCAGGGGCGGCATCATCGCCATATCTAGGTCCGGAGAAGTGGCACTACCCTTCCAGACCATGCTCATGTACAGGGGCTTGTGGCGAGCCGGAAGGATCACAACCGGGATCGGGAATGAAGAGTATTCCTCAAAACCAACCACATTGGGCCAGAATGCAGGATTACCGTAAGAACGGTGAAGAAGTACGGCTTCTACGCTGTGTCATGGCAAATGTACGCATTGAGGCGGACACCATGGGCGAGCTCGAAGTTCCAGCCGACAAATACTACGGTTGTCAAACGGCCCGTTCACTGATCAATTTCGACATTGGTTCTGACACCATGCCCCTTGGCGTCATTCGGGCATTTGGCATTCTAAAGCAGGCTGCGGCTAAAACAAACGTAGCGCTTGAGCAACTCGATCCCGAAGTTGGCGACCTCATCATCGCTGCTGCTCAAGAGGTGCTTGATGGCCAATTAAACGACCACTTCCCACTCCGTATTTGGCAAACAGGCAGCGGCACACAATCCAATATGAATACGAACGAAGTTATTGCAAATCGCGCCATTGAAATGGCTGGAGGCGAACTTGGTTCGAAAACGCCCGTTCATCCAAACGATCACGTGAACCGCGCCCAGTCTTCCAACGACACCTTCCCAACCGCAATGCACATCGCCGCTGCCGAAGCCATCACTCACGAATTACTGCCGAGCGTGCGCGCCCTTCGCAACGCGTTGGATGAGAAAGCCAAAGCATGGACCGACATCGTCAAGATCGGCCGCACTCACTTGATGGACGCAGTCCCGCTCACCCTTGGCCAAGAAGCATCCGGATGGGTCGCCCAATTGGACGCGGATCTTCGCCGGATCGATTTCGCACTCGATGATTTGTTTGAACTTGCTTTGGGTGGTACTGCAGTCGGCACGGGCTTGAACACCCACCCATTGTTCGCACAAATGGTGGCGGATGAAATTGCCAACATCACAGGCTTAACGTTCTGTTCTGCTGAAAACAAATTCGCACAACTCGCAGCCCACGATGCGGTCGTCGCAGCTTCTGGAGCCCTCAACACGCTGGCCGTTTCTCTCATGAAGATTGCAAACGATGTGCGATGGCTCGGTTCTGGCCCACGATGCGGGTTTGGGGAGTTGGCCCTTCCTGCCAACGAACCCGGCTCATCGATCATGCCGGGCAAAGTCAACCCAACCCAAGCCGAAGCCCTGACCATGGTCTGCGCTCAAGTGATGGGTAATCACACCGCTATCACCGTTGGAGGCAGCCAGGGGAACTTCGAATTGAATGTCTACAAACCAATGATGATTCACAATCTTCTCCATTCGATTGAACTGTTGAGCGATTCCTGTCGAGCCTTTAGAACGAAGTGTGTTGAAGGCATGCAACCCGTTGAAGAAAACATCGCACAACATTTGGAAAATTCATTGATGCTCGTTACAGCACTGAACAATCACATTGGGTACGATAAAGCAGCAAAAATCGCAAAAAACGCCCACGAAAAAGGCATCACTCTTCGCGCATCAGCGCTTGAACTCGGCTACCTTACCAATGAAGAGTTTGACCAATGGGTCCGTCCTGAAGAGATGACTGGGCCTAAGTAGGCCAGCTAACGCGAACCTTCGATGAAGACAAAGTTCACCATCACTTGGAAGAGCAAGTACCAGCAGATCACCATCGTGAGAATTGCCAACCCTCCAGGATCCGATCCAGTGACGACTCCATAGCCGATAATGAGGCCAGCTAATCCGATCATGAAGAAGACGCGATATGCAATTTGAGTTGCGATTCGAGCACTTGCAGACATCTTTCTCCAACCTGCAAAACCAAACCATCGGGCTACAAAACCAGCTTCTTGTTCTTCTTTCATTCAATCACTTCCTCGTTTGGGCGCATTTGGCGGCCGATAGCAAAACCAGCACAGTTGACGATGACATCCGAAATCTTGTTACTCCACTGCTCGGAAGCAAACTCGTAGGGCAAGTACAATTCAAGCACTTCCCACCCGATTGAAAGGACAAAAAAAGGCGTCCAACCAATGCTCGAGAATCTGCCAATGCCTGCCCATTGGACAAAATGGCCCAACGACCACAAATTAAGCAGCGCCATACCCAATCCAGTCAAATGTAGCGTATAAGTTTGTGAAAACTGAGTTTTTGCGTCGCCAACAGTATAATATCGTGGCAGAAAGTGGAACGGCTATGAACATGCGTAAATCCGCACCTAGCCTATTGTTGACCACCCTCCTCCTTGTTGCCCTTGTGCCAACTGGAACCGTTGCAGCAACGCCTTCTGAAGCATCTGAATTCTATTACGGCGTTGAATATGATTGGAGCAGCGTCGATTCCGACCTCACCAACTTCACCGGCCTGGACATCCCAGAAATGCTGGGTGAAGTCATGGGTGCTGCAGATGACGCAGGATTCAACTTGGTTGTCGGCCAATTGTTCACCGGTTCTTCAAATGTGTACGTGCACCACTTCGAAGACATCACACCTCGAACCATTCAAGACATGAACGGCGAAGACGTGACCGTCTGGAGCCGCACCGATGAAGTCACACTTCGTCACGGCGTGTTGTTCGATGGTGTGTTGATGGCTGATTGGATGGAACCTGCATCCTTCGGATCCAACGACGATACATCCTTCGATATTGACGCCTTTGTCGGAGGCGAACAAGTGTTAACTGTTGATATCAGTTATACGGAATACCTCGATGAAGACTACCACCTTGTTGGAGCGGACATGGCGTTCTCGATGGAAGTCTCCCTTTCGAACGCCATTGAACTCGATGCTCTTTTCGAAGGTGGCGGTGAAGAACTACCAATCGACTTCGACACCGGAATTTCGATGTCCTATGCCATCACAGAGTCTGCCACACAATGGCGCCTTGGATCCCCAAGCCCAATCTATGTGGAAATGTCGGACAACGATTTCACCAACTGGTACTGCTTGGAAGAGTGGGAAATTGACGAGGGTATGCAAGCTGAAGTCGACGATTCGGACAGCGACGTAGTAGTGGTCGACCATTGCGGCACGGTGTCCGGCACCTACACTGGAGCACTCGACTACTCCTTCTCCCTCACTGGTATCCCAACCGAAGACATCGGCCTTGATGCAGGTGAACTTGACATTGAATTGTCAGACTCGGTCACAGAATCTGGAACGTTTGAAGACACCATCACTGGCGATGAAATGGAGTTCTCCATGGGCGACTCCCTTACTGTTGATCTCGGCGATGGGGCAGGCCTCACAACATCAGTTACTTCATGCACAAACTGCCCACCCGGCAACCCACTCATGTTCTTCATGATGGGCCAAGTGATTGGCGGAGCCAGCGAATCATTCGCAGAATCAGTTGCAGAAGATGTGGCAGATGAACTCAGCGACAGCATCCTCAACATCTTTGGAGGCGACGAAGCTGAAAGTGAAGATTACGATGAGTATGAAAACCAATGGCAATGCGACAGCGGCGACCAATGGATCTACGAATGGGACCTCAACAACGGCTACGAAGATTGCTGGGATGGCTCAGATGAGATGGACATGAGCGGTTCTTGGAGCGCCTATGGCGAGAACATGTACATGAATTTGGACATCAATGATGAGATGCTTTCCTTCAGCGATGAAGAGGCAACCTTCACCTGTGACGATGGTACGGAAATCGACTGGTCGAGCCTCAGAGACGGGTCGATTGATTGTGCGAACAACGAAGATGAAGATGCAGGCCATTCACCAGAAACAGACACCTGGACATGCAACGATGGAACGACCATTTCATGGAATCAAATCAACGATTTGGTTGCAGATTGCGCCACCGCTGAAGATGAAGGGGCTACGGCCCATTACACCATTGACGGCGTCTTGATGTCCGAAGATGGTACACCTCTTTCTCAACACCAAGGCACATTTTGTGATGCGAACGGTTGCGACCAGACAATGGATTGGTTCTATGGTGAGATGAGTTTCGATACCGGAATTACCCCCCCGACATCCTACGGCTCACATGAATATTGCACAAGCGGGTCGGTGACCGACACAAGCACAGGAGACATTGTCATGGAATTCTCTTCGATGTGCAATGAACAGTGGATTGGCCCTTCAATTGGCCACGCCCACGCACATTCAGACGGCATGGACATCTACCTTGAGGCCTCCGTTTACGATTGGTCCGAAGAAGGAGATGCTACGCTCTCTGTTTCAATGGTTGATGAAAATGGCAATCAAGTCTTCCTCGATTCCATGGCTATTGATGGCTCAGATAATGAATACTACATGGAAGAGGATGTTTCAGTGCTTGAGGAAGGCGAATACTGCCTTCATGCTGAATTGACTGAGACCGGGCAATCAGATCCATATGACGCCCACTCACACTGCTTCAGTGTTGAAGAGGGTCAAGAACCAAGCGACAGAATCGTTGCCGTTGTTGAAGCAATGGCAGAATCTGATCTGGGAGAGGTCCTCGAGCAGTTTGGAATGAATCTCGAAGACCGACTTTCAGATGTTGCTCCGACCGAATTCCCATACAACGACGGCATGTGGGCTCCAATGTGGAGTTCTGAACATGCTGCTATGGTTGGCGTTGGCGCTTACGCCATGGATGACGATGGTGCTTACATCATGGCAGGGCCAGCAACAGAGGGCTACACCAACGATGCGCCTGCTAAGGTGAGCATTCGATACTTGACTGGCGTTCCTGCCAGCACAGCAGCCGAAGAAGCCGAGACCGCTACAAGCATCGAAGACATTGTCGACACAGAAGACCACGACCTTGCTGAAATCACCGAAGATCTCCAAGAAGCAGGTGTTGACACCACAGACCTCGGTCTTCCAATTGATGACACAGATGATGGTGATTCAGACGGCGAAACTCCGCCTCAGACTGCAGAAGAACTTGCAGAAGATGCTGGATTGCTTCCTGCCTTGTCACCGCTCTCGGTCTTGGCTGTTATCTCGCTTGCGGGCGTCTTCATCGGCCGCCGAAATGACGCCTGATTCAAGGACTCAAGTACAAGGAGTGTGAGGGGGGCCCATGTCCCTCCGGCCAGCACCGACGCGAGTTGGGGCTGTGATTCGTGTGAGTGCGACCGCATTCATCGCACTTCACATCGTGCTTTCTGCTTGGCTGGTGGTCCAGTTCGAGGGGCAATACACAGAAGGCCGCCCTTCGCCAACCACCATCAAAGCCACTGTGGCTGTGGACGATGAACAAACGCTGATCGACGTCAAAATGGAACGTTCAACCTCATTTGTGCTCTACATGTATGCTCGCGACTATCAGGAACCAGAAGCAAACGAGTCTGAATCGCCTTCTGAACCTACTGAACCTCGCGCTGAGGAAAACCAAGAATCCGAACCAAGAGCCTGGCTCGATCAAGCGCGTCTGTTGACTAAAATCACCCTTGTCCTCCTGGTTGTAAGTGAGGGCTTGATGGTGTTTGGATTACGGTTTCGGGCCCTTCTTCGCGGCACGATTTGGTTTGCCGCACTCGCTTGTTTCCTCATCATATTGCCCGGCGCTTACCTCGGTGAATTAGCAGGAAATGGTGGTGATGATGAAGAAGAAAACCGTCAACCATCAGATGGGGATTTAGCGAATGAAACCTTTGTCGCTCAAACAGAAGATGGGGCGATGGTCCATGGAACTTCCAATATTGATTTCTCATTGGCTCCTTTAGGCATTCACCTTGACATGATGTTCAATGGGTATGATCTTGGCTTGGTTGACAAAAATAACCAATCCACAGTCAGGGCAGAAGCTCCAGAGCCCGGGACAGAGGATGCTGAATCATGGGTTCAATTCGAATCCAGACTGACTGCGAAAGCTGGAAAAAACATTCAATCATTGTTCATTTTACCCGTGCTGTGGTTCTTCTTCCCGGCTGCTAAGAAAGAAGCGCTCGCAGAGGGCGTTTTTGATGAAGAAGGTTGAGTTTATTCCGCCGCTCGTGCCTTTCGACACACCTCAACAAAATTTTCGAACATTTCTTTGCCGAATTCAGAATCATTGACTTCAGGATGGAATTGAAGTCCAAACCGATCGCCCTTTTCATTTTCCATGCCCTGTACTTTACACGAATCGCTGCTTGCTGTGATGAAGAATCCATCGGGCACTTCGTGAACCTCATCATTGTGCGACTCCCATACGATTTGGGATTCATTGGTTCCAGCAAAGATTGTGCCACCTCCATTATGCAGTTGAATCTGCATTGCACCAAATTCTGGTTCGGGCGACTCTCGTGCGTCTCCACCGTAAAATCTGGCCATGAATTGATGGCCAGCACAGATGCCTAAGACTGGGACGTCAAGTTCGAGGTAGGCTCCGCAGTTCCCCAATTCCCCGGTCAGCCCCACTCGGGCAGCGCCGCCTGAAAGAATGATTCCGTCCACTTCGCGCAACTCAGAAACAGGCGTTGTGTTTTCGATGATTTTGGTGTCCACCTTCAGATAACGAAGCATTCGCCACTCGCGATGCGTCCACTGTCCTCCATTGTCAACAACATCGATGATGAGGGGTCGTTCGTCCATTGCACATCGCCTATGATTTCGTGTGTGTTGGTCGAACAACCATGAACATGCCGCACCGATTCAGTCGTGAATGGGTTGATGGCCTAACACCGATTGGACCATCCATGGCCAGGGTGCTGATTGTTGGAGGAGGTCTTGCAGGCCTTTCGGCAGCGCTCGAAGCGACATCTGCCGGCCATCATGTTGTGGCCCTCGAGCGAGCCCCGAGGGTTGGAGGTCGGGCCACGACACAACCTCTCGATGGATTCGCTATGGGCTATGGCCCACACCTCCTGTTGAAAAACGGCCCACTTCATTCCATCACCAAGAAATTGAGTCGAGTTCGGCTTGCGACTCAACCTTTGCGACCTCATCGATGCGAGGTTCTTGGTCACGGCCTCATCCGCCCGACGGGCGATGTGCGCACCGCTGCTTTGAACAAACGGGCCTTGAAGATGAATGATCAGACCCATCCAATTGTCCAAGGCACAGATTTTCTTTCCACATGGGGCTCACCAAAAACAGATGAAAAACGACGTTCTGCACTGAATAAATCCCAACTCTTGGTCAGCAACGAAGGTTGGGCCGGTTTAGTTGGTCGAATGGCAGCAGCGCTTGATGAAGTTGGTGTGTTCATCGAATGTGGGCTCGAAGTCACTCGAATAGAGCCCGGCATTGCGCATCTTTCCGACGGGCGAATGATCGAAACTGATGTGATCATTCTTGCATGCGGTTCCAAGACAGCCCGCAAACTTGTTTCAAGTATGGATGAAACAGCATCCCAAAAATTCACCACGATCCAACGAACCACTGCATCAGTCGTTGAACTCGGCCTCGATTCGAAACCATTCCAAGAACACCATGCAGTTGTCGATATCGAACGATCGATGGCCATTCTTGACTATTTTGCCATTCAACCACGCCTTGGTTTGGAAGGCTCACATCTTGCGGCTGTCGCCGTTGGTGGATTGCCACAAGATGCCGGCACCACGCGGTTTGAATCGGCCGATCAGCGACTCTCTGCTCTCGAAGCCTTCCTCGACGAGCGAGCTTTGGGTTGGCGAGAACACATTATTCAAGAGGGCCGGCAAAGTAAAATTACACTTCACGAACTTCCCTCAGAAGAATTGACCCAACTCTCGTTCGCTGAGCATGGCGTTCTTTTGGCGGGCGCTTGGGTTGAGTCAGAGCACAGTTTGGCAGATGGAGCGGTCGCCTCGGGTCGTAAAGCTGGGCGGCTTATTGCAAAAGCCATGCATTGAATGCTTATTCACCGGCGGCATAAGGAGCCTACATGCGCTTTGTTTCTTGGAACGTCAACGGAATCCGTGCAGCGATTCGAAAAGGCATTGATGGTTATTTTGATTCCATTGATGCCGATGTGTGGATGCTCCAAGAGGTACGATGCCTTCCTGAACAATTGCCAAAGGATTGGAACTGGCCAGAAGGGTATGAGGTTCATCTTCATGCTGCTGAAAAGAAAGGGTACTCGGGCGTGACCACGCTGAGTCGATTGAAAACCGATGCCACGAGCACGGGCAAAGGAGGCATCATTGACGGTGACGATTCAGAAGGGAGAGTGCTGGTCACCAAGCATGGTGAATTGACCTGCATCAACACCTATCTGCCAAGTGGGTCGAACAAAGAAGAACGGCAAGCCTTCAAGGAAGCATGGATGGAGGAATGGCGAGAGTTCATACGTCCTTATCTTGAAGTCTCAACACCGGTTATCGTGTGCGGTGATCTGAACATCGCACATACTGAAGATGATATTTGGAATCCAAAAGGTAATGCCAAATCCAGCGGTTTTCTTCCACATGAACGAGCTTGGTTTTCTGAAGTACTCAACGACGGATGGCATGATGTGTTTCGCCAACAGGTTGGCGATGGTGAGAAGATCTTCTCATGGTGGTCAAATCGTGGCCAAGCCAGAATCAAAGATCGAGGATGGCGCATCGATTACTTTCTCCTCAATGATGCTGCGGCCAAGCGGGTGAAATCGATACGTATTGAGCGCCAGGGCGGACTGGATGTTTCAGACCATGCGCCAGTCATTTTGGATTTGACAGATTGATTATTCGCCCTCGATGTCGGCCAATGCAACCATCATCTCATCCACAATGTCCCGCAATTCTTGAAGCGAGTGGTGATGAACTCGAACAATCAGGTGGGCTTGACCGTCCTTTTCAGAAAGTGAAGCCTTGCAGTGTGGGCGTGATGCTGCAGCGAGGTAGACGGTGCCAAGCGAAGGGTCACCGGACCACTCGACCGTCACCGTATGACCTTCGTTCATGCCTTGTGGTTGAGGTGGACTCTTATGACGATGACTCAACGCCTTGTCATGGCCAAGGGTGATGAGGACCCATTTGTTTTGGCCGGCACAGGTGGCGTAACACTTGGTGAGGCTCGCACCAATCACGAGGGCCGTCAAGCCATTCTCCTCTTGAGAGGCAAAGAAGACGCCACCGAATTCATCGCCCTCGTCGCAACAATGGGCATCACCATTATCGAGACATTACATCAACCCGGCCAAGAGGACGCGCGTGGATTTTTTGGAAAGGGTCGTCTTCAGGATGTGGCTGATGAACTTGCTACCCGAACCAAAGGCCACCCTTGGGCCAACGTCGATCTTGTGCTTCTCCACACCAACGCTACACCGAGGCAACTTGTTGGCGTGAGCGACGGTGTCAAGGTTGAGGTATGGGATCGAGTACGATTACTGCTCTCTCTTTTCACATCCCATGCAGGGTCCATTGAAGCGAGAACACAAGTCAGAATCGCCCGCTTGCAATCCGACCGGACAGTCTTGAGGGAACTTGCCAATCAATCAACAACCGGCGAGCGCGCCGGATACGGTGGTGGCGGAATGACTGCGCTCCAAGCATCGATTGCGAACATCAACCGGGAATTAACTCACTTGAGAAAGCGTCAGCAAAAACACGCAGGTGCACAATCTGAACGCCGTCGCCAACGCTCCCGCAGTGGTGCGATGACGGTTGGCTTGGCAGGATATAC
>Ga0115012_10001211_pt1 | contig 14941 bp, 18 predicted proteins | sample TroAtlMetagenome_FD_88706 | JGI IMG/M metagenome (GOLD analysis project Ga0115012, IMG submission 88706) | Marine eukaryotic phytoplankton communities from Atlantic Ocean - Tropical Atlantic ANT10 Metagenome | ecosystem: Environmental > Aquatic > Marine > Oceanic | place: Tropical Atlantic...
AAGCGGGAGGACGCACCTACGCCACCGATTCATGTCAACTGCCGGTGTCAGTTGCTGTTGATTGATCCTGAAGATGAGTTCTGGAACGAGAGCAGGAAAAACGGGCAGCAGGTCAAGCCTGTTTACGAGCCAGTTTTGAAAAACGGAAAGCCTGTAAGGGACTCGAAAGGCAAAATCAAGATGCGTAAGACAGAGCCTTTCAAGGTCGATGGCGCATACAAGACGCCAATCAAGGTCAAAGGTGAGCAGATGTGGAGACGTTCGGCGCCGTTTACCGGCAATGACTACAGCGACTATCTGGCATCCAGCAACCTGACCACGCAAACGGAGTTCTTTGGTGGCGGACCGATTGGCAAACGTCGTGCGCAGTATTTCAGAAATCAGCTGGACCGCATGAACAAAGACCCTCAGCAAGTCCTTGAGTCAATGCTTACCGGACCCACAACTGCGCGGAAGTTTATTCCTATTCCGTAACGGATATACTTTCGATAACCCTGTGGGTTATCCCTTCACAATTTCCATGTCAGAAACTCCCGAGCAACAGCCTGTGGCTGAAACTCAACAGCCTGTGGCTGAGGAACGTGATTTTGAAGCTGAGCTGGACCTGCTGAAATCGCAGAACCATAAAGTTATCGGCGAAAAAAGAGCGGCCCAAAAACAAGTCGAAGACATGCAGCGTCAAATCCAAGACCTGCAAAACAATCAGCAGCAAGCCAAGCAAACCAAGCTGGCTGAAGCTGGTGAGTTCAAAACGCTTTGGAACGAAGCAACCCAGACAGTTTCATCTCTGCAGGATGAAATTGCAGGACTCAAGCAGCAACTTGAGGACAAGGAAGTTCAGTTTCAAGGACAGCAGATCAAGGCAACCGCGTTGAACGCCTTCTCGCAAGGCGGTGTTCATGCGCCTGAGCATATGTTCCAACTACTCAAGGATCACTTGAGGTTGAAAGATGGTTCTGTTGTGGCACTCGTCGGGGGCGTCGAGACACCACTGCAGCAGCATCTGGAAAACCTGAAGTCACCTGGCAGTGGCATGGACTATTTCTTTACAGGCAGCGGTGCGCGTGGAATGAGTGCAGCGGGATCATCTAACTCATCCTCTGGCGGCAAATCATGGGGCTCAATGGGCCTGATGGAACGCATCCAGATGGAAGAGGAAAATCCCCAACTTGCGCAACAGCTCAAGGCTCAGGGGTAACTGATAACCCTCTTTTTTAAGAACCATGGCAGGCTTCGCCTCTGGAAAGAACTGGGGAAAAGCCCCAGATCAGTCAACTTTTACTTCTGACATCGGTTCAGCCACACGGCTAGCCACGTCAGGAAGTTTCAGTCGCTATTTGACTGAGCAGATCGTCGAGAACTCCTTGATGATTCAGTCAGGTCTAATTGCGACCGACGCACGGCTGAATAACATCACTGGCGTTCTTACAGAACTGCCGTTCTTTGATCAGCTGGCATACACCGAAGAGAACGTTGATTCTTCGGCTACATGGGGCACGGTGACGCCTAATTCAGGTCGTTACACCACCCAAAAGCACACCGCCAGCACTCAATACGGTCCCATTGTGACCCGTGGTGCTGCCTTTGCTGCTGACATGCTGAGCCAGTATGAAACTGGTGAGCAGGCACTGCAAAATGTTGCTCAGCAACTGCAGCGCAAGATCAACAAAGACATCACCGCCAAGGTGATTTCACAGTTGACTGGTCTGTTTGGCACCGCTTTGGCTGGTAACAGCCTGACTGTTGCTGCGGGAGCTGGTGAGACACCTGGCGGTGAAAACTACCTGACAGCAGTCAGTGTGACTCGCGCCAAGTATCTGCTTGGTGAAAATGCAGCTGATGTGTCTGTCCTTGTCGTGCATCCTTCAGTGGCTGCAGACATGGAAGCTCGCGGAATGCTGGTTTTCCAGAACAGCGGCGGCACCGTTGAATATGCCTCTAATGGTGTTGGCATTACGTCAACCCAAGTGGGGTATTTTGCCGGGTTGAGAGTTGTTGTGGATTCTCAAGTTCCCTTGGTTACACCTACCGGTGGCACCACTGGTGATGCAATGGGCTATGTCTGCTATCTGGCAGCACCTGGGGTCATTCGCACCGGTTCACAGTTCCCACTGTCGATCGAGCAAGACCGAGACATCCTGAGCCTTCAGGACGTCATGAGCGTTACCTACAACCGCATTGATCACGTACTGGGCACCAGCTACGGCGGTGACATGCACCCTGAAAACAGCGATCTGGCCGACAAGGACAATTGGACTCTGGCTTACACAAGCCGGGAGAATGTGCCCTTGATCGAGCTGATCGTTAACACTCCTTACGGGACCACCGTCGCCTGACGGAACTAAGCTGATTGTGGGGGAGGGATGAAAGCGACCTGAACCCAGCTATCGGACGCATTGAGCCCTTCGGGGCTCTTTTTTTATGCGGTCTAACGTGCTGTCAGTTGCACTCGGGAGTCCCCGTCGTGATCAACCTTGTTCGTTTGTATTGCTATCGCCAGGGTGTGTTCAATCTTGTCGAATGTTGCAGAAGTGAAGCGAAAAACAAACGAATAGAATTGAGCCGCGAAGGGTGGGTGATCACCCATACGGAAACCTGCTGATGGCTCCCACACTCGACGCAACGATCAAAGGTGAGAACGCCAATAGCTATTGCGATTTAGCATTCGCAACGGCTTATGCCAACAATCAAGCGTGGGGAGACACCTGGGTGGCTCTAGGTGCCGATGCACAGTCCATTGCCTTGATTGGGGCTACCAAGTGGCTTGAAACGCTGCCGTTTCAAGGTAGTCGATGCACAGCAACGCAGGCGTTGCAATGGCCACGGTCTGGAGCAACGTGCGATGGGGTTACTTCTGACTGTGTTGGCATTCCACGGCAAATCAAGACAGCTGAAGTGGAGTTGGCGTTTCAGCTAAGCCAAAACCCGAACGCAATCATTGGGCCGCCAGGTGGTGGCGGCACTGCAGCAGGCACTTATGTCAAACGGAACAAACTTGGTGATCTGGAGCAGGAATTTGCAGAGTATTCATCAGCAGATGCGTCTTGTGATTCATGTGGTGACCCTGCTGTTATCTCCGCGTTCCCGTGGCTTGAAGACTGGCTCGGCTGCTGGTTGTCGGGCACCTTCGGGTCCAGCAAAATTCTTCTGAGAGTGCGGTCATGACCCCAGTCGAACGAGAGTTGGCATTGAAAGCCACAACACAGATGGAAGTTGGCAATGGTCTGTTCATGAACGATCGTGAGTTCAAAGCGCAGTTTTGCCAACAGAACGGTGTCAGTGAAGCGCAGCTGACCAAACTGGTTAAAGCACTGCTGGCAGGTGAGTAATGGACATCGTTTCGACCTTCCTTCCGGTTGCTGAGGAGTTGATCGACAACGTCTTCCCGACCGGTATTGTCTACATCCGCAACTTGCCCCCGGCGTATGACCCTGCAACGGGCGACGTGACGCAGACCACTGAGCAAATCAACTGCAAAGCCGGTGTGTTGTCACGAGGGCGTGCAGAGGATGGCGGGGTAGCTGAAAGTTATGAACTGCGTTTGTGGATTCATCACGGCAGCAGCGGAATGCCACACCTGCCAATGACGTCAGATCAAGTCGTCTATGACAGCACAACATGGAAGGTCACCACTGTTGACCCGACCTATTCATCAGAAGGCTTGATTGCTAGCCGCATCACCGCAAGGAACCAATGAAGAAACTCACTAGAGCCAATCTTGAAAAGCTAAGGCGTGATCTTGGTGACGCCATGGATGAAGGCACAGCACGATTGCTTGTCAATACTCAATCCAAGCTGTCAGCGTCCTCGCCAGTTGATACAGGTCGACTGGCATCTAGTTGGATGGTTGGCCATAACAGCATGGATACCAGCGTTGCTTCAGAACGTGCCAAAGATGAGAGTCGGGTAGAGATCAAGCGGTATGACGGCGAGATTACGTTTGACGGTGAATGGCATATCAGCAACAACCTGCCTTATGCACAACGTGCAGCAAATGATCCTGGCTATGTCGGCAAAGTTGGCGGTGGAGCAGGCGATTGGTACAGCAGCATTGAGAACAACCTTGCCCGTGATGCCAAGCGTTCGTTCGATTCGTTCCTCAAAAAAGTCAAATGAGTGGCACCTTCGCTGATGTACGGGCAGTTATCGAAACTGCAGTAGCCAACACCTACGCGGGAATGTCGCCGCCTGCGTCGGTTGTATTTGACAACGTGCAGGAGGTACCGCCTGCGCTGCCTTACGTGGTCTGCATTGTTTCGTATGTGACCACCACTGAACCTGTCATTTGCCCTGGTGGTGCGGCAATGGAAAGGCTGTTAGGCAACCTGCAACTGTCTTGCTATGCACCAAAAGCACAAGGCATGAAAACGCTTGAATCAATGGCGCAAGAGGGCATGAAAACGCTGAATACCCTCTATGACAATTCAGCATCAGCCAAGGTGAAGTGCGGGCAAATCAATGGTCCTACACCTGTGCTAACTGGGGCTGACCCTTATGCGTTGATCACGCTTAGCTGCAGTTTTGATGCGTCTGTGGCTTGATTAGACTTATAAAGTCTTTGCCCCCGAAGACAAGACAACGCCCCCGTTGTTCTTTCGCATGAGGCTATTTTGCCTGTTAGCTGCAGTCAAAGCGTCTTAACTGGCGCAGACGGACTAATTACGTTTTCACCTGCCGGAACAAAGGTTTGCCTGGAAAAACCAGACATGCCATCTGGCGATGCAATCACAGTTGGAGCAGCAAGTTTTAGGGTCAATGACCCTGTGACTTTGACTTACCCGGCTGGATCAACAGAAGACAGCACTTTGTCGGCTGGTGATTATTTCATCGTTGATGTTGATTCATCAGCTGGCACCGTCAAGGTTTCATCCACTGAAGGTGGTAGTGCAGTCACACTGACTGGTGATGTTGCTTTTGCCACCGGTACGCACGCTGAACTTGCTTACACAGGAACTGAGGCAATTTGCTCAGTCTCTGAATGGTCGCTGAACCTCAGCAAGGATCAGACCGATGTGACCACTCTGCCGTGCTCAATTAGCACGTCTGGTGGCGGGAAGGTTGCACCTGTGCGCAAGCAACAGGGCACGTTCCTGAACGGTGAAGGGTCAATGAGCGTCATGTTCTCTGGTGATACCACTTCACCTGGAATGCGTCTGCTACAGGACTCGATCAAAACCGATTCCAAGGTTTACGCAAAGCTGTATATCAATGCAGTTGGCGGCGCTGGTGGTGCGGTTGATGACACGGCTTCGATGTATTACGCCGGTTGGGTGAACCTTCTTGGTTTCTCAATCACTGTCAACACATCTGATGCAATTGTGGCTGAGGTCAACTTCTCAGTTGCAGAGCAACCAGACGCCATCTTCGGCGTTGTTCTTTAACAGCTAATCTGAAGATGCCGTGCGTCACACCACGGGGAGATGGGGGCTTTTAGGAGCCCCTTTCTTTATGTAGACTGACAACGTGTGACACTAATTTTTCATGGCTTTATCGCTTTCCAAGCTTTTAGACGGCGTCAGCAAAGAACCAATTCGCCGTGTCTTTGACTATCAAGGGCAAGAGGTCGAGTTTTACTCCAAGATTCTGACGCTGAAAGAACGTGACAAGATCAAGAAATCGCAGCGTGATTCAGAGGATGCCAACGAATTTGCACTTCGACTTCTGATCAATAAAGCCACCACCAAAGATGGCAAGCGCATGTTTCAGGATGGGCAGTATGCAGAGCTGTTGAATGAATGGCCTGTTGCGGCGCTTGAGTCAGCCATGCTGCTGATGATCAAGGACGAAACAGGCGAGACCGATGACGACGCTGACCCAAAGTAATTAAGAAGCAGCTTGAAGCAGATGCCGAGGTCTTTTTTCAGTTAATGCTGGCGAAGGATCTTGGCATGACCTTGGGGCAATTGCGCGAGCAGGTGTCTGAATATGAGTTGCTGCTGTGGGCTGCTTTTTATGAGATGCAGATTGAGGCAAGCAAGCAAGGCAATGAAAAAGGTCGCTTAGCACATCGCTAGACTTGACCTGTAATTGCTGATCAACAGTGGCAGGCACGCAGTACGCTGTTGATCTTGTTTTTAGAACCCAAGGCGGCAAGCAGCTAAAGGACGCATCAAAGCAAATTAACAAGGTCAGTGATGCGGCAAAGAAAACAAAAAAAAGCACTGGTCAGGCTGCCAATGGAATTCGCAAGCTAGGGCTGAGCACCAAGGTTGCTGCTGGTGGCTTTAAGTCACTAGGCGTTGCGGTCTATAGCACTCTCGCCCCATTGGCATTGATCACGGCTGCTATCGCAGGTGTTGGCAAAGCATTTAACGCGGCATCAGAGAAGGAAAAGCAGTTTCTGGCACTGCAGCAAGGCTTAGAAAATCTTGGCGTGCAGGGCACTGACGTGCTGGACGCCTTGGCGCAAAAGGCGACTGAATTTGGAGAGGCAACGCTGTTTAGCCCTGCTGATTTCAGGGAAGCAGCTACTTCATTAACCAGTTTCCGCAACATTGCGGTCAAGGATTACGAGGATGTGATCGAGATGTCTGCCAACGTCGCGCAGGCAATGGGCCAAGATATAAAAGGCGCCAGTTTGCAGTTAGCAAAAGCGTTGAATGCGCCAACGATTGGCATCACTGCGTTGAACAGGTCAGGCATTCAATTTACGGAAACGCAGAAAGCACAAATCAAGGAGATGGAAAAAGCTGGCGACATTGCTGGCGCTCAAGCGTTGATCATGAAAGAGCTAAGCGCTCAATATAACGGCGTTGCAGAATCGGCGGGGAAAGGTCTTGCAGGTCAGTTTGATTTGCTGGGGCAGCGCATACAAGAAGCGTTTGAAGACCTTGGCGAATTCTTGGGACCGATCTTAGGTCCGGCAATGGAAGGCGCTATTTTCATCATTGATAAATTTGCCGAAGTTTGGGACTACATTCAGGCAGTAATTTTTCCAAAGGTTGTTGAAGCGTTTAAGCCTATTTCTGATCAATTCAAAGACGGCGAGTTAGGCAAAGCAATCGAAACAATTTCTGGCGCGATTCAAGGGTTTTTGATTACTGCCTTGGAAGGCGCTGTTGCCGTGCTTGCTGGCATGTCAAGAACTTTGGCTTTGGTTCTCCAGGCGTTTAAGAGATTAACTGATAATCCAGTATTTAAGTTTATTGCTGATCAGGTTGGCAGACTTGCCAATCTTTTAGGGCTGAGCGGCAACAAGGTAGAGGAGTTTAACGAAAAGCAAAACAAAACAAAAAAGGACGCTGACAAGGTTTTGAATGCTGTCAAGTCCACTGTTGGTGAACAAGAAAACTCAATTGATGCCGAAAAAGAAAGAGCGGAGGCAGCAAAGAAGACGACGCAGGCATTTCAAGAAGGCGTCAGCGCCATTGAACAACAAGCATCTGCTCAGGAGTCATTGGCTGGTGCTGCATTTTCTTTGACACAGCAGCGTCTACAAACAGAACAAACAATCAACGGGATCTTGCTTGAGCAGGCAAATTCCCAATTGCAAAATGCGCAAAACCAACAACAGCGTCAACAAGCAGCAGTTCGCATTTATCAACTTACGGTTCAGCAAGCAAGACTTGAGCGCCAGTCAGCAATGGCAGGTGTTGCTGAAACACTGCGCAAGAAGCAGGCACAGATGCAAACGCTTGAATTAAAAGCGCGTGAGATTGCCGCTGAAGTTGCTTTGGCAAGAGCAAAAGGTGTGGCAACAAAAGAGCATGAAAAAGCTTTGAGCATTGCGCGTGGTGCTGTTGAGCTAGCAGAACAACAACTAGGTATTCAGCAACAGATCGCAGGTGAACGTGTCAGAGAAATTAACGCAATTTACGAAAGCAAAGAACTGGCAGCGGAATTGGCGTATCAACAAAACCTAGTTGCAGATAACACACAAAGGGCTGCATCAGCCGCTGGCAGTTTGGCTGGCAACATGAGTGCTGCAGCAGCATCAGCTAGCTCAGCGGCTAGTGCCGCAGCCAGTGCAGCTAGTGCCGCAGGAAGTGCAGGCGGTCCTGGTGGTTTTGAATTGAGTGAAGGGACCTATGGCAGTGGGGCTAGTTACCAATTCGGCGGTGCTGCTGCCAACCATCCGCACTTTCAAAAAATTAAAGCGCAGAAGTTGGCTGAATTTGACAACAGGCATTTTTCAAATCCACGCAAGGCTGATCGTGAGTTAAACGATGTTTACGCCGAATTGATGACCATATCTAGCAACTACAACAAAAGGGTGACTAAGGGGCAAGCAGATGAAGCACGCAATAGTTGGAATCAAGTTATGGGAGGCGGCGGCAAGGGTGGACGTAGCGGTTCAGCCACCATTAACGTCAACACAGGCCCTGTAATGAATATGGATGGTCAGAATTATGTCAGCCAAGGCGACTTTGTCCAAGGCTTGCAAATAGCCGCAGAGGAAGGGGCATCATTAGCCTTAGAAGCAATACAAGGTAGCGGTGAAACGCGCCGCAGTTCAGGTATCGGCTAATGGCAATTCGCGGCATTGTCACTCAGATTGTCATGTTTGACTCTGAGACGTTTGAGCAAAAATACGATTTCCAGAACTATTTTCTCAATGGTCGTGATTTAGGTTTTGGCACAATTAGCGAATACAACAGCTTCAGAACTACCCCAGTCGACATTCAAAAGACATCTGTTACCCAGAAATTCAAAATTACTTTTTCAGGCACAGGAGCAAACGTCGACTTAGTAGAGGAAGCAATTATTAGCAACTACTCGATTCAGTATGTTATTTGGCGGTGGTCTGGCAATGAAGGTTTAGAAAATCCAACCGGCTTCAATTTATTCGCTGAGTGCCTGGCATCTGCGGAGGAGGGCAGTTCTGACTTCACAACAGTGACACTGACATGCAGCACGTATTCAAAGACAGTTAATGCGGATTTCCCTGGTCGAAAAATCCCTTGGCAAATTTTGGTGCCATTAGCCTTGAGGAAAACTTAGATGCCATCAGACGGAACAATGAGCGCGGATGCGCTCCAAAAGCTTAAGGATGCAGGGTTTAAGGGTGCCAAGGCTAGTAGCGGTGGCACTGGCAGGGGTAGGTCTGCATTGAATGTAGGGGGCAGACGCCAGTCATCTCTCCGTCGTGCGGTAAATCCCAATGATGAAACCAAACGGGCTGATGAAATTGCCGCATTGTCTTACTTTCAGTTTGACTCGCTGGACAGAAAGCAGGTTTATGCAAACGCAAGTGAAACGATTCCCATTGTTTATTGTTTTCACGAAAACGGCAAAGGTGGCGCATGGGTCAGCCCGCCACTAATTGATCAAACTTGCAGCGATACATTCAGCCATGAGTTTGCTTACCTATTAAGCCAAGGTGCCGTTGAAACGCTTGGTGTAGTTACCAAAGATGCATTTATTGGCAAGGCAGGCATTGCGGGGTTGACAGAATTTGGCGTGTCTTTGGGCACTCGTTATGAATGGGGTAGTGATAGTTGTCCTTATAGAGAAAGTGACGACCTGACGTGCAATCACGACACGTTCAACAGTGCAATCGATTCATTGGGCGTGAAAGTTGGCAGCAAAATCACTCACCGAACTGTTGAAGAGTACGCCAGCAAGGTCACTTTCAGGATCAAGCCATTGCGCCCTGAAGGTTCGGCTGGGTTCATGAATACCTATAACGTTTTAGTTAGCCGCATGACCCTAGAAGGGTTGTCTGGACCGGTAACGATTGTCGGTCAAGTCACGACTGACTTTAACGAAGCAATAGTCGAGATTGTAGATAATAGCCCTGGCGGCGCTGCCATCTACTTGATCGAGAATGTGTTGAAAGCAACTGATGACGTTACTTTAGATCCAGAGATGTTTTTGATTCAGTGCGAGCAGGAAAATGCCTGGCCTGAAGACAAAGACCGTTCAGCAGATTATGGTGACATTACGTTATTAGTAGCAAGTGGAAATCTGTATGATCCATCGAGAACTTTCAGTGATCCCAAAGACTTAAAGCAACTGCATATCTACATTCAAAACGGAATGTACGTCAATAAGTATCGGTTTGACGGTGGAAATATTGACTACGTCTTTGACTCAAGCGACAAGCTAGGAGACTTGCTAAATCACTACGTTGACAATTCAGGGAATTTCGGCAATAGCCTTATGTCAATTGATAATGTTGCAGAAATGGCAGAGTTCCATGGACACTATGACCTTACTTTCAATGGTGTCATTCCTTCTGGAACCAACTTCTTATCTTGGGCGCAAGAAATTTCACCATACTTTTTAAGCGTATTTTTTGTCCGAAGTTCTACGTATTACCTAAAATCGTTGTTGCCGCTGGATGACGTTTATCAGATCGACACAGGAGCATTGACACCTCAGGAAAGCTTTGACGATAACGAAACTGGTATTGACACGATTGCTAATGCAATCATTGCTGATAGCTATGAAAAAATCTATATCAGTAATCAGGACAGGCAGCCGTTTCAAGTGCTTACTTCCTTTCGAGAGCAGAATGAATATGGCTTAGAAACAATACAGACAGCAACAGTACGTTTTTCTGATTACGCCTCAGACGTTCCAGAGGAAGCGTTTGACTTGAGCACTTTTGCGACCAACTCAGACCAGTGCGTTTTGTTTGCAAAATACATGCTTGCGACTCGCCGTTACAGCACTCATCACGTCATTTTTACAACGCCGCGAAATGCCATAGCGTCAACTGACTTAAGTTTGTATGACTTGATTCAACTGTCTTTGACCAGGACCAATAGCGCTGGTGATAATCGCGTTGAGACTAATCACTATTTGGTGACTGCGTTAACCGCGTCTCAAGAAGGTGTCTTGACGATCAAAGCAGAGCATTTTCCCCTGGATGCAGGGATGGCTAGCATTATTTCAAACAGTATTGTGTCAGGCGATTTCACGGTATCAACATGAGTGATTTTCCGTCTGTCAAGCCTAGCTCTCGTGTCTGGAGTCCAGGCGTCAGAGCCCAATCGTTGTATGAATCAATGGATGGCATTGAGATACGTTTTTTGCATGGTGAGCGTGTTACCAAACAGCGTCTAAGCCTTTCGTTCAACAACATCACAGAAACCGCCGGAACGTCGATCATTAACCATTACGCAACCAACGGCACAACTTATGGGATTTTTAATCTGCCTGCAGATGTGTTTGCCGGGCAAGGTGCTTATGCCTATACAAATCAACCGAACAACGCTTGGCGGTATGCCTCGCCAATTGAGGTGACTTACGGAAGACCTGGATACATGAGCATTAGCATTGAGTTATTGGGGGTTGCAGCATGAGCAATTTCTATACCGGCGATACAGGCAGCCTTTATGTAGGCGGTCAGCGTGTGGCGAAGGTAGTGAATTGGACGCTTGACGGGACGGTTGAGCCGCTTGAGACCACAAACACAGGCGATGAAGCCCGCACATATGTTTATGGCTTACAGAGCTATAGCGGCACCTGCAACGCCATTTACTGGGACAATGACAGCGGCGGACTAGCAATGAAAGACCTGCTGACCAATATCTATCGAACAGACGGCACGACACCTACAGCCACTAGCCAGTTGTCGTTAAGAGCATCTGATAGCAGGAAATTTGCTGTCGACGTTTTGTTTACGACTGCGTCTGCAGCAGTTTCAGCCGGTTCAGTAACTAGCGTTTCACTTCAATTTGTTGTTAACGGTCACCTACAAGACGTGAGCTTTACTGGTTAATTATGACTTATTTCACCGGCACAAACGGCAGTTTAGAAATTAATGGGCAGCGTGCTGCGCGGGTAATCAATTGGCGGTTATCAGCTAATACAGCGTTGCTTCCTGTTACGTCTCTAGGTGATACTGACCAAGTAGTGACGGCAGGGATTACTAACACAACGGGAACGTGCCAGCTTTGTTACTACGAAGCGTTGCCAGGTGAAACAGAAAGAAATGATGCCAGCTATTTGTTGAACACTATTTTGAAAGCTAGGGCTAGCTCTGGTGATCCTGGGAAAGCTAGCGAGCGCACTACTGTGACGTTCAAGTTAATCATTGAAGACGGAACAGCAGATGGCAAGCGCGTAACGGTTGACGCATACATACAAAATGCCACGATTGGCTCTAGCGTCGGTGCAATTACTCAGGCGCAGATTGTTTTTCAATCAGTCGGTGCCCCTACGGAGGTTGCAATTTAATGACTATCCATCTTGGCTATGGCGGCAGTATAGAAATTGCTCGCGAAAGCGCTGGTCAGCGTCTTAGTTTTGAACTGTGCTCTGACGATGTCAATGTTGCCGAACGTCGATTTAGCGTTGACTTTGACTACAGCCTGCTCAGGACTGGTGATCGCGTTGCAATTCAAACGACAGACAGGCAGAATTTACAACTGCTAGATCAGCATGAGTACCCTGACGCATTGTGCTATGTGCATGTTGATGAGGCAGGTGGCATCAGGCTTTACCGCAAGTTTTTCGATGCGTTGAATGGAGACAAGTCAAAAGCGTTGCCTTTGATGCGTCCACTGCAAAAAAGACAAATTACGTTTGATTTGTATAGCAATGATTTTCGTTGCTTGGCTCAAGTTCAAGATTATGAGTTTACTACTACGCGTAGCGCAATTGACATCACAAAGCTAGGCGATGAGTTTCGCGAAAGCTATGCCAATGGCTTGATTGCTGGGCAGGGCACTGCCACTTGTTTTTGGGATTACAAGTATTCAACCTGCGGAGATGGCATCGGGCCTGAGTCAGAATTACCGCATTATCTAGCGCAGTTGATATTGCGCACGCAGCTAGGTAGCAGCTTTCTCGGTAAGTTCTTTTTGCATCGTCCAACTAACAAAGATGAAGGCAAGGAAGACTTTTTGTTTTATGAGGCGCGGTGCATTATCACAAATTGCGTGATGGCCATTAACCCGTCAGAGCCCGTGATGACAAAAGTCGATTTCATCACCACTGGTGAGTTCAAGCTTAAAAGCGGCATCGTCGATGAATACCTTTTGCAGGAGTCTGGCGATAAGGTCTTACAAGAGGATGAGTCAGGGATACTGCTAGAGGCTTGATTAGAATCAGGCAAAGCTGTCTAGCGTCATGCCTGATCTTGAGATTAGTAAGCTTCCGGCTCTCGCAGGTGACAATTTACAGGCGTCTGATCCGGTCCCGTTAAGCGATTTAAGCGCATCTGAGACAAAGAAAATCACAGTCAAAGACTTGGTGCAGGCTGGCATCGGTCTGATTGACAATGGCAGCATTCCAAGCGACAAGGTAGAAGGCGGCGGGAGTGGTGGTGGTGTTAGTCAAATCACAGCAGGCGATAACGTCACGATTAGTCCCACCAGCGGATTAGGCAATGTCACGATCAATGCAACTGCAACGCCTTACACGTTGCCGATTGCGTCCGAAGTTCTTTTAGGTGGCATCAAGGTAGGCAGCAACCTTTCAATTAGTGATTCAGGTGTGTTGTCGGCTATTAGTAGCGGCGGCTCAAGCTACAAGGGTCCAGCTGATTTCACAGGAGCTGAGCCAAACGCTGTTAATGGCGACTTTTACATCAACACCACAGCAGGCACTGGCGCATGGTCTGGTTTTGATGGTGATCCTGTTGTTGTCAATCAACGAGCCATTTTCAATGGCACTGACTGGGACCTGTTGCCTGCAGATAGCACTGAGAGCTATTGGCAGCCGGTTGTAAGCAGCTATGGAACAGGTCAAGCCTTGCGACCTGTGGAAGAGAATGACGGGCTGGAAGTTCGCGGACCTTACAACTACAACCCAGGTTCAACAACGTCTGATTTTGCTGTACTTGAAGCAGACGATCCAAACGAGAGAGCCAAGCTTGAATGGCGCAAAGATCTTTCTAGTCTTAGCTTTGAAAAAGAGAAAGACGCGCCAGACGGCTTTAGCAATCCCAGCGTTTCTGTTGATGTAGACGGAACACTAAAAGTCAAGAGTGGCGAGATCGAGGTTTACCCGTCAAGGAGCAGCGATTGGGATGATGCCGGATCAGTCATGATTCGCGCCACCAACTACAACCAAAACACGTTCGCCGTTAATTACATGGGCGACGTCGACATAAGGCGAAGCTTGTCAGTTGGTGATGTCACTGGGTCAGGCGCACGTCTGCCGGGCAGCATTAAAGGTGTATCGCGTGACGATGAAGACGCGACGTCTATTGGCTTCAGCCTTGAGTACGGATCAACTACACCGTTTTCTGTTGACTACGCAGGCGATCTCTACATCGCAGGACAGATTGAAGCGATTGGTGGCATCAAGTTTGGTGATGGCACTGTTCAGACAACAGCAGGCGGGGGCACTGGTGGAGCAGTTACCAAGATTGTTGCTGGCGACAACGTCACGATTGACCCTGCTAGCGGCGTTGGAGAGGTCACGATCAATGCAACAGGCGGTGGCACAGGTGCTGTTGAGTCTGTCAACGGTGAAACAGGTGTTGTTGTTTTAGATGCGGCTGACGTAGGTGCTGCAACAACAGCACAAGGAACCAAGGCAGACAGTGCCCTGCAGCCTGGGGACAACGTTTCTGAGTTAACTAATGATGCGGGCTATATCACTGCAGCAGATATACCTAGCGAGACGCTATGGAAAGAAGACGGCGATGCGCTTACACCAAAAGAAGACGGCGCAAGCTTAAAGATTGAAGGATCTGTTGATGGGATTGAATCAACCATTAGCAATGGTACGTTTAGCACTACGATTAACGACGGCAACACACAATCTTTATATGTAGGCATTGAAGGCTCAGAAACTGTCTTTAGTGTTGGCTATGAAGGCAGCATTACAACGAAAGGAGCCATTACAGCAAATACGTTTGACCTTGAATCACTTGACCCTCTGCCTGCTTGACCATGACAGTACAAAATTCTGACAAGTTTTTGGTCAACCGTTCCAATTCTTCCTACCAGCTCGAAGCACAAAACCTCATGGCAGAACTCAAAGATGATGACTTGATGCTCGTCAATCGTGACGGGCAGAGTTACAAGGCAACTGGTTTAGA
>Ga0115012_10001212_pt1 | contig 14940 bp, 12 predicted proteins | sample TroAtlMetagenome_FD_88706 | JGI IMG/M metagenome (GOLD analysis project Ga0115012, IMG submission 88706) | Marine eukaryotic phytoplankton communities from Atlantic Ocean - Tropical Atlantic ANT10 Metagenome | ecosystem: Environmental > Aquatic > Marine > Oceanic | place: Tropical Atlantic...
CAGTCCACCCATCCATTTTAGGTAAACTTAGATCCATTAATATTAAATCGGGCTTTTCAGTCTCTGCCATTTGCACACCCATTTCTCCATCAGTTGCAATAACTATGTCAAAACCTTTTCTTTTAAGTCTTCGGGACAACATATACACATTGTCTTCATTGTCCTCTACATACAAAATTTTACTCATCTCTTTTATCCTGCTGTTTCCATTACTTTATTAATCTCTTCTGCGATACTTAAAACTGTGTCATCTGTTTTTTGTATTATCTTTTCAGTTTCGCCTTTTAAAAACTTTATATCTTCATCCTGTAAATCTGCTCCAGTTAAAACTAATACTGGAATAGACTTAAATTTTGTTCCTTTAATTTCATTTAAAAATTCAAATCCATTCATTTCAGGCATCATTAAATCAAGTAAAATTAAATCTGGCAAAGTTTCTTCTTTTTTCAAAACTTCAATTCCAACTTTTCCATTTTTTGCTTCAACCACTTTGTTTCCTTGTTTGTGCAGAAGCTCTTTGATTGTAAAACGTAAATTTTCATCATCTTCTATAAGACATATTTTTAAGTTTTCACTTTTACCAATTAAATTTTCTATGGATTTTAAAAGATTTTCTTTTTCTATTGGTTTTGATACGAAATCAGATGCTCCGAGAGAAAACCCTTTGTTTTTTTCATCTAGAATTGAAGCCATAATAACTGGAATGTTCGACACTTCTGGATCAGCTTTTAATGTTCTTAATACTGACCATCCATCCATTTCAGGCATTAAGATATCTAAAGTAATCAAGTTTGGTTTAATTTCCTTAGCTAATTTTAAACCATCTTTTCCATTGCTTGCTATTATTACATTGTATGAAGCATCCTTTGTAAGTTGTCTTTTGATTAACTCACTAACAGTTGGATCATCATCTATAACTAGGATAGTTTTTGCATTTTTATTTTGTATTGAATTTTGATTTTCTAACGAAACAACATTTTTAATCAGAGAACTTTCTGTAACTTTCTTACTTTTTGTGTCTTCAGAGGCATCTTTATAATCTGCAAGGAAAGTAAATATAAATCTTGTCCCCTCATTTATAACACTCTTAACTGTAACATCTCCTCCCATCATAATAGCAAGTTGTTTTGATATAGTTAAGCCTAAACCCGTGCCTCCATACTTTCTAGTTGTAGAACTATCGGCTTGAACAAAAGAATTAAACAATCTATCCATTTGCTCTTGGGTCATTCCTATGCCTGTGTCAACAATTTCTATTGTAATTAAATCACCTAAACTAATTTTTTTTCCATTTCTTACAAATGTTCTATTTTTCTTTTTTGCTGATACAGTAATCGTTCCCTTCTCAGTAAATTTGCAAGCATTAGAAATTAAATTCAAAATAACTTGTTTAATTCTAGTTTGATCTGAAGTTATCTGATCAATTTTATTATCAAAATTTAATAATAGCTTATTATCATTTTTAATAGCCAAAGGTTCAGATGTCTTAATGATATCATCAATTATAGGCTTGAATTCAAAAGTCTCATTAAATAAATCAATTTTACCTGCCTCTATTTTGGATAAATCCAGAACATCATTAATAAGAGTTAATAAGTGTTTGCCTGCATTAAACACCCTATCTAAAGGTTCTACAAAATCGTCTAGACCATCGTCTGTTGCATCTTCTTTTAACATTTCTGTAAGACCTATAATTGCATTTAATGGTGTTCTCAATTCATGAGACATATTAGCTAAAAATTGACTTTTTGTTTTATTTGCTGCATTAGCTTTTTCTTTTTCTTCGTCTAATTGGGAAATTGTTTTCTTTAATTCATTTTCTCTATTTTTAAGCTCAGTAATATTTGAAAAAATTGTAAAAACGCTATTATCTTCTAATCTAGTATATGTTGCATTCCAATAAGTATCGTCATAAAATTGCGGAACCTCAATTGTTCTTGTTCCTGTAAAGGCCTTTCTATTTTTATAGGCATTTTCAAAATATTTTCTCTTCTCTTCCTCATTTTCAAATTTCAAAAAATTTTTTTCTTTCTGTGCTTGTGTTTGCTCTTCAAAGGTTATTCCAGGAACGTAATTGTGAATCCCTGCCTTTTTATGAATATTATGAGCATATTTGTTATTCATAATCAGCACATCATTCTTATCCCATAAAGAAATTCCATGTGGCATACTATCTATGGCATCTTGAAGTCTTTTTTCTGCTAATCTGGCTTGATGTTCCTTCTCTTTTAAATCTGTAATGTCATCAAAAATTTGAATATAACTCCCATCTGGAAACTTGTTGAATAAACCTGCAAAAGTAACTCCATCGGTAAATGTGGTTTCGAACCTTTGCTTATCATTAAAGTTGTTAATTTCTTTTTCTCTTTGATCTATAAATTCATTTTCAGTCATGCCTTTCGGCACCTCTAAAAGACCACTTTTTATAATATACATAACATATTCTTTTCTTGTTATGCCGTCTCTTAATTCAACATTTAATCTTAATTTAGCATTTGATTTTGCAATTGCGTTTGAATGAATTAGTTTGTGATTATTATCCCATAGAAGGATTATTGTTGGAATTTGATCAATTGCATCTAATAACTGTTGAAGGTTATTTTCTTTTTCTTTAATTTCTGTAACATTAGTTAATAAAGAAAAAATTCCACCATTACTCAACCTAGTTGAAGTTGATTGCCATATTGATCCATTATAAAAAGGAGGAGTGACAAAAGTCATTTCATCTTTAAGTTCTTTCCTACCTTTTAAAACTTTTTGAAAATAATTCTTTTGTTCTTTTTGATTCATGTCACCAAAATTTACAAAATTATGTTTCCTTTGAAGAGCTAAATAATCAGCATATGTATCTCCAGGATTCATTATAACCCCACCTGCTTTCCAAATATCATAAGCAAAGGTATTCGCCATAATTAATTTATCGTCTTTATCCCATAATGTCGCTCCATGAGGTAAAGTATTAAGTGCATCACTAACTAATTTATATTCTGTCTCTCGCCGCTTGATCTCGCTCACATCACTGAATATGCTAAGTAACGAACCGTCATCCAACTTAATTTCACTTGCTACAAAAGTACTTCCATTATTTAATTCAATCTCTCTGGATCCGCTTTTTACTTCATTTCTATTTTTCAACCTAAGTTTTACTGCTTGCTCTATAGTCTTTCCATCAGGAGTTTTAAACACATCATATTTTAAAAGAGATCTATAAAGATCTTCATATTTAACACCTTTGTTTAATTTAAATGGAAATTTCCATGATTTATGCAAGCTTTGAGCTTTTTTGTTAGCTAAAATCAGCTTATTATTTTCATCCCAAAAATGAATTCCGCTGGGTACATTTTCTATTGCATCACTTAATCTTTTTCTTTCTTCTTCTTGTTCGACTATTTTTGTTACATTAGTTAGTAAAGTTAAAATATTTCCTGATGGTGTTAATGTATCTTTGACTTGCATCCACCTTTTCGTAGGACCTTTGACCAACATTTCCTGAGGTTTTTTTGAGGACTTGGCTAATTCATAATTTTTAATTCTATTTTCAATATCTTGATTTGGTAACATTTTATTTTTTTTAATTTTCGAAATTCTGTCATAAAAACTTGTGCCAATCTCAAAAGGTACTTTCAAACTTTCAAATCTTTTTTCAATGTCAATATTCCTGAAAAGCAATCTATCATTTTTATCCCAAAGAAGAATTCCAGTTTCTTCATGATTAAATGCTTCAATAAGACTTTCTGCTAATTTAATATCTACTTCCATTTTTCTCTCCAGGTATAAAAAAAATTACTTCATCTTTTTTTCAACTTGCCTCAATCTATATGAAAGAGCGTTCAAAGAACCTTTAACAAATACATCAGATGCGTTAACTCTTTCATCAAACTCTTTTTTTGTTATTGAAAGAATCTCAGAGTCTTCTAAACATCTTGCTGTTGCCATTCTTGATTGGTTTTCAATAACACCCATTTCTCCAAAGAGTTCATTCTCTTCAATTACAAAGTTTGGGTTTTTTGTGTCATTAAGTGGAAGAAATATTCCTACCTTACCTTTTACCAACAAATACATTTTGTCTGGAGGGTCCCCAGCTTTAAAAACACTTTGATTAACATTAAATTTTAGCCTATCCATAAATATCCATCTTTTCATTTTCTTTAGCAATAATAAGGTTAGTGCCAGAATAATTCAATTTTATTTCATCTAGCTCTTTATCAGTTCTAGTAGGGGAATGATGAGAAATAATTAAATTTTTTACACCAATTTTTTTTCCAAACTTTATTCCCTGTTCAATGGAAGAATGTCCCCAACCTTTTTTTGTTTTTAATTCTTTTTCTGTGTACATTCCATCCCAGATGATACTATTGGCACCTTTAGAAAATTGTATAAGCTCATTTTCTTGAGAAGATTCAAATTCATTATCTAAAAGATAACAAATTTTACTATTGCCTAGGTCAAAACTATAACCAGATGCTTTCCCAGGATGATTCAAAAAAATCTTATCAAAATCAATTATTTTGCATATTGAAGAAACATCATGAAAATCAATAAATTTTAAAAAATGACTTTCCTCAATAAAATCAATTGGGAAAAAAGGTGGACTTAAATATTTTTTTAAAATATTTTTTAACTCATTTTTTCCATAGATGCCATTCGTCAAATAAATAGGCTTTGGCCCTTTTAAATTGAATTCGTTAAAAGGTAACCCTTGGATATGATCATGATGAAAGTGAGACAAAAAAATAATAGTTGGCTTTTCCTCATCAAATTTAACCTTAGAAAACCCACTTCCACAATCAACAATTATTTGAGCTTCTTCAGTTATTATCTCTACACATGGTGTTGATCCTCCATATTTTGAAGTTTCATAGTTTGTGCAAGGAATTGATCCTCTTACCCCATGGTGGATTAACATAATAATAATTATTATAAAAAATATGAATTAAAACAACATTAATGATAATTATTATTAAAAAAATACCGAATTATGCATTTTAGTTAAACACAATTTATTTTTATTAAAAATTTGAAATTCAATTATTTTTTTATTAATATCTGAAATGCAGGGGTGCTATTAATATTAGCTGAGAAATACCCTTATAACCTGAACTAGATAATGCTGGCGGAGGGAGTAAATGAATTTTTTATCAGATACAAATCCAGGTGAAGTTTTAAAACAAATTCGAAAGAATTCACCCCTAATTTGGAATATAAGTAATTTTGTTTCCATGGACATAGCTGCAAACGTTTTATTAGCTTTTGGTGCATCCCCAGCAATGGCTCATGCTATAGAAGAAGCTGAATCTTTTTCCCAAATATGTAAAGCTATCAATGGTGCCCTAACAATAAATATAGGCACTTTTGATAAAGAATGGCAAGAATGTGCAATAAAAGTTGCAAATGAAGCTAATAAAGCTGAAGTTCCTTGGGTTTTGGATCCTGTTGGCGCTGGTGCTAGCGAGTTTAGAAATAAAAATGCTTCTGAATTATTAAAACTTCAACCCACAGTTCTAAGAGGAAATGCCTCAGAAATTATTTCTATTTCAGGCAATGAAGGTGGAGGCAAAGGGGTTGACAGCACTTCATCATCTAATGAGGCACTTGATGCAGCAATATCCCTGGCTTCCCAATATAAAATTGTAGTGGCTGTCACTGGAGAAGTTGATTATGTAACAGATGGAAATAAAACTCTGAGTGTGCATGGTGGAAATATAATGATGACAAAAGTGACTGCCACTGGATGTGCATTAACTTGTTTAATAGGCGCTGGATTGACAACTAATCAAGAAACAATCATCTCTACAGCAAATATTATGGGCATTTACTCATTAGCAGCTGAAATAGCTTGCGATAATTGCGAAGGACCAGGAAGTCTTAAACCAAAATTTTTGGATAGTCTTTATAATATCACGCCAGAATATGTTAATGAAAAAATTAAGATATCAAGAGTTTAAATATAATACTTATTTTATTGCTGGCCTCGAAAATATCCAACCTCTTCATATGCAAAAAAACGAAAGCAAGGAAGATACTCTTATCAGAATTGTAAAAGATTTTGCTGAAAATGGGCTTGATGTTTTTCAACTAAGGTGCAAAAAATCAAACGATGCAGATCTTAAAAGATATATCTATAAAATCAGTAAAGCTATTGAAAATACTAATTGTAAACTTTGCTTAAATGATAATCCTAAATTAGCATTCGAAACAAAAGATGTTGTAGACATATTACATATTGGGCAAAATGATATTTCACCTAAAAAAGCTAGAGAAATGATAGGAACAAAAATGAAATTAGGTCTTTCAATCACTAATATCACACAGTTAAAAAAAGTTCCTAAATGCGTTGACTATCTTGGTGTAGGACCTGTTTACCCAACACCCTCAAAAGAAGATGCCTCCTTACCAATTGGAGAATTAGATTTACAATCAATAATTTCAAAAACAACATTGCCAGTAATCGCAATTGGTGGAATTAAAATGAAAAATATAAAAAAGTTATTTAAAATTGGTGTTTCCGGAGTAGCTATAATTTCAGAATTATTACAAAAAAAAAATAATGTAGACCTGTTAATAAAACTTAAAAAAATAGCAAAAAGATAATGAAAAACTTTTTTATCACAGGTGGAACAAGTGGCATTGGGTATAATTGTGTAAAATATATTGCTAAAGATCATAATAACAGAGTTTTGATTATTAGTAGTAATGAAGAGAAAGGTAAACTAGCAGTTACAAAACTCAGACAATTAACAAAAAACAAAAACATTAACTTTTTGCAATGCGACCTTTCATCGATTAAAGAAACAAATAGATTAATTTATAATAATCAGATTTTTAAAATAGATGTTTTAATTAATAATGCTGGCGCTATCTATTTTACAAAAGAATTTAGCAATGAAAATATAGAAAAAACATTTGCTTTGAACCACATGGGCTACTTTTCTATAACTAATTTTTTACTTAAAAAAAACCTTATAAAGAATGGAGCTAAAATAATTAATATCGCAAGTGGCGCTCATTGGGGAGTGGACCTTGATATAAATGACCTTCAAATGAAAGAAAAATACAATGGTTGGTTGGCGTACAAAAAATCTAAACTTTGCAATATTTTATTCACTCGTAAATTAAGCAAACTATTAATTAAAAGAAAAATATCTGTAAACTGCTTGCACCCAGGATTTGTAAAAACAGATTTTGGTAAAAATAACTTTTTTATATTTAAATTTTTTTTAGGCCTTGCAATGAAATTTATGGCAATAAATGTAGATGAAGGAACAAAGACGTTATTACATTTGATTAATGACAAAAAAAATAATGTTACAGGTGAATATTTTTATAAAGAAAAACCCAGTCCATCATCTACTTATTCACAGGACATGAACAATGCTGAAAAACTATGGAATGAAAGTTATAAGTTAATAAAAATGTATTTGTGATTTGTTAATCAATTTTTTGGCAATTTAAAATAAAACGCTGTACTCTATCTAATTATTTAATATTAAAAAAATTTTATAGGTAATAAATTGATTAACTTTACAACTAGACCTGAAATTGTTGGAAACTTTGGAGTTGTAACTTCTACACATTGGATTGCAACATCTGTAGGTATGTCAATATTAGAAAAAAATGGCAATGCTTTTGATGCAGCTGTTGCAACTGGCTTTGCCTTACAAGTTGTAGAACCACATTTAAATGGTCCAGGTGGTGAAGTTCCAATAATACTAGCACCAGTGAATAAAAGTCCTATAGTTATTTGCGGCCAAGGTGTTGCTCCACAAAAAGCTAAAATATCTTTTTATAAAGGTCTTGGTTTAAACATTGTGCCTGGAAGTGGTCTTTTATCTGCAGTTGTACCAGGGGCATTTGATGCATGGATGCTTTTGTTATTAAAATACGGATCAAAAAAGTTGAGAGATGTCTTGGAACCAGCAATATCTATTGCAAATAACGGGTACCCACTTGTTCCAAATATATTAAATACAATAAACTCTGTTAAAGAATTATTTTTAGACGACTGGAAAACATCAGCAAATATTTATCTACCTAATAATCAATTACCTAAATCTGGTTCTTTGTTTAAGAATAAAACAATGGCAAAAACTTACCTTAAAATCTTGCAAGATTCAGAAAGCCATTCTTCAAACCGAGAACAACAGATTGAGCATGCTAGAAAAATTTGGAAGACAGGATTTATCGCAACATCAATTGACAAGTTTTGCAGAGACAATTATTTTTTAGATACAACTATGAATAAACATAATGGTTTATTAGAAGCTGAAGATTTGGAAAATTGGTCAGCCACTGAAGAAAATCCTGTCTCATATAATTATAAAAACTATACAGTGTGTAAAACCGATTTTTGGGGACAAGGTCCATGCCTTCTTCAACAATTAGCTATCTTAAAAAACTTTGACCTTGAAAATTATAATGTAACATCTCCTGAGTTTGTTCATTTTATTGTTGAAGCTACAAAGCTAGCTTTTGCAGATAGGGAAGCTTTTTATGGTGATCCAAATTTTGTAGAAGTCCCTGGAGATATTCTGTTAAGTGATAAATACAACAAAGAACGTTCTAAACTAATAAGTGAAGATGCATCAATGGAGGTTATACCAGGAAACATCAAGAATTTTGGTGGCCCTGTAATTGTAAGAAAAAAAGGTCAAACAGATGAATCTTTTTCAAAGTTTGATATTGGAGAGCCAACAATAGCAAAGTTTGATGAAACCAAAACAACTTCATTAGGAACAACATCAGGGGATACAACTCACTTTGATATTATTGACAAATGGGGAAACATGGTTGCGGCCACTCCAAGTGGTGGATGGTTACAAAGTTCCCCAATAATTCCAGAGCTTGGATTTTGTTTATCGAACAGAGCTCAAATGTTTTGGTTAGATGAAAGTTCTCCTGCCAGTCTTGCTCCAGGAAAAAGACCCAGAACAACCCTTTCACCATCTCTTGCATTAAAGGATGGAACACCATATATGGTTTTTGGAACACCTGGAGGAGATCAACAGGATCAATGGTCACTTCATTTATTTTTGAGACATATACACTTTAATTTAAACTTGCAAGAATCTATTGATGCCCCAGGCTTTAACACAGCTCATTTTCCAAATTCTTTCTATCCTAGAGAAACCGATATTGGCAGCTTATTTGTTGAAGCAAGATTTCCAGAAAAAACAATAAAAAAATTAATTTCAAAAGGACACAACCTTGTTGTAGAAGATGAATGGTCATTGGGACGAATGACAGCAGCTACGAAAGATGGTAATATATTAAAAGCTGCAGCCAACCCAAGATTTATGCAAGGTTATGCAATTGGAAGATAAAGGGTGAAAAATTGAAAGTTGGAATAGTTGGATTCGGTTCTATTGGTTTTGATGTTGCTCAAAGAATAGATCAAGGAATTGAAAATTTTAAATTAATTGGTGTTTCCTCAAGAACAAAGGAAAATGTTTTAAAAAAAATAACTTCATTTAAATTAAAACCTGAAGTTCTTGAATTAGAAGAATTATGCAAGAAATCTGATATAATTATTGATTGTGCTCCTAAAGTAGCCTTTAAAAAAATTTTACAAAACTGTTTGTTAAATCAAAAACCACTTATCACTATAAGCGGTTCAGGAATTCTTGATAATTTTGAATTGGTTATAAATGCTAATAAATCTAAAACCCAAGTTATATTGGCATCAGGTGCAATCCTTGGATTGGATGGTTTAAGAGCTGCTTCTGAAGGTAAAATTTTTTCTGTCACAATGGTTACAAAAAAACCACCAAACGCTTTAAAAAATGCAAAATTTGTTTTAGAAAACAAAATATCATTAGCAAAACTGTCTAACCCCAAAATGATATTTAAAGGTTCAGCGACAGAAGGTGCCAAAGCCTTTCCAGCAAATGTGAATGTTGCAGCAGCAGTTGGTTTAGCTGGTATGGGCCCTGAAAAAACAAATTTAGAAATTTGGGCTGATCCAAAACTGACAAGAAATACACATCAGGTTTTTGTAAAATCTGACAGTGCAGATTTTGAAATAAAAATTAAAAACGTCCAATCTAAAGAGAACCCAGGAACTGGAAAGATAACTGCTTTAAGTGTAATTGCTTGTCTAAGAGGCAGAGTCTCTTCACTTAAAACAGGTACGTAAAAGAAAAAAATAAGTATAAAAAAAATGGCATACTATTTGCTGTTTATATTTATGGATCCGGTTTCAGTATTAACAGTTTTTTTTAAAGTAGCCATGCATCTACCTAATCAACAATTTGTTTTTAAAAACAAAAACATTGACGACTTTTCAAGAACAGAGCTAATTGAAATTTATAGAAATGACATGAACAAAAAAATTAGTTTTACAAATAATCGAAAAACAAACCTAGTTCAAAAGTGAACCCTCATAAATAAGCATATTCAGATAGATTGTATTTAACAAAATAGGGTCATATTTTTTTGAATTTCCTAAATTAATAAACTCTTTAAAAATGTGTTCATGTTCAGTCTTAGATCTTCTTTCCATGTCTATTAACATTGAAGCTTTCACCTTAGAATTTTTATTAACAAAAAACGATTCATGAATATTTTTAACTTCATCTCTTATTTTAAAGCCATTCAATTCCGATATCTGACAACATTCATGGAACAAACCCATAAGAAACTTTGTTCCTTCTCTTGACTTGTTTATTCCATCAAGACTTGTTTTAAACATTGTTGTTGCACCAGCTACTGTAGCAATAAAAATCCACTTTTCCCAGACTTCTTGATCAATGTTATTACTTAAAGATGCATCAAACTTTGTTTTAACACATCTTTTATAAAAATCTTTAATTAGGTCAGAATTTTCTCCAACTCTTGAACCAAAAGTAATTTTATTATTTTTTCCCACATGCTGAATCACACCATCTTCATCCACATTGGAACTTATATATGCAACTCCGCCATAGACATTTTTTTTATTAAAACAACTGTCAAGTTTTTGTAAATGTGTCTGTCCATTTAAAAATGGAATTATAACTCCAAAACCATTTAATGGCTCCAAATCAGCAATTACTTCCTCCAAATTGTAAGATTTACATGTTAATATAATTATATCATAAATTGGTGTTAATTGATTTTTTGTGATTAAATTTGGTTGAATTGAAATATTTCCAATAGCGCTTTTTATCTGTATTCCTTTTTTCTCAATAACAAGTTTCTTTTTTTCTCTAACTAAAAATGTGACATCCTCTTTAACCTCATGCAAATGTGATCCAAAAAAACCTCCTATGCCACCAGCACCCAAAACTAATATTTTCATTTTAAATCACCATAAAACATTCAAATAAAATTTGATTTATGAAGAAAATTAATTTTTTCAATAATACCTTCATCCAATGGTCCTAAACTCTCAGCTTCTATAATTTGATCTAAATGTTCAATTTTTGACAAACCAGTTACAATGCATGACAAACTTTGATTAGACAAACCATATCTAAGAGCAAGTTGTGCTCTTTCACCTTGCTCATTTTTAAGGAGTTCAAATAATTTTTCTATTCTTCTTTTTTGTTCAGTCTCGCTGATACCTTGAGTAACTGAAATTTCTCTTCCATGCCTAATATCTGTTGCCAAATATCCTGCTGCAAAAATTCTAATGCACATTATACCCATATCGTATTTTAAACATTGATCCACAATTCCAGAAAAATCATGGTCTTCCCATTGATCCTTCTTTTTAAATGCAGAACTTGGATTCAATAAATTATAATACACTTGAGCTGTATCAAAACCATTTGTTGAAATGACTTCTTTAATGGGTTCTAGATTACCTAAAGCGGTAATGCCAATATTCTTAATTCGCCCTTCAGACTTTAATTTTTCCATTGAGTCCAATACACCTTTTCTTTGAATAATTTCTCGTGCAGAAAAATGTTCATTTGTTCCAACTTTTTCTATTCGGTTATGCAATTGATACAGGTCAATATAGCTTCTATTTAACCTTTCTAAAGATTCATCTATTTTTCTATCTAATTGTGAAAAAATAGTTTCTGAGCTGATTGGTTCCAATCTAGCTTTCGATGAAATATAGATGTTATTATTTTTTATCGAAGATAATAATAAACCTATATTTTTTTCTGACTGTCCTTCTGAATAACTTTCTGCTGTGTCTATCCAATTTATACCTGCATTAATTGCTTTAACTAACGCCTTTTCCATAACACCTAAATCGGGATCAATAAACAGACCTCCTACCCAGCCACCACCTAATACAATTTGTGAAACTTTTAATTCAGTTCTTCCAAGTCTATTCTTTTTCATATTTAGCAATCTTATATCAAAAACTATGTTTAAAAAGTCAATTTATTAAAATTTTTTTAAAAAATAACTATTTCAATTTACTTTTTAGCAACTGATTAACTAAATTAGGATTGGCTTTACCTTGAGAAACTTTCATTACCTGACCTACAAAAAAACCAAATAGTTTATCTTTTCCATTTAAATATTCTTCTACTTTATCTTTATTACCATTTATTACATTATCAATATAACCTTCTATAACACTATCATCAGTAACTTGTTCAAGACCTTTTTCTTTAACTATGTCTTTAGGTTTTTTTGAAGTTTGAACCATATATAAAAAAACATCCTTAGCTATTTTTCCAGAAATTGTATTGTTTTCTATTAAAAAAACTAATTCATTAAGATTTTCTGGTGAAACTGGATTCTCAGTGAAACTTAAATTTTCCTTTTTAATGGCACCAAATAATTCTGTTATCATCCAATTTGCAACTAACTTTCCATCCCTGCCTTGAGCAGCTTTCTCATAATAATCTGCAAATTCTTTTTCTTCTACAATGACTGATGCATCATAAGGTGTAATTTTATATTCATTTACTAGACGTTCAGACAATTTATCAGGTAACTCAGGCAATTCATCTCTGATTTTGTCAATTAATAATTCATCCAATTTAAGAGGCAAAAGATCCGGATCTGGGAAATATCTGTAATCATGAGCATCTTCTTTGTTCCTCATGGATCTAGTTTGACCTGTCGAGGTATCAAACAATCTGGTTTCTTGATCAATCTTTCCACCTTCCTCTAGAATTTCGACTTGTCGTTCAGCTTCATACTGAATAGCTTGAGTGATAAATTTTGTTGAATTTAGATTTTTAATTTCACATCTTGTTCCAAATTCTTCACCCGACCTTCTTACAGAAACATTGCAGTCCGCTCTCAAGGAACCTTCTTCCATATTCCCATCACAGCTTCCAATATATCTAAGAATTGATCTTACCTTCTTAACATACGATGCTGCTTCCTCTGGCGTTCTTAAATCTGGTTTTGACACTATTTCCATCAATGCCACACCCGTCCTATTTAAATCAATGAAAGATTTGCTTGGATGTTGATCATGTAGAGACTTTCCAGCATCTTGTTCAAGGTGTAATCTTTCAATTCCAATAATTTTTTCATTATTTTCATAGTCGTTAATTTTAATGCTACCTTCTCCAACAATTGGGTCTTTATATTGGCTAATCTGATACCCTTGAGGTAGATCCGCATAAAAGTAATTTTTTCTATCAAAAACTGAAAATTTGTTAATTTTTGCACCTAATGCATGTCCAGATTTTATTGCTTGTTTTATACAATGTTCATTTATTACGGGCAACATGCCTGGCATGGCAGCATCTACCAAAGAAACATTCTCATTTGCCTGCTTACCAAATTCAGTGGATGCACCTGAAAACAATTTTGATTGACTAGAAACCTGGGCATGAATTTCTAAACCAATTACCATTTCCCATAGATTTTTTTGACCTTGAATCTGTCCAGGTTTAATATTTTTTTCATTACTCATGAAAAATTTCCTTCAGGGGAGAAATTAAATTCCGCACAATCTTCTATTACTTTCCCAACTTGAAAAACTCCCCCTTCATCAAATGGTTTGCCTAGAAGTTGTATACCTATAGGAAGACCATTTTTATCTAAATCAATGGGAACAGATATTCCAGGAATTCCTGCAAGGGACGCGGGAACAGTAAAGACATCATTTAAATACATTGTGAGCAAGTCCTGAGTACTTCCCAATTTAAATGAGGTTGTTGGAGTTGTTGGTGTAAGCAAGTAATCTACTTTTTTAAATACTTCATCAAATTCATTTTTAATTAATCTCCTTACTTTTTGTGCTTTTAGGTAATAAGCATCATAATAGCCAGATGAAAGAACATAGGTTCCAATCATTATTCTCCTTTTGACTTCATCACCAAAACCATTAGCTCTTGTTTTTTCATACATATCGTCAAGGCTATCACCGTCAACCCTTAACCCATATCTGACCCCATCATATCTTGCTAAATTGCTTGAAGCTTCTGCTGGTGCAACAATATAATAAACTGGCAATGCATATTTAGTTAAAGGCAGAGAAACATTAACAATCTCAGCTCCATTTTGTTTTAATAAATCAATAACTTTTTCTTTTGAATTTAATATTTCTTCAGAAATTCCTTTTCTATCATATTCTTCAGGAATTCCAATTTTTAAACCTTTAACCCCTTTGTCTAGAAAATCATTAAAATTAGGTACACTTTCTAAGGAAGAGGTAGAGTCTTTTGGATCATGCCCGGCCATCACTTTTAACATTGTAGCAGAATCACTTACATTCCGTGTTAACGGGCCTGCTTGATCTAATGATGAAGCAAATGCTATAATGCCCCATCTTGAACAACGTCCATATGTTGGCTTCATTCCAACTATTCCACAAAAAGCAGCAGGTTGTCTTATTGAGCCACCCGTATCAGTTCCAATGGTGCACAATGCTGATTTAGAAGCAACTGCAGCTGCCGACCCTCCCGAAGATCCTCCAGGTGATCTTGTTTCTTCAACCTTCCATGGATTAATTACATTTCCTTGTGCTGCTGTCTCATTACTTGATCCCATTGCAAACTCATCACACGACAACTTTCCAAGATTAATAGCACCTTCTTC
>Ga0115012_10001214_pt1 | contig 14934 bp, 13 predicted proteins | sample TroAtlMetagenome_FD_88706 | JGI IMG/M metagenome (GOLD analysis project Ga0115012, IMG submission 88706) | Marine eukaryotic phytoplankton communities from Atlantic Ocean - Tropical Atlantic ANT10 Metagenome | ecosystem: Environmental > Aquatic > Marine > Oceanic | place: Tropical Atlantic...
AAGTAATGGCGTAAACAGTAACGGCACTAGTAATGCAGCCAGTAAGCCCATCGTTAAAACGCTTAGGATAATCCCCATTCCGATTAATACCCCTGGGCGCATCCAAAACCCATGAACAAAAGCATCAAACTTATCTAGCTCACTGCAAGTTTTGATAGCCTGCTCAGATGTAGCCACTGCATTTAAGTCGTGTCTACGCATTTTCTCTGCTGCATTGTTGTAACCAATATCAAATAACGCTTTCATAATAATTACTCCTGAGTTTTGAATTTATCTTCTGACTACGACTGTCTCACCTTGCAGCACTTGTGCAAAAAAACGGCGTTATGCACTGGCCTCTGGTGCTGGCTCTACAGCTTCATTTTGTTGCTGTTCGTAATCGTCCATTTTTTTCTTTACTAACGAGCTCAGTACCGGAAACGCTTTCGTATTGAAAAAATACACATAGATACCTAGAAGGGTAATTATCAATCCCACAAACCCAACATTACTAACAATCGCCAAGACGCCAATAGCAATGAGGAAGTAAGATAAGTAGCCGGCCATTTTGCCTAGCTTAGTCAAGTCGTTTTTGTAGGTGGCTGCATCTTCAATCGAACTTATCTTAAGCCAGTTAAAAATTCTTTCAGCTAATGAAGTAAAGTGTTTTTCGTGATTCATCGTTCTCGGTTTCCTTATGATTTACCAAGTTGATGAACATGCGTGATCACCTTTTTCCAATCAACGACTTTCCGGATTTCGTGACATTCTGTTGTCACCCACCTGCATTAGCACGTTAAAGTGCCTGCATCACTGGGAATTCATCTGGTAAGAGTAAAGAACGAATACTGAAAGCAGGTAAAGGCTTAGATTTCGTCCCATATAAAGTCGTTAATTCGGTCACGAACTCCTGACGATAGTGGGGGTGCAAGCCGATATGCTTGGTAAGCATATCGGTAACACAATTTTCGAATATAACCTTTTGTTGAGCCTCGCTGTCGTGTTGATTTGCTATGGCAGACATTTCACTCAGCCACTGTTCATCGTTATCAACACACAGATTAAATAGGTCTATTTGACTACTATGCGTGCGAGGGGATTTTAGTGAGCGCTGATAAAGCGGCTCAGCGTGCATGGTTATTACCGTGGTATCAATGAATACGTGTTTGAATGTGTCTTTCGCAAGGTAATTCCCCTCCTCTAGCTGTTCTGGGCAACAATGCCGTATACGCTCATAAAGCCAGTCGCTGTCGGTGATCCGTTTCTCATTAACTGGAATAACCGAAATTAACTCTCCGGTGGGTGTTAGAAATTTATGTGCATGGCGAATGTGCTCAATGAAAAGGGATTTATCAAAAGGTGGATTCATTATTACTAGGTCGTAGATAGGTTCTGGCTGAACATCTAAAAAGTCAGTGCAATCCACATCAAAGCCATTTTCTTCACAAAGCATCACATTAAGAGGGTCAATGTCATAACCTTTAATATCGAACTGTCGGCCTTCATCGTCAGCAAACTTTCTTAACCTTAACGCAAGATCCGCTAACCCTATCGAAGGCTCTAAAACCTTAATTGGTTCTTTACGCCCCGCCCCCACGTAACTTAGGGCTGTATATTCCTTCATGAAGTTAAATACATGGTCATTGCTAGGATACAAATGAAAGGCATTAACTGCTCTAGTGCCTAAGTTTAGAATACGCGCCACCAGCGACTCTGCATTTCGAGAGAATCGAAACACATTTGCACTACTATCCCATTTGCCATCCAAGCGCTTGAACAGCGTATTAAGTTGGGTAAAAGCCTTGGGGGCGATGATTTCTGTCAATCTGACAGTGTGAGAATCATCAAAGGCGATAGACTGCTTAAGGATAGAGTGTAATTTCATAGGGAGCGCTCACGTTGTATAAATCTAAGGCCAACGTGAACAAAGCAACGGATTGCGCAATAAAAGGTTGTTTAGAGGTAGTATTGTCTCGCTGTGGCTTTCGCTCGGGCAAATATGGCTTCCCCTAAATCAATGAATACCTTGTCTTCAGCATATTGAATATCTTTCTGAATTAACTCACTTCGTTCTAAACACTGCTTAATTTCATCATCCGTAAGACGCACTACATGAATGGTATATTCCAAGCGACTTAAACGTGTATTTTTGGTGTAGCCTTTAGTGACGTTAACAAACCTTAGCAAGAATTTTTTATCCACGAGGGTGAACAAATCTTCAAAGCGCGGTTGGTTACGGCTATTGGTGAACCATCCTGAGCAGTAAAGCAAACGCCTTGGATTATGCATGGCCAAGAATAAATGCTTCATCACGGTCAATGCACTTTCTTTAGTTGTGATAGATGCATTGAAGGTGGTTAAGAAGGACGCTATAGGAGTCGGGCCATAGGTAAATCCTGGCTTGGGTAGTTTAGCGGCAAAGAAGTCGATGATAAGCCAAATAAGTCCTTTTTCTTCCCCTTTAAGTAAGTCTTTTGAGCGAGTAAACATTTTGATAAAAGGCTGGTAGCTTTTCGGTAACAGATTCTCAGTTCTGGCCTTCAGAACATCATTGATTTGATTTTCTATAAACCAAGGGAGCTTTAAATCGAAATACCGCGCCGCGCTACGTTCTTTGAATGCTAAATCCACCAGCTTCCTGTCTAGGTCTTTTTCACCCGCTTTCACTAACAAGTTGATATCAGTGTTTTGATAGGGGTTTCCTTCCTCATCCACTATGCCTAATTTTACAAACAGCCATAGTGCTTTTGAGTCACCTCGAAGGTTAAATTTCGTCGTGACTATGCGCCTAACCGCACCATCGAGCCATTCCCTATTTCCGCCACTATCGTCAAGCATGAAATCTAGCACTACGCTACGTGCATCGAATCTAAATAGGTTTTGAAAAGGGTACGTGAGGGTTTCGATGCTAGAGATTAAATGCTCATTGATAGAACTATAAAAATAATTCAACAACACCATATCATCGGGAACCATGATAGCGGCATCGTTTGCAGTTGAAGTGGACGTGGTAATAGATATTTTCCCCTGAACCTTAGTTTCAGGGTGCGGTACCACTTTTTCTTTTTCGATAACTTTTACATCAATAGAATTGGTAGCACGTATACAGTCATTGAAAATAGAGGCAAGAATGTCCATTGAGCCAAGCTTGTCTAATCGTTTTGCCATGTAACCAAAGGTCATGTTCGTGGCGTGTGAATGTTCTTGGCGGCGTTGGGCTTTATATTCACTGGAATGTTGATAAGACATTTCACCAGATTGATTATGTGAAGCATTGGCAATGCTTGAAGGCATAACCAATTGATACAGAGTGATCGGTTTCCCCTTCGTCGAAGAATAAAGCTCAACCACATCTGGCTTTGAAGTCGGCTCTAAAAAACCAAGTTCAATTAAGGTTTTAAGACGGTTGTAGCGCGTAACTTTACTAAGCTTTAGTTCCCTGTTTGTTTGGTAATCCGGATCGGTTTTACCCACGAGCATGTCGCATGCATCGAAGTAACGAATGCATACTCCATCTGTTGTCGCGTATTCCGCTGTGAGAATCGAAGTGTTGAACGATTCAATAAACAGCCGGAATGATGGCTTCAGTTGCTTTGCAGTGATTAATGCTTCAACCAGATTGAAGTATTTCGCATCAAGCAAATTGTTTCGAATGAAGATGACAGGGCCATTAGCCATTTTTGTTCAAGTTATCTGCGTATTTAGTTTAAGAATGCAGTCAGTTTAGATCTAACGTTTCCGTAAGATCAAACCTAAAATTTTATGAAATCAGTTTTTTTTGGATCGCTTTAATAAATCTTTTTATATCCTTTAATTCTTTTATTTTAATCTTTTAAAAACCTTTATAATCTATAAGCCACTGTTTTATATAATTTAATCTATTGCTAACTGTCGTTTACCGCGATATATGATGCTTTAAGTGAAGTTCAACGCGACTCTAACTGACGTTTACCGCGAATCTAAGTGATGTTTACCGCGATACTAAGTGACGTACAAAGCGATATTCCTTTCAGTTGTACACAGTCTGAACACCAGCTATACACACTTTATTCGTTAAATGACGTTTAACGCGATAACCATCGGTATATTTAGTACAAATACATGTATAGCAGTGCTTGGGGGAAACATCTGCTTATTAAGTGATGTTTACCGCGACACTTCACATTTCTGGATATCCGTCATTTTATGACATTGCACTTTTTGAAAATTAACGAATGACCACCTAATTTGGCTTAAATTTCATTCAAAAACTGGGTATTCATACATTGAAAACGGAAGTTTTATCGCGGTGAACGTCACTTACAGGCCGTTTTGTCGCGGTAAACGTCACTTAAGCCGTATTTGGCCCTATTTTTCATGTTCATTTTTTAATAAATGCGTCATGTTGAGCGTCTAAAATGTTTAAATAATAATCAGGTAAGTACCGCTCTCCGCTGATTTTTTTTGGGGATCTCACCTTGTAGATCGTCACTTTTCCAACTTCATAAATCATTCCCAAATTCAAACTTTAAAACTCACCAAATCCAGATAGTGTATTTTTGGCTATTTTGTGAGCAATAGACGAACTATTTTGTAGTCGGTAATTTTGATAAAAATTCCGCGCAACTCGACACTTAAAGCCGCAAAAAGTGAACTAAATGAATTAACCCTCCCGCGGAAGTGTTACTACTCGTCAAGTACCCCCCCTTTAATAAGAATTTAAATCATTTAAAGACAAGAGGTTACGCTCCACTTCATCTTATCATGCAACTGCTAAATCAAAGTTTAGGCTTCGCGGTGGACAACACTTAGCGAAACACAGCAATACTGATTCACTATAGAATTGTCGCGATAAACAACAGTTAGTTAAATGGACAAGTTTTTAGATAGTCATATTCATAAACGCGGTAAAGCGCCTAACGTCCCAACCTACATCGACAATTTCTGCGCATGCTTCCATGTTTATGCTTTCCACTATTTCGTTAGACACAATGGTGCAATTGAACTCACTCATAAGTTTGTTAATGATCTCACGGTAAGATTGTTTACCATCAGCGTCATAGTAGTGCTCCCCAAACTTTAAAATGCAATGTTCGGGGCCAGATACACTTTTTAATATGACAATCTCAAGAGCAGGTTCAAGAGCCTTTAAGGCTATGGCATATAGCGCACAACCACCCGCAACAAAGTCCCCATCCTGGAGAAAGGAAAAGGCTTCGTTTGTTTTAGCTTTATTGGGATAGTGAATGTGCAGTAGTTCACTTAACGGCTTTCGCATCAGAAACACCGTGCTTGCTCTAACAATTCATCGTACTTGTATGCTTTAACCAACGCTTGGATTAACTCCGGCTTCTTTTTGTACCAGTTCCCCAACGTTTGTTTAGATTGTCCGCTGTACTCATGTAGGCTCTTGAGAGTTAGACCAAATTGACGTAAATATGTATCGAAAGCCACAATAGCTACCTATTAAATTGTTAAACTGTATTTGCAAAGTGACCACCTCATTTTAAATTACAAATAAACGTCGCTTTGTTGTGAACACCCTTGGCCGTTGTATGTTGTGACAAGGAGGAAATTATTATGAAAAAATTACTGTGGTTATTACCGTTATCATTAACGGGCTGTGCTTCGAGCGTATTTACGTGGAAAGAAGTAGAAGTGGTGGGCGCTATTGAACGCCCTTATGTTTGTTATGAAGACATTGAACGACATAAGGACAACCGGCGCTTAAAAGGGTATGTAGATGCCAAGGGCAGAAAATATACCAGTATGGGTAAAGACCAGCATTTTGATAGGCAATATATTATCGACCATGATCCGAAATATGGTCGATATCGTCAAAATAGAAAGTTCGCTCCACCAGTGGAGGTATTGAAATGCTACCCCGACGGTTATGATACGTTGGTGAAGTATGAAGAAAATGGCGAAGAATTTGAAACAACGCTTTTACTGAAATTTTATCGTGAACGGGGAACCCTTATTAATGTTCCCCCAAGTAGCGTAAAGTAAGCAAAATAGCAGATTGGAGCATCAATCTGCCCCCTCCCCCACCACCACTGATGAATAGATTTTCGCATTGTTAAGCAGTTGGTTGTTCTCAAGTAAAACAATTCCATCATCAATTACCGTAAAAGGTAATTTGGACACGATAATGTTGATTTTCTTTTCTGTCGGCGAGTAGCTTTCAAGAGTAACGTTCGGTGTTGGCCCCATCATTCATTCCAATATTTCAAGCGAGTGGAGCGAGTCTATCGTGATTTGAGTGGGACAAAAGGGGGGTAGCGTTCCATTGATTCTTTTGTGAATCATCCCCCTCAGCTAGCGATAGCGACACTGGGGGGATAAAGAGTGGAGCACAACCAAAAGTGCTCCGACTACTGATAATGTCACGTTGAGAGAACGTAACGAGGATATTATTACAGGAGAGTAAAATTACTTAAAGTGCGCCATGTTTATAGCGCACGTTGAGTATATGTTTTTAGTTTCGTACCGCTTGATAACCAAAGGTTGCCCATGCTTGTGGTTCTGCTACGACTTTATTTTCCTGTGTATCGCGGAAATTGAAGAAATCAACGCTGTAGCCGACTTGTCCGTATCGGATCAATTGCCAAATAGCGTTAAAGGTACGTGAAGCTGCATGTATGTTCACCCCCATATCTTGTCGGGTAAGGGATTCTTCAAGACTACAGCTAGGCATATCGTCATCATCGGCTATCAGCAACGTATCGCCAAACAAGTCATAGACATTCGGATACTTTGCTCCACTTAAAGGATTGCATAAATGACCTATAGTAACTTGCCCATCGTGAGCGCCATTACCAACATCAACCCAAAGTGCATCTGAGCGCTGCATGTCAGTGTCTTTGCCGAATTTATGTCGGGTTTTACCACTGTCTACACAAGTGATTAAAATATCAGTCCTTACAGCTTTTTCTAAACGGTGGTTGTGGGCGTACACATCAACACCAAGTCCGTTACGTAACCGTTCTGCAATGACTTCTGCCTTTGGTAAACCGATATCACAAGGATAGAAATTAGAGCGCCCGACATTTGCCTCACTTACCGTATCATCGTCATAGAAATGAAGTGTGATAGTTTTAGCCCCCTCTGTTAGGTTGTTTAGGCTAAAGGCCATTTGACCTAGCATAGTGGCCAGATAGCTACCTGTGCCACCAACGCCTATGACTGTAATAGAAATATCATCGTTCATTAGTGCCATAGGTGCTTTAATCATCTGCATTCTCCAAATATGCGGCTATTGTTTTAAATTCGACAAGTTCACCCGCCTTCATTTTTCTTTCAGATTCTTCTAATGCTGCCATGTAGGCCATGTTTGCTTCATCATCAGTGTAGATTGTAGGTATCCCACTAGCGGTCTTCATGTTGGAGTGGGTGAAGCGGCTATCAAAGAAATTAGAAATAATTAAATCAATTCCAGCATTTGACCAAGTTTTGGGTAATCGCATAGTGCCTGTACAGAGTGAGCCTTTACGATCAATGTTTAGCATTGGGGGGAGATAAAGCATCGTATCTAGTTTTGGTTTCTTTCTATTGAGATAGCAAAATACCCGTATTGATTTCGTGCTTTTCTTAAAGTGAAAGAACAATCCTGGACTCAAGATAGAAAAGTTTGTGTTTTTAGTCGTTGAGTACCATAAAGTGCGCTTAGAAGGTGGGGTGTAAAACACGACATCGTTATCATTTTCGGCTATCACTCTTTCGTCAATCAGGCTTGAGCACAACGGTTTGGCGCTTTGAGCGCGGTCGAAATAGTCACCTTTACCACTTACCATTCGCGTAACCTGTTTAGAGTTAATCACTTTGCCTTTGCTCAGTTGATTATCATCAATGTCGTGCATTGTAATGACCTGTTGCTTTTTATTGCTCGTAGCCACCGAATGAAGTACTAAAGCAACTTTCGATTGGATACTGTTAGTTCGTGATCTTGTCTCTAGTTCATATTTGGATACCGCGGTACTAAGCATGTGAATTATCCTTAAAATCGGTTTTTTAATCGTTCTGGCAACGCCAGATAAATGCTGATGTAAGGAAACATTGAAAGCACGGCGGTTCTATTATCAAGTGAAGTCCAATCGATAGTGCAACCATAAGAACCTGAATTCATTTCATCTTGAAAAATATCATCAAATAAGTGTTCAGTTTGCGTATCGTAATTTAATGCAACCATCTCACTGCCTAATAACGCGCCATGTTCACAATCTAACGATGATGCAGAATATTCATCTAAATTCATTCGCATCAACATATCGCTGCTGATTTCAAGCCAATCAATGATTTCCTTATATTCAGAACGTACATGTGTATCGAGGGACAGCAACAAAAGGGCTAATTCATAAGGATCATTCACCGCCAAACCTAATTGGTTGTCAGCTTTTTCATAGATTGCCTTGGCATCAACATAATCACTTAAAATGACTGCAAGCTGAGAGACATCCGATAGTTCGTCTATAAATTCGGTGTAGGTTTGTCTAAAGAGAATATAGGTGTCTTTTAGGTGTTCTGGAATCTCTAACTCTATAGCGGTTAAGTGTTCGTTGTCGCCTGTCCATTCATCTCGAAACCATTCGCTTAACTCATTAGCTTCATGGCCACGTAAACCTTCCGTTTCATAAAACTCAAACACCCAACCACACTGAACATCAAAGTCCATTAATCGCAAGTTTGTAGAGCGTGAGATGAACAACAACATGCTCATTACCGCCCCAGCAATACAATCCGGTAGACTTTCGAGACTCAATATTGCTGTATCTATCCCTGTCGAATCCAATTTTGATATCCCGCCCTCCACGCTTAGGCTCAACAATGCGTTTTGATTTTTTACAGTGGCGAAGTAAGGATTTTGCGCATAAAAGCTTTCAATAAAGGCATCGTAATCTGTCTCAATCTTTCGCTGAATAAACGCGTCAATTTCAGCAAATTTAAAACGGGTGTCTGCATTCACAGCCTTCGTAAACGCTCTAACTTGGCGTTTGCAGAAATTAATGTCTGCACCAAGTTGCTGCGCGGTAGAAATCGCCCTTTTGAAAGTATGAAAGGCATGCATGCTAACGGTTCTAACCGCTGTGACTTTGTGGATTTTTTGAATCTTGCGTGAACTTGGTACTTCCGCACCAGCCATACGGTATTTGAAGGTGAGCGGATTGACTAAAGTAGGGGCGGCAAATCTGCGCTGAGTTTCGTTCCCTTGTTGGGTAAACAGATGCGCGCTTTTTTTGGTATCCCTGAAATAACCTTGTTCCATGTTTCACCTTGCTTTTGATTTTCAACGGCCAGTTTCTTTTCGAGGGAGTCTAATAACTCCCCCAATACCTCTTTATCACCCTTCATATTTAGCCTTTCGACTTTGGTGGCGGTAGTTGCAACTTAAATACGAGTTCAGTTCCCGAAACCACACCATCTTCCTCATACAACTTTGTGTGTCTGAATAAGGGATTGGTCTGTGAAAGTGCTCGGACAGATTCTTCTAAGCTGGCATTTTGCATTGGGCACGTTAACTTCGTACCCCGTATGTCATAGACGCGCGTTAACGTTGTTGATGAAGTAATCATTCCCACTCTCCTGCCAACTCACTAATATCTTTTGTCTCTGTTACCACACCATCATCGTTGCTGACATTTGCTTGGTCGTTTGTTTCTGTGGGGGTGTCTGTAGACTGCTCTTGCTCCCCTTTGGTGGCTAAGGCTTTAATACTTGTCGCAGCATTAGACGTTAAGGCTAATGAAAGCGCCTCTGAGTACTGCGCTAAATGCTTTGGTAAATCTAACTCTAAATCGAGCTTTGTTCCTTCAACACAGAGGTTGTTTTGTAAAGTGGTGGCTAATTGGCTGTTAGCCACATCGTTAGGCGTACCTTGCAAAACGACCGCAAAGCGGCCGCCTTGGACTTTTTGAATAGTTAAGTTCAGCCGAGTAAATTCTTTATCAACAATATCTATTAGTTGCGCTAACATTATTTATCTCCTGTTTTGATAGGTACAACGTGTGACAAGTAATCATCTGGCGCAAATAAAGGACTGGCTGGCTGCGTCTTAACCATCAATGTAATTAGGTCGTTCACTTTAAGCTTTCTGATATCACTCCATTTTTTGTTGGTCGCTTCGACTTTCTCTTTAATACCGCTTTTCTCGCAAATATTAAGTAGTTCACGTGAGGGGTACATTTTCAGTGTTTCTTCATTCATTACCCACGCTTTACGCGCTGCTTGCTCACCCTCCCCACCAGCTTGTTTTAACGCATTAATCATAATCGGTATCATTGAACGTGAATTGGCCTGACTCGTTTTGGCGATCAGATGTGCATAAGCTTGCGAAGACAATTTTGCGAGGGCTTCACGGTCTAGCGATAAACAATGTTTAACTGCATCATCAAACCCATGAATAATATTTCCATCAACCTTGATACCTGATGTTTGAACCAATGATGCGGTTTGCATTTTGATATACATATCTTGATCTTTATTAAATAAATCTGCGGCTGCGCTACGCAGTGTTACTTTGTTATGGTCACTTAGTTTTTCGGTAGGTTTGAAGCCTTTCAGAACAGGGTTAGCGTCACTAGCCTTAGCTGCTGTTGGGCTCCCCTGCCCTACTGGCGATTTTGCGGTTGTAACGGCACTGTCTTTTTTAGCGCCTGTAGCGGCCTTGTTAAGCTTTGTGTAGCATTCCTTATCGATGCACTGGTTAATTGAAATTTTACCCTCATGCCCTTCTATATCGGACATAATGGTCATATTACTTTCACAGCTAGAACAACCTGATTCAAATTGTTCGATACCTACGGCTTCGGGCTTTAATAAAGTCGTTTGTGTTCTATCAGTTTGAGATAGGAAAATAACCTTGCCATATCGGCTTTCGGCTTCAACACGAACTGATTCAAGGAAGGATTTAGTTTTTTCTCTAAAACAAGCAGCTTTACGACACTTCTGTTCTTCACCTAAGTTATCGAAAAGGTTTAATTGGTCTTTTGTATTGAATTCACAGGCTGCACAATCTGAGGTATTAAATTTCGCAGTGCTAAGTGGAATTTGCACTTTGCCAAGGATCTCTTTTAGCTGCTTAACAGAGATATTTGAATTCACAATATCTTGAGCTTGCTTGTCCTGCGTAGCCTGCTTATAAGGCGCTAACAGAATGGCGTGTCCTAACTCTAAACGACCAGCTTCAACAAAGTCTTTTACTACTCTTGTGCATTTGGCAATTTCTAAGCGCTCTCTCAGCTTGGTTGGAGTCCAGGCCAGTTCAATACGGGTGGCTTCAAAATCACCTCCCTTTATCGTATAAAGACTTTTTGCGGCATCAGCTTCATCAATGAATGATAAATCTTCACGTTGAGTGTTATCGACCAAATGTAATCTACTAGCATCGGCTTCACTGCAAATATGGATTTTACATGGACAAGGAATACCTAGCTTTTGCGCCTTTTCCCACCGACCGAACCCGCCAAGAATTTGCAATGAAGGCACTGATGTTTCAATCCAAACTTTCAGTGGGTCACGTATCCCCTCGCGCTTCATCGATTCTAAAATTTCATTTTCTCTTTGCGTGTTGCGCTTTCTTTTTCTAGTATTTGAATGTTTAAACGGAACTAACTTATCAGGTGTCACTATTACAACGTCACCATCATCGATAATATTAAAATCTACAGGTGTGGTGGTGAAATCATGGAATGTTGGCTTAGTTAGAACTTGCATAAAGACTCCGAGTTATTCGAGTTAGTAAGTCGAACGTGGACTAACTGGATAACTTCGCAAATTAATGCCGCCTCACTTTTCCATTTTTCCTAAGAAACCTTAGAACTGGAACGATAGAGCAAGTTCTATAGCGAAATTGATTTGCGTAAGTCTTTTATGATGTCGGATCGAATCTTTAATCCAAGATAATGTGCTTTTTTTAATTATAAAAAATATCTTATGAAAGACTTTAAGTTCGTGACTTAGAGCGGTTTTCCACTAATAATTCCCACGTGGGAAGATTGAGGGATTAGTTTTATTTAATTCATTAAATACAAAACTAATGAAAGCCTTTAAAATCGTGGCTTAGAGAGGTTTTCCGCTAATCATTCCCACGTGGGAAGATTGAGGGGTTAGTTTTATTTAATTTATTAAATACACAACTAATGAAAGCCTTTAAAATCGTGGCTTAGAGAGGTTTTCCGCTAAATATTCCCACGTGGGAAGATTGAGGGGTCAGTCTGACTTATTGGCAGTAAATGTCATATAAAAAAAGTCGCTTAACAAATGAATGCTAAGCGACTTGAATGCCATCAATTGATTGTTTAAGCGTCTGAAAGCTTTTTAAGAATAGTCTTCAACACGTCTTCTAACTGCTTTGTATCATCAAGATCTAGGCTATCCCAAGAAATCCCCAAATCAAGCTTAGTGACATCTTCAGATAGCAATCGCTTGATAGCAATAGTCTGAGCGACTTCAACTTTTGGAAAGCTAATAAATTTCTTTGCTCTGCCCCTACTTTTCGGTGCGTTCTGTATTTCTGACTTAGTAGATTCCGGTTCAATGTTACGCTGACCTACTTCAGAAAACGGCATGAATTCCTTGGCATCAAGGATTGCCTTCAAGTATTGATGAACGGCTTCTTCCCCCCCCTTATTTTCCGCTTTAGAGATTTCATCTGGAAAATCTTTAAGCTGAGTTACATAACCTTCAACTAAAAGCGGCATAACGGTAGCTTCGTACTTTGCTAATTTTTCATAACGATAATATTTTGACTTAGAGAGCCCTAAGTGCGAGCACGTTAATTGAAACTTATTCTTTTCGTATTCTTCACCCAAATGTGAACGCAGCTCATTAATAGCACCAATGTAGCTTTTTAGAGCATCTGGTGGAGACAAAGCGGCTCTAGAGAAGTTTTCAACGTGCCTTAAGATATGAACATTTTCTGGCTTCTTGAGATAGATTTTTACTTTGATTTTGACCATGCCGCCATAAAGGAAGCGAATGGCGTAATATCTTCTATGGCCAGCGACTATTGGGTAGTTTGACATGTTAGCGCGCCAAACGGTTATCAAATGTATAAGGTCGTTGTGGCGAAGTGTTTCGGCCAGCTCTTTGATAGCAAGAATTTCTTTTTCAACGTCAGCATACCGTGCATGGTCTTTTGGAAGTCGGTTTTCCAATATTCCTTTTTCACAAACCACACAATCTGTCAGTGCAGCAATGTCTTCTGCGCTCTGGGTTGGCGGAATGGTTACTGGCAAGTAGCGCGGATTATCGACTTGTGGCTGAATGTAATTTAATAGTATGCGGTCAACTTCAAATGATGTACTGAAAAGCGGTTGGTCATGGACATCGCTCTCTTTGGATTTATCACGTTCTTTCAATGCATCAAGTTTCTCACGTGAACGTTGTGATACACCTTGCCCTTCTGAAAACTCAGAGATTAAATCATCCTGCGGGTTAGATGTTTTGACACGCCGCTGTCTTGGCTTGACCATATTATTTTCCTCCCCAGATTTTATTCTCAACCAGCTGATACAGCTTAGTCATTTCATCTATCGCATAATGGTTATGCACGTAATTAAAATGCGACTCATCCACTGATGGCCGCTCCATGACTCGATAGCAGTTGCGCTGCGTTAACCAAAACTGACTCATATATGCTGCGGTTGGTCCATTCTTATCGTAGAGCTTCGAAAGCGCTATTCTATCTTTTTGAGTTAGCTTAGACTTGCTTTGCACTTTATTAGGTATAACGCCTAGCACTTCTAATGGGTTGTCAGTTCTGTCTTCATTAATTCTGTCTATTCGATTTAAAAGCATCGGTACACCGTCAATCGAATCATATTCAGGCTCAGTCGGTATGATTACGTGTGTCGCCGCACCCAATAGTCCGGCAGAAACTGGAGACTTACTTGGCGGATTATCAACAATAATGATGTCGTAATCTTCTGCTAAGTCTGGGATAGAGAACCAGTCTTTCATATGAGATGTAATTGTTGATACGAGTCTTTCAGACTGTGGTGTCAGTGCAAGCACTCTATCGACATTGCCTTCTGACGGTAGAACCTTAATGCCTTCAAAAGCGGTTGGGTATTCATATACCGGTGAATCGAAAAGAATATCCGTGCTGGTATTGCGACCAGGCCAATCAGGATCATTAATCTCTTTATAATCAGGGTGAGTTGGCGCGGCGTATTCATCGTCGCCTGGTATAGCATCCATTTGAAGAAATGCTTTTGAAGAGTCCTGCTGAGAATCATAGTCTAAAACAAGAACCCGACGCTTTTTTCCTGTTCCATCAGGCCCACCAGTAGCAAGTAGGTAAGCAATCGTGGAAGCTAAGAAGGTTTTTCCTACACCACCTTTACGGTGGTAACTGGACAATACCTTTAAACCATTATACATCTCTGCTGAACTCATTCTTGTTCCTCAATATTAGACACATCCAAATTCTTGCACGTTAAAGATTAAAATGCTCGGATCGAATCTATAGAACCTCGATATGCTACTTCCCCACTATTTAATTAAAATATAGAAAACTCTTACATCCCACGTTTTTAAAGAGTTTCCAAGCTTTTGAAAAAATTTTCCCACGTGGGAATAATGACTAAATATCATTCATTAATTTTAAAGGTTATGCAGCGCAACTAAAAATATTGATAGATAAAGGTCAGAAAATTTACACGCATCAGTTTGTAGGATATGCTCGAATCGAATCCTAGATATCTATCAAATCTTTAAAAATATGAAGGGAAGCACAGTGCGCGAATTGTTTCACTTACCTGAAAAGTATGGTTATAAAGCACCGCTAGCCAGCGTGTCGGAAAATTTCGATTTCAAAGCGTTTTACCGTCTTTGTAACTCAATGGATATTTCGCCCACAACTATCGCTGTTGCCTCGGACTTATTTATTAAATTACAAAGTACCGATGAGCTTATAGCGAGCCTAGAATACCTCGCCATTGAAACACAAAGAAAAGTGTCCAATATCCGGCACCATCT
>Ga0115012_10001216_pt1 | contig 14922 bp, 10 predicted proteins | sample TroAtlMetagenome_FD_88706 | JGI IMG/M metagenome (GOLD analysis project Ga0115012, IMG submission 88706) | Marine eukaryotic phytoplankton communities from Atlantic Ocean - Tropical Atlantic ANT10 Metagenome | ecosystem: Environmental > Aquatic > Marine > Oceanic | place: Tropical Atlantic...
ATCCGAACTCCTCTTTCGGTTCTGGCGGTGCCTGCGCAATGATGAGCTCGAGGAAATCGAAGCGGTATATGGAAAGGCGGATGAATATCAAGCGGGCCTTGACCGTTACATCAACCACGGGCTAAGCGGATCTTCTCTCCTTCATGATGTGGGGGAAACCGGAGTTCTCCACCTTTCCTGGCCCTAGCGTCGGAACACCCTCTGCCAATTTCAAAGGCCTGCCTTGCTCGCCTGGGAGCTTCCCTTTTCGCTCCTCGCTCTCGTCCGCGACCCGTATGCACGTCCTGCCACAAGAGCCGCTGGCAACACTACCATCAGCCATTCCAGACGGGGAACTGAATGCAGCGTAAATATTTCTGCTCCGTCGACAACGAGGGGGACGAGCCCACAGGAGAGTAGCGCTACCCACAGGCATTCGCCCCGCTTCCCCTGCCGCCACGCGTCCCGCCAGCTCCACCCAATGGCCGCAAGCAGGAGAACAAGACCGAGCGCTCCGCCCAGAATCAGTTGAGTCAGGTAAGAACTATGAGGATGGTGGACAAACCAACCAAGCTCCTCTTTAGGAATAGAGCTCCCTGCACCAAACCCCCGCCCGAACACCAACTCAAGACCCGAGATCCGCTCGAGAAACCATTGGTAAATGTCAATCCGCCCCGCTGATCCTCGCTCGACAAGATCGGCCGATCCTCCTGTCCACAGTATGAGTAAAAAATAGAACCCCACCACCACCCCGATCCAAAGCCCAACCCTGAGAAATGATCGGCCGTGGAAAAAGCAGATCACCACCAATCCTGCAATGAGGCCGAGCATTGGCCCACGACTCTGACTTGCCATTAACCCAAAGACTAAGGTCACCAGAACGATCAACCATAAACGCTGGTGAGCTCTCTTTTCCACAGAGAGTGCAAACCACGCCCCTGCCACAGCTCCAGCGGTGCACAACATCCCGGTCAAAACCGCATTCAGACCATCACTGTAAACGAGCATATTACGGAGGCGGTGGACTCCCAGGTCGCGCGATGGAGAACCGTAAAATACCAGCAGAGAATAAAGCACAACCACAGCCCCAAGAATTGCCAGCCCGCCCACGATCCACTCCCCCAGCCCCTTTTTTCTTCCAGTGGCCACAAGGGCCGCAGCAAGAACGAAAACGGCGACGGAATCACCTATCCCACCTTGCTCAGCAACAAGAGGATCTGCCCACCCCCGGCTCAGGCTTTGCCCCCCGAGGAGCAACGCCACCAGCCAGAGCCAGCGAGCCCCTGCCACCGCCCTCGCGATCTGATCTGCTCCAAGAAGGACAAAGGGAAATACCAGCCACAGTGCCCGCCGATGGTGCCACCCGTCCTCGGCCACCCAGAAACCGGCCACCCAGAAGCCGAGGGCCCCAGCCAACAGGAGCTCCCGGGACTTCCAGCAGCAGCTAAGAGCCTTTCCTGTCTTGCCTTGCAACCCCTTCAAGACCCCTACCCTTCCGACTACCTCAGGAAGGTCAAGTGCTGTGAAAAAAACCTGTGGCCCAGCAGGCTGGAATGGCCATTATTGTCTCCGTGCACGATGCGCTCGTCCAGTTACTTGGTGCCGCGAAGGTTTCTGCCGCAGCGGACGTCCTGGCCACTCATGCCTCCGACCGGTGGCATGCCTCTTCTCACCCAGAGGTGGTCGTATTTGCGGAATCCACTGCGGATATCGTGGGCGTCATGCAATTTGCTCACGAGCGGCGCATTCCGGTAACAACGCGGGGAGCCGGAGTCGGTTATGTCGGGGGCTGCGTGCCCCAGCAGGGGGGAATTGCTCTGTCGCTTGCTCGCATGAATACGATTCTCGAGCTCAACCCCGGTGATGGCCTGGCGGTTGTCCAACCGGGCGTAATTACCGCTGACTTGCAGAACGCTGCGCGAAAGATCGGCTGGTATTACCCTCCCGACCCCGCCTCTCTGAAAGAGTGCTCCCTCGGAGGCAACATCGCTACCAATGCAGGCGGTCCGCGCTGCCTGAAGTATGGTGTCACGCGCCCCTATGTTCTCGGGCTGGAAGTTGTGCTCGCCAATGGAAACGTCCTCCGCTGCGGCTCAAGATGTCATAAGAACAAAACCGGCTTCGACCTCGTAGGCCTTTTCGTCGGCTCGGAAGGTATGCTGGGTGTCGTCAGTCAGGCTACTCTGCGCCTCATTCCGCATCCTCAGGCCCGCGCCATGCTGACCGCCACCTTCCCAGAATTTCAGCACGCCGCCCACGCAGTTCAGCAAATACTCAACTCCGGGCATCTCCCCTCCGCTCTTGAAATCACCGACGGTTTCACTCTCCAAGCCGCTCGTGAATATCTTGGACCCGATGCTCTCCCAGCCGGAGATGCGCATCTCATCGTTGAGATCGATGGCCGCACCCAAGCGGTTGAGAGCGAACGGCAAGAGCTCGCCAGCCTCCTACAGGAGCTTGGCGCGCTTACCACGGAGCACCATTGCGACGAGGAGGCCTGCGAAAAGGTCTGGCAGTTGCGTCGTGATTTCTCCTACTCGCTGCGCAACACCGGGCTGACAAAACTCAATGAGGATATTGTTGTACCACGCTCAAAGCTCTTGGACCTCGTCGAATTCGCCCGCGAAATGCAGGATCGCACCGGGATCGCGATCGCGTGCTTTGGGCACGCGGGAGACGGCAACATTCACACCAATCTAATGGTGAAAGATTACGAGAATCCGGAAGTTCGGGAAAAAGCGGACCAGGCTCTGGACGAACTCTTCCAGTGGATCATCAAGAGCGATGGCGTTATTACCGGAGAGCATGGAATTGGACTTGCCAAGAAGCGATGGTTTGCCGACGCAGTCGGTGAAGAAGCTGTTTCTGCTCACTCCTCCCTCAAATTGGCCATGGACCCGCGCGGGATCCTCAACCCCGGCAAGTTCATCTAGCCCCGCGGGGGCCCGCAAACAAGGGCCTGGAGACGAAAATCTGGCCTCGGCAGGCTGCGAGACCGTATTCTCTCGCTGTTTGCAGCACAGTCGCCCCAACACGCGACAGGAAGGCTAAAACTTCCCGTTGTAAGTCCCCGCTGCACGGGAGATACTGTGAGAAACAAACCCTCTAATGCGAACTCTCTGCCTGCTCTCTCTGCTAGTCGCCAATCTCCTTCCGGGGTCAGCGCGAGGCGAATTTGCCTTCCAGGAGTATAAAGACCGCCTCCCGTGGATCTGGGAGTCGCCAACCAAGGCCCCGGCGCCTGCGGTGACAGACAAAGAGTGGCCCACAGATGAGATCGATGCATTCATCCTCGCGGCCCTCGAGGAAAGCGCGATGTCCCCAGCTCCACCTGCGAGTGACCGTCACTGGTTTCGCCGGGTCAATTTTGCTATCACGGGATTGCCCCCGACGCCCGAGGCAACGGAAGAGTTCCTCTCCTCTACAGACGAGGACCGACGCAAGAGCGCTGTTCTAAATCTACTTGCCTCTCCACACTATGGCGAACGGTGGGCGCGCCACTGGATGGATCTCGTTCGTTATGCGGAATCTCGGGGCCACGAGAGTGATTTCGGAATCGCCAACGCATGGCGCTACCGAGACTACCTGGTCCGGGCATTTAACGTCGACGTTCCCTACAACGATTTTGTCACTGAACACATTGCCGGCGACCTTCTTGCGGCGCCTCGTCTCGACCCCCAGACAAAAGCAAATGAGTCCATCTTGGCTACCGGGTGGCCATTCCTTGGTGAAGAGGTCCACTCTCCGGTCGATATCCGGCAGGACGAATGCGATCGCACAGACAACAAGATTGACGTGCTTAGCAAAACCTTCCTTGGGCTCACCGTCGCATGTGCCCGGTGCCATGATCACATGTTCGACGCGATCTATCAGAAGGACTACTACGCTCTCTCCGGATTCGTTGCGAGCTCGAGCTACCGGCAGGTCCGCTACGAATCCATCGAGGTGAACAAGGCTCAGGCCCGGAAGCTTACGGCCCTGCGCGCAAAAACCGCCACGCAGGTTCTGAAGAACTTTGCCCGCGAAGCCGAACCCCATTTTGTGGAGTTAAGCAAGCAGCCTACATACCGGGTGCCCGGACCCCTTAGGGTCCAGCCCGAAGAGGGACAGGACGTCCGGGTTATTGCTGATTACACTCGCCCTAATCTAACTCCCTGGATCGTAGACGGGCCCTCTTTCGGGTCAGGAGTCTCTGCCGAGGGGTCCCTCCTCCTCGGATCTAATCCCGACGAGCCAGGGCTTCGTATCGCGGGCTACGGCGCCGCCCGCCGGGATCCTTTCTGGAATGGGCTCAAGATAACCGACAGCGCCAATGACTCCGGGTCTTTCAACAGTCATTCGCGATCCGGAAAAATGATCCGGACCCCCGCATTCGAGCTAAAAACGGGCCGCCTGCACTACCTGATCCGGGGACATGCCTCCGTCTACGCCGGGGTCGGTCAGCATATCATGATCACCGGGCCACTCCATGGAAGACTGATCCAACGACCGAAGGTTGATGGCGATCAGCCGCGATGGGTAAGCCACGACCTCTCCCGATACGCGGGGCTACGGACTCACATCGAGTTTGGGGCGGAGGGCGGCAGCCCTCTCGAGGTTCTCATGGTAGTCGAGGCAGATAAGCCTCCGCCCGTCGAGCAGAAGCAACTCAACCTGACCCGTCTGGATCTCTCCGCTGCATGGAAGGATCTGGCCGACGGGGTGGTCGAGAAGGAGAATCTTCATGCCGCTCGCTGGATCGTTGAGCAGCCAAAGCTGAAAGCGTCCCAGATCGCCTCATCCTACCTGAAGGAGCTGGATGCTATTCGTAAAGGGGTCAAATGGGAATCGGGCCTGGCCGTGGCATGGCTGGATGGCAATGGCGTTAACGAATACAACATGGACCGCGGAGATCCAGCATCGCCACTGGAGCCTGCGACCAGAGGCCTTCCAAAGGCATTTGGCTTGAGCTCCATAGACAGTAAAAACTCCGGACGGCTCGAACTGGCACGGCAGGTCACAAGCCCAAGTAACCCGTTAACCGCCCGCGTCATGGTAAACCGTATCTGGCACCAGCTGTTCGGCCTTGGCCTTGTTCGAACCGTTGACAATTTTGGGTGGCTGGGTGAACGCCCCTCTCATCCCGAACTCCTCGACTACCTCGCGACAGAATTTATGGAAACCCATGAATGGTCGATCAAGTCTTTCGTCGCGAGGCTTCTCCTTACTAAAGCCTACGGCCAGTCCAGCACCAGTTCCGACCCGGCATTTGACCAGAAGGATCCAACCAATATTCTTCTCCACCGGATGCCTGTCCGGCGGCTGGAAGCCGAGGCAATTCGAGACTCCGTGCTGGCCGTTTCCGGACGGCTTGAACGCAAAATTGGGGGGAAGCCTGTCCCAACCTACCTCGACGAATTCGTGGTGGGCAGGGGGCGCCCCGGAGGGGGCCCCCTGGACGGCGCGGGTCGTAGATCGCTTTACACCTCTGTTCGGCGAAACTTCCTCCCCACCCTGATGCTGGCCTTTGACTTTCCCGCTCCATTCAGCACCAAAGGGAAGAGAGACATTACGAATGTTCCCGCACAATCGCTGGCCCTGATGAACGATAAGCTCATTTACGAACAAGCGCGGATCTGGGCCCAGAAAGTATTAAAGGAAATGCCTTCGGCGACTCCCGAGGAGAGGCTGAATCGCATGTTTGAGAATGCATTCACACGGCGAGCCGGAAGGCACGAGATTGCCATCCTGATGGAATCCCTTCCCGGACTCATGGAGCTCCACGGCGGCAATCCAAATTCCGAAGGACTGTGGCAGGACCTCTGCCACAGTCTGTTTTCCATGAACGACTTCATTTACCTCCCATGAGTTCAAGCCCGTTTCCACTCTCCCGCCGCGAAGTCCTGCAAAAATCCTCAATGGGGTTTGGCGCCCTCGCCATGGCAGGGCTCATGGACAAAGCCAAGGCGGCATCGCCCCTGATTCCCGACAGTCACTTCCCGGGAAAAGCCCGGAACGTTATCTTTCTTTTCATGGAAGGGGGGGTCTCCCAAGTGGACTCCTTCGACTACAAGCCGGCGCTTGAGAAGTATCACGGGCAGGACCCTCGAAAAGCGATCGGCAAGCTGGAGAAAACTCAGTTTGAGAATATCGGAAAAGTGATGAAATCTCCGTGGGCGTTCAAGCAGCGCGGCGAGAGCGGAATGTGGGTAAGCGACCTTTTCCCACACATTGCGGGAATGGCAGATGACCTTTGCGTCGTTCGCTCAATGACGTCAAAATTCCCTGAGCATACCTCGGCGAACTACTTTTTTCACAGCGGAACGGGATTACAGGGGCGGCCCAGCATGGGCGCGTGGGCTTCATACGGTCTTGGCAAGGAAAGCGAAAATCTCCCCGGATATGTCGTCATAAACGGAGGGCGGATCCCTTCTGGTGGACTCGACTGCTTCTCCAATGGCTTTCTCACCGCTACCCATCGCGGCAGCCTTCTCAACGCCAACGGGACACCGGTCGCTAACGTGAGCCCCAATGAGCGCGACGCCAGAAGCCAGCTCCTCAAGCGCAGACTGATTGGGAGTCTGAATGCCCGCTCCTCCAAGGGAAATGCCGAGCTGGAATCTGCCATCATGAATTATGAACTGGCGGCCCGAATGCAGCTCGCGATTCCCGAGCTCATGGATTTCAGCGATGAGTCTGCGTCAACTAAAGAGCTCTACGGAATTGAAGACAGTTACAAGGGAACTCAAACCTATGCACGAGAGTGCCTGATTGCCCGCAGGCTAATTGAGCGCGGGGTCCGCTTCGTCGAGCTCACGATTCCAAACATCGGAGAGGACCGCTGGGACGCTCATGGAGGGCTGCAGAAGAATCACGGCAACAACGCTCGTTCCGTGGACAAGCCCATCGCGGGCCTGCTCAAGGACCTGAAGGCCAGAGGCATGCTGGATGATACTCTCGTTCTCTGGTCTGGAGAGTTCGGGCGGACTCCCTTTGCTCAGGGAGGCAATGGCCGGGATCATAATGAGTTCGGATTCTCTCTCTGGATGGCAGGAGCCGGGGTCAAGCCAGGCACGGTGTATGGAGGAACTGATCAGTGGGGTTACAAGGCGGAGGAGAACCCCCTGGAAGTCCATGATCTTCATGCCACGATTCTTCACTTGATGGGCATCAATCACAAAGAGCTTACTTACCGCTTCAGCGGCCGCGATATTCGGCTCACCGATGTTCATGGTCGGGTTGTCGAGGAGTTACTCTCCTAATTCTTCCCTCCTGACTGTCACCCCTTGGACGGCTTCACCCCAGCCATTCTGCTCTATTCCGCGAGCTGGAATACCCTCTGCACCGATTCAAAAACACTCAGCGGCGCTATCGCTACCCCTTCCGGACCCGTAGGGCGGGAGGCACCAATCAATTTCGCTGGGTGGAGTCGGTTCCCCTTGTTCAGGGAATATCCTGACCCGGGATCCACGCACGCTCCCTCATAAATCTCGAAATGCAGGTGAGCCAGCCAGGCGCCATTACCAGTTCCCACGGTCCCAAGGCGCTGGCCGCGCGCCACGACCCCGCCAACAGCCACCCCAATTCGATCCAGATGCCCATAGAGGCTGTGGAATTTCCGCCCATCCGGCAGCCGGTGGCCAAGAATGATCACCTTCCCCCAATTCCCTCCCCGGTCACCCGCAAAAACAACATAGCCGTTTCCTATCGCGTAGACGGGATCTCCAAGATCTGAGTTTCCTCCTCCTATTCCGTTAAGGTCCTCTCCGAGATGGTTCATTTGCACTCGTTCATTACGCTCTAGGAACGGTTGCGCATTGTAGGTAAACGCTCCTGTCTCCGATCCCAGGGGCTGGTCCAGTAATGCCACCGGAGCCAGAAGGAAACGATTGAATGCATCGTGGAGGATGAACCGGCGGTCAAAAGCAGGCACCCGCCCTTCCGCTTCTTCACTCGCTCCGACCGGGTATCCCGGAGGAGCATCCGCGTCCTGCCAGGACCGGAGGGACTGAATAGGATCACGTGGCCGAGGGCTATTGAAAAAGATAGCCCCCAACAGGAAGAGCACAAAGATGCACAGCCCCACTACAAGCTCACTACGAAAACCACGTCCCATAACTTGAACAGCGCTCGATAAGCAGGCCCATTTGCCAGCTTACAGTCGATCTACTCCGCAGGCTATCCAGCAAACCATGGGGAACCAGCCTATTCCTCTTGCTCCGGAAGACGCACCCGGGCAAAGGGCCTTACCCGATAGACCTGCCTTCCCCGTTGCACCGTGAGGGAGGTTTGCTGTTCCGTCGCTGAAGCAATCAGCTTGTCATAAAAATCTGCCGGCTGATTCACCCGGACATTGTTAATTTCCAAGATCAAATCCCCAACCCTCAGCCCCCTGCTGGCCGCCTGCCCTTCAGGGTGGATTCCGGAGATCAGAACCCCCCTGGCTCCACGAGTCCGCTGGAGCAGGGTTAATCCCTGCACAGTGATGCCAATATCTCTGATCACGGCTTGATCCGATGTGCTTCGCTCCACAGGGCCACTCGCCTGCGTCAGGGTTTCAGCATCTTCCGCATCAATGACCGTGGCCTTTAGAGTGACCTCCTCGCCCTTTCTCCAAACCGTAATATCCACCTCGCGAGCGACCGGGGTCCTTTGGATCTGGGCGAAGAATTGAACCCGGCTCTCAACTATTTTACCGTTATAGCGCACCACCACATCGTCCGGTAACAAGCCTGAAGACTCGGCAGGGGACTCTGGAACGACATCCTGAATATAGACCCCGCCATTCTCATACCAACCTACTTTTTCCCTGATGAGAGGGTTCCAGTCATAGCAACGAACACCTAGCCAGCCCCGGGTGGCCCTGCCTTTAGCGAGAATCTGTTCGAACACCTCGCGCACGTCATTAGAGGGTATGGAAAAACCAATTCCAACGAATCCCTCGTCCTCCGTATCAGGAGAGTAAATCGCCACATTGATCCCGATTATTTCACCGAGAATATTCACCAGCGGTCCTCCCGAGTTTCCAGGGTTGATCGCCGCATCCGTCTGAAAGAGGTCGCGTTGCCGATCAGAAATCGTCCTCTCCTTGGCTGAAATAATTCCTCGGGTCACCGTCTCCCCCAGTCCAAAAGGATTGCCTATGGCCAGAGCCTGCTGACCCTGGCGAACCCGATCCGAGTCCCCGAACTTAAGAGGCTTAAACTCCCGGTTGGCTTTGATTCGGATCACCGCAATATCCAGCGCCCGGTCTTCACCAATCACAACAGCAGGATAAGTTTTGCCATCGTGCATGGTCACAGTGATTCTGGATTTCCCATTAGTCACGTGTTCGTTAGTTACTACGTGCCCTTCTCTCGAGACGACCACCCCTGAGCCAATTCCGCGGACGGGATACCCCTCGTCTACCCAAACCCGGCCCAGCCAGTCCTGCATGAAGTTTCTCTTCACTCCCTCGGTTTGCAGAGAGACTACCGAAGGCACCACCGCAGCCGTCAGTCGCGCAAATTCCTCGTCAAGCGCTGCAAGGTATTCCACCTCCTCAAGAGAGAGTGCTGGTTTGCTACTAAGGGTATACCTTTCCGGAACATAGTTGCTCTCTCGGTCTTTCGCCCCAAAGTTCAGGAGATTCGAAAGGCCTCCCATCCCGGGCAGCTTCCGGAAACCAGCTACTACCAGAAAGGCCAGCAGGAATACCCCGAGAAGAACAGCCGTTCGACGCAATGCCACATTCATGATCGTTGGGTGCCTAGTTCAAGAATGGATCCTTTTGGGCGGGGGGAAAGCGGAAATTCAGCGGCCCCGACGGAGCGCCCGGAAGGCGCCCCCAAGCGCCCGAGCGGTGTCGCTAGCAACGAGCGATTCCGGGGATTGGTGTTTTTTCAAAGCAATTTCGGAGGCCCGCCCCGCAAGCCAAGCAGCAGAGCGCGCCGCATCAAGCCCTGATAAACCCCTAGCCAACAAGGCCCCCAGCACACCACTGAGAACGTCGCCCTGCCCGCCGGAGGCCATTCCTGGATTCCCAGTGACATTGTAATGCAAGTCCTGGCCAGAGGATGTCACAATTGTCCTCGCCCCCTTATAAAGGAGCGTGCAGGGGTGCAGTTTCACGAATGCCCGGGCACACTCTGCCCGGCTTAGTTCCTCCGCCGCGGGGAACATCCGACTCATTTCCCCCGGATGCGGCGTCAGGACCATGTGGCTCTTTATACGTCCGGATAGCCCCATGGCGGATATCAGGTTCAGCGCCTCTGCGTCCACAACCATGGGCATTCTGCAGCTCTCCAGCAAATTCAACAACCCCGTCTTTTCGAGCTTTCCCGACCCGTTAAGACCGGGCCCAATCACGAGAGCCGCATGAGCCGCATCCACTACTTCATCGTAGTTCGAAAGGGCTTTTACCATGACTTCCGGAGGTAACGCCGTGGAAATCATGAACGGATAGTCCTCTTCCAATACGTAAAGCGTGACAAGGCCCGCGCCTCCCCTGAGGGCTCCAAGGGCCGCGAGGCACCCCGCCCCAAGCATCCCCCGCGATCCCGCTACAACCCCAACTCGCCCGGCCTCCCCCTTGTGGGTTCCATAGTCCCGCGGCGGAAAAAGACCGCGCAGCTTTGGTCCAGTAGTCAACTCGTCCCCAGAACCAGAATCGGGAAGCTCCTCCAGAGCGATCACCTCGATTCGCCCGACGTGCATCAGAGCCGATTCGGCCACCAATCCTTTTTTGGGAACTGCAATAGTTGCGGTAAGGTCCGCTTGGACAGCGCCGTCTTCTACCCTTCCATCGTCCGCATTCACTCCAGAAGGAACATCAATGGCGACAATCTCTGCCCCTCCGGATTCCCGAAGAGCATTCATCTCAGCTGCCAGGGCGCCAATCGGATCCCTCAATGCTCCATTCGCTCCAATTCCCAACAGCCCATCGAGAAGAAGTAAAGGGCCTGGGTTCATCTCTAATTCCCAGCGATCCCGCTGGACCTCTATGTCCCCAAGCTCCCGAAGCTTCTGACGAGGAAGAGCCCCGAACTCAAGGGGCTGGAAGGCACTCCGCACAACAACTTTCCATCCCGCCGAGCGAAGCACCCTGAGGGCAACAAGGGCATCTCCCCCATTATTCCCTTTCCCGACGTAAGCTACAGCCGTTCCGGGACCGGAATAAAGATCCACCAGAGCCTCACCAAGCCGCTTCCCTGCCTTGTCCATGAGGCTCTCTGCCGAAATGCCCTTGCGGAACGCCCGGCGTTCCAGCTCTCGCATTTCATGACAACTGAGAAGACCCATCTACAGTAGTTCCTTGCATCTGGGGTGATTGAACTCCGGACCCAGACGGGTCCGTCCCATCCTAACGTTGAAAGCGATACTTAATAATTCCGTCCGCTATTCCCCGTGCTATAGCGTCCCGATAAGCCCCTGTTTTCATACGAGACCTCTCCCGTGAATTGCTGACAAAGCCTCCTTCCACCAACACCGCCGGATTTCGCGAAGCCCTGAGAACGTAATATCGTCCAAATTTAACGCCACGGTCACGGCCTCCCACCCGTTTCAGCATCCCCTCCTGAATCGCCTCAGCTAATGGCTTACCTGCCTTGCTGTAATAGTAAGTCTCCAGCCCTGAGACGGAGCGTCGCCAAGTGTAGTTGTAGTGCAGGCTTACAAATATCGCACCCTTGAACCGGTTTCCAATCGCGGCACGCTTGGCGAGTGAGATAAAGGTGTCACTCTTGCGGGTCATGGTAACCTGATAGCCCTTTGCGAGCAGGTAATGCTCCAGGCGCATGGCCGTATCGAGAGCAAGATGCTTTTCGTAGACCTTCCCGGATCGTCCACCTCGATCATCACCTCCATGGCCTGGATCAATCACAATCCTGCTGAAATACCCCGCCCACACTCCGGAAGAAGATCCGAGGAGGATTAATGCGGAAAACGCGATTGCCCGAAACGAAGGATGGGGAATAGGCATGGGCGACAGAGCAGGAAGGGGGTCCAGCTACAAATTCCTTTTAGACAAGGCTGGCGCACGCGGAAAGAATTTTCGGAAAGGCCCTGCCAGACAAGCCCGCCATTCCATTAGCGAAAGGTCATGGAGGGCCGCTCAGACAATTTTCGGAGCCGCGCCCGGCTCTGGGCTTCTGCCTTAGGATCATAGGAGATCCCTCCCGAAATCACGACCTCCCCGTTGTTAAAGGTTGTCAAGGCTGGCTTCCGCCCTGCGGCGGGCTTGTAATATTTCGTGCCGAGATACGTTCCCGCTGGGGTAACCGTCCCATGCGCGTAAACATTTGGAGCCGAGAGAGAAAGCACATGGAGATTGTTGTCCCGGTCAACTGTAGCCTTTGGCGCCTTGCTGGTGATGACCTCCCCCATGCGAAATGCCTGGAGGTTGCGGCCGGTCCGGATATCGACGAGGTGCACATAGAGTGAAGATTTCCGAGCAGAATTGTGGATTGATAGCCTGTATTCCCGCAGGTTGCCGAGCGCAGGATCCCCAACTCGCTGGGTGTAGACTTGGCGCCCAAGCGTCACGCTAAAATACGTCGTGTTCGTGACAAAATTCCCCCCTCCACCGGGAAGCCTGATCACGGCTTTACAGCGAAACCTGCCCGGTTCCGTGACACGGAAAGCCCCCGTAAGATCCACGCTTTTTGCGATGCTGCGCCCTGCTGGGATTCTTACTGCCCCAAAATTCATCGCGGCGAGGGGACTAAGGGCAGTCCCTCGGGAATTTTTAATCTCAAAATCGAGCCAGTTCAGACCCGTCTGTTCCTCCGTATGGATCAGGAGGTCGCGCCCGGAATTGTTCGTCAAGGTCACCGTTGCAACTACAGGCTCGTGAGCGATGTATTCCCTTTTCGACATGCTCAGGCTTGCTTGGACCTGGGCGCATGCGTCGCTCAGGTTTAGAATTCCCGTGACGAAGCAGATCAGGGAGAGCAGCCTAAGGTTGGAACACATAACTTGGAGGTGGAGAAACTGGGACCGTGGGTTTACGTCGTATCATCCTGTGACCGCAAGGGAAAGCCGCTACTTGGCGCGTGATTTTTGCCCTTCGGCGATTTCCCTGGGGTCGTTCCACCCCCCTGGGGGGGCTTTCCCTTAACGGTGCGAAAACCCAGGTCCTTACGCCTGAGAGCTCTTGTTGAAACCCAGCTCCGGCTGGACGCTCCGCTTGCCGGCACGAGAAAAGAGCCTCCACATGCTACTGGGGCTTTTGCGTTCATTGGGAAAGAAGGGTTCCGCTCAGAATCCCTTGTCCACTCTGCGACATTCCCCGCCAACCCGTGAATCTCGAGCTTGCCGGGGCTTCGCGGGGACTGATCGACAGGACCCCATCCCTCTACGTAAGGGGTCACATTGTCGTCCAGAGCCACCACTGCCAGCCACTCTCTCAAGGTGGGCAAACGGCCTCCTTTCCAAGCGGCATACGCATGGGCGTCCCACCAATCGACCCCCGTCACTGGGTGATTCAGATCATATTTGAGCCCATTGAAGGTTCCGCCGCTACGGGCCGAACTCAAAACCATGAGCCAATCGTCCGGAAGGTGATCCCCCTTTGTCCGGGGCTGGCTCCCGTGGTCGTAGGCCTTGCGCTGGCTCGCCCCCATTACAGACAGGGCATCAAGAAATTCCAGATACTCCGCGATCGTGACCTCATGGGCATCTATCATAAAGGAAGACAGCAGAGCAGATTTCCCCTCGTGATCTCGATAATCTCCTCCCGGAATAGGAACCATTCCAGACAGATCGCGAGCGGGCGGCGCATCGCGCCTGCCCACGATAAGGAGCGCAGACACAACGACAGTCAAGACTGCTGCTCCAGTCACGGTGAGCCCGATCTTCTTCATCCGATAACGTCGCGAGGCCTTTGACCTCGCCTCCAAAGCCTCCCGAACCTCGGAGGCAAGGGATTGCTCCAGCTCCTGCGCCGTGTTGGCAACCTGCGTCCAGCTCAAGCTGGCCCCTTCGCCCTCGCCCATCATCAGCACAAAAAGCCGCCCAAGACGGGTATCTCCAAAGAGGTCCGCTCCTGCCAGTCCGGGCTGCAGTAACTCCTGCATAAGGCTTGCCGCCGCTCGCAAATCCCGAGAAGTTTCATCCGCTTCCCGCTCCCCGGCGAGAGCAAGATTCTGGATACGTAGGATTCCATGCTCCCCCAGAACAAGGTCTGAGGCTTTCAGGGGAGCGCCTCTAATGCCTCGCTCCTCCAGGTGAGCCATCGCCCTGCCAAGCTGCTTCAACAGCCTAGTAAGTTCCAGGGGGATATACATTTGCCCGCCTTCGCAGAGCTCCGCAAAGGACTCCCCTGATAACAATTCGCGAGTCCAGTAAAGTTCTCCATCATCCTCTCCGGCCTCAAAAACAGACCCAATTCCCGCATGTTCAATCGCGGCCTTGGCCCTGACATCTCCAAGAAACGACGCGGCCGGCTGATCACACTCCGTCGCCTTCTGCCTCACCAGCACCACTCCACGGTCCACCGACCTCTGGCGGGCATGATAGGTCCACGCATCCTTGTCCTCAGCAATCAACTTCCCGAGCAGATAGTCTCCCAGCCGTGGCGGCACAGAACCGTCTGAAACGTTTTCGGGAGTAGACATGAGAACCAGATCCAAACTCCAGGATCGACATCATACTAACCGCCTCCGGGATGAATGTCATCCCGCCATGAGGAAAAAGCAAAGCCCTCGCTCCTAGAAATGGATCGCATGGCCCTCTGCGTCCAGCGAAGCTTCATGAACGCCCTCGGTGAGAGTGGGATGTGCGTGGATGGTTGCATGGAAATCCTCAATGGTGGCCTCAAGCGTTAGGCCGAGACCCATCTCTGCAATGATGTCTGTTGCGTTGGCGCCAATGATGTGGGCTCCCAGCAACTCCCCATGCTCTTCTCCAAAAAGAAGTTTGATGAAGCCCTCTGTCTCCGCTGCAGCCTGGGCTTTTCCAAGCGCCTGATAAGGAAATTTCCCTGCC
>Ga0115012_10001217_pt1 | contig 14919 bp, 11 predicted proteins | sample TroAtlMetagenome_FD_88706 | JGI IMG/M metagenome (GOLD analysis project Ga0115012, IMG submission 88706) | Marine eukaryotic phytoplankton communities from Atlantic Ocean - Tropical Atlantic ANT10 Metagenome | ecosystem: Environmental > Aquatic > Marine > Oceanic | place: Tropical Atlantic...
AAACCAAATTCTCCCAAATATTCAAAAAGTAGTACTGGAGGGGGAGTTCCGTATATTCCTTGTTTAACTGATGAGTCACCATAGAATGCTTTAGTTACTGTTCTTAAAAAATGAAATACTGCTAACAAGTATTGTGCTTCTTCTAATGTGTTTGCAGTCCATTGTCCTTGCAAAGGCAAAGTTGGTGGTCTGCTATTCATGTATGTATAGAATGGATAGTTAGATCCATGTTGCATCGCTTCGTTGTAATCAACACTTGCTTGTAAATATAAGTTAGGTGTATAAGGAAATACAATACCGCCTCTTTCTTTTAGAGGTTGTAATATTGAACGTTCAGCACCATTTTTTTGATCCTTTAAACCGTATGCCCAGTCCTCGCCACCTTTTTTGGGTCGAATTCTTGCTCTCCAGTCTTGTGGCTTAAAATAGTTCCTGTCGTCGGTAACCGCAGTAATTTTTGTAGTGTCTGCAGGTGTTACCCCGTCATAACTAACTAAACTTCTATAAATTTTACCTTCATTATCTGCCATGTTGCATCTCCTAATACTATTTATCATGATAAATAAAAACATACTTTAATGATTAGCAACATTTCACAATTAAGTTGACAAACAGTTGTAAATGTGTATAATACAATATAAACGAACGATAGTTTTGAGGAGAAATAAATGACACAACCTAGAAGAGTCAACTATCTAAATAATAAAGACATCTTAAAAGAGATTCACAAGAGTAAACTTACTTACTGCTATGTAGCGGATGATGAGTTTGCCCATGTAGATTTAATTGTAGAGTCTGTTAAGAAAATTAACAAAACAGCAATTAAAGAAGCACAACAGAACCGTGCTTCACTAATGCAAACTACTGCCTATCAAAAGTCGATAGCAGAAGGTAATTGGACCAAAAAACCTAAACAGAAAGATTTTGCAGTTGACCCAAAATCAATTCCTGTTGACGAATTAGTTTTTAGGGTTATGACTTATGACCATATACCTGATGAACCTGGTCGTAAAAAAACAACAAAAACTATTGCTGATTCAAAAGCAAAAGTAAACTTTCCACCATTTAAGCATTACATCTTAGACAGCAAAGGGATTAATCCTAGAGAAGTTGTAAGAAGTCATTGGGTAGGTGGATTACATAATGGACATTTTAGTGTGGACCATGGAAAGATTACAAATGAGTTAGGCAAAATGTTTATGAAGTTAGTAGAACGTTATAGTCAAAGAGGTAACTGGAGAGGTTACACTTATGTAGACGAAATGCGTGGTACTGCTTTAGTACAGTTAGCACAAATTGGATTACAATTTAATGAAGCAAAAAGTCAAAACCCATTTGCTTATTATACTGCTACTGTTAATAACAGTTTTACTAGAGTATTAAATTTAGAAAAACGTAATCAAACTATTAGAGATGATATTTTAATTGAGCAAGGACACTTACCTAGTTACGGCAGACAGATTCAACATGAGAATGAACTCAAGGCAATGAGAGAATCTGCAGAGTCAGAAGTAGAAAGTACACCCGGCAACGAGTAATAACATATGGCAAACCTTTTTGAAAGGGCCGCATGTTTTACTGATATACATTACGGCTTAAAACAAAATAGTAGACAACATTTAAAAGACTGTCACGATTATGTAGAGTGGTTTATTGCAGAAGCCAAAGCACGTGATTGTGAGACATGTATCTTTTTAGGTGACTGGCATCATCATAGAGCAAGTATTAATATTGCAACTATGAATGCAACTATCAGAGACTTAAAAAAACTTAATGATGCATTTAACAAAGTTTATTTTATTTTAGGTAATCACGATTTATACTACAGAGAAAAACGTGACCTGAACAGTATTGAGTTTGCTAGAGACTTAGATAACTTTGTAATGATAGATGAACATTTCCTAGAAGGCAATGTTTCTATTATACCTTGGTTAGTTGGTGATGAACATAAAAAACTAAACAAGATTGATTGCAAATATATGTTCGGTCATTTTGAGTTACCATACTTTAAAATGAATGCAATGGTAGAGATGCCAGACCACGGTGGTATTACTGCAAGTGATATATCAAATCCAGAATATGTCTTTAGTGGACATTTCCATGCTAGACAATATAAAGGCAACATACATTATATTGGTAATGCTTTCCCACACAACTATGCAGACGCAGGTGATAATGAACGTGGTGCTATGTTTTTAGCATGGGGAGAAGAACCTATATATGTAGACTGGCCCGACTGTCCAAAATATATTATGATGGGTCTAAGAGAATTATTAGAAGACCCAGCAAAACATTTAGATGAAAACACACATGCTAGAGTAAAACTTGATGTTCCTATTAGTTATGAAGAAGCAAACTTTATTAGAGAAACATTTGCTAAACAATTTAATGTAAGAGAACTACAACTGATTCCTATTAAAGAAGAGGAAGAAGCATTCGAAGGTGTGGAAGTTGAATTTGAGAGTGTTGACCAAATTGTAATAAGTCAATTAGAAACAATAGACAGTCAAATTGTTGACAAAGAAAAATTAATCGAATTGTACAGAGAGATTATTGTATAATGTTAAAAATTAAAAATGTAAGTGCAAAAAACTTTATGAGTGTTGGTAACAACATGCAGGCAGTTAATTTTGATGCTGATTCACTTACACTTGTCTTAGGACATAACTTAGACTTGGGTGGAGATGGTAGTAGAAATGGTACTGGTAAGACTACTATTATTAATGCATTAAGTTTTGCATTATATGGAGAAGCACTTACAAACATTCGTAAAGATAATCTTATAAACAAAACAAACGGCAAACAAATGATGACTACTGTTGATTTTGAAATCAATGGTAAAGAATATAGAATAGAAAGAGGAAGACGCCCTAACATATTAAAGTTTTACGTTGATGGAACAGAAGCCGCTGATAATGAACAGCAAGGCGATATGCGTGAAACACAAAAGGATATAGAAAAAGTTATTGGCTTCCCACATAATATGTTTAAGCATTTAATTGCATTAAACACATATACAGAACCGTTCCTTAGTATGAAAGCAAATGACCAACGTGATATGATTGAGCAGTTGTTGGGCATAACAGAAATTAGTTTAAAAGCAGAAGTATTAAAAGAAAGATTAAAAGAAACTAGAGATAATATAAAAACAGAAGAAGCAAGAATAAAAGCAGTAACAAATGCCAACGAACGTGTTGAGAAAAATATTAAAGATATTGAACTACGTGGCAAAGCATGGGAAACACAACACACAAATAAAATACAAGAATTACAAACTAGTCTAGATTCATTAGAAGAAACAGACATAACTATGGAACTAGAAAACCATAGACAAACGCAAGAAATAAATCAAAAGTACACAAAAATACAAGGTGTACAAAATGAACTTAAACAGTTACAAACAAGTTTAACTCGTAATGAGAAAAACTTAGAAACTTATGCTACTAATATTGCATTAGCAAAAGAAGGAACATGTCCTGCTTGTGGACAAGATACTGCTCATTTAGAAACACATGAGGAATATACAAAAGAACTATTTGACAAAATGAAAGAAGAGGAAGAATACAAAGTAGAGTTAGACCAAAAAGTATTTGACTGTGAAGAACAATTAAAAGAATTAGGCGACTTGCCTGAAACTCCTATTACATTTTATAGTAGTATGGAAGATGCATTGGGACACATGCATAATGTTGAAACATTAAAATCTCAAATTGAAGAAAAGATGAAAGACGAAAATCCATATACAGAACAAGTAGAAGGATTACGAGAAACAGGTATGGAAGAAATAAGTTATGACACAATGAATGACTTAACATACTTAAAAGAACATCAAGAATTTTTACATAAACTATTAACTAACAAAGATAGTTTTATTAGAAAGAAAATAATTGACCAAAATTTACAATACTTAAATTATAGATTAAGTCATTATTTAGAAAAGTTAGGTTTACCACATGATGTAAAATTTGCTAGTGACTTAACTGTAGAAATTACAGAGTACGGTAGAGACTTAGATTTTGATAATTTAAGTAGAGGTGAACGTAACAGATTAATATTAGGTATGAGTTGGGCATTCAGAGACATATATGAAAGTCTAAATCAACCAATGAATTTGATGTGCATAGATGAACTTGTTGATAGTGGTATGGATACAACTGGTGTTGAAAATGCTTTAGCAGTTCTGAAAAAGATGGGTCGCGAGTCAAACAAAAACGTATTCCTTATTTCGCACAAAGAGGAATTGCAAGGAAGAGTAAACAATGTATTGTATGTTGTTAAAGAAGGTGGTTTTACTTCTTACTCCACTGATATAGAAATATTAGATCCTGAGAGTGACGTTTATAGATTTGAAGTTAAAACATGATACTGGATATACACTTAGGTAAAGAAGCAGACTACACAATCAGTTATAATTTATATGATAATAATGTAAGTCGTACTTTTTTACAACGTATGGCTGAACAAGAAAATAAAATTGTAAGCAGAACACAATTTTATAATTTTGGCGAAACAAAGCAAGACATCGAACAAAAACTTTTAGCAATTAGTGAGCAACTACAACAACTAGGACTTATAGAAAGTACAAGTCAAGAAGACCTTAATGACTTGCATGAAAACTTTCCTAGGTTGCATGAGCAACACACAGGTAGCACACTTGAACTATTACGAGAGTTTAATTACTGCATACATCATTTAGAAGATATTAGTAGAGGTTTTAATTCAAAAAGATTCTTATTTAATTGTGAAGGAGATGATGGCATAGACTTGCCTGAAGAAGCATACGAAATGTTTACTCCTACAAAAGAGTATGGCAAACTGTATATGAACTATCCTCACGTTGGTAAACATTTTATGGAATTGTTTGGCGACTTAGATACTACTATACCAGATGAACAAATACAACTTACAAACAAAATGTGTAATACCGTATATTGTTGGTTTGGAGAAGATAAGTTTACAAATCAACATGACCTAGATGCTCTTATGTTAAGTATGTTTATGTTTTACAGACAAATAGAACACAAACTACCATACAAATGGAAAGATCCTAAACTTGCAATAGGCTATTTGCCTTTAGGCGAGTTAAATCAAGATGTAGACATAGATGCTATAGCAAACAATAAGTATGTTCACAGTTGGAGTTGCAGATGAGTGATTGGACATACGAAGGTAAAGTAATAGACAAACTTCCAGATGATTGTGAAGCATTTGTTTATTTGATTACTAATAAAAAGAATGGAATGAAGTACGTTGGTAAGAAACTTGCCAAGTTCAAAACAACCAAGCCACCCTTAAAAGGCAAAAAGAATAAAAGGCGTGGTTACAAAGAAAGTGATTGGAAGACCTATTGGGGCAGTTCCGACCACTTAATCGAAGACGTTGCTAAATACGGAGAGGACAATTTTATTCGTGAGATCCTTCACATGTGTCCTAGCAGAGGTATTGCAAGTTACATAGAAGCAAGAGAACAGTTCGACAGAGAGGTGTTACTTACAGACGATTATTACAACGGAATAATCAATGTCCGCATAGGTGGATCAAAAATTCTTAAGGAACATCTTAAAGATTGATATATACTTTTTGGTAACGGCAAAAAACAGACACCAAGTCAAACTAACATAGGCAAAACATAGGCACCACACCGCCCAGTCGAGGCAGGTAGTATCGATATCCTTGAGGTTCCATTAGGCGCCGGATCTGGATTGTGGTCGGCAAAGATACAAAACTACGACAAGAGTATTAAAAGGATGAGTGCTCTGAGAAAAAGCAACACTCAAGTTTATTATAACGAACTCTACAAGTTATATTAGACTCCCGTGAGATTCGAGACGGTAGTGTATGGGGACAAAATGCTCACTGGTTCCTAATAGCACCCGAGTTAGAGATGGCGATGCATCACATGATGACATCTCATTGTTCTCCTTGCTTAAGGAGAATTATGACTCAACATACATGATAACGTCTTAATATAAAAATAACTTGCAAATGAAAGTTGAAATGAAATGAAACTTGAATGTAGCAAGGTAAGACACGAAGTGTCTCTTAAAGTGTTTTAAAATATTCTATTGTATCTGAATATGTCATTCGCAAGTTTAATCCAAACAAATCAATCCATTCATCACAATCAGTATTATCTGCTCCATGTGTATCTGTAACATCCAATATTAATATCTCACCTTTATGGAAACTTTTATTGAGTTTAGAATCTTCATGGATAATGTTACAAGGTCTATCTGATAGGTTAAACAAAACATTGGTCTTTCGCACTAGCGGTCCCGCAGTAAAATTCATACCATGGTCTATATGCAATTCTACTTTAGTATTAGGCTTTAGTCGCTCTATACTACAACAATGCTCATCTTTAATTACATTTATAGGAGCAACTGCTTTAGCAACGTCCTCATATAATTCATCTGGCATAATTTTAAATGGCATTTGGTCTATAGTCATAGCATTTAAGTCTAAATGTTCTAATACCCATTCACTATGTTTAGGGTCTTGATGTTCCATGATGACGTTGCGCCATTTGGATAATAAGTCCACATCGTAATTAAATGATATTACGGTTGAGCACTTGCTCATATGTTTGCCCCCAATTAATAGTTAAAAATTCTGCATCGCAATCGCTAGTATTTTCGCACCCATGCTGTTTAGTAGTATCTAATAAAAAGTGGCTGTCTGGCTCTATTACACTATGTTCTAGTACATCATTGTTATTATGTGTTATAGTAACATTAGTTTCACCAACATTTATTAGCATATTGCTATATCTATTATAGTTTGTATCTGTATGTAAATCTAATGTTTTACCCGCAGGTACTGTTTCTAGACCCAATATAGTATCAGGCTTTATTTGGTATTTTGCAGTAAAATATTCAGGTAAATCCTCATATACTGACTCTGCTTTACATAAGTGTTGATTAAGCATTTCCCCAGCAATATGCAGTTTTTTACGGTTTTCTCGTAAAATACCCATTATTTTGTGCATGTTCATACCTATATTTAACAAAAAAATACCACTTTTTTTGGTAAAAAAGGTTGACTTTACCCTAAAAACCAGTATAATAGTATGCATATTAACAAAAACAGGTAGGAGTGTTTTTATGTATAAAGTATATCAAATCAAATTAAGCGACGAAGTTATTAACTATGTTAATACTAACGGTCGTGGTCACACAGGTGGCGAAGAAAAGTATCCAATATACGAAGCAAGTATGAGACTTCGTCATAGTTTCCGTGATACTGAGAAGTTCCTAGACACAGACTTTGGCTTTTTTACACATGTTTGTAGTGTTAGAAAAGACGGTGGTCTAGTTTCTGATGGTGAGAAATGGTTGTGTGATTGTTTGGAAGGCGTATTTGCTATCCACAATGGCAGATACTTTGATGAAGATGCTAATGACGGCAAAGGCGAAGACGTTGTGTTTGATGCTCATGTATTTGATTACAAAATGAAAACTGTTACTAGAAAAGATGGTGAAGTTGTTACTTACCGTGACATGCACTCTTTAAGTGTTGGCGACATTGTAGAAGATGTTGACAATGGTACTTTCCATATTGTTGCTAGTATGGGTTTCGAAGATATCACAAAACAAGTTAAAGCATTCGCTGAAACTACTATGGAAGTTGCTTAATGATTGAGATACTACAAGAAGTTACTGACTGGGGCAAGTATAAAGTCAATAATGGCATATACCATGTGAACTCTGCCGGTAAACTTGTTGCATATCAGCCTAATGCAGAAAGCGAACTTCAAGTATTAAATGTGCCAAGCACACAATTTAGTAAAGCAAGACGTAAGTTTAAAAAGATTGGTAGTTACCCAGAAATAACTAACGAACCTCACGTGAAGTTAATAGAAGGTTCAAAAGGTAACACATACAGTTTAGATACAGAAAAAGGAACATGTAGTTGTCCTGGATATACATATAGGGGGAACTGTAAGCATGTCAAAGAATACTGTTAATAAGTTTATCACAAAGGCTATAGACCTACTACTTGTAGGTCTTGTTGTATTAGCCGTAACACAAGGAGTAATATGAAATTGTTTAATATATGTATAGTTGTAGGAACTATGTTTTTAGGTGCTTGTGCATCAAGTGGTGGAGGTAGTTCCCCCGCTACGCCGAGCGTCGCAGTCGCGCCGCAAACTAGCACACCCACCGACCAACGCATCGCTTTCGCAAGTTGGACCGACACTTATGCCCCTAACGTCAGTGGTACCAGTTCTGAGGTAACTGTTACTTACGATATGACACCTTTTACTACGACTGGATTACCAGCCAAAACTGAAAAGTATTATATTGAAGACTACGGCTTTTTTAGAACTACTATAAATGGTACTAGTGATAGAACTGGACATGCTGATGAAGGCACAACACAAACTAATTTTATACAAACTTATGATGTGTTTGAAAGTGATATTAATGGTGACGGTCATCAAGACTTTTACTTAATGCATTGGGCAGGTGATAGTAATAGTGATTGGTTACCTGATAGTAATTTATTTGCATGGATTAATGATGGAACTGGACACTTTGAATTAGACCAATCTATATTTGCAGACGGTACACATTGTTTTATGGGTTCTGAATGCTCAAACGACTCAGGTAACCCAACTGGCATGTTAGTTGCAGACTTTAATGGCGATGGTATGGACGACATATATCAAAACATTAGTTTGTTATTAAGCGACAATGGAAAACTTCATAATAAAAGTAATCAGTTGCCACTTTTTTCTAGTCTTTGTAAAAGTAATTGTTGGGCACATGATTCAGATTATGGAGATGTAGATGGAGATGGCGACAACGACATATTCATTCCTGTATGGGATACCTATGCAGATGAAAGTCTTAGACATTTAGGAACACATCCGTGGATTATGTTAATTAATGATGGTAGTGGTAACTTTACTACTAATACAAAATTTCCTAGTATGGGTATGTTTGGAGATAACAATTTTGCCACATCGGCTGTTATTGCCGACTTTGATAATGACGGACACGGTGATGTTGCAGTAGGTTGGCAAAGACCTGGATCTAGTTCATATCAAAATCAAGTTACAAATAGTGCTGGTGCAGTATTTTACAATGACGGCACAAATGATTGGAGAAACAGAACAGTAGTTGAATTACCTGCAAACTATTTTGGTGCAAATGGTATGGCAAATGACATGAAAGCATTTGACTTTGACGGTGATGGTTTTGTTGACATTGTGTTAGCATCTACTAAACACGACCCTTATTATCAAGGTAGATACATACAGTTCTTTAAAAACTTAGACGGCACAAGTTTTAGTGATGTTAGTTCTACTGCTAATCCAGATACAAAATATATAGACGGTAATGGTACTGTATTTTGGAATGGTGACGGTGATTTAGTTCTAGTAGATTTTGACCATGACGGTGATATGGATGTTGTTGACAAAGTAAGAGGAACATACGCACTTATTAATAATGGCGATGGAACATTTACAATGTATGATGACTTTCCAGAGTTTGCTGATAGAGGAGTATATCACCCTGTTGAAATAGATGGTAAGTTTTGGTATGACTTTATAGGTGCTACAAACTCTACTAATAATAGAGACACAGATACACTTACATTTTTCCAAGTATTAGATCCACCTAGTTATGCTGAAATGTATCAAGACATTATGACAAAGCCACAAGGATATGCAGAAACTATTTTTAAAAGTAAATTGCTATTTGATGATTTAAGAAAGCAAACAAGAGGTACAAAAGTATTTGGCGAGTCAGTTGAAAACTCTCAATTAATTGCTTTTAATAAAGAGTTAGGAAATGGTTGGGGATTTACACTAGGTAAATTAGCAGGAGATAGTAGAGGAGAAATTGCAATACTTGACAAAGAAATAAAACAATGGCATATTGGAATGACTCTTGTTAAAAACAAATTAGAAGCATTCAATGATACAATGTGGTTTGGCACAGGTAATGCAGATGTTAAATATACAACTGTTAGTAATTTTGTAGAATACTTACAGCCTATAAACAATAACATGTATGCTACATTTGGATTTGAAGTTAGCACAACTAAAGTATCTGGCTTTGAAGAAAAACAAAGTGACTATAATGTTGCAGTTAAAGGGTTTGATGTAAATGATGCAAAAGTGTTTGCTGATATAAATTATCGTTTACATAGTAAGTATGGAACAACTAATTTTGGTTTAGGTATTGACCATTATGAAACATTAAATAATACTTCGATTGACTTTGCAGACATTTTGTCGTATAATTACAATCAAGAAATGACAGTAGGAAAGTTTAATGTCTCACATGTGTTTGGCAACTTTTATCTACAAGGTAATTTCAATACTGAGAACTATAACAGTATCGAAGTTGGATATTATTTCCAATTTTAACACTCCCGGTAGTGAGTGTCTAAACCGAAGAGACGTCTAAGGCGAGGAAAGGCTACCATAACTAAATAGATGAATATATGATGAAACAAAGAGTTGTTAAAAAAAGACCTAGCAGACGTGCTAGGTTTTTTGTTTATAAGTCATCTCCCATCCATTCATCTCCACCAGACTTATCGCCACTCTTGGCTTTGTTATATCTGTTTAATGTACGAATGAGATATTCTCTTTCAATAGGAGACAGGTGCCAGGCTTCAGTATAAGATACTGAGCCTTCACTAAAAATAGTAAGTTCTGCAACCTGCTTCAGAATTTTTTTCTGGTCTTTATCTAACTGTCCAAGGAACCCAATAACTTCTTCAGGTTCGGCTGTGCCTAGGAAGCCGTGAAAAAATTTACAGGGTCAAAGTTAATTGGCGAAGTGAATTCGTTTTTGCATTCTTCGTTTTCACAAGTTATTGCAACTTCGTTGTTTACACCTTTACCATTAACGTCATTAATAAATTCTTCGATTTCTTTACCTGTAGTATTTTCTGTATTTTCTAGGAAGTCTCTGATTATTGCTTTGTCGTTTATCTTAATAGATTTGCCTTCTGCGTCTTGATAAACAACACTTTTGATACTATCAACTAATAATTCAAAGTTTAAATCTGCTAGTTTTACGAAACTTTCGTTGAATGCACTTAAACGTTCCATGTCATCTGTTAGTTCTGAAATACTTTGCATACTTCTTGTACTTTGGAAACTGGCTACTCCTGCCTTAATAGTATTTGCATAACTGAAAGGTAAAGCAGTAATTTTCAAACCATTTGAAATATCAATTTCGTATTCATCGTCTAATGACACCATAGAACCTAAACTATCTTGAACACTTACATTAACTGTAGTAGATGTGTTACATTCAGGACATTCTGCAATGACTTCAACATCGTCACCACCACTTGCACCTCTAATTGCAATTAGTAATGCATCGACATCAGCACTAAACATTGCCTTAGGATCTTTAATTTCAGGAACACAACTTTTAATTAAGTTTGCTACTGCTTCTCCATTTAACAATGCATCTGGATTTTTAAGTTGTAATTCATCTTTAGTTGTCATTGGGTAAATTGCAAATTCACCACTCTCAGGTACTGTTAGTATCTCTGGACCGTAAAACTTTCCACCACTTGGAATCTCGGTGTATAGTTTAGGTGCTCTAAAATAAGCACTTAACGGATTATTCTGTATTTGTTCTGTCATTTAATCTCCTGATTATATTGTAGAATTAAAACTGTATTTATTTATCATCATTATAACATGTTTTAATAAATTCTGTGCCAATAAAACTAGTTTTAACTTTTTCTGATAAATATTGGCATGTCCGATAAAGTTGATATAATGCTAAATTCAGGGGAGAACATCTCCCTACCTACATGGGCCTTAGAAACGACTCAGAAGGATGTATTGGCGGCTGTTATAGCCTTAGGTAAAACAGGTGATAAGTCAGTTGCCTACGAAAATGAGATGAAGGCTTTAACGGACAAGATGTTCAAAGAGATTAAAGAAGGCAACAAGGACACTAAAGACGCAGTAAAAGAAAAAGAGAAAATAGACAAAGAAGCCTTACAAGCAAGTAAAGACCTTGCTGATAGAGTAAAAGAAAACAAAGAAGCATTAAAAGAATTTCAAGCAGAAGGTCCTAAAGGACTTTTTGACAAAGTAGCAGACGCATTAGAATCAGACGGTGAAAAACTAGGTAATAACTTAGGTTGGATGGCAGATAAGGCTGTAGTAGCCGGTGGTGTATTACTTGGTGCAGTATCTAGTGCAGGTGCATATATAGGAAATGCATTACTAGGTGCAGGTAACCAATTAAACGAACTTACTAAATCAGGAGTTGGTTTTAACACTACCTATGCTGAAGTAGGTAAAGGTGCCACAGAAGCAATAGCAGGATTGGGTGCATTAGGTACAGGTTTTGAAGGAGCGGCACAACTTATTGCCGCTAATTCTAACGTAGTTGCTACAGCAGGGTTTGGTAAATTCCAAAGCACAATGAAGTATGCGGCAGACATGTCAGAAGAACTTGGTATGAGTTTTGAAGATTCTATGGACGCATTTAGTGAAGGATTACAAAGACGACAAAACGTAATGGATTTAAGTAACGTTAGTCAAAGTGCTTTAAATAGAACAGTACAAGGCACAATTACTGCACAAAGAGTTTATAGTCAAGCACTTGGAGTAAGTTCAGAAGAACTAGAAACATTTGTAAGCAGTTTAACACAAAACAACGGTCTATTAACTTCAACACTATTAACTATGAACAGTGGTATTAGAAACCAGGTCATGGGTGGTATTGAAGTATTTGCTAGTGGTATGGCGGCATTAGGTGGTCAAGCAGGGCAAGGTATAGCAACCGCATTTACAGATGCCGCGGCGGCAGGAGCCATTGGACTATCTGACGAAGCAGTTGGTTATATTACTGCATTACCAAGTTTAGCAGGACCAATGAATGAATACATTAGTGCTGTACAAGACGGAACATTAACACAAGAACAATCACAACAGATGGTAACAGACCTAACAATGAGTTTAGGTAATTTAAGTAGTCAAGAAAAAGCAAGGATTAAATCATTAGCGGCTATTGGCGATGAAAGTGCAAAACAAATGGCATCAGCAATCGCACAATTTGAACAAAGTGAAAACAAAATTGCAGAATTAAACAAACAGTTTGGTACTGCATTTGATATGGATACAGTACAAAAAGGTACTAATGAATTTAACAAAGTATTAAATCAAGCCAAAGGAGCATTTAGTAATGCATTCTACAGTTTGTTTGCAGACCCAAAAGTTATGGCGGCACTTAATGATGGATTAAAAGAAATCATGAGTGTGTTTGGAATTGGCGTGGACGACATGAGTGGCGCGGCAATGGGCGCCGGCGACATGGTCAAAGGTTTGGCTGAAAAGGCTGTACCAGTTATAAAATCAATTATGGAATCCTTAAAAGGATTTGCAGAGTATATCAAAGACGCATTTGACTCTGGCGGCATAGCAGGTGTATTTAAACAATTAATAGGCGATGCTATGGGCATGGTTGTTAAAGCAATGATAAAATATGGTTTAATATTTGCAGGATTGCTTTTTGCTAAAAATTTAGCAATGGAATGGGCAAAGTCAACTCTTATGCCACAAGCAAAAGCATTTGGATTAAAAATGTTCCAAGGTGCGGCAGGTGCCGGAAAACACTTTATGCAATCTGCTCAAAAATGGATGAGTACAGCACTATCTGGAGATACTGCCAAAAAACTTAAAAGTAAAACATTTGAACTTGCTGGCTCACTTAAAGATAAAGTAATGGGCTCAGGCGGCAAAGGCGGAGTAGGATCCAAAGTAGCAGACATGACAAGCAAGTTCCAAAAAGACGGTGCTAAGATGACAGACAAGTTATCTGGTGCTATGTCCAAAGGTGGCAAAAGCGGAGGCTTCTTAAAAAGCATAGCAGACGGTGTTAAGAAATTTGGTGATACAAAAGTTGTTAAAGGTGCGGCAAGTTTAGCCTTACTAGGTGGTGCAGTAGCATTAGCGGCTATAGGACTTAAACAGTTTAATGATGTAGACTTTGCTTCAATTGTTAAAGGTACAATAGCATTAGGTGGTTTAGCGGCATTAACAAAAGTATTAGGTAAAGGTTCATCAGCAATGATTAAAGGTGCGGCGGCAGTAGCCATATTAGGAGCATCTATTATCCCAATGGCATTTGGACTTAAATTAATGGAAAATGTTGGAATGGCAACTATTGGTGTATTAGCCGTAGGATTAATTACATTAACAGCGGCGGCAGTAGGTATGGGATTTGCACTACCATTTATATTATTAGGCTCTGTAGCGATTGCGGCATTAGGTGTAGCACTTATTCCATTAGGGTTTGGACTTAAACTAGTTTCAGAATCACTACCAGGATTTGTAGATTCATTGGCGGCTTTCTCAGAAGTAGATGGATTAGGACTACTTAAATCAGCGGTAGGTATGTTAGCAATAGCAGGTGCTATGGCATTAATGGCTCCATTGTTACCATTTATGTTATTAGGTTCATTAGCAGGACCTTCAATAGAGGCAATGGGTAAATCATTACAAACATTTAATAATGTTGATTTCAAAAATCTTGCATTAGCAGGATTAGGAATGAAAGCAATAGCAGAAGGTATGGCATCTATGAGCGGTGGCTCATTGAAGTCAAGCATTATGGATGGTATTGGTAGTATATTTGGAGCAGACAGTCCAATTGACAAACTTAAAACATTTATTGCAGGATTTGATACTATTGATACAACAAGTATTATAACAACTGCAGATGCATTACAAAGTTTAAGTAGTTCATTATGGGATTTATCAACAGTATTAGATAGGTCTTTAGAACCACTTATGAAGTTATCAGTTGTATTAGATAATATGTCAGGTGTAGGCATAATGAAACTTGCGGCTATTAAGGCACTTAACTTAATGGGTGTAGGAGGCGGCGGACCTACTCAAGAAGCACAACCAACAATAGCGGCAAC
>Ga0115012_10001218_pt1 | contig 14918 bp, 11 predicted proteins | sample TroAtlMetagenome_FD_88706 | JGI IMG/M metagenome (GOLD analysis project Ga0115012, IMG submission 88706) | Marine eukaryotic phytoplankton communities from Atlantic Ocean - Tropical Atlantic ANT10 Metagenome | ecosystem: Environmental > Aquatic > Marine > Oceanic | place: Tropical Atlantic...
AATATTAGGCCTGACGGGAAAAGATAATGGCATTAACCAATTTACCAGCACCTAGATTACCTGAGCCAACATCAGAATACTCTCTGACTTATATGCAAGACTTACTTAGGGCGTTAGAGATATTTATCGAGCAGGAAAGAACTGCTGGAGACATACGGGCGACAACAATTACTTTGACCGCATTGCCTACATCTGCAACAGGACTTGAGTCTGGTGCGCTGTACAATGACTCAGGGACGGTAAAAATTGTACCGTAGTATAAATGGACTATATAAAAAAAATAATCGAATATAATGCGGTTGCTCGCCTAACAATGATTTGTAGCATAGCCATGTCTTGGCGCTGTGCAGAGTGGTTTATGGGATTGCCTGACCCCACAATGCAACAGAGTGCGTTTGTGTCTGTTATAATGGGTGTTATGACAGGTATATTCGGCATATGGATGGGGCAAGAATCTAAGGGAAGAAGAAATGGTTAAATGGCTGTTAAAGCTGTGGAGCGTAAGACACGGGGACTTGTCCGGGCATAGGCTTCACACAACTAAATATGATGATTTGTGTATGTAGGGGGCGAATGTGCCTAAGTTAAGTGAAAACACTGAGGTGGCCCTGCCGCTACGCAATATCATATCTATGGTTGCGGCGGCTAGTCTTGCGACTTGGGCATATTTTGGCCTAATAGAAAGATTAAACACACTAGAAACCAATCAAACTATGATGAGGTCTGACCTAGAGCAAAACACAGAGTTTCGTATTAAATGGCCCAGAGGCGAGATGGGGAGTCTGCCAGCGGATTCTGAGCAGTTTATGCTGATTGAGCATTTAGCCACTGAGCTTGAGAAGCTACAGACAGACATAGAGAGCGGCAAAGCCCCCTTTGACCAACAACAAAAACTAACCCTAGATTTTTATGAAAGACGAATTACAAGCCTAGAAGAGAGCATAGAGAAGTTAAGAAACGGTAACCATGATTGAGCTTACGTTTGTGTTATTATTGGTAATGAACGGCGAAAGGGTAGAGTACACACCGTACCGCTCTTTGTCCGAATGTCTGTCCGTTAGGCGCAAGATAAAGCGTAACGTGGGGCATACCAATAACTTTGACCAAAAATGGTCATGCAAAGAACACAAGGTAATGGTTCTTAATGGGGAAATATTGGAGTTTATAGAACAATGATACAGGCACTTATAGGCCCAGTTACAGGGCTACTAGATAAGTTTATCGAGGACAAAGACCAAAAGGCAAAGCTGGCCCACGAAATTGCCACCATGTCAGAGCGACATATGCAAGAACAAATCATGGGTCAGTTAGAGATAAATAAAGCAGAAGCACAGCATAAGTCTATTTTTGTAGCTGGCTGGCGACCCTTTCTCGGCTGGTGTCTGTCTTTTGCCATGGCTTGGCACTTTGTCCTAGCGCCTGTAACCATGTTTGTGTGTTCCTATTTTGGTGTAGAGATACCAGAATTACCTACATTCGACATGGATTCGCTTATGACTGTTTTACTTGGAATGCTTGGCCTTGGTGGACTCAGAACGGTAGAAAAGATTAAAAAGGTTACAAAATAGCTTTCTAGCTGTTATTATTAACATAATGGTTCAATGGGGGATACATTATGGCTAATGCAAAGCTAACCGACCAACAGGCTCAAGAGGCCGCAGATGTATACAAAGAGTGCGGTAAGGTTGCTAGAGATGCGGCGATAAAGCTAAACCTAAATTACTCTACTTTTTGTTCAAGATTAAGAGTTGCAAGAGACAGGGGGTTTTTAGACAGCATACAATCTACTGGCAACGAGGCAAAGCCAGAGACAAAGGTAAAAGAAGCAACCGTTGTACTCAGGCCAACATTTAGAATACAGCAACGCAAGTCTAGGCCAGAAGAAACAAAGCACGTTTTAGCCATAGGCGATTGCCACGATAGCCCCAGACTACCTGATAAAAAACGCTTCTATGCCATGGGCAGGTACGCTAAAGAAAACAAAGTAGACCAGATTGTACAGATAGGTGACTTTGCAAGCATAGACTCTCTTAATAGATTTGACGGTAACGACACGGTAAAAGGACAAGAAAAGCCCACATTTAAAGAGGATATGCGTAGCTTCCAACAGGCTATACGGTCTTTTCATAGGGGTTTAGCGGGGTATGATGTACCAAAACACGTCACACTTGGCAATCACGAAGACAGAATATGGTCATTCACAAACAAGAATCCCGAAGTTATTGAGCTACTTGACCAAATACTGTTCGCGACACTAGATGATTATGATTGGACATACTCTCCATACGGAGAGTTTTACTTTATAGGAGACGTGGGGTTTACACACGCACCTTTAAATACAATGGGCAAGGCATATGGCGGTATGTACGCAGAAAATCAAATAGCAAGAGACTCTTTGCATGATGTGGTTTTTGGTCATACCCACAAACGAGTTGATAAGACATACCCAAAGATGGGTAATCAACTTTTAAATGTGATGAATTTGGGTACAAGTCTACCGCAAGGCCACTTAGAAGAGTATGCTAAACATACATTGACTGGATGGTCATATGGGGTCTACGACATCCGAATAAAAGATGGTAAAATAGACGAAAGAACTTGGATACCTATTAACAACCTTATTGAACGCTATGGTGATGGATATGCGGGAGATTAAAAAAGTAATCGTACACTGCGCCGACACCCCTGAAGGAAGGGATGTCAAGACAGAGGAAATAAAGCGCTGGCACACTGAAGAGAGGGGCTGGAGCGATATTGGTTATCACTGGGTTGTGGAGCTTGATGGTTCGGTTCACGCTGGGCGTGATGAGTCTATCAATGGCGCTCACTGTAGGGGTCATAATAGCGACAGCATCGGCATCTGCTATGTTGGTGGGTCTGACGCTGAGGGAAATCCTAAAGACACACGAACCCAAGAACAGAAGGATTCTCTTGTCACACTTATCAAAGAAATACTTGACCGACATCAAGAGGCACAGGTCTACGGACACAGAGACTTTTCAGAAAAAGCCTGCCCATCATACGATGCAAAAACAGAATACGCAGGGCTATAAGGAGTAAACTATGTTACCACTTTTGTTTGGACTGGGGGGTTCTGCACTAGCTGGCGCTGGAATGCTTGGCGGAATGGGTGCATTAACCGCTGGCGCTCTTGGCTCAGGCTTAGGCTCTCTAGCACAGGGTGATGACATAGGAACAGCTATCGGTACTGGCCTGATGTCCTACATGGGCGGTAAGGCTCTTGGTGGTTTAGGTGGCGCTGGGGCCGCTGGCGCTGGAGATGCGGCCTCAAGTGTTGCAACTGGACTGCCTGCTGGAACAGCGCAAAATGCCGCAAACTTTAGTGACTTTATGTCAAGCGGTGCTGGAAGCGGAATAGGTGGCGCACAAGGCGCAATGGGCGCACTTACCGGAAATCTAGGCCAGACCGCTGGCATAGCACTTCCCGGTTTGGCAACTCTTGGCGCACCTCAAGCAGGGGCTTTTGGCTCCTCTGAGTTTGATGATGACGGAGACATTCCAGAAGCAGATTCCCCTAACAGAAAGACCAAGACACCGGGATTGGGCTACAGGCCCGGACTTGACCCAGAGTTTAGATACTTCAACGAAGGCGGCATAGCGTCCTTGGCGTATCAAGAGGGCGGCGATATGGATATGTCGGAAGCCCCCAACGACAAAGAGCTTATATCTAGGGCCGTAGAGGCGATTCAAGGCCGCTCAGACAGCCCTGAGATGGTCTTGGGTCAGTTTGTGGCTAGATACGGAGAAGACGCACTACGCGACCTTGTAGAGCGTGTTCAGAGCGGTGAGTTCGACATGAATGCAGGGGTCACCGAAGGCCAAGTTAATGGCGTTGGTGATGGCATGGACGACATGATTCCAGCAACACTAGAAGGAGAGCAAGATGTGGTGCTATCCGATGGAGAGTTTATTGTACCTGCGGATGTGGTTAGCGGGCTGGGCAACGGCTCGACTGACGCAGGCTCGAAAGCTCTATATGAAATGATGGACAGAGTTCGCGAGATGCGAACTGGTATGACAAAACAGCCTGAGCAAGTGCCACAAGGAGCGATGCTACCTGTATGATGATTACCGCAGTACCAAGGGAGGCTCTGCGCGTTGTCTGGGGAGATGTGGCAAGGGTTTTAAATAAGTCAGTGGAAACTTCAAAAGGCAAGTTTCACATTGACGATATATTTAGAGAGACTGATAACGGCCTGTACGGTCTTTGGTTGGTAATAGATGATGAACAAGAGGGCATGAATGTGATTGCGGCAATAACCACAAGAATCATTCAGTATCCAAACAGAAAAGCTCTGGCAATGGATTGGCTTGGGGGAAGCAGAATGGGTGAGTGGTTGCCGTTGGCACAACAAACCCTTGAGAAGTACGCTAAAGAGTGTGGATGTAGCCATTTAGAAAGCTACGGAAGAAAGGCTTGGAAGCGTTGGTTGGGCAAGTACGGCTGGGAGCCAGAGTATATTGCTTATAGAATGGAGTTAGGTAATGGGCAAGGGCAGTAAACAGCCACAAGACCAAACCGTTGTGCAGACGAATCTGCCAAAGTATGTAAAGCCATACTTTGAACGTCTTTTAAAGCGCACGGAAGCAGAGTCCAAACAAGAATACAATCCCTACACTGGTCAGCGTTTAGCTGATGAGACTGGGGATACTTTGCAATCTAGGCAAAATATTAGGAACATCGCTTCAAGTGGGATAGCTGGGCTACCGCAGGCGCAGGGCGCTACCATGGCAGGAATGCAAAGGGCATTACAAGGGCTAGGCTATCAGTCGCAAGATTTTGATAGCGCCGCCGCTCAGAAGTATATGCCCACTTATATGCAGAATGTAGTAGATGTTCAAAAACAACAAGCTATTCAAGACTTCCAAGACCAAAACGCCGCTAGGTCGGCACAAGCAGTTCAGGCAGGCGCGTTTGGCGGCTCACGTCAAGCCATCGCGCAGGGCATGGCTCAAAACGAACTTTCGCGCCAACTTGCAGATATACAGGCAACGGGGCAACAGGCGGCATATGAGCAGGCATCAGGACAGTTTGAAAGAGATAGAGCCGCAAGAGAGTCAGCAGAACGATTAGGCCTAACGGCTGGTGAGTCATTAGGCGCACAAGGTTCTCAATTAGCGCAACTTGGTCAATTAGCAAGAGAGGGCGATATACAAGCCGCAACTCTTTTGGAGCAAATCGGCAAAGACCAAATGGCTAGAGAACAAGCTGGATTGGATATGGCTTATGAAGATTTTGTACGTCAGAGAGATTACCCGCGCGAACAGTTGCAGTTCATGTCATCCATACTTAGAGGTGTCCCAGTACAGCCATCTACGGAAACGACTAAGTTCGGTACTTATAATCCTCTTCAACAACTCCTTGGAACGGGCGTTTCCGCGCTAGGGTTGTATAAAGGAATACAGGGTCTATGAATATTATTGACATCCAAGACCAGCTTAAAAACTTCTCTGAAGACCAGCTTATCAATGAGATGCAAATGCCGTCTGGCAATGCGCCTCAGTTTCTTGTTTTAAGTGAGATTCAGCGCCGCAAACGCGTAAGAGATGACTTCTCAAAGCGTCAGGCCGCGCAACAGCCTACGGTAGCTGAAGAGGCAATCGCCGCCGCTGGTGTGCCGCAGTCTGGTATTGCTGGTATGTCAGAGGCCATGGCCCCAAAAAGTACCATGGTACAAAATGCTGTAGGTTCAGCGATGCCAGAGGCCATGAGGTCTGGTGGCTTGATGCAGTTTGGAAATGACATTTTAAAAAATACTAAATCTCAAGAGGTGGAGCCTTTTCTCGATGAGGTAGAGGGCATGGCTGAGTCACGCTTCGGAGTAGATTTTAATGAGTCGCCTAGATTTGGCCTAATCACAGACCAGCTTGCAAGGCCAGCCATTGGGCGTCCATTAGGAAATCTTTTGGGTATGCCCATGATTAATGACCCAATGCCTTATGTAGACGCCCCTTTTGAAAGGGAGAGTCGAAGAATGCCTGTTAAGGGCGGTGCTTTGCCTATGCCTGCCGTTATGCCTTATAAAGAAGGTGGGTTGGTTGATGCACTGTTCTCCAAAACAGACCATGGCAAGAAGCTGTCATCTAATCAGTTTGAGATTAGAAAAGGCAAAGACGGCAGACGTATGGTCTACAAGAAAGGCACTAATATCTTTGTCGGTACAGCCGATAAGCTGTTTGACAAGAAATATGATGGTGGATTGATACGCGCCCAAAATGGGCTTCCTCGCGACACCCTTGGTATGAGACTAAGAAATCCCGGAAACATTAGGCCGGGTGCTGGTTTTTTTGGTGAATCAGGTCAAGATAAAGGATATGCCGAATTTGACACTGATGCCGCTGGTCTTAGAGCCATACAAAGGCTTTTGATGACATATGGCAGTAAGCACGGCATAAACACGCTGAGAGGATTAGCGAATAGATACGCCCCACCGTCAGACAACAATCCTACGGGCAACTATGTAGACTTTCTTTCTCAGCAAACTGGTATAGACCCAGATGAGCCAATAAATCTTGCTGAACGTGGTGCGGAAATCATACCTGCCATTATTGGTTTTGAGCAAGGTCAACAGCCCTTCTCCCAAGAAATGATTAATAAGGCGATTAGTGCGGCACAGTTTGATGATGAAGAGCGAATTGCAGAAGCCCTAAAGATGTCCGGAGGAGAGTCTCCAAGCATGATGGACAGCGTTTTAGAAAAGGTAAAAACAGCCGCAAGTGCCGCTGGCAATGCAGTTATCCCATCAGCCACCGCGTCAACCATATATCCAGAGCCTGAGCCTGAAGATACTGGCGGTAGCTTCTTAGACTTTTTAAACAGAAATGCTCTTGGCCCAGCAGGAAGAGAGCTTTTTGGCACTGAAACAGAAGAAGACCTTGAGGCTAAAAGAATACTCTTGGGTGGACAGCGTTCTGGTGAAAAGGCTGGGGAAAGACAAGAGTACGAGCAAGGCAATCAATATTTTTATAGTGAAGAGTATCAAAACTATCTAAAGAGATTGGGCCTTAATCCAGAAAAATTAGACCCTAATAGCGTTCCCGATAGTTTAGGAACATTTGATGTAATGTCTCCAATAGAACATATGAAGGCGTTTACACCAGATGAAAGTGGCGAGTCTCAAATGGACAGATTCACACTTGGGATGAATAAGGGCAATGTCTCTATTATGGAAAGTGGCGCTACAGCGGCACAAGAGGGCGCTACAACAGAAGATATCGACAAGACCACCACAGCCAGACGTAAAGATGTTGCCCCTGAAACTGTGACCGAAACAACGGAAACAGAGAAAAAAACAGATACAGAAACAAAAACTGAACCACAGCCTGACAAAGACCCAGATGCCCCCAAGACATCAGGGCTGTCTTCTATTGAAGAAGAAATACTTGCCCTTCAAGAGCAAATGAAGAAAGACAGAGAGTCAGATAAATGGCTCGCTATCGCACAGGCTGGTCTAGCGTTAATGGCTTCTGATAATCCCACGCTTCTTGGTGCGGCTGGAGAGGCTGGCATTGAAGGGTTAAAGGCTTTTCGTGAGGCTAACGATAGATATCAAGAGGGCGTGATAGACTTGCTTAATGCCCGCTCTAAACTTGCCAAAAACAGAACAGGCTTGACGCAAAATCAAGCAAACCAGTTGGCAGTTGATTATGAGAAAATTGCAAACGATATGTCGGTTGATGAGCAAACTAGACTTCGCGCTAGGATACTAGCGGAACAGTTAAGAATGCAAGGCGGTCTTGGTATGGGCTTGATGGCAGGTAATTATGATATAGCCACACCTAGTTCCTAGAGGAGTTTTAGATGGGGCAATATTACGTTCAGGGTAGCTCTGGTAAATACTACTCTTTTAATATATCTGGTCAGTCTCCGAATGATGCCGAGCAAGGCAAGATTCAGCAGATTCTTCAGCAAAACAATGATTCATTGATTGGCGGTCAGCCCACCTCTGAAGAGAAGGGCGGGCTTGGCGCGGCTCTTTCTGGCGGCATAGACACGCTACAGCTTGGCTTTGGCTCTGCTATAGAAGGTCTTGGAGAGTCAACTGACATAGACTTTCTGAAAGAATATGGCAAAGAAGTTGTAGAAACAAACAAACAACAACTTGCCGACAATGAACAGTATCGAACCAGAATAGATGACATAACTGGCGTTGGCAGTGCATTGTCATTTGCTAGTCAAGCCATAGTTGAGCAAGTTCCCCAGATAGGCTCAACGCTTGCTGGTGCATATGCTGGCGCTAAAGTAGGCGCGGCTCTTGGCCCCAAAGGAGCAATAGTTGGCGGCATAGCTGGAGGCATAAGCGCAAACCTTCCGTTCTTCTACGGCATGAACCGTGAGGCTCAAAAAGATGTAAACCCTGTGGTGGATGAGGGCGTAGCCCTATTGACCGCTATCCCTCAATCTGCACTAGACTTCATTGCCGACCGCATTGTTGTTGGCGCGATTTTTAAACCGAAATTTATTAATGGTGGCGGTATCTTCTCACGCACCGCAAAAGGCGCTGGTGCTGGTGTGGCGGCTGAGGTTCCAACAGAGCTTGGTCAACAAATTCTTGAGAGGCTTCAGGCTGGCAAAGACATCACAAGTGAAGAGGCAATTAAAGAATATCGTGATGTAGCAATCACCGCTGGCCTTGTCGGCGGAAGTATTCGTGGTACATCAAACCTTATCTCAGGGGACAGAAACAAGAAAGACCATGCGGAGAAAACACGCCAGCTAGATGAGGATTTCAGAGAGCTTCAACAAGAAGTTCACGGCAATGCCGCGCTTGGCCTGAAGAAGAAAAACGAATTAGCCCCAGACCCATCTGTTAAATCAGAGGTTATTAAGCAGGGCAATCAAGTAGAAGCACAGCAACAGGCAGTTTTAAAAGCTCAAGAGGCCGCTGTTGCTGGAACATCAAGGCTAAATTTAAAAAGACTATCTGAAGAAGAGCAGTCTACATTGGGTCAGTACAGACAGGCGATTGGCTCGTCACAACGCCCCTTTACAACTGTTGCAGAACTCAGAGAAGCTGGCCTTACTGATAGAGCAGACTCAATACAGGAACAGCAACTTGGCGTTATCAACGCTAAGATGGAGGATAGGGCTACAGTAAAACATAAATTTACTCAGGCTCAATATGATGCGGCTGTAGAAAGAGTGAAGAGAGACGGGGTGGCAGAAGTTGCCAACATCAGAGACGCCGCCAAAACAGAAAAGGGAAACAAGCCAGCAGAGTCAGTCGCGGAATCAATCCGTGATGAGATGATTGCTAATAGGGTTATTAGAAAAATAAACAACTCTGAGTACGTTCCTCTGTCGGAAGAAGACGTAGCGGCAGACCCAGCCACTGAGCTTAGGGCGTTGCTATCAAGAGAGCAGAAGAAGCTAGAGTCTAAAAGAAAAGCAAAAGAAGATATGAAGGAGCGTCAACGCGCTCTGCTTCAGTCTTGGGATGGCTCGTCACCACAAGAAGCGGCTTTGGAAGTTACACAGAAAGAAGACGCTCGCATAGACAGTGATATTGCCGTTGCCGAAAAGACAGTAAAGAACATACAAAGGCAGATTGACTCTATAGATGCAAGAAGCGGTGCGGCTGGTCAACTTGCTAAACAAACTTTTACTGCCGAAGACTCTATGCTTGCTTTACGAGCCGCTCAAGAAGCATCTAAAGCAAAGCCACGGGCAGAATACGAGACTCGCAAAAAAGAAATAGCTAAAAAGATAGAAAGCTACGCAAAGAAAGACCTTGGGCTAAAGGGCTTCAAGTTTTCTTTTGAAGACGAGCTTGGCGGTTCAAGGCCGGGAACTGTGGGGCAGGGTTACTATGACCCTAAGCAAAAGCTAATTGCTATTGCTGTCGGAATATACAACCCGAATATGAGTGACGCTGATTACATAGCTCGCTTGAAGGGTGTGATGAACCATGAGGTTATCCATGCGCTACGCGATGCCCGATTGTTTACAGATGCAGAGTTCCAAACTTTAGTCAACGCCGCAAATAAAAGAAAAGTGACCGTTGTTCGCAATGGTGAGAACGTACAGCGTGATTACAACTTTGTAGACAGAGCGCTTAAATTAAACACAAGAAGAGATGGGGAAACAGACGCTCAGTTCACAGCTAGAGTAAACGAAGAAGCTGTAGCGGAAATGTTTAGGTCATACGCTGACGGCAGACTGAAGGTGGCTGGCAAGCCCCTATCTCTGTTCAAGAGGATTATTAATTTCTTCTTAGGCGTAAAGTCTGCACATATTGACACAGGCTTTGACAGCGTTGATGCAATATTTGAAGACATCAAGACAGGAAAGATTGGGAGCAGAAGTCAAACAGACCTAGAGGGGCGTGTACGCAGAAGAAATGACCCTGTACAAGAAGCTGTAGATGAGTTGGCTATAGAGTCAGCATATACCGCCTTTGATGCAGATGACCCAGAAGACTATGTTGCAATGTCAGTGGCTGACAGAGACTTCTCAGAGGTTGGCGATGTCAGTATTTTGCCAGATGAAACCCTGCAAAACGCACAATTCATCAGGGCAAACAAACAAAAATCCACCGACCAAAAGAAAATCATGGGCAAGCTGTTTGCCAATAGAGATTTAGACGATGGTACAAAAGTTTCTATTAGACCAAATCTAAATGGATTTATAGAGGGCGATAATGGTCGTTTGCAAATGACCCAAACCGTCCATGAGGGGCGTAACTACAGCACAGCACTTGGCTATGACATATTCGCGGCTGTGAGCAATCCTGAGATGCTGGTAAGCCCAGCAAAAAGAAGAGATATTTATAACGGGGAAACACCTAAAGGGGCAAAGCAAGACAAAGTTCCAATGGCTAGTGGCTCTGGTGGCTATGTCAACATGACAAAGGGTGAGGCTGAGTTAATTATTAACAACCCAGACCATATTCTTTCTTTCAATCCCGGAAGCAAGAAGCGTGAAGTTGTAGGGCATCACCTATTCGTTGACGAGAAGGGCTATGCTGTAGAGAGAGTTGACGGCGTTGGCGTACACTTTGGTGGGAAGATATTTGTTAAGGGCAAGCTCGTACATTACACAAGCGAGAACGCTCCCCAACCTCTTGATGGCCTGCCCACATCTGTAAAATATATAGACAATTCTGAGAAAGACTTTTCGGAGGTCTTCTCGCCCGAACTGCCAATGGCACAGACAGACAGAGTTGGTGTAATAGCTCACAAGCTACCAAAGGAACTCTTGGTGCAAGGCACTGGGGAGAAGGCAACCATTCCTGTGCCGCAGGCATTTACGCCAAACAACAAAGGCAATGTGTTTAACAACATTGACAGGCTAAAAGAAAAGCATCCAGATGCCATGTCATCTGCACAGGCGTTTATGAGAATGCAACAAGATGCCATGGGTGGAGAGTTTGTACCCCTGCCACCACTAAATGCAATTAATTATGCCAACGACCCAATGCGTATGGCGGCTAAGTTACGTCAGCTTACTCCAGAACTTAAAGCTGGGGTTGACGAAGGCTTTTCATACGTTAATCAAATTAAATCTTTGTACGACTCAGGCCAAGCAACGCCGGAGATGACCCTAAAGTTATTCTTGTGGGGTATTCTCTCTCGTGGTGCAGGCCCAGTACAGCAAGAAGCCGCTTATATCGACATCGTTGAGGATGCTACGCCCCTTATTAAAAAAGCTGGACGAGGATTTTTTACACAGGATGATATAGACACTTGGAAAAGAACCGTTAAAAAATATCTTCCTGCTGGCTCTCCGGGCCGTCAGGTTACAATGAATGTAAACTCCGCTGGTAAGCTCATGTTCGAGATGTCCAAGCGCTCTCCACAAAACAATAACATTACCGTTGGTGAAGAAATACATCAGCTTATGCTGAACAACAATGTTAGTGGGCGCGAGGTGCGTAGAGCGTTTTTATCTCTGACCAATAAAGCTGGTATTGACAACAAGGTTGTCTCCTTTGTTCTTTTGGTTGGCGGCAAGACCGACCTTCTCATCATGGACAGGATTCAAACTGGCAATATGTGGGATAATGGGCGATTTGGTGGGGCTAATTTGTACGATGGTATATTTTTAGGAACATACAACAAGAAAGACGGCAAGCCATATAACGATGGGTTTGCAAAGCTCTTAATAGGCCCACGCGGTTCTCTTGTGACTGAGTTCATGGAAGACGGCATAAGGCCAAATGTTGAACTTGCATACGGCATAGTGGGCAGGCCAGAGGACGCAAGCCTTGGTAGATTTCACTGGGAAAGCTGGGTGATTGAGGGTGAGCAAGTAGTTAATCACTCTACTCTTGCCGCAATAGCAGAGAACAATCCCGTTGGTCATGCTGTTACAGAGGGTAAGCCATTTACGTTTAGCTCTGGAATGACATACAGAAGAGCGCCTAGTGGTGCGGTTGTAGAGTATCCATTAAGTGATGGCTCTCCTGTATTTATGACCCCAACAAGATTTAAAGCATTTACAAAAAGGCTATCTGATAAAGGCGTAAAAGACGGCATATACCCACAAGGGTTCAAGGTTAGTGACGCAACTGCACAGCCGTGGTACACTTTCCCAGAGGTCAACAGGAGTAAGTTAGATGAAATCGCAAAACAATTCGAGAACGCAAGACCCAATGGAAGTCTTCGTGACGGCGCTGAGAGGGCTGGAAAAGACACCGTTACCATTAAGCGAGGCGACAGAAGAGAGCCTGAACGAACAGACGGGAGAGACTTCTCCTCAGTCCCAGCAGTCGAGGGACTAAACACTCTCAAGGACTTTATCAAAAACAACCCAGATGGTTTTACAATAACCTCTCAGGGTATCCCTGTGCCTATTGGCACACCAGATAGTGGCGTAGTTGTTGCGCCAGTTAAAGCGGCTGAGTTAATTGTTGGGCAAGACATACCCCTAGAGACATTAAGGGAGTATGTTGAGAATGCCAAAGCCATGTCTGGCATATTAGACAGAGAAGTCTTTTTGGGCGGATGGTTTAATAATGACGATAATCAGTATTATCTTGACAATGCGCTTATAATAAAGGATAAGGTAGAAGCGTTATATATTGCTGAAGCGGCAGAGCAGATAGCTGTCTATGATTTAACAGTGCCGCCATACGGACAGGAGATAGTCACCAATGACGGAATCAAACAACTCCAAGAAACCGGAATTTATCGGGATAACATCGCAGAGCGATACAGACGAGGTATTGACGAAGCTAGTCGCCTCTTTAGAAAGTCAAGGCTTTCAAATCCAGAACAAGGAAGAGTTGAAAGAGCAAGAGACGCAGACCTCTTAGACATCTTTTCTCAGGACGATGCGTTTACAGAGCGTTTGTCTCAGGACGACCTACAGCAAGTGCAGGAAGTCCAAAGATTACTTTCATCTATTGATGAATCCCCTCGCGACTTTATGGAAGTGCCGAGCAACCCATCGGCTCCAATCGCTAACCCTGTAGCTGTCAGGGCAAGGAATCGTGGGGAAACCGTAGCCAACCCATATTTATTTGGTGTCATTGAAGACGGCGGCAGAAAGTATGCCGTGTCTTTACTTGCTGGTCAACACGCCGAAGGTCAGTCAAGGGAGGAGCGCCCTGTTCCTACCATGGGTAGCTTTGGGCTTTATCACATTCACCAAAGAGGCCATGATAAAGAGCTTACAGATAACAGCAAGTTCCCATCTGTAGAGGAGGCTATATACGCCACACTCCGTCAATGGGATAGACAGGGAAGGTCAGATGGAGAAGTGATTGTCATACCAGATGGCGGTGACTTCAATATGGACTTGCGTATGGAGTGGAAAAGCCCATCACACAAATCCCCACCTCTTGTCCTGTCACTTCAGTACATAGCAAACAGAAAAAATCCCTTTTACACTGTACGCACATTCTACCCTGAACTTGTTGACACCTCTTACAAGGGGTTGATGAGGGAAAAGAAGGTGGGCAGGTTTGACGAAATGTCAGTTCCGCTCGCACCAGAAACAGTCAGGCTCGGTCAGCAGATAACAGAGAACCAGCATCACATAGTCTACTCAAAGTCCTATGATGTTTTGTCAAAGGCTATGAAGATGATTCCTCTTGTTAGTGACCAGAAAGCGGAGGACATAACAAAAGAATTTCTTATGCGCTTCCAAGACAGGATGTTGCCTGTCGGGCAGATTATAGATGAGTTGCGTTCTAAAGGGGCAAACATCACAGATGCATTGGACACATATCAAAAAGAAAGTTTGTACCATGGTATAACTGGTGAGCGTATTAACACAGCAACTGACGGCCTTTACAAGCCAACAGCAGAGCTAGTGTCAACCTTAGATATAGACGCAGATTTTGATGCGCTTAATTCTGAGTTTGCTAAATATTCTTTTGAGACAACTGGGAGTAAGAAAGTTGCCGCCGCAGAGGCATATCTATATGCGCTACACGCAAAAGAAAGAAACGAATACATAAGAACCATAGACCCAAGCAATACCGCAGGGTCTGGCATGAGTGATGCAGAAGCTGACAGCATATTGAATTGGGAGCGCTCACTTAGCTCAACAGAAAGAGCGAAGTTTTTTGAAATTAGAAGCCGTGTTCGCGACATAATAGCCGACACAAATAAAATCAGAAGAGATGCGGGGCTAATACCAGAAAACTTTGAAAGCGACAAAGCCACTATTGACGAAGAGGGCAAAGAGTTTAGATTGCCCCCTGTTTATTCTGATTATGTTCCGCTCAGAGGAATACTAGACCCGATGGGAGAGGCAAATGAAGATGCTTCTTTCGCTGGCACTGGCGGTGCTTCTTATTCGGTGAGGGGAAGAGAAGACAAAAAAGCGATTGGTAGAGATACATACCCAACAAACTTGCTTGCTGGGGTGTTTATGCAAAATCAAAACTCAATCATACGCTCTGAAAAGAATGAGGTTGCCAAGTCGTTCTTGAATTTGTTGAGAGCCA
>Ga0115012_10001219_pt1 | contig 14910 bp, 23 predicted proteins | sample TroAtlMetagenome_FD_88706 | JGI IMG/M metagenome (GOLD analysis project Ga0115012, IMG submission 88706) | Marine eukaryotic phytoplankton communities from Atlantic Ocean - Tropical Atlantic ANT10 Metagenome | ecosystem: Environmental > Aquatic > Marine > Oceanic | place: Tropical Atlantic...
GGGTTCCCACCTGTTTACCTTTGGGCTGCTTGGTTTTACCTGGGCATTCGCCAAGATCGGCTGCCTGACCACGGACGAGCACTGAGTTTGGATAAAACGATTTTTGAAGAGCCGCGGTTCGTCCGCGGCTTTTTTTATTTACGGAGCAGGTGCCGGATGGCGGCAACCTTTTCAGCCGCACCGGGTTCCCCTTGAGCTGCCGCCTTCTCGGCCCATAGGAGCGCTTGGTTCAAGTCCCTGCCCGCGCCACCGAGCCCGGCGGAGTAATACGCGGACAGGTTCAACTGAGCCCCGGCGTGCCCTGCCTCGGCCCCTTTTTTGTAGTGGGCAAATGCAGTTTTCCGGTCCTGTTTCACACCCAGCCCCTCGTCGTAGAGGTATCCAAGATTATTCATCGCGCCGGCGTGACCCAGATTGGCTGCCTTGCGGAACCAATCGGCTGCCTTGCGGAAGTCGCGCTTAAACCTGAACGATCCCTCAGCGTACAGATTGCCGAGGTAATAGGCCGCCTCGGCGTGTCCGCCCTCAGCCGCCATTTCATACCACTTGGCAGCCTCGGTTCGGTCCGGCAACTGCAGGGAGAGAGAGCCTCCGAATCCCCGTCTAAAACTGTACGGCACACCGGCCCCGGAGTTATAAAGCGAACCTAGGCGGAACTGGGACTCGGTGTTCCCTTCTTTCGCGGCGCGCAGATAGAGCCGATACGCCCGGGCGTAGTCCTGCTTCAACGGGGAGGTACCCATCTGGAACATGTGGCCCAGTTCGTAAATCGATTTCACGTCACCGAAACGCGCCTGCTTAGCCAAGCGCTCCACCTTTGCGCGTTGATCGGACGGCTCAGAGTTTTCCGGTGCTGCCAGAAACAGGTCGGCCTCGAGGCGCGCGGACTCTGCGAGCACGCCGGCCTGCTTGGCCTCGTGGTCGCGCAGGTCATGCACTGCCTCGTCCTCCGAGTTATCGGCCACGAGATAGAGCCACTTGAGTGCCTCAAGCCGGGCATCCGGCGAAACTTCATTCCTCGCGAGGATGCGCTTGGCCAAGCGCAACTGGGAAGGAGCATAGTCCCTGGTTGAGGCCTGCCGGTACCAAAACTCCGCCCTGTCGGCATTCTTGGCCTGACGCAATTGCTGCTCAGCCTGCGAAGACAAATCCTTCGCCAAAGGTTCATCTGGATCGTGCAGCGAACCGAGATGATGCTGCGCCACAGCCAGTCCCGGAACGGCCTCTCCCGAGGCATTCACAGCGCTCTCCCCCTGCGTCGCGACAACCTCTCCCGGATCGGCAGCCTTCAAATAAAGCTCGCGTGCCTTGATCATCGGGTTTGGGATTTTTCGGTCGAGAATATCTGTCGTAAGCAGCCCGGTCTCATAAAGGAACCCGAGGTTCGCATGGGCATCGGCATAGTCCTGCCCCGAGGCCAGCCGATACCAATAGGCAGCCTGCTCTATGGGATTCGGATCGGGATCCCGCTTAAGAAGCCTGCGCTGGTCGCGGCGAGTCTGTGTTCCCTTGAAGTACAACACACCAAGGTTGTTTTGTGCCCCGGCATGCCCCTGCTCGGCCGCGCGGAAATACCAGTCGGCAGCGGTCTGGTAGTTTTGATTAATTTCACCGCCCACCTCGGGCGCATTCTTTTTTCCGTAGGTGTAAATGATCCCAAGGTCATGCTGGGCGCCGGCGTTGTTGCCCCGGAAAAATCGGCCTTCCGGCAACGGTTGCGGAGCCGAAGCCGACAACAAAAAGGCCGGCAATGGCTTGGCCCGGTCGACGCCAAGGACGACCTGAACACCATAGTCTGCGTTAGGCAGTTTTTCCGGTTTCTGCGCTGGGGCGCTGCTGAGTTGAAACAAACTGACTGCGTTGGCCCGGCCGTCGAGGTCGAAGAAAATCACGAACTGAACCGGCTTGGTCAGTGGCACTTTTCCCGTATCGAAAATCCCGATGTCGATCAGCAGATCGTCGCCTTCACTGCGAAGATCCACCACGGTGATGTCAGCAGCCTTGGCCGAGTCGTAGTTCGGGTCGAACACAGGCCGCCGGAGGCTCTGCCCGGTCCACTTGATTTTTCGCGACGCGGTCCAGTCGTACTTCGGCTCCGCACCGGCTTGGATGAGGGACATCCCGGCAAACGAAAAGGGAGCGCCGCGCTTGAGTCCGACAGCGGACATCGGGAATCGGAGGCTCACCCAATCGCCGGCCGCCTTCTTCAACTCGGCCGTCGCCAGTCGATAATCCTGTCCGCCGGCTTCCCCACGGGCATGGATTTTTCCGAGGTTGGCGCGTGCCATTGCGCTGCCCGCCCGCGCCGCCTTTTCGTACCACTCAACTGCGGTTGCCTGGCTGGCTGTCACGCCCACGCCCTGTTCGTAGAGAATCCCAAGGGTGTTCATCGCGCCGGGATGATTGCCCAGCCGAACGGCCTGTCGATAATACTGGATCGCCCGGCGGATGTCGTGGGTGACGCCGGCCTGGCCTGCCCGGTAAAGTTCGCCCAAGCGAAACGCCGACTCGGCGTTGCCGGCTGCCGAGGCCGCCTCAAGCCGTTTCAGCAGGGCCGCTCCGTCCGACGAAGCCGGCGCTTGGCCAAGCGCCTGGCCAAGCGATACCCAGCCGATCCCGATCAAAACCAGTAATGTGCTAAACCTTGCCACGCTGGAAGGATACTCCGCCCGGCCAAGCGCTTGGCCAAGCAAAAAGGCCCACGGAACCGTGGGCCTTTGCAATTCGTTTGAGGGAGAATTACTTCTCTTCCTTGGGCGCTTCTTCGCCGGCTTCGCCGGATGCCTCTTCGGTGGCTTCAGCAGATGCCTCCTCGGCCGGGGCCTCGGCGTCCGCTGCATCATCGGCAACGACCTCGGTCTCGGCGGGCGCTTCCGCTTCAGCAGGGGCGGCCTCCTCGAGGGTATCGGGTGCTTCCGCCTTGGGCTCCTCAGTCGGCGCTACCTCGGCAGCGGGTGCCTCCGCCTTGGCCGGGGTGGATGCCGGAGCGGCGTCCTCGAAAACCCAGGTCAAATAAGCCATCTCTGCGGCATCACCCTTGCGCGCACCGGCCAACCTAACGATACGGGTGTAGCCGCCCTGGCGATTTTGCATTCTGGGCGCGATATCATCAAAGAGCTTGTGCACGACGTCGTGCTCGTTGCGCCAGTTGGCACGAAGAGTCTTGCCATCCACACCCTTGGTTTTCGGGAAGAACTTCCGCTGTGGTGCGCGCAGGCGCGCGGCCGCCAGGCGACGGTGGTGCATCGTGCCCTTTTTCCCCAGCGTAACCATCTTCTCGGCGACGACGCGAGCCGCCTTGGCCTTGGCCACTGTGGTCTTGATCGTCTCGTTTTTAATGAGGCTGCAAACGAGGTTTGCGAGCATCGCGTTTCGATGCTCTCCGGTGCGGCCCAATTTGGCTGTTCGTACTCTGTGTCGCATTTCTTATGCCAGGGTTGTCGGTTCTTCCTCGATGGGAGGATCCTCGAACGCATCGGCCGGGGCCGGCGTCGGGGGGGAGTCCAACAATGTGGGGTCGATTTTTTCGCCCAGTGAAAGGTTGTACTCCTTGAGTTTCTCCTTGATCTCGGTGAGTGATTTTTTGCCGAAGTTACGGTACTTGAGCATCTCGGCCTCGGACTTCATGGCGAGGTGCCCCAGAGTGGTGATGTTGGCGTTGTTCAGGCAGTTGGCCGCACGAACGCTCAACTCAATCTCGTTGACGCTGGTGTTGAGTAACTTGCGCTGGGCCTCGCGGTTTTCGTCCTTGGCCTTGGCGTCCTGCTCGAACTCAAAAGCTTCATCATTAACACCGGTAAACACGGAAAGGTGATGGGACAGAATCTCGGAAGCCTGCTTGAGGGCTTCGTCCGGTTTCAGGCGACCATCAGTCCACATCTCGAGGATCAACTTGTCGTAGTCGGTGCGTTGACCCACACGGGCGGCCTCGATGCCGTAACGCACACGGGTGACCGGCGAAAAGATGGAGTCGATCGGGATCACGCCGATGGGCTGATCCGTCTTCTTGTTGGCATCGCCGGGAAGGAATCCACGACCCACCTGGACTTCCAGTACCATCTCGACCTTTTTCTTTTTGTCAGTCGTGCAGATGACCTGCTTCTTGTTGACGACCTTGAGTGCCGGCGGCAATTCCAAGTCGCCCGCAGTGACGACACCCTCGGCGGTCACGCTGAGGCGCACCTCCTGCGGTTCGCGGCTGGTGTGGCGGAACTTTATTTTTTTAAGGTTCAGGACGATGTCGGTGACATCCTCCACAACCCCCGGCACGGTGGTGAACTCGTGGTCGGCGCCCTCGATTTTCACCGAGGTGATGGCCGCCCCCTCGAGGGAGGAAAGCAGCACACGGCGAAGCGAGTTGCCGATCGTGTGACCGAAGCCGGTTTCAAACGGCTCGGCGGCGTACTTGGCATACGTGTCGTTGGAATCGTCGGATTTGGTTAACTTATCCGGCTTCTCGAAGTGACCCAGTCTTATTGGCATAACGTTTTATTTTTGAGCAATTTTAATCTGGCCTCGTCACCATTATTCCCGTTCATAACAAGGCCCGTATAATTGCTTTCCCCGTCCACAAGGACGAAGAGGTTAACGGGAATAAAATTCTACGATCGTCTGTTCGTCGGCGATGGGCTGTATCTCATCGCGGGTCGGCACACGCATCACGGTACCGCGAAAGGCGTCCTTCTCCAACTGCAACCACTCGGGCACCACACGGCTGGTGGAGTATTCCAGATTGCGGGTGGCCAACTGGCGCGAGGCGCTTCGATCCTTGACCTCCACGACATCATTGATCTTGGCGGTATACGAAGGAATCGTCATCTTGCCGCCATTCACACTCACATGGCCATGGGAAACCATCTGGCGTGCCTGGGCGCGGGTGGCCCCAAAACCAAGCCGGTAGACGATGTTGTCCAGGCGGCTCTCAAGCAACTGCAGCATAATCTCACCGGTCACACCGCGGTGACGGCGTGCCTTCTCATAAATCGAGCGAAACTGCTTCTCCATCAACCCGTAGTGGAAGCGGAGCTTCTGCTTCTCCATCAACGCCAGCGCGTAGTCGGAATACTTGCGACGGGCGCGCGGCCCGTGTGTGCCCGGGGGATAATTCTTGCGCTCGAGATACTTCGAGGGGCCAAAAACCGGGACGCCGAATCGTCGGCTAATCTTGTCGCGTGGACCTGTGTATCGTGCCATGCCTTAAATTCCTTTTATACCCTGCGCCGCTTCTTGGGGCGGCAACCGTTGTGCGGGATCGGAGTGACGTCGCGAATGGAGGTGATCTCCAGACCCACGGCCTGCAACGCGCGAATCGCAGATTCACGACCGGAACCCGGTCCCTTGACGCGGACTTCGACCTCTTTCAACCCATGGGACATGGCCCGACGGGCGGCGTCCTGCGCTACTTTTTGAGCGGCGTAAGAGGTGCTTTTGCGCGAACCGCGGAAGCCGGTCTTGCCGGCTGTCGACCAGGCGATCAGGTTGCCCTGCTTGTCGGTCAGCGAAACGTGCGTGTTGTTGAACGTGGCCAGAATGGTAGCGACGCCAGAGTGGACGTTCTTTGATTTCTTAGCCTTGACGACCTTCGTCGGTGCGGGGTCATCGCTGGTCAGGAGTTCCTTTGCCGAGGGAGCCGCGACGTTTGAGGGATCTTCCTCCTCTTCCGGCTTGGCCTCCTCTTTTGCCTCAGGCTTGGCTTCCGCCTTGGGAGCATCCTTTTTTTCCTCGGGCTTGGCCTCCGCCGGCACCTCCGTCTTGGCCTGGCTTTCTTTAGCGGGAGCTTCCGCAGCCGCTTCCGGCTTGGTTTCCGCCGCCTCGGGCTGGGTTGCCTCAGGTTGTTGCGCTTGGTTTTCTTCGTCCGCCATGATGGTCAGTCTGTTAAATTAATGAATGCCTGCCTTGGCATTGGGGTTACTCTTTGCACCCACGGTTTTCTTCTTGCCCTTGCGTGTACGGGCGTTGGTGGAGGTGCGCTGACCGCGAACCGGTAGACCACGTGAGTGGCGCATACCGCGGTACGACTTAATGGCCTGCAACCGCTTGAGGTTGAGGCTGCGCTCGCGGCGCAGGTCTCCCTCGATAAGGTAGTCGCCCTCCTGAAGGACGTGCACGATCTTGGACAAATCGTTCTCGTCCAGGTTCTTGGCGCGTGTGGCGGGGTCGATGCCGGTCTTCTCCACGATTTCCGCGGCGATCTTGGGCCCGACGCCATAAACGTAGCGCAACGCAATGTCGATGCGTTTGTTGGCAGGAATGTCTACTCCGATGATTCTGGGCATTGTCTAATCCTTTCGTTCAACCCTGACGCTGCTTGTGGCGCGGGTTGGAACTGCAAATAACGCGAACCACGCCCTTCCGGCGGATGATCCGGCAGTGCTCGCAAAGTCGCTTTACAGATGCGCGTACTTTCATTTTACGTTCTCGTTTCTATTTATTTTTAAAACCAACACGCCATTGCTGAAATCAGCAGGCGATATTTCCAAACTCACTTCGTCCCCCGGCCTTATGCCTGACACCTTTTCCCGTTGCCTGAACGGAACCCTGGCAAACAACCGGTGGCCGTTGGCCAGTTCCACCAGGAAGGTCGCGGGGGGACGATGCTCCCTCACGATGCCTCTGGCCTGGATGGCAGGTTGTCCGGGCATGTCAAAATCTCCGGTTCACCGTCGGTCACGAGGATGGTGTGCTCAAAATGAGCCGAAGGCAACCCGTCCCGGGCCACCACCGTCCAGCCATCCTCCAGCATCTCCACGTGCCGTTGGCCAAGGTTGACCATCGGCTCGATGGCTAGTGTCATTCCCGGCTTCAAAACCGGTGAGCGTCTTCCGCCATCGTCGAAATTGGGAATTTGGGGATCCTCGTGGACTTTTTTGCCCACGCCGTGCCCGACAAATTCCCGCACGATGCTGTATCCGTTGGCCTCAGCGGTTCCCTGAATCGCCCGCGAGATGTCCACGACCTTATTGCCAGCCAACGCTTGGCCAAGCCCGTCGTAAAGGGCCTGCTCGGTCACTTCCATCAGTCGCTGTACCGCCGGGTCGCACCCGCCGACCACTACCGTGGTGGCGTTGTCGCCGATGAACCCCTCGTAGCACACGCCAACATCCACGCTGACAATGTCGCCAAATTGCACCCGCCGTTGCGAGGCCAAGCCGTGTACGACCTCCTCGTTGACCGATATGCAGATATTGCAGGGATAATCCCGGTAGCCCAGAAACGCGCTTTTACCGCCGTGATGGCGGATGCGTTCCCCGCCGTACTGATCGATTTCCAGCGTGCTCATGCCCGGTTTGACGTAGGCGGCCACCTCGCGCAGCACGGTCGAGGATACCCCGCCGGCCAAGCGCATGGCCTCTATCTCATGATCTTTCTTAATATGGATCATGCCGTCTCCCGGCGCCTGGGCGCCTGATCCAGAGCCAAGCCAAAGCTTGGCCGGTTACTTTCAATGAACAAACAGCCGGAGGAGTTCACCACCAGCCCTAGAAGCGACCACGTACGCGGCCCTTCCTCAAAAATCCGTCATAGTGCCGCATCAACAGATACGACTCCATCTGCCGCATCGTGTCCAGCGTGACACCCACGGCAATCAAAATACTTGTACCCCCGAAAAACTGGGAAACCTGATAGGGGATATTCTGAGCATCACCGAGAATCATCGGAATGATCGCAATGATTACCAGAAACGACGCACCGGCAAACGTGATGCGGCTCATCGTCTTGTGCAAAAAGTCACTGGTCGCCTTGCCGGGTCGCACGCCCGGAATGTAGCCCCCGTTTTTCTTCAGGTTATCGGCGATCTCAATCTCGTTGAATGTCGTTGCCACCCAGAAGTAGGCGAAGAACATAATCATCAGCGCATAGGTCACGTAGTAAAACCAGTGACCCGCCTCAAACCAAGTTGCCGCGGTCAGGAAAATCTCTTCCCAGCCCTCAATTGATCCGAGGCTTCGAAGCACCATGCCCGGGAACATCAGAATGGCCTGGGCAAAAATCAGCGGCATCACGCCGGAGTAGTTGACTCGCAGCGGCATGAAGGAACTGCCCCCGGCATACACCTTGCGGCCCACGGCGCGCTGCGCGTGCTGCACCGGAATCTTGCGCTGCGCCTGAGTCACGGCCACCACGGCGGCTACCACGGCCAAGAGCAGGAAGATCAGGAAGATGCCCTCAAACATACTCCGCGTCATGGTGGGATCAGCGCCAGTCCATTGCTGCGGCGCGAACATTTCCCAAACCATCGGCAGGGCCCTCGGTAGATCTGCCACGATGCCGATTGTGATCACCAGCGACACACCGTTGCCGATACCGCGCTCGGTGATTTGCTCACCCAGCCACATCAACAACATGGTACCGCACGTCAGCGCCATCATGGTCTGCAGGTGATAGGCGATGCCCCCCGTAGCAAGGACCCCCTTATCGTAACCAGGCAAAACCGTTTCAGGACTCAACCAACCCAGCGACATGACATAGCCCTGCCCCAAGCATAGAAACAGCGTCATGACACGGCCAATCTGCATAATCTTCACCCGACCGCCCTCTTCCCGCGAGAGGCGCGAGAGCCTCGGGATGATTGGCGTCATCAACTGCAGAATAATCGTGGCACTGATGTAAGGCATGATCCCCAGTCCGCCGATGGAGCAGCGTTCCCACGCACCACCGGTGAACATGCTGTAAATGCCGAGAAAACCGATACCTTCCTGACTCTGCTTTTCACGGAGATCCGAAAAATAGTCCTGCAACTGAACGCCATCGAGCCCCGGAATCGGCACCCAGGCGATCAGGCGACAGACGGCCAACACCAACAACGTGAATATGATACGATCCCGCAACTCCGGAATTTTGAAGCAATTCCGGAAACCGGTGATCATTCGTGAGATTGCGTTGTCCTTAGCCATTTGTTTTTCAGCGGGCAGTCAAACGTCGGCTTACTCGGAAGCCTTGGCTTCCGCCTTGGCGGCCACTTCGCAGCTGCCGCCCTTCCCCTCAATTGCCGCCCTAGCACTCGCGCTGAACGCGGCCGCCTTGACGGTCAGTTTCTTCTCCAGTTCGCCCTGACCCAAAATCTTTACGCCATCGCCGCGGCCGTTCACCAAACCGGCTGCGCGCAGCGCTGCCTCGTCAACGGTGGCCCCGTCGTCAAACTGGTTCAGGCTCTCTAGATTGACCGGGATGTACAAAGTGGCAAATTTCTTGTTGTTAAAACCACGCTTGGGCAGACGGCGGGCGAGTGGCAACTGGCCGCCCTCGAAACCGGGACGTGTCGATGACCCGGAACGGGAACCCTGCCCCTTTTGACCCCGGGTACTGGTATGCCCACCACGACCACTGCCAGGGCCGCGACCGATGCGCTTGCGGCGGTGCTTGGATCCGGCGGTTGGTTTTAAATCGTGTAATCTCATTTTAAACTTGGTTTACGCCTCGGCGGCGGCCGGTTCCTCAGCCTTGCCGCGGCTCTTCATTACTTCACGACGGTCGCGCAGTTCCAGCAAGCCCTTGAGGGTTGCCTTGGCCACGTTGACCGGGTTGTTCGAGCCCAGCGATTTGCTGAGCATGTTTCGCACGCCAACCAACTCGCACACAGCGCGAACGGTTTTTCCTGCTATGATCCCGGTACCGGGAGAGGCCGGGCGCATCAGCACCTTGGCTCCGTCGTAACGACTCAAGACCTCGTGCGGGATGGTGGTGTCGAGCAGTGTCACATCGACCAAGCGGGTGCGGGCGTCCTCAGACGCCTTGCGGATGCAGTCGGCAACCTGATTGGCCTTGCCTTGACCCATACCCACTCGGCCCTTTTTGTCGCCCACGATTACCGTAGCACTAAAGCCGAATCGGCGACCGCCCTTGACCACCTTGGCCGAACGGTTGATGCACAAAACCTTTTCGGAAAATTCATCTGCCGGTTCATCGGAAAAACCGTTGTCACGGCCGCCACGGCGTGGACCACCGGGGCCACGCCCACCGGGGCCACGCCCACCGGGGCCACGCCCACCGGGGCCGCGTCCACCGGGACCGCGTCCACCAGAACCACCCGGCCCACGGCCTCCAAATCGCTGACCTCCGGGACCGCCCGGCCCACGGCCTCCAAATCGTTGACCTCCTTGACCACTGCCTTGACCGCTCTGTTGCGTTTTGCCAAGCGCTTGGCCACCGGCATTCGAAGCGGGTGCTTCTTGTGCCTGCCCCTCGGGCTTGGCCGCCTCTGGAGCGGCTTCGTTGGCCGCAGCGTTTTCGTTTTGATTCGGTTCTTCTGCCACGGTTCTTCCTTAAATTTTTAGTCCAGCCTCACGAGCTGCATCAGCCAAGGCCTTCACTTTACCATGATAACGCGCGCCGTTACGGTCGAACACAGCCGTCTCAAACCCGGCCGCCTTGGCCGCCTCACCGGCGAGCTTGCCGATTTCCTTGGCGCTGTCCACGTTGGCCGAGAGTTTCTCGCGGTTTTCCACTGACTTGGCCTTGCTGGAGACTGAGGCCAGAGTGTGCCCCGCCTCGTCGTCAATGAACTGCACGTAGATGTTTTTATTACTCATCCGCACGCTCATGCGCGGACGCTCGACGGTGCCGTGCACCTTCTTGCGAATACGCCACCGGCGGCGCTTCATCAAATCTCTCTTTTTATCCGTTCTCATGTTACTTGCCCCGGTTTTTGCCGCGGCGATCTTAACGAAAATTACTGTACGGTCTTGCCTTCCTTGCGGCGCACGTGCTCGCCCACGTACTTGACGCCCTTGGCCTTGTACGGCTCAACCGGGTAGAACCCGCGCAGCTCGGCGGCCACCATGCCCACCTTCTGCTTGTCCGGCCCCTCGATGGTAACGCTTGTATCCTTATCAACGGTAACCTTCACCTGATCGGGCAACTCGTAGTTGATCTGGTGCGAGTACCCGAGGTTCATGGTCACCTTGCTGCCGCTCACCGCGGCCTTGAAACCAACGCCGTTGATCTCGAGTTTCTTGACAAATCCTTCCGAAACGCCGAGCACCATATTGTTGAGCAGCGAACGGCCCAAGCCGTGCATGGCCTTGGCCTCGCGGTCGTCACCATCGCGCGCCACCTTGAGGGTGTTTTCCTCCTGCGAAACGCTGGTGCGCCGAGGCATGTCCATCTCCAGCTTGCCCTTGGGTCCCTCCACGGCGACGTGGTTGTCGGCGATGGACACCTTCACCTTGTCCGGCACCGCGATTGATTGATTTCCAACTCGTGACATCGTTTCTTTTCCTTACCAGACCTTGAACAACAGTTCGCCGCCGACGTTGTGGCGTCGGGCATCGTGGCCGGTCATCAGGCCCTGCGGGGTGCTCACCACGGCAACGCCCATGCCTCCCAGCACGAGCGGTATGTCCTTGGCAGAGGTGTAGCGACGCAGTCCGGGGCGGCTAACGCGCTGCAGGTCGGTGATCACGCCCTTGCGCCCCTTAAATTTCAAACCGATGCGGATGCTCCGCTTGACGTCGCCCTCGACGTTGTAGGAGTCGAGGTAGCCCTCCTCCTTCAGCAGTTTGACGGTGCTCTCCTTAATATTGGAATGAGGCACCGTGATCTCCGACTTCAACGCTTGGTTGGCGTTCCGGATGCAGGTCAATAAATCAGCAATGGGATCCATATCTTTTTCCTACCAGCTCGCCTTGGTGACACCGGGAATCATGCCGGTCCGCGCCATTTCTCGAAACGTCAGGCGGGATACCCGAAACTTGCGGAAGTACCCGTGACGACGACCGGTGATCTCGCATCGGTTGACCAGCCGAACCGGGCTGGCGTCACGCGGCAACTGGGCCAAACCCTCATAGTCGGCGTTGGCCTTGAGCTCAGCCCGCTTGGCCGCGTACTTGGCCACCGTCTTGGCCTTGCGCTTGTTTCGTTCTAACCAGGCTTTCTTTGCCATATCGTTCTCTTATCGCTTGCCGTCGAACGGCATTCCAAATTCCTTCAAAAGTTCGTACGCATCGTCATCATTTGTCGCCGAGGTGACGATGGTGATGTCCATGCCCTGCGTCCGCTTGACCTTGTCAACGTCGATTTCCGGGAAGATTGTCTGGTCATCCACTCCCAACGAGTAGTTGCCCCGGCCGTCAAACCCCTTCGAGTTGATCCCACGAAAGTCACGAATGCGCGGCAGCGCGGCGGCCACCAGGCGATCCAAAAATTCATACATGCCCTGTCGGCGCAGCGTGACCCGGCAGCCGGTGTTCATTCCCTGCCGCAGTTTGAAATTCGCCACACTGACCTTGGCCTTATTCAACACCGGCTTGCGCCCGGTGATGGTGGTCATGTCCTTGATGGCATCCTCAAGCACGTCCTTGCCCAACTGCGGGCTGACGCCCATGTGCAAGATGATCTTTTCGATCTTCGGCACCTGATGAATGTTTTCGTACTTGTCCAAGCCCTGCAGCTTGGTGCGAATTTCACCCTGGTATTTCTCCTGTAGCCTCGGAATCATTCTTCTGCCTTCTCAGTCGAACTCTCGGTCGAACCTTCGGATTCGGCAACGGGGGCAGCTGCCTGATGGTTCTTCAGGTAGCGATCCTCGTGCATCACGTTGGACCAGTGGATCGTACCCTCACGCTCGGCGATCTCGCCCTGCGGTTGATCCTGGTTTTTGCGAACGTGCTTCTTGATCATGTTCAAACCCTCCACGACGACGCGCTCGGTCTTGGGGAACACCTCTATCACCTTGCCGCCCTGCCCGCGTTCCTCGCCGGATAGGACGTAAACATTGTCTCCCTTTTTGATGTGTCGCTTCTTGCCCATGATCAGATCACCTCTGGTGCCAGGGAAACAATTTTCATGAACCGTTTCTCCCGGAGTTCGCGGGCCACCGGCCCAAAAATACGTGTCCCTCGCGGGTTGCCCTCGGGATCGATGATCACGATGGCGTTCGAGTCAAACCGCAGCACGGAGCCGTCCGCACGGCGGATCGGCGCCTTGGTGCGAACCACCACGGCGTTGACGACTTCCCCCTTTTTCACGTTGCCGTCCGGCGCGGCCTCACGCACGTGGGCCTTGATGATGTCGCCCACGGAGGCATTGTCCTTGCGGATCCCCAGCACGCCGATCGCCCACGCCTCCTTGGCGCCGGAGTTATCGGCAACATTCAATCTGGATCGTAACTGTAACATTCGTTGTCCCCTTTCGTGCTTGGTTAGGCCTCAGCTGACTCCTTGGCATCCTCGGGGGAGGCCTCCGGCTTGGCCGAGGCAGCCGCGGCGTTGGCTAGTGCCAACTCACCCTGCTGAACGATCTTGGCCAAGCGCCACCGCTTCGTCTTGGAGAGCGGACGCGTTTCCGAGATCCTCACCAGGTCCCCCACCTGCGCCTCGTTTCTCTCGTCGTGCGCATGGAAACTCTTGTGTCGGGTGATGATTTTCTTGTAGAGCGGATGCGAAATCCGGCGTGCAATTCGCACCACGATGGTCTTGTCCATCTTGGTGGACACGACCTCGCCCTCCCGCTCCTTGCGGTGGCTGGTTCTTGCCTGGGTTTTTCCTGTATCAGCCATTCGTCTCTTAAAGTTTTTCTGCCGCTGCCTTCACGCTTGCCACGGCCTTTTCCTTGCCCTTGGCCTGTACCAACTCGGCCAAGCCCTGGGTGGTGACCCGGGCCAAGTTCGGGTTGAACACGCCGCCCACGGTCTTGAATACGTCCTTGCGGGTCAGGTCGCCCTTGGTCAAGCCTCGCAAAGCGGCGGCCACGCCGTCCACGTTGAAGTCGCTCACGCCCTCAAGGGCGGATGCCGCTTGGCCAAGCGCATCCTTGCGCTCCAACTGCGACAGGCGCGTCTCCACGCGGGCGATGTCCCGGCGCAGTTCGCGCAGGCGGATGGGCTTCTCAAGCTGACTGGTCGCCTTCTGCAACCGGAGGTTGAACAGCTCCTGACGGAGTTCCCGGCTCTGGGCACTCAGTTCAACCTTCGTCTTGTCCTTGATCTCAGCGGCTTTCATCCTGTGCTTCTCTCAATAAATCAATCGCGGGCGGCAAACCGGCAACGCACCGGCATCTTGGCCGCGGCTGCACTCAATGCCTGGCGGGCAATGCTCTCCGACACGCCCTCCACTTCAAACAACATCGTGGCTGGCTTCACCACCGCCACCCAGTGATCCACGTTGGCCTTGCCCTTACCCATCCGGACTTCCAACGGCTTTTTGGTCACGGATTTCTGCGGGAAGATGCGGATCCACACGCTCCCACGGCGCTTCATGCCACGCGAAATGGCGACACGGGCGGCCTCAATCTGCGTCCCGGTAATCCAGCCCCGGCCCAGCGCCTGCAGGCCAAACGAGCCGAATGAAACCCGGTTCCCCTTCTGCGCGGTGCCTTTCCGGCTGCCGCGGTGCATCTTTCGATATTTAACTTTGTTGGGTTGTAGGGGCATCTCTTAAAATCTCTTAGTTTGCGTTTTGAGCCGGTGCGGCTGGACGCCTCGGCGGACGGCTGTCACGACCCTCGCCGCGCGGGCGGCGTTGCTGGCGTTCGTTTTCCTCCTCGGCCGGATCCTTGCGGCAGATCCAACACTTCACGCCGATCACACCGTACTGGGTGCTGGCCTCGGCAAAGCCGTAATCAATGTTGGCACGCAGCGTGTGCAATGGCACCTCGCCCTCGCGGGCATTCTCGGCACGGGCAATGTCCGCACCGTTCAGGCGGCCGGCAACACGAAGACGAATCCCAAGCGCACCCATGTCCATAGTCACCTGCATGGAACGCTTGATCGCGCGACGAAACGCCACGCGGCGCTCGAGCTGCATGCAGATGTTCTCAGCCACCAACTGGGCGTCGAGTTCCGGCTTCTTGATTTCCGCGATCTCCACGTAAACCTCCTTGCCGGTCATCTTGCTAAGCTCTTCCTTGATCTTGTCGATCTCGGCGCCCTTGCGCCCGATCACCACGCCCGGACGGGCCGAGTGAATCGTGATA
>Ga0115012_10001220_pt1 | contig 14906 bp, 9 predicted proteins | sample TroAtlMetagenome_FD_88706 | JGI IMG/M metagenome (GOLD analysis project Ga0115012, IMG submission 88706) | Marine eukaryotic phytoplankton communities from Atlantic Ocean - Tropical Atlantic ANT10 Metagenome | ecosystem: Environmental > Aquatic > Marine > Oceanic | place: Tropical Atlantic Ocean...
GTCAAAGTCTCGTATTATAACTGGTACCTCATGCAATTTTACTATTTGCGCAGCTCTCCAGCGCCTCTCTCCAGCAATAATTTCATATGACGACCCTTTTGCATTGATTGGTCTTACCAGTATAGGCTGAAGAATGCCATTAAAACGGATGGATTCAGCCAACTCATCTAGTTCAGTTTGATCAAAGTGTTTTCGAGGTTGAAATTTCCCTGAAATTAAATTTTGAATAGGGAGTTTTACCTGTTCATTTTCCTTGTTTTCTATATTTCCAATTTTTTTATCAAGGTTATTTTTAATAACATTAAGTGAGGGAAAGGGCTTCTTGTTCTTGCCGTTGTTACTTTTTGAAACAACTTTGGGCTCTATTTTTGTTTTAACAACAGAGGCTAAGCCTTCATCATTAGATAACAGGGATGACAAGCCCATTCCTAGCTTTTTAGGTAATTTTTTCTTATCTTTTTTTTGAGTTTTGTTCATAAAATTTCCTTAGTTTTTTAAGCCTCCAAAATTCCCTCTTTTTAAAACCTCTGCAGCTAAATTAACGTAAGCCTCAGAACCAACACAACTATGATCATACAATAATATTGGTTTTCCATGCGATGGTGCCTCAGAAATTTTAATATTTCTTGGAATAATTGTTTCGTAAACTGCAGAGCCCATCACCTCTCTTACATCCTCTTCGACTTGAAAACTTAACTTATTCCTCGAATCATACATTGTTAACAAAATGCCATCTAAGTCTAGTGAGCTGTTCAAACCAGATTTAATATCTTTTATAACTCTCAGGATTTGGCTGAGTCCTTCCAAAGCATAGAATTCACATTGTAGTGGAATCAACACTTTATTAGATGCTGTTAAAGCATTGGTTGTCAAAAAACCAAGGCCTGGAGGACAATCAATTATAATTGCTGAAAAATCTACAGGAAGTTTTTCAATTGCTTGCTTTAAAATATACTCATTTCCATCCCCGTTGTTAACTTCATATTCGGCTTTTGCCAATGAAACACTTGAGGGAACAACTCCTAAACCATTAACTTCAGTCGGCTTAATTGCATCAGCAAGCTCAACTCTTTTAGTTAATACTTCATATGCACCAGGTTGACGTTTATTTGATTGTATAGCAAATCCAGTACTTGCGTTTCCTTGTGGATCTAAGTCGATAACTACACATGATTTACCTGAAATAGATAAGGCAGTTGCCAAATTCACAGCTGTCGTGGTTTTACCAACCCCACCTTTTTGATTTACTATTGAAAATACTGTGCGCATAAACCAACTACTTTTTCTTCAGGCCAAATATCTCTAAGGTCACTCCGCCTGATTTATCTAGTGAATAACTATTCTTAACAACTTTATAAGAAAAATTCCAGAGTTTTTTCGTTTTTTCAATTTCTTTTAGATAATTCTTACCTTTAGGAAGAAGTAAAATTGTCTCTTTCTTAGATATAGGTTTTATAAGACCAAGTAAAATATGAAGAGGGGCAACCGCTCGAGACACAATGATATCAGATTTTTCTTCTATCTTTTCGCCTCTTTCATTTAAAACAACAATAGGTAACATTAATTTTTTTTTCACAAGGTGCAAAAACTCACATTTTCTCCTATTTGGCTCTATTAGAGTCATTTTTATTTGATTTTTTTGGCTTAAAAGTATCAAAAAACATACCAGGCCAGGAAAACCAGCACCTGAGCCCACATCACATACTCTAATACTAACTTTAGCATTATTTTTAAAAGAAATTATTCTGTTAGTTAGCTTTGCCGAATCACTAAAATGTCTGACCCAAATATTTGAAATTGTTCCTGATCCAATAAGGTTTGTTTTTTCTTGAAACTTTATTAAAAGGTCATGATATTCAGTAAATTGATCTATTGTTTCACGTGGAACATTGTAAAGTTTTTGGAAGACTTTAATCTGATCAGAAATTTCCACGCTATTTTTTTATATATTTCAGAAGAATGGCCGCAGCGGCAGGAGTCATCCCCGGTAGCTGTCGTGCTTCTCCAATACTTTTGGGTTTATGTTTATTCAATATTTCTTTTACTTCATTGGATAAGCCCGAACAATCATTAAACTTTTTATTAAAGTTTATTTTTAGTCCCTTTTCTCTATTTAATTCCTCAATTTCAGAAAGATGTCTGTGAGAGTATCTTTCATAAAAGGAATTAACTTTGATTTGTTTAGCTATCTTTTTACCTAAATTTAGCTTTTTTAATTCAGGCCATATACGATATATTAACTTCCAGTTAGCATCTTTGTACCCAAGAATATCATAGGCTGACCGTTTCTTGCCATCTTGATTAATTTTTAAACCTGCTTTTTGGTATATTTGTGGCGACGCGATTAATTCTTTCAAAATTTTAGTTGAGTTATTGAGTATTTCTTTTTTTTTCTTCCATTCCTTTATCCTTGTTTTTTCAACCGTACCTAATGATATTGCTTTGTCAGTTAGCCTTTCATCAGCATTATCTGCTCTAAGAAAAAGCCTGTACTCTGCTCTAGAGGTAAACATTCTATAAGGTTCAATTAATCCACCTTTAATAATGTCAGAAGTAAGAACGCCTAAATACCCATCGGAACGCTCAATCACAAATTCTTCTTCATTAGCTAAAGATTTAGCCGCATTGATTCCAGCTAAAAGCCCTTGTGCAGCCGCCTCCTCATAACCCGTAGTACCGTTAATTTGACCGGCAAGGTATAAACCCTTTATCTTTTTTGTTTCATATGTATCTTTAATTTCATTGCTTTCTATGCAATCATATTCAACCGCATAACCAAACTTTTCAATTACAGCCTTTTCTAAACCTCTAATTGTTTTAAGGAAATCTATTTGTATTTTTTTTGGTAAAGATGTTGAAATACCGTTAGGATAAATTATTTTCCCACTTTTTGTTTCTGGTTCTAAAAATATCTGGTGTCTACTTCTGTCAGCAAATTTATTAATTTTATCTTCTATTGAAGGACAATACCTTGGTCCTTTTGATTGTATACTGCCATTATAAAGAGGTGACTCGCAAATACTTTCGTTTATGATTTTGTGAGTTTTTCTATTTGTATGGGTAATAAAGCAGGGCGTTTGATCAACATTTAATTTTTTTGTCATGAAGGAAAAGGGTGCTGGTTCCCTGTCCCCTTCTTGAGCAATACATTTTGAAAAATCAACTGAATCTCCTCTGATTCTTGCAGGCGTCCCTGTTTTTAACCTAAAAGTTGAAAATTCATTTTTTTTAAAAAAGTTTACAAGTTTTTTTGAAGAGGAACCACCGATTCTTCCTGCGTTCCACGTTTCTTGCCCAATAAATATTTTTCCCGACAGAAAAGTGCCTGTTGTTAATATAACAGAACCACACGTAAGCTTTCCACTGGACTCTGTTTCAATTCCTTTAATAGTTTTTTTATTTTTGATCGAGCTAATTAATATATTAGTCACCTCATCTTCTATAATATCAATTCCTTCATTGGAAATTATATTCGAAATATTGTTTTTATACTTATTTCTATCAATTTGGGCTCTAGGCCCCTGAACAGCTTCTCCTCTTGTTTTATTTAACATTCGAAATTGAATTCCAGATAGGTCTGATGCTAATCCCATAACACCTCCCATTGCATCTATTTCTCTTATAAGGTGGCCTTTTCCCAACCCTCCCATTGCAGGGTTACAAGACATAACTCCGATATCATCTACAGAAAAAGTTACTATAGCGACCTTCATGTTAAGCCTTCGAGCCATAACAGCTGCCTCTACTCCTGCATGACCACCACCTATAACTAAAACGTCATAATTCATAAAAAAGTTCCACGTGAAACATTTTATTTTCCAATACAAAATTTATTAAAAACAACTTCTAACCTATCTTCAATATCACTTTTTCCATATAAAGCATCCAAAGAAGATAAGGTTTTAGATAAAAAATCACTGGCTATTTCAATATTTTTAATATTCTTAATACACATTTCCAAATCAACTATTACAGATAAAATAATACTTATCTGAGCCTTTTCAAAGAAGTAATAATTCTCATTTAAATTTCTGTCAATTAATAACAAGTTTTTATTTAAAAAATTCATCAAACTAATCAATATCTGGTAGTTACTTTTATTTTCTTTACAAGATATTGAAAAAGACTTGATCTTTTTTAAAATAGGAATTTGATTAATCCATTTAGTTTTAACACTAGAAAAAGAATTTAGATCTCTTTTATTAAACACAACTACTAGGTTTTTATCTCTTATTTTATTAATGGCATCTTCAATAAAATCAAAATTTTGTTTAGAAAAAGAATCTGGTGATAAAACAAGAATAAAGTTTTTAGAAGTGTCTAAAATTTGTAGTGTTTTCTTCACCCCTTTTTTTTCAATTGAATCTTTTGCTTTTCTTAATCCAGCAGTATCTGTAATAGTGGCTCTAAGGCCGAAGATTTCGAGTTGAGAGCTATTTTTATCTCTAGTAGTTCCTTTTATAGAAGATGTTAATGCTTTATTTTCCTGACATAAAAGGTTGTAAAAAGAAGACTTTCCGCTATTTGGTGGTCCAAAAATAACAATATCTTGTCCATTATACGCTTGTTCGCAACTTTTAGAGAACTCTATGGTTTTTTTAGCAGTTTGAACGAGCTTTGTTAAATTTTTTTTAATAATCTTTAGATTGTAATCTTCTCCTTCTTCAGGAAAATCAATTGCAGAATCTAAAATTGCAAGATTCTCAACAATAACTTCCCTCCATTCTTTGCAAATATTCTGTGTTTGTCCAAAAGTTTGCTTTGATGCTACTACTCTTTGTTGTTCTGTTTCTGATGAGATTAGTTTAGCTAAACCTTTATAATGGATAATATCATTTTTACCATTAATGAATGATCTTTTTGAAAATTCCCCAGGTAATGCAAATCTGCATTCTTTTATTTTTTCAAGGGTTTCAAACATTTTATTGATAATTGCTATGCTACCATGAATATGAATTTCTAACATATCTTCCCCAGTATATGAGGAAGGTTTCTTAAAAAAAATAATTAGGCCACGATCTATTAGAGAACCTTTTTCATCAAAAAAAGTAGCAAAATTCGCTACCCTATTTGAAAAATTGCTTTTTTTTGTCAATTTTTTAGCAATATTCAAAGAATTTGGACCTGAGAATCTTATTACTGCGATAGCTGAGCGTCCGTATGGGGTCGATAAAGCAAAAATTGTTTCTTTTTTTTCCATAAATTTCACTATTATTTATTTAGGTTTACAATTATATAGATAAAATTTATTATTGTTGCAAAAAAAGGATTTGTTTTGATCAAGCCTCTTTCAATCTTTTTAGTTGCTTTCTTATCAACCAATGCCCACGCTCAAGTCAATTCTGGTGATACAGCTTGGATACTATCATCCTCAGCATTAGTTTTGTTTATGACATTACCTGGTCTAGCCTTGTTTTATGCTGGATTAGTTCAATCTAAAAATGTTTTGTCGGTATTGTGCCAACACTTTGGAATCGCTTGCCTAATGTCAATTATATGGGTCGTTATTGGTTATTCTATTGCTTTTTCACCCGGTGACTCAGGTTTATTTGGAAACCTGTCAAAAATGTTTATAGAATTACCACCAGAAGCATTAAGTGGCGGTATCCCAGAAGTATTATTTGCTATGTTTCAGATGACATTCTGCATTATAACCCCTGCATTAGTCATTGGTTCTTATGTTGAAAGGATAAAGTTTTCAGTAGTTCTGCTTTTCTCAGCATTATGGTTAATTTTTGTTTATTGCCCAGTTGCTTTTTGGGTATGGGGAGGAGGATTCTTAGCAGAAATGGGAGTAAAAGATTTTGCTGGTGGCATTGTTGTTCATACAACCGCTGGTTTAGCTGCTTTAGTGATTGCGCTTGTTCTAGGTAAAAGAAGGACTTTTGGTTCCAGCACAATGGTACCGCCTCACAGTCCAGTTCTTACAATGATTGGAGCATCAATGTTATGGGTTGGGTGGTTTGGATTTAATGGTGGCTCTGCTTTAGCAGCTGACCAAACTGCTTCAATGGCGATCTTAGTCACTCATATAGCCGCATCAATTGGGGCTTTTTCATGGATATTAATTGAATGGTTTAGATTTGGTAAGCCTTCATTAGTAGGTATGGCTACTGGAATGGTTGCAGGACTTGCTACCATTACACCAGCTTCTGGTTTTGTAGGAGTACAAGGAGCGATTATATTAGGCATTGGTGGAGGAGTATTATGCTATATTGCTGTAGATATCATAAGAATTAAACTTAAGATTGACGATAGTCTTGATGTATTTGCTGTACATGGCGTTGGTGGCATGCTTGGAACGATTTTATGTGGCCTTCTTATATCTTCTAGTTGGGGTGGTGTGGGCTTTGATGAAGGATTATTAGCAATTGACCATATCAAAATACAGTCTTACGCTGTTCTAGTAACAATAATTTGGACAGTGATAGTTACTTACGTCATATTAAAAATAATCTCTCTATTTACTTCTCTGAGGGTTGATGAAGAAAATGAAATTGAAGGTTTAGATACTTCAACTCATGGAGAAAGTGGTTACAATAACTAAAACTTTTCCACAAGTTGTGGATAAGACATTCCTTATAATCAAAAAGAGCTAGGAAAATTAAGGGTTCTAGTATATTATCAACAGGTTTCTATTTGCTGTTGATGGACTATATTGGTGAAAAATGTAATAAAACTTCTTTTTATTTTAATTCTTTTTACTTGGAGAAATGAATTAGAAGGTGCAACAACTTCTCCTAGTCAAATAGTTCCAAAGGTTTTTGAAGAAATTGAAAAGGAAAAAATTAAAAAACTAGATAAAGAGAATATTCTCAAAGATCTAAATAAAATTGACTCAGATGATCAGAAACCTGATAAAATTGAGGTTGTAGTAGAATCAATTGTCATAATTGCACCTAAAAATTTACAAAAAATTATTGTATTTGATAAATACAAAAAAGAACTAGTTGGAAAGAAAAAAAATATTGATGATTTAAATGGAGTGTCACGAAAGATGACGCAGGAGTTTGGATTAAATAACTTTCCATTGGTTAGAGTTATCCTCCCGAAACAAAACCTTAAGGCCGATGGAGCTACTATTTTCTTTAAAGTAATTGATGGTTTTATTGAAAAAATTGATTTTGAAAAAGTTCCCAAGGCCCAAAGAAAAAATGTCTTACGATATTTACGACCTTTAAAAAATAAAAAACAAATTAGTAATTCACTTTTAGAAAGAAGACTTTTGTTAGCTGGACAGTCTGCTGGACTTAAACTCAACACTGCCTTTACTGCCGGGTCTTCTGAAGGTGCAACAATATTAGTTATTGAAGCAAAACATAAGCTTCTTTCGGGAGGTGTACAATTTAATAACACTCAGAGTGAAGAACTGGGAAGACAATTAGGAATTCTTCAAACAACAATTAATTCTCCAATTGGTTTCGGCGAAAGTTTAACTATGTTTGGGTTAGCTAGGCCAACTATTAAAGGAATGAAAGGAACTGGGAATGATGTGTCAATCAGAGGTGGAGGCTTGTCGTTCTCATACCCACTTGGTGATGATGGTTTGAAAGCTAGTTTATCTTATTCAGAGAGTATGACAAGACCAGGGGGAGACATAGCCTCACTTGGAATAGAGTCAAACATGAAATCAGGTTCTTTGGGGCTAACATATCCTTTACGGCTCAGAGCTGACTCTACATGGTCACTCAGAGGTACCATCAATTGGACCGATGAAATTCAACAAACAAACGCCTCTGGAATTGATACAGATATTTCGCATGATAGATTAACTAGTCTACGATTGGGACTAACTTATTTTGGTTGTCCTCGAGGTTGTCTTTATTTTGATACTGAACTATCTCGTGGACTTGACATTGCGTCTCGTTCAGCCAGCGAAGCAACTACAGGTACTCCTTTATCTCGAACTTCAGGAACCTCTCATTATCACCATTTACGCCTAAATTCGTCATATTCATTCTATGCATTGACGGATTATTTAATAAAAATTGGATTTGGGGGGCAATATACAGATGATGGTCTATTAAACTCTGAACAATCTACTATTATCGGCATGGATAAAATTAGTGCTCTTACATCTGGTGCAATATCAGGGGATAAAATTTGGTATATAAGAGGGGAGCTAAGTCGTAACTTTTCTATTTTTAAAAATCTAACAATCAGTCCGTACCTATACTCTGCCATGGGTGTGGCCTATACAAACAAACCAACAGCTGCAGAAAGCAAAGAAAATGCGGCCAAATCAGCTGGCTTAGGGGTTAATATCAACAACTTTAATGATTATTTTTATTTTGATAAAAATATAACTGCAAAAGTTGAGTATTCAAAAACAATAGCGACAGATAAAATTGAAATTCTCTCTGACGTTAGATTAAATAAGCATCATCTTATGTTATTTCTTAACATGAGCTTTTAAAAAAAATAAAAACCTTGTTTTGTCGTATAAATAGTTAGAAAATAAACAATTAAGGAGAATTTGAGGAAATGATTCTCAGAAAAAATAAATTCAATTCATTTGTAGCCGCAACACTTTGTAGTGTAATGATACTAAGTCCAGCTATTTCTGCAATAGCAGCTGATATGCCCACTGGAGGATCAGTGCAAAGCGGAAATGTTAAAATTGCAGCAATTGACCCTAATCACATGGTTATTGATCAAAGTAGTAACACTTCAATAATACATTGGGACTCATTCTCTGTACATTCGGGAGGCGTAGTTGATTTTAATATGCCCTCATCCTCGTCATCTTCACTTAACAGAGTTCTTGGTTCAACTCCATCAAGCATTGCTGGAAGAGTGAACTCAAACGGGAATGTGATTTTAGTTAACCCTAACGGTGTTTTTCTAACTAAGTCGGGAGTGGTAAGAAGTAATTCGTTTACCGCCTCAAGCCTTGATATAAACACTAGCGACTTTTTACTTGGAAGATATAACTTTTATAAAAATAAGACATCTAAAGGAGTGGAAAATCATGGCGATATTCATGTCAATAATTCAGGTCATGCTGCACTTCTTGGTAATTATGTAACTAATGAAGGGGTTATAACGGCTCGTTATGGAAAAATTTTTATGGGAGCTGGTGAGCAAATAACACTTGATCTATCTGGTAGAGGTCTCATGAATATAACCGTAGCATCAAGTCAACTTTCAAACATTATAGACATAAACGGAAAAACGTTAGACAGCTTAATTACCAATAATGGTTCGTTAATTGCTGACGGCGGATATATTCAATTATCAGCAAAAACTGCAGAGAGTTTAATGTTTGGTGCAGTAAACGTTGGCTCGTCAGGTATATTATCGACAGCCAGTATAGATCAACGAACAGGAAATATAGTTATTGGGGGAGATGATAACAATTTTGTTAGCGTTGAGGGTAATATTGATATTTCCAGCACAAACCAATCAACACCATCGGGTGCTCTTAACATTACTGGTACTAATATTTATTATGGAGGAACCACCAATGCTAACGGCTCGAATGGGGGGAAGATTTCAGCCAAAGCAAAAGAAATGATTGTTCTCGATGGCTCTATAGTTGCTAAAGGATTACAGGAAAATGGCGGGGAACTCATGATTATTTCAGAGGACGTATTATTATCCACAGCCAGGGCTAATGTGGATATCTCGGGCTCAGTTCACGGAGGTTCCATGCAACTACATGCAGATAAACATAATCTTGCTGCCGGAACATTCAAAGCTGATGGGGATTCAGGAAAAGGGGGTGCCATTGACTTTGCTGGAAAAAATGTAAGGTTAGCTGCAGCTAATATTTCAGCTAAAGGATCAACTCATGGTGGTAAAGTAAGAATTGGTGGTGAATATTTAGGTGGTCAGCAATTATCAACGGTTAGTCAGAAAGAATATGGCGGATTTGTTAATCGTTTTGATAATAAAAATGAAATAATTAATGCCCAAAACACTAGTGTGGACTACGACGTTAACATTAATATTTCTAGTGCCCTTGGACAAGGGGGAACTGCAGTTGTTTGGTCAGATGAAACCACCGACTTTATGGGGTCAATTGACGCCAATGGTTATTTAAGTTCAGATAACGGTTGGGTTACTCAGGCTTCAAGCAATAAAGAAAAGGGTGGGTACATTGAAATTTCATCAAAAAATCTTTTGAGAACTGTTAACTTAGATCGTGTTAGTGTAGATTATGGTACTTTGCTTTTAGATCCCAAGAATATTACTGTTGATGCAAGTGGTTCATCAGGAGGTTCTTTGGATAATGGATTAAGAGCACAAGTATATTACAACTATTTTAACGATAGCTTTAGTTATTTTGGAACTGTTGGTGGAAGAACTCAAGATTCTAGATCATCAGTGAGGAACAGATTTAGCAGTGATTTCACTAAAATTGATTACAGAACACCAGGTAGAAACTTTGCTGAGAGATACTCTGCAGAATGGAGAGGTTTTTTTAAACCAAATCAAACAGGTACACACAGATTCTACACCTACAGTGACGATTCAAGTTGGGCATGGTTATTTACACAAGGTTGGAATAGTGTCGATTCATGGTCCGATTTTATTAATGTAAGAAATACTTCTAACAGATTAGTGGATAACAGAGGGCCACATGGTATGAGAATCAGATATAGTAGTAACGTAACACTCCAGGCAGACACCTATTATCCTTTGTTAATATATTTTGGAGAAAGAACGGGTGGTGATAGAATAGATTTTGGATGGCAAGGTCCAGGCCAAGGTTGGACTACGAATTTAAGTGGTGTCGCTTATCATAATAATAATGAATTCACGACCGGATCATTTGCAGGAGCTACTGGAACTGCAGGCATTGAAACTGTTAATTCATTTTCTACAGATTCAACTAGTTCAAATGCTATTGGGAGTGGAACTATACAGGATTTATTGCAAGCAGGAACCGATGTTTATTTAAGAGCTAATCAGGATATCACAGTTTCAGATGCAATTAGCGTCAGTGGAAGTTCAGGGGGAGATTTATCTCTTCTGGCTGGACGTGATATTACTATAAATTCGAACATAACAACAGCTAATGGAGATTTAACTCTTCGTGCTAATACATCAACATCGTATGGCGTTGTAGATTCACAAAGAGGTAGTGGAACAGCAGATATAAGTAACAATGCCACAATTAACGCTGGAAGTGGGACTGTAACGGCCATAATAGATGGAGGTGCTGGTCTAACGAATGACCAACCAGGTAACATTTCATTGGGTACGATTACTGCTGGAGCGATTAATGCAGCAGGTGACACAGGTACTGGCACTGTCACTGGTACTAGCTTGACAGCAGCAAATAACAGCGGAACGACGATAAGTCTTTCTGGTTATGAGATAGGCGCAATCCCTTCAATTAATACGCAGAATGATAATAGTAATTGGAGAGTAACAAGATTTAACTCTTCATCGGATAATGCCTTTAGTAACCTACCATCAGCAGATTTCATTCAATACGGTTATTCTAATGGCAACTCAATAAGTGGTACAGGGGATGGGATATTAACAGGCTATGATCCAGGAGTGCTAACAAAGACGTATAGCAACATTACTGGTACTAGTCAAAAAGTCACTAAAGTTTATGACGGAACGACTTCAACTTCTTCTTCTACCTTTGGAAATGTAGCGGTAACCTCTGCAAATGGACTTTCAAACAATATAAACGTCGCATTGAGTAATAAAACCTACACTTACGGTTCAAAAGATTCAGGTAACTCAAATGTAGTTAGGGCAGATTCAGCCTATACTATAACTTCAGCAAGCCATAGTAGACATGGAAATGTTTATGGACTTGCTGCTAGTTCAACAGCAAAAACAATTAATAATGCTCAGATTTCACAAAAACCTGTAAGTTTGACAGGAACACGAAATTATGACGGTACAACTATTGTAAGCTTTAAAGATTTAACGGTAGGAAACTTTGTTGATAACGAAACGCTTACTCTTTCTGGAACCGGTTCATTGTCTTCAGCAAACACTCAATCAAATTCGAGCCTAGCTTCAACAGCAGGCCTCTCCTTGGCTAATGGCTCTAATGGAGGGGTGGCAAGTAATTATACTTTAATAGGTGGTCAACATATAGTTACTGTTAAAAAAAAACCAATTAAACTAAGTGGGGCAAGGAAAATTAACAGAATTAATAGGAATATTAAACTTTCCTCAGGTCAATTAAGGATGGGGAATCAAATAAAAGGTGATAAAGTCAAGCTCCAAGGAAGTACGAGTGTTAGAGTAACAAGAGAGGGTCTGAATAAAATTAATGTTACTGGATTAGAATTATCAGGTAGAGATGCCGAAAATTATACACTTTTAGGGGAAACTCATGAGTTCCTTTTTGAATTAAAGGCTAAATTTAAAGCTTTAAAGAATATAGAAAATAAAATCAACGAATTAGCAAAATCTGGAAAAAAATTAATAACAGGAGCAACGCAAGCTATTCCAAAAGTAGTAGCCATGACCTCAACTCCTAGTGCAGGTCCTGCAGCTGGTGGCCCATCTCTTGGTGGTGGACCAGCTAGTGGTGGATCTCCAGGTGGAGGGTCGCCTGCTGCTAGCTCTAGTGATGGATCTCCAGGTGGAGGGTCGCCTGCTGCTAGCTCTAGTGACGGATCTTCTGGCGGTGGTAAATCTGGTGAAAGCAACGAGTCTTCATCTGAGGAATCTAACTAATTTTTTTAATTAGTTTTTCCAATAACATATTTGCTATATTAATTTCTGCTATATCTTTTATCTGAACAATTCCTGTAGGTGAAGTAACATTAATCTCTGTTAGTTTTTCACTTATTAAGTCAATTCCGACAAAAAATAACCCCTCTTTTTTTAAAATAGGCTTAAGAAGCTCACATATTTTTTTTTCATTTTTCGTCAAAGATGTTCGTTTTGCTTGTCCGCCAAGATGAAGGTTTGCTTTGAATTCACCTTTTATTGGTATTCGGTTAATTACACCCACAGGACTTCCTTCTAAAAGAATAACTCTTTTATCTCCTAATTTTACATCCTCTAAAAATTCCTGAACTACTACTGGAACTGAATAATAATTTATAAGACTATTAAAACATTTGACTGCTATCTTGATGTTAGATTGACTAACTTTTTCAACACCCTCACCCCCTTTATTATAAAGGGTTTTTAAAACTAAGTTTTTATGTTTTTTAAGTAAAGTAAGAAAAAAAACCTCGTCTTCACATAAATACGTTTTGGGCATCAACTCAGAAAAATATAAAGGAAAAATTTTTTCTGTAAAATTTTTAATTCCATTTGGATCATTAATAAAATACGGCTTATTATTAAATTTTTTATGGATCTCTAAAATATAACAGTTAGTCAGATATCTCAAATCAAATGGAGGATCCTGTCTTATAAAAAAAAAATTAAACATCTTTATATTAAAGTCCTCTGCTCTCCCTAACTTTAAATCACTGTTTAAAACTTTATAACCTTTTGCATTAACATTTTTATCACTAAGACGAATATCATTAGGAGAACCAACCCATACTTCAATATCTTTTTTGATGGCCTCTTTAATAATAGATATTGTGGAATCGGATTTTTTGTTCAACTTATCAAAAGAATCCATTTGAAAAAAGGCAGAAAGCTTTTTATTTGCCATCTTTATTTCTTTTTGGAATATCAACTAATAGAATAAGTTTTTTTATATCGTTCATATTATTTAGAAAATTTTCTATTTTTGTCTTCTCTTCTATGTTTGAAGAAATTCCGATTACATAAACATTACCGTTTACAACGTCTACACTATAGTTATTACTAAAAATGCCTGGCTCAAGTAATAGTCTATTTTTAATTTTCAATTCAAAAATAAAGTCTTCTGTTTTTTCAGAAAATGAAATTTGAGGTCCAGTTTCAAGCTCATTATAAACTTCTTTAACACCGTCAATCCACCAGACTTTTCTTATTAATTCTAATCTTTTTTCTTGATTTTCAATATTTCCAGCTAAAAGAACCTTTCCATTATTAACCGACACGGTTATATTAGAAAAATTTGACAATTTCATTAAAGTAATTTTTGAAACTATTTTTGACATTAAATAAGTATCTTCAATAGTTCCTGAAAATCCTCTTGTAGAGGTTGACGCACTACCAACTAGTGATCCTGCAGTACCGACAATAGCACATGAATTTGCTATTAAAGAAATGATAAAAACATTAATTATCTTTACCAACAAGAACCTCTCTTCTTCCGACGTGATTGGCTGGACTAACTATTCCTTCTGATTCCATCTTTTCAATAATTCTAGCTGCCCTATTATACCCTATCTGTAAATGCCTTTGAATAAAACTAGTAGAAGCTTTCTTCTCTCTACAAACAATTGAGACTGCTTTATCATAAAGATCGTCTCCTGACTCATTAAAGCCAAGCGATATACTTTGATTTTCCTCATCATCACTTGTAACTGACTCTAAATATTCGGGCTCACCCTGAGCTTTTAAATGATTAACTACAGCCATAACTTCTTCGGTTTTAACATATGGTCCATGAACCCTTAACAATTGACGACCTAACATTGTAATTAATAAATCACCTTGACCCAAAAGTTGTTCAGCACCTTGCTCTTCTAAAATTGTTCTACTATTGATTTTATTGACAACTTTATAACTAATTCTTGTGGGGAAATTAGATTTTATTGTTCCAGTTATAACGTCAACTGATGGGCGTTGCGTTGCAACAATAAGATGAATACCCGATGCCCTAGCCATTTGGGATAACCTTTGAATTGCTGATTCAATTTCTCTCCCTGATGTTATCATCAAATCCGCTAATTCATCTACAACAACAATAATCTTTGAAAAAATATTTAAGTCCAAGGGTTTTTTTTCCATGACCGGTTTTCCTGTTTCAGAGTCATAGCCAACTTGAGTTTCTTTAAAAATAACCTTACCTTCGTCCAAAATTTTCTTTA
>Ga0115012_10001221_pt1 | contig 14903 bp, 7 predicted proteins | sample TroAtlMetagenome_FD_88706 | JGI IMG/M metagenome (GOLD analysis project Ga0115012, IMG submission 88706) | Marine eukaryotic phytoplankton communities from Atlantic Ocean - Tropical Atlantic ANT10 Metagenome | ecosystem: Environmental > Aquatic > Marine > Oceanic | place: Tropical Atlantic Ocean...
AGAGCAAGGCGACGTCGCATACGCTGAGAGCGTTTTAGAAGCATATCAAGGGCAATATGAGAGCATGGCAGACTTTGCACAACAAATGGTCGACGACTGCGGTGACCTGCAGGACGTGCCTCATTTCATAGAGAATGCAATTGACTGGGATGTAATCGCAGAGCAATTCCATTGGGACTACTCTATCACCCTTGACGGGTATGTTTTCAACCTAAACGTATAGGTTGTGACACTTGGGGAACTGGTACACGGTTCCCCCATTCGTTCCTTTATCCCCTTATAATAAGTGAGTAACAAACAAACAAAACACTCTATGAATAGAGCAATCGGAACAGTAAGAGCAACAGACACTAATGTCAAGGGGCACGTTCTGAGAGCATCATCAGGTGGCGGCATGACCTTCACAAAGGCATCAGGTTTGGGTAAGAGTATGGTCGCAGACTTGGACGGTGTGATCGCTCGTGCTAAGAGACAGTATAGGGCAGACCGCAGAGCAATGGTGCTGGAAGGGTCAGCGACCTAACTGGCACAGTTGGTTCGTGTATTGGCAGGGGCGGTGCGTCGCCCCCCGTCGCCCTAAAAACCGATAACTACCCTAACCTACAAAGTGTTACGGAAGCGAGAACAATATCATAAGCAAACTAAATTTTTTTTCCCTGTTAAAAAATCCCCACAGGGTTGATTGCTAATAATTCAAAAGTGATATATAATGGCATATGATAATCCACAGAATGCAAAAAAATAACCCTGATGAAAAACGCCCCATAGAGATTGATACAGTATCTGGTGAATATTTTGTAAGAATCCCTGAATGGATAATTAATGATCAGGGTTGGTTTGAAGATACTGAATTGAGTTTTAGAACAGATGGTGATGAACTTATTATCGAAGAGTATGAAGAATAACACATATCACATTTATCTAAGAGGAGAGTGTCTCTTCAAGGATCTTGATGATTATGAGTTTAATCTTATATGGGGAAGAATATACAAGTCATATTTTAAAGATGAATTAACCTACGAAATAATTGAATGGAGTAGTGATATCCTAACCGATGCTTCTTATTGACATATTATAGATAATCGCATATAATGGTAGTATAAACTACGTAGGTTTAATGACTAAAGGATTTACAGTTAAAGCGAAATCTCCTGTTCCAAAGAAGGAACCAGAATGGGATTACGATAAGGCTAAGGAGATAGTTAAAGGTAAAACAGTTGTATTCTGTTTACCTGGTAGAAATGTCTCATATACATTTTTGAAAAGTTTTGTTCAGTTATGCTTCGATCTTGTCCAGGCGGGTGCTTCGATACAGATCTCTCAAGATTACTCCTCTATGGTTAACTTTGCTCGTTGCAAGTGCCTTGGTGCTAATGTTCTAAGAGGACCTGATCAAATGCCTTGGGATGGTAAGTTACCATATGATTGGCAATTATGGATTGATTCAGATATTGTTTACAATACAGAGAAGTTCTGGCAGTTAGTTCTTATGGAACAAGATATTGCTGCTGGTTGGTATATGACAGAGGATGGTAAGACTACTTCTGTTGCTCATTGGTTAGATGAAGATGATTTCAGAACCAATGGTGGTGTTATGAATCATGAAACAGGTGATAGTATAGGTAAGCGTAAGAAGCCATTTACAGTTGATTATACTGGTTTTGGTTGGTTACTTATTAAGAAGGGTGTTTTTGAACATAAAGAAATGCCTTATCCTTGGTTCGCTCCTAAGATGCAAGTCTTTGAAAGTGGCGAAGTACAGGATATGTGTGGCGAAGATGTCTCATTCTGCTTGGATGCAAAGGAGGCAGGTTTCGAGATCTGGTGCGATCCTCGCATTCGTGTAGGGCATGAGAAGACAAGAGTAATCTAATGGAGCTTTATAACATCACTATAAACGGTAAGGAATCTTATACAAAGTTAACCCAAACTGAGTATTTTGATGTTATGGAAGATTTGGCACTTGAATATTATCAGAACGGAACTCCAAACCCTTCTGATATACAAACTAACATTATAGAGGAAAACTAATGGCAAAGGTAAAAGGTGGTGGTGGTCTCTTAGGAGGTGATTATATACAAGCAACCCCGAAAAAGACTCGTCAAGGAACAGGCAAACATACAAAATATGCCTCATCATCCCGTAACTCGGCTCGTAAAAGATATAGAGGACAAGGTAGATAGCACCCGAAAGGGTGCTTTTTTTTGTCGTAGCATAAATAACCAGAGGAAAGGTATATCTACTATACATGCCACTTCAGTACGAAAGAACATCTCAGGGATTTAAGGATATTAGTTTCTCCTTTTTACCCCATCCAATTACAAAAGATTTACCTGTATTAATTAATGAACGTGCGATTACTCGTGCCGTTCGTAATTTGGTAGAGACGATTCCTTCTGAACGCTTCTTTGATCCTATGATTGGATCTGAAGTTCGTGGATTGCTCTTTGAAAACTATACTATGCCGATTGCGATAGCAATTGAAGACCAGATCATGAATACGATTAAGAATCATGAGCCTAGAGTTAATAATGTAGAAGTTGATATCAATGCTAAACCTGATGACAACACTTTTGAAATTACAATTTTCTTTGATATCATCGGTTTAGAGCGTCCTCGTCAAGCATTTACGTTCATATTAGAACCAACCAGATAAAATAATGCCAGTCACACAATTTACTAATTTAGATTTTGATCAAATTAAGGCACAGATAAAGGATTATCTGGCAGCGAACTCTAATTTCACTGATTTTGACTTTGAAGGATCAAACTTTGCGATTCTAATTGATACTTTAGCGTATAATACGTATATTAACTCCTTTAATGCGAACCTAGTTGCGAATGAATCGTTCCTAGATTCCGCTACATTGCGTGAAAATGTTGTTTCTTTGGCACGAAACATTGGATATGTGCCTAGATCTAACACTGCTGCGAAGGCATCTATCACTTTTTCTGTTGAAATTGATGACGCTGCTGCTCAAGTGCCTTTTGTTGAGTTAAAAGCTGGTTTAGTTGTAGTTGGTAACGCAAATGGGTCTTCATATCGCTTCTCTATACCTGAAAGAATAACATCAATTGTAGAAAATGTTACAAATGCTGATGGTAGTGTAAGTAGAGTTGCTACTTTTGGCACTCAAACCAATCCAATTACAGTTTTTCAGGGATCTTTGGTTGAAAGTCGCTTTATAGTGATGACAAATCAGGATCAACGCTTTATTTTAGACAATTCTAAGATAGATAGCTCCACAATTACTGTTTTTGTTAACAAGAGTAATACAACTGGGTTAGGAAGACAATTTAAAAAGATCGATAACATCCTAAATTTAGATAAAAGTTCAGAAATCTTCCTTATTCAGGAGATTCAAGATGAAAAATTTGAGATTTTATTTGGTGATGGTTATTTTGGTAAAAAATTAGATAATGATAATATTATTACAGCAAGATATGTTGTAACAGATGGTGCTAATGGTAATGGTGCTAAGACATTTGATTTCCAAGGAACAATTGTAGATCAGAATGGGGCAGTTAAAATACCAAAACAGAATGTAACTATTAATACTATAAATGGTGCGACAAACGGTTCTGACATTGAGAATATTAACTCAATTAAGTATTTGGCTCCTCGCATGTATTCCGCACAGTACAGGGCGGTTACACCAAGGGATTACGAGGCAATAATATCACAAATATATCCTGCAACAGAGTCTGTAGCAGTGGTTGGTGGTGAAGAAATGGATCCACCCCAATTTGGCACAGTTCGGATCAGCATTAAACCTAAAAATGGAACATATGTATCCGATTTTGATAAACAATACATTAAAAGTGAGTTAAAGAAATACGCTATTGCTGGTATAAACTCAAAGATTGTTGATCTTAAAGTGCTATATGTGGAAATTGACTCAACTGTGTATTACAACACAGCACAGGTTGCTGTTCCAGATACATTAAAGTCTAAAATTACTAATGCTTTAACCACATATTCCAATACAGTTGATATTAATAAGTTTGGTGGTAGGTTTAAGCACAGTAAAACGGTTCAGTTGATCGATAGGGTTCACAATGGTATTACATCAAACATTACGAAAGTAACGATTAGAAGGGATTTAAAGGCACTTCTGAATCAATTTGCTCAGTATGAACTATGTTTTGGTAATAGATTCTATATTAACCCTGAAGGGTATAACATTAAGTCTACTGGATTTAAGATTAATGGACATGAGAAGACGGTTTATCTAACAGATGTTCCTAATAAGGATGTTAGTGGCAACTTAGATGGAAGTATGAAGGGTGTTCTAAGTATTGTTTCTAGAGATGAAAACAGCACCTTTAAGATTGTTGGTAAATCTATCGGAACAGTTGACTATAAGAAAGGTGAAATTCTACTTAATACCATTAATATAATATCAACTGTTGCTGCTAATGATATTGTAGAGATACAAGCAAACCCAGATTCAAATGATGTAATTGGGTTAGAGGACTTATATCTTAGTTTTGATGTTTCTCATAGTAAGATAAATATGGTTAAGGACGTAATTGCTTCGGGCGAAGATGTATCAGGAATTGTATTTTCAAGAGACTATTATACTTCAAGTTATAACAACGGTGAATTAGAGAGAAAATAAATGAGTCTAGATTTCGAGAAGAAGGTACAAGTCCATACTATAATTGAGAGTCAGTTACCACAATTTTTGGTTGCTGATTTTCCTAATGCGACTGAGTTCTTTAAACAATACTACCTATCACAGGAGTATCAGGGTGGTGTAACCGATATAATTGATAATTTTGATCGTTATCTTAAGGTAGATAATTTGGTTCCTGAAGTTGTTATTGGGACTACATCTCTTACTGCTGATATTAATATCTCTGATACAACAATTACTGTTGCTTCTACAAAAGGATTTCCTAACGAATATGGATTATTAAAGATTGATGATGAAATAATCACTTATACTAGTAAAACAGATACTACTTTCTCTGGTTGTATACGTGGTTTCAGTGGTATTAGTGGACTTAGTTCTGATATATCTTTAGATAATACAAATAAACAAGATTTAGTATTTGAAGACACAAACTCTTCTACACATACTAATGGTTCTACAGTTACTAACCTTAGTGTACTGTTTTTACAAGAATTTTACCATAAACTTAAGAAAACTTTCTTACCTGGTTTAGAGGATAATGATTTTGTAGAGGATCTTGATGTAGGTAACTTCATTAAACATGCAAGATCTTTTTATCAATCAAAAGGTATTGCTGAATCAATTCATATACTATTCAAGGTATTGTATGGTGTAGACTCTGAAGTATTGGATCTAGAAGAGAGATTAATTAAACCTTCTAGTGCTGAATATATTCGTAGAGAAGTTATTATTGCAGAAGCAATTGCTGGTAATCCATCTTTATTGATTGGTCAAACAATTACAAAATCAGATGATTTAAGAACATCTGCTTCCGTATCAGAAGTCGAAATATTTGAAAGAAATCTTGGTATTGGAGCAAATATTAGAAAAACTTACTATAAAGTTTCTTTATTTGTAGGATTTAGTGATAGAGATCTAATTGAAGGAACATTTACTATTCCAGGTAAAACAAAAGTTTTAGGCACAACAGTAAAGGATTCCTCTGAGATTACAGTAGACTCAACAATAGGATTCCCTAGCACTGGAACTTTAATTAGCGGAACAAATATTATTACATATACATCAAAGACTGTAAATCAGTTTATGGGATGTAGTGGTATAGTTACTACTATTAATGATGCTGATGATATAAGAGCAAATGAGACTGTTTTTGGATATGAGGATGGTGATCTTACTAGAAGAGTTGATTTAAGAATTACTGGAGTATTATCAGACTTTGTTCCTGATGGTCCTATTAATTTGATTGAAGAACAGGAAAAAATTTATAGTAAGAATGTAGGAGAAAGTATTCCTTCTTATGATAGTCAAAATATTGACGATCAAGATAGAACATATAAGCAAATATTTGCTAATTCATGGAAATATAACACAAGTAGTCGTTATCAAGTAGAATCATGGCTAGGAAACCCAGTATTATCAAGTAAAATTGATAAAACCAGTCTTGCTGTAGGAGATGTTATTGAAATATTTGAAAGATATGGATTAACTGTTCTTGGAATAGCAACAATATCAAGTATTGATGAAAGTGATAATTCATTGACTCAATTGGATAATTTAAATATTACTATTGATCCAAATAAGAAATATGATATTCGTAGAGCAATAAAAAAGGCAAAAACAGGAGGATCTCTTACTAATATTTCTTTAGGTCAGAAGGAAAGTACATATCTTGCTGATACTTTAAATGTATATGTTGATGGTAATACTGATGGTTATGTGGCAGCAAACTCTTTACCAAGTTATAATATAGATGTAGAAATTTTTAAAGCTTCATTTGAAACAGGTAATAATGCTAGTTTGAGTGAACCACAACAAGTAGATCCATTAGATAATACTATAGCGATTGATTATCATCAAATCAATTTTACAACTGATACTAAATTCAATACTGGAGATCCTGTAATTTATAAAGCAGTAGATTCAGTTGGAGCAGGAGCAACAACACTTGTTGGATTAACTACTGTAAATACCGATGGTTCAACAAGAATATACTATGTTGATGTTTCAACAGATAAAAGAAGTATAAAGTTACATGATTCTATTGGTTCTATTGGTATATCTACTCTTGTTTTAAATAAACCCACATCTTTTGTTCTTGGTGGTGTTGATCATATATTCACTCTTCAGGATCATTATGATAAAGAATTAACATATAATCCAATATTAAGAAAATTCCCATTATCACAAAATCTTTATATAACAGAAAAGAGTGAAGATGCTAATGATAATGTTGGTATATTAATTGATGGTGTTCAAATTCAATCATCATTGGGTGAAGATGCTGTTGAATATGGTGAAATTTCAAATATTGATATCTTTAATGGTGGTGAGGGATATGATGTATGTAATCCACCTAGAATAGTAATTGAAGATTCTGTTGTTAGTGGTGCTACTACAGCATTGGCAGAACCAGTAATTAGTGGAACAGTTGAAGAAATTATTGTTGAAACGCAGAATTTTGATATTGATGAATGTCGTTCAGTATCTTTGACTGGTGGTAATGGAAAAGGTTGTCTTTTAGAACCAGAAGTTGGTCCTAGATTTAGAGAACTTAAGTTTGATAGTCAAGATGTAATATTCAATGGTGGTGTTGATCCAATTGAAGAAGTTATTAGATTTACTGAAGATCATAAGTTATTCACTGGTGAAAAAATATTCTATGATAGTAATGGTAATGATGCGTTAGGTATAGGTGAATTTAAATCTAATGCTACAGAAGTTACTAATTATTTGGTAAATGGTTCTCAATATTTTGTAAAAGCTACTAACTCAAGGAATATTTTACTATTCAATACTAAAGAAGATGCATTAATACAACCTACTGGTATTAATACTATTGGATTCTCAACTACTAGTAATGGAATTCATAAATTTAGAACAGAAGCAAGAAATACTTTAAAATCTGTTAAGGTTATTAACCCAGGAACTGGTTATTCGTATAAGAAACTTATTGTTAAACCTGTTGGCATATCTACTGCTTATGATTCTATCCATTTTGAGAATCATGGGTTTAGTGAAGGTGATACTGTTAACTATACCACTATGGAAGGTAATGGAACAGTTGAAGAAATACCTGAATTAGATACTACAAAAACCTATTTGGTTATTAAATTAGATGATCATTCCTTTAGATTATCAGATGGTTCTAGTGATTATGAGAGAGGAAAATACGTTAATTTCTCTGATTATGGGTCTGGATATCATGTATTTAAGTATCCAGATATAAAAGTAGAGGCTAGTGTTTCTTTTGCTTCAACTGTTACTGGAACAATTAATTTCACACCTATTATAACTGGAAATATTACAAACGTTGATTTGTATGAAAAGGGTTCTTATTATGGTTCAGAAACGGTAAATCATGACAGAGGACCAGATACATTTATACAGAATGGTAAAGAGGCTGAAATTAATCCTATTGTATCTGGTGGTAAAATTATTGAAGTCCAAGTTCTTAATAAAGGAAAGGAGTATTATTCATTACCTGAGATTAAAATAACTGGTTCTGGAAATGGTGTTAAAGTTAGACCAGTTATATCTGGTGGAAAATTAATTGAAGTAGTAGTAATAAATCAAGGAATTGGATATTCTTCTGCTAATACTTTTGGTTATGTTGATCCTAGAGGTATAAATGGATTATTTGAATCTAGAGTTAAAAAATTATATTTGGATAATACTAATAAGTTTGGTGAGTTTCATTTAGAACCACATGAAGATAATAAAGTTACTTTAAGTGCTTATGGGTATGGAGCAAAATTAAAAGCAGCATTTGATCCTCTTAATACTGGTGGTCACTCCGCTATTATTGGATGGGCATATGATGGTAATCCAATATACGGTCCATATGGTTTTGAAGAAGCAGATAAGTATGGTTCAACCATTAAGAGAATGGTATCTGGATATAAAGCAAATACTGTTAAGATAAATTCTGATATTTCTGCTGGAATAAGACCATCAATAACAAAATTCCCTGTTGGTTCATTTATTGATGATTGGGTGTACACAAATGAAGGTGATCTTGATGATCATAATGGTAGATTTTGTAAAACTCCAGAATTTCCTAGAGGAATATATGCTTATTTCGCTACAATCAATGAAAATTTACAACCAGCTTATCCATACTTTATAGGAAAAACTTATAGATTACCATTTATTAGTGAAAATAATAGATTAGATCAATCATTTGATTTTAATAGCACTACTTTATCAAGAAATACATTCCCATATAAAGTAAATGAAACATATGCGGATAATGATTTCATTATAGAATCTAATGAAATTGTTAGACAAATGTCTACTATTGAATCTGTTACTACAGGTTCAGTAGTTGATTTTCAAATATTAGATGGTGGTGATGGATATAAAGTTGGTGATTTTACCATATTTGACAATGAAGGGACTAATGGAACGGGTGTTAGAGCTGTAGTTGATGAAATTGTTGGATTAGGTGTATCAACAATAAAAACTGAATCGACTAAGTTTGAAAACGCTGTATTTACTTGGGATAATGAATTCCAAGTATCTGCTTATTACAGACCACATATTGATACTCTTAAGAATAATGATAGTGTTGTAATATCTGGATTAAGCACATCAAACCTAGCATTAACAGATTCGTTTACAATTGGAATTACAACAGAAGTAATGACTCTGGTAAAGGAGATACCTGCTAATACTAATCCTAATGGAAAAATTGAGGATATCTATGTTAATACAATATCAAATGTTGTTTCAATTGGATCCTCTATCAAAATTGGAGATGAGTATTTAAGGGTATTAAATCTATATCCTATAGGATCAATAATAAGAGTTAAGAGATTTACTAATGCTCCAATTGTTTCTTATGGATCAACTATTGATTGTCTTGCTGATAAAGTTACTATACCAGTTAAATCGAATAGATTTAATTCAAGAGTAAATGATTTAGTATATTTTAACTCACAATTATCAGTTGGATTGGGAACAACTGGTGGTTCGTCTATCAATTATTCTATTGGTGAAAATAATAATCAAGTTCCACTTCCAGCACAAAACATATATTTACCAAGTCATCCATTCAAAACAGGTCAGAAAGTACTCTTTAGGAAAGATATAATATCTCAACCTGCTGCTACTTCACTTATGATGAGTGAAGCGATTGATGGTAGTGGTATACAAAATATTCCAGATATAACTTCTGGAGTAACTGAAATGTATGTAATCAATAAAGGTACTGATTACATCGGTTTAGCATATGATGCCAAAAAAGCTCATACTACTAATGGAGTATATTTCTATGGAAATGGATCAAATAATTATGAATATACTATAGAATCTGACTACTATCAAGTAACTGGTGACGTTAGTAGATTAACATCTACAATAATGACAAAAGTTGCTGTTGCTAATACATCAACACATGGATTAAGTAATGGTGATGTTATTAGTTTAGAAGTTATTCCAAATCATCCTGTTGGATATGGAAATACTTTTGAAATAGATGTTCGTTATAACGATGAATATAAAAAATTAACATTTAATCCTAAAGAGTTTGATTATACTGGTATTACTACTACTGGTGAGAGTGTAGATCAAAATACATTTACCATACTTAATCATGGATATAAAACAGGTGATAAAGTATTTTACGATAGTGATAATATTATTTCTGGATTTGCAACAGGATCATATTTTGTTCATGAAATAGATTCCTCAAAGTTTTATTTGACAGAAACTTTAAAAGATGCTCAAGATTTTCCTGCTAAGGTTATTGGAATTACTACTGTAGGATCTACTACTGCTAAACATATATTCTCTATTATTAATCCACAAATCAGTGTTGTTAAAAATTCACAGTTGACCTTTGGGTTATCAACATCTGCATTATCTGGATTTGATTTTAATCTTTATTATGATAAAGACTTTAAAAATAGATTTGATAATTCTAATGATACTACAGAATTTAATGTTATTAAATCTGGAACTATTGGTGATGAAACAGTTGGTGCTGCTTTATCCATAAGTTGTTCTAAATCTCTTCCAAGTAAGTTATATTATTCTCTTGATAAAGCAGGTTATATAAGCACTGCTGATAAAGATGTTCCAAATTATTCTGAGATAGTATTTGTAGATAGTAATTATAATGGTGATTATACAATATTTGATGTTGATAATGAGTCGTTCAAGATCTCACCAAGATCAATACCAGAATTGAGTGAGTATAAAATTGAAGATTGTGATAAGATGGAATATTCAACAAGATCTTCAGAAGTTGTTGGTCCTATTAAGGGATTAAAAACAATTTCAACTGGATTTGGATATAAGACGAGTCCTAAATTTAAATCTGTTGCTAGTGAGAATGGGAGAAATGCTAATATTGTAGCATTATCAACTTCTATTGGCAATATAAACCAATTACGAATTAATGATATTGGATTTGAATATTCTTCAGATAATACATTAAGACCAGAAGCTTTCGTATCACCAATTATTAGTGTTGATGATTTGGATGAAGTTGTATCTATAGATGTTGTTAGTGGTGGAGTAAATTATCTTAGTGCTCCAAATTTAGTACTTTATAATCCAGAATCTAATAAAGTTGTTGATGAATCTTCATTAGTAGCGATAGTTCCTGAACAATCAATTTCTGAAGTTGAAATTGTTGCTCCTATAAAAGGATTAAATTCAGTAAATCATAGATTGATAGCAATTAATAACTCTAATGGCGTTGGTATTACTTCAATGTCGGTGGAGAATGAAACTACCGCTAAATGCTACCTCCAAACCCCTATAAATGGGTTTAAAACACCTCCATTTGCTGTTGGTGATGAAATATTCGTTGAAGGTATTCAGCGTATTGGAGAGGCAGGTGTAGGTGTTCAAAATGATGGAGCTTCGGCAACTACTGTAGTTGGTGAAGGATTTAATTCAGCAGATTATAATTATCAATTCTTTAAGGTAAAAGAATACGCATCTGCTAATCCAGATGTATTGAAATTTGATTTAGTTGGAGTTACGACTTTCCCAGGTAACCCTAAAGCTTTCCAATCTGGTTATGCTAATATTGTTAATAGAAAAGTATATCCTAATCTACAAGTAGTTCAAAATAGATCTGAATTCTCTATTGATGAATTTATTTCTATTCAGGTATCTGGAACATATATTAAGAAAGATCTTAGAATTGTAGAATTTAGAGATGATTTCATTAAAGTTGATGGTAAAGATGAATTAAAAGTTGGTGATAGATTCATTGGTGATGTTAGTGGAACAAGTGCTACTGTAACATCTATTTCTCAGAGTAAAGGTAAATTTAATGTTGATTACTCAAGTAGAGTTAATTATGGTTGGAATGATGATATTGGTAAATTAAATGAAGATTATCAAGTTACTCCAGATAATGATTATTATCAGAATTTATCATATTCTGTTAAGAGTCCAATTACTTGGGATAAATTTATTGATCCAGTTAATAGATTGGTTCACCCATCTGGATTAAAGAATTTTGGTGATGTTGTAGTACAAGATACTGGAACCTTTGCTGGTGTAGCAACACAATCTATAGAACCAACAATTGTACTAGATGTAACTAATGAAAGAAGAGTTGATACTATTAATAATTTCGATTTGGTTATCGATTATGACAAACTTGAAAATAAATCTAAGTTTATAGAATTTCAAAATGTAAAATTAACAGATTATACAAAATGTTTGACTAATAGAGTATTAATTCACGATGATATTAGTGGTAAATTCTCTAGTTCTGGTCAAGGAGATAATTATACAGAAATTGAAGAAATTAATGGAAATTTTGCAAAATATCTAGTTCAAATAGTAGATCCAGATACGTTTGATGTTCAGTTAAGTGATTTAACTGTTTTAACAACAACTGAAAATGCTTATTTGCTTGTAAAGGCAAGTGATTATAGTAATATTAAATTAGGTGATTTTGATACATCAGCTGATTCTGATAGAAAGATTTTAAAATTTACACCAGTAGACAAATTTGATAAAGATCATGATATTAAGGTATTAAAAACTACATTTAGCACCAATGTTGTTGGTGGTGGAGTAGCACAAACAAATGAATCTTTTGGATCTGTCAAATTAAGTGCATCTAATTATAATATTGGTAGTGGAACAACAACTGTTACTGGTACTATTGCGGAAACTGTAGTTAGTGGAAATTATGAATACAATCTAACTGTAGTTGATCTTGATTTAAATAATCTTAATGCTGGATATGATAAAGAGATTCCAAATAAGTATGGAACCTATTTAAATTCTTGGGAAACTAAGCAGAGATCCGATGGAACATCATATAGAGTTGGATTTGCTGTTACTGAAGTAACTTCTTCAACAACTGCTAAGTTAATACCAGTTAGTGAAGAAAGTATTAATAATGTTATCCAATATTCTCCATTAGCATCTGTTACAGAAGATACTTATACATCAGTTACTGTTGGAACTGGAGATATTGGTTTCTTGGATAGAGATGAGCAGAAATCTATTGTGTTGGGAGTTACTACTACAACAATTTATAGTTCACCTGATAATAATTTTAATGGATCATTAACTGATATTCTTCTTGAAGATGATTTACTTAGAGATATAACATATAGTGAAATTATTCTTAATATCGATCATACATCTAAGCAACTTAGTATAATTGAATCTGGAATGGATTCAAAGAAACCTCCAGCAAATCTACAGGGTGGTAATAGCGTTAATCTACAGCAACTTACTTATAACACCATTGGTATTATAACAGCAAGACATGAAAATGATACTGTTTATCTTGATGTTATTAATGATAGGAATTCATCTTTATCGGCTGGTGTAAATGTAGTTGGATTGGGAACAACAACTGCTGGAATAGGAACATATAGATTTAATGTTACGGGTCAACCAGAAGGTGCTGAAAGATCTTTAAGGTTTGAATCAAAATATTCTGGAGAATCTGGAATATCAACAATTACACGTTTTAATACATCAATTGACAGTGCTTTAAAATCATTGATTCGTGTTTCTTGTGGAGAAACAACTGTAATACATCAGGTTGTTTTACTACACGATGTAGATAATGATTCTGTAGTTGTTGAATATCCTTTCATCTCAAATAGTGGAACCGATGGAATTGGATCATTTAATACAACAAATCCAGAAAATGGTATATTATCATTTAATTTTGTCCCAGATGCTGAATATTCTTCATCTGTAGTTGAGGTTCAAGCATACAATCAGATTTTCCAAACTGTAAATGATTTTGAAAATGAATCAGATATTCTTCATTATGGTCCTGCCGTTAATGACCTAGTTCTATCTGCTTATGATGGTGTTAATGGTGATAGAGCAAATAAGGTTAATTTTGATCTTAAACATGAAGGAACATCAATTTACTTTAAGAGATTTAATCCAAGTGATTCATCACAGATGAATCAGACAAGTGGTAAATTTACAATACCTAATCATTTCTTTAATACAAATGAAGAATTGACATATACACCATATTCCTCATTTATAGGTGTTTCTGCTACTGCTCCAGGAATTGCTTCTACTGAAGGTGCTTCTGGTATTATTAATACTTTACCTGAAAAGGTTTATGTTAAAGCAGTTTCTGGTAGTGAGTTCTACTTATACAGTAAAAAGGAATTTATTGCGGATGGAGAACCTATAACATTTACTGATTCTGGATCTGGTAATGCTCATAAGTTACAGATGAGCAAAGTTTTAAGTAAGACTGTAATTGGATTGGATGGAATTGTTCAACAACCAATATCATATACAGCAGTAGAACATACTTTAAAAGATGATGTCCCTCATAAAGCAACTACTTTATCAAGTACTATATTAAATGTAACTGAAGGGGAAGGATTAAATTTAGAGATAGAACAGTTTGCTGTAAGTGGTATTAGTTCAATACAACCAAGAGATGTATTGAAAGTTGGTAATGAATATATGAAAGTTATTGAAGTTGGTGTAGCAGAATCAAATGTTCAAATGCCACTTGAGGGTGATTTAGATGATAATGGTATATGGATACCACGTCTAGCACCTATTAATTCTGAAGATGGAACTATACCAGTGGTTAAAGTAAAGAGGGGTTCTTTGGGTAGGGCAGCAGAAAATCATACTGCTGGAACACCAGTCAGAGTTCATAGAGGATCCTTTAATATTGTTGATAGTACAATTTGGTTCTTAGATCCACCAAAAGGTAATACAAGACAGAGAAGAAGTGAAACAAATTTACCATACGTTAAGGCAGAATATAATGGTAGAACATTCTTAAGA